>ERZ825670.1092-NODE-1092-length-32015-cov-46.659856_pt1 | contig 32015 bp, 33 predicted proteins | sample MGYA00519929_ERZ825670 | MGnify/ENA primary metagenome ERZ825670 (study PRJEB31778, sample SAMEA3449207) | human gut metagenome | biome: human gut; feature: human-associated habitat; material: faeces | place: United Kingdom | collected 2010/2012 ...
CCTCGAGCACGAACGAGAAGTGGCTCGACTTGGTGCAGTAGCAGTAGTTGTACGACCCCTTGTAATCGACCTTGGCCATCGCCACGTTGAACATGCGCTTGGCCCGGTTGATCTGCTGCGAAATCTTCGGCAGATAGGTGATCTTCAACGGCGTTCCGTACTGCTTGATGAGTTCCATGAGCGGAATGTCGTGGAAATTCAGCTCATTGTCCTCGACCGAAAACTCGTCCTGCGGGAAGTCGAACGACTGTTCGATCAGGTCGATGTACTTGTCTTTCATGGCGCGCTTGCTTGGTGTTTGAACGATCCGGCTTCGCTACTTTGCATTTTTTCGGACAAAGTAGCTCGTCCGGATTTTTGAAAATTACGGGATGCAAAATAGGCGAATATTTTTCGTTTAACCAATACTTTGCCCGATTATTTTGAATAATGCCCCCGAGATTTTGGTTTTTACCGTGAAAAACGGTATTTTTGGTGCGGATTTTCAAGGAGGATTTCAATCGTGCTGACCGATCTCATCGCTCAATACCTGACGGCCCACAAGCGGCTGGTCGTGCCCCAGCTGGGCGCATTCATCGTCAAGGAGCCGGACCATACCGTGCTCTTCTCGGAGCTGCTGCGGCGCGACGACGGCGTCCTGCGCCAGGTGCTGCGCGACGCGGGCATGGCCGAACTGGAGGCCGCGGGCGAAATCGACCGCTTCGTCTTCGAGGTGCGGCACGCCGTCGAGCACGGCGGCACCTACCGCATGCGGGGCTTCGGCCAGATGGCGCCCGGTCCCAACGGGACGATCGCCTTCCACTACGATCCGCAGCTGGATGTGGCGCCGCAGCCCGCAGCCCCGTCGGCCGCGGAGGAGCCTGCTCTCGCGGCTCCGGCGGACGGTGTCCGTGCGCACTCCGACGACGGAAACGGCGGAGAGGAGGGCGGAAAATCCCGGCACCATGCCCCCCTGCGGCCGGACAAGGTGGCCGAAGCCGTTAAGGCGGCCTTTGCCGAGACCCGGATTTCGCCCTCGGCGAAGATGAATCCCGACCCCTCGCTGCGGGGCCTGCGCTACGGCAAGCCCCCCAAGACGACCGACGCCTACACCTACGTCGACGAGCCGCCGCGCCGCCGTGCCGACCGCTTCCTCTGGATTGCGATCATCGCCGCGGCCATTGCCGTGGCAGCCATCGCCTTCGGCTATTACCGCGAGGCGCAGGAGCGGCGTGCCGAGGAGCAGTACCTGCTCGAACTCACCGGCGGGGCCTCCGGCGACGAGGCCTCGGGCGACGTGTCCGCCGAGGGGGACGATGCGACAAACGAATCCAATCACTGACGGAAAATGACGGATATAGCAAGTGTCAAACAACGTTTCGGAATCATCGGTACGTCGGAGCTGCTCGACCGGGCGCTCGACGTGGCGCTGCGTGTGGCGCCGACCGATCTGACGGTGCTTGTCACGGGTGAGAGTGGTGTGGGAAAGGAGTTTTTTCCGCAGGTGATCCATGCCTATTCGGCCCGCAAGCACAACAAGTACATCGCCGTGAACTGCGCGGCAATTCCCGAAGGGACGATCGACTCGGAGCTCTTCGGACACGAGAAGGGCTCCTTCACCGGGGCGCTCGAAGCCCGCAAGGGTTACTTCGAGGAGGCCGACGGGGGGACGATCTTCCTGGACGAGGTGGCCGAGCTGCCCCATCCGACGCAGGCGCGCCTGCTGCGCGTGCTGCAGACGGGCGAGTTCATGCGCGTGGGCTCCTCGAAGGTGCAGAAGACCAACGTGCGCGTCGTCGCCGCCACGAACGTCAACCTGCAGGAGGCGATCGCCGCGGGCCGCTTCCGCGAGGACCTCTACTACCGCCTGGCCACCGTGCCCATCCTGGTGCCGGCCCTGCGCGAGCGTCCGGAGGACATTCCGCTGCTCTTCCGCCGCTTCGCCGCCGACGTGGCCACGCAGTACCGCATGCCGGCCGTGACGCTCGACGACGCGGCGCGGCAGATGCTGATGAACTACTACTGGCGGGGAAACATCCGCCAGCTGAAGAACGTCGCCGAACAGATCTCGGCCATCGAGCAGACGCGCGTCATCACGCCCGAGATTCTGGCCAAATACCTTCCCGAGCAGCATGCCGGTGCGCCCGTGGCGGCGGGAGCTCCCGCCGCGGACGAGGGCATGGCCACCGAGCGCGAACTCCTCTACAAGGTGCTCTTCGACATGCGGGCCGACATCAACGACCTGAAACGCATGCTCTCCGAGCTGATGCGCACTGTTGATACGCACCGCGCCGACGCGGCGCCCGACATCCGGGCGCTGCTGCCCACGCGCACGCAGAGTGCCGGAGCGTATGCCCCCGTGCCGCACGGCATCTACCCGCCGTCGGCCTCCGCACCCTGCTCCGCGCCGACCGCTCCGGCGGGCGGGGAGTCCGCTCCGGTCTATGTCGAGAGCGAGGAGGTGACCGACACGCCGCCGCGCGAGAAGACCAAGGCCGACATGCAGCGCGAGCAGATCATCCGCGCGCTGCGCCGCAACAACGGACGCCGTCGCGAGGCGGCCGCCGAACTGTTCATGTCCGAGCGCACGCTCTACCGCAAGATCAAGGAGCTCGGAATCGAGGATTACTGATACATGAAACGCATGAAACTGAAACTGGCCGTCGTGGCCCTGTGTGCCGCCGTGCTGACGGGCTGCGGCGTCGCCATCAACTATTCGCTCTCGGGTGCGTCGATTCCGCCCGATGCCAAGACCTTCTCGGTGGCCTACTTCCCGAACAACGCCCCGATGGTCTCGCCGATCCTCTCGTCGACGCTCACCGAGTCGCTCGTCGACATCTTTTCGCGCCGCACGCGCCTGACCCAGGTGGACGAGGGCGGCGACTTCGCCTTCGAGGGCGAGATCGTCAACTACGTCTCGACCACGGCTTCCGTGTCGAGCAGCGAGCAGGCCGTGCTCAACCGCCTGACCATCACCGTGAAGGTGCGCTTCACGAACGCCCTCGACGAGAAGGCCTCCTGGAACAGGACCTTCTCCGCCTTTGCGGACTACGACACCAACATCCTGCTGACCGAGGCCGAGGGTACGCTCATTCCCGAGATCGTCGACCAGCTTGTAACCGACATCTTCCAGGCTTCGGCCTCGAACTGGTAAACCGCCTGCCATGACACGGATCAGGGAACTCTTGACACATCCGGCCGCAGAGCCCGCGCCCGATGCCGCGGAGCTTGCAACGCTCGTGACCCGCTGGCCATGGTTCGCCCCCGTGCGCACGCTGCACGCGGCAGCCGGCGGCGGGGCGGATGCGCGGCTGGAGCTGCTGGCGCCGTGGCGGGCCGAAAGCTCGCTGAAGGCCGCGCCGGTGGACCTCCGCGCGCTGGTCTCCCTCTCGTCCGACGACGTGATCGACCGCTTTCTGCGCGAGGAGGACCTGCGCATCGTGGCGGGCGAGGGCGAACCCGAGAGCGAAGTGCTCACCGAGGCGCAGCTCGACGACGAGGACGAGGTGGTGAGCGAGGAGCTGGCCGGGATTTATCTTGCCCAGGGGCTTCGCGACAAAGCCATAGCGATTTATCGCAAATTAAGTTTGCTAAATCCCGAAAAAAGTGTTTACTTTGCCGAGCTTATTGGCAAAATAGAAAAAAAACAATAATCAAAATTCAACGATATGTTATACACGATTTGCATTGCGCTGATACTCGTGGCCAGTGTGCTGGTCATTCTTGCCGTATTGGTGCAGAACCCCAAGAGCGGCATGGCCGCCAACTTCGGTGCATCGAATCAGGTGATGGGCGTGCGTGAGACGACCAACATGCTGGAGAAGTTCACGTGGGCCATGGCCATCGCCATCTTTGTCCTGAGTCTGATTGCCACGCTTGCCATGGACAAGAGCCTGGTGGCTACGAGCAACACGGAGATCATGAAGGACGCCGAGGCGCTGCAGGAGCGCGTGATCGAGTCCGAGGCGTCCGCCGCCATGCCGCAGGCCGAGATCCCGGCAGCCGATGCCGCCGAGCCCGCGCAGGAGCAGCCCGCCGAATAATCCCGAGGCCGGGGGCCGAACGAATCCAGGGAGGTTGGAACCCGGGGCCGAAACCAGGGCAGCCGCTTGGGGTCGAAACAAGGAGCCGGAGGGCCGAACGAACTAGGGAGGTTGTAACCCGGAGGCGAAACCAGAGCCGGAGTTTGCCGTACAGACCGTTCCGCGAACCCGATGACGCGATAAGCGAAATTTCGGGTCCTGCAATCGGTGAAAGAACGACGACCGTTTTGTCCTGCCGATATGGGTGGCAGCCGAAACCCCCGCGCGAAAATTCAACTCCACCGTATGACCGCGATTTTTTCGCGGTCTTTTTTTGTACCTGTTCCTGGCCGTTCCTATTTTCAGCCCCGCCACGTAATTCCACCGGCGCAATCCACCACAGCAAACCTCTGCGCCGATTTCGCGGCGCAAACCTCTGCGTTAATCTTTGCTCCGATACCCCGCATCGACTCCGAAGCGTCCGCCGGTCGGAGGCCGTTCCCGGTTCGGACGGATGCGGTAAGGGGCGGAAAAGCGCTACCTTTTCCGCTCCTCGCTGTCGTTGCATGTCGGGGATGAATCGCCCGCATCCTGCACACTCCCCGGCCGGGGGATTATTCGGCCACCTCCTTGTCCGTCCGCTTGCGGGAGTTGATCGTCAGATAGCGTTGCAGGGTTTGCTGCAGCCGCTGGGGGTCGATGTTCTGCCGGATGCTTCCGCCCTGGGCGATGGCGATATGGCCCGTCTCCTCGGAGACGACGATGATGATGGCATCCGAAATCTCGCTCATGCCGATGGCGGCGCGGTGGCGCGTGCCGAACGACTTGGGCACGTCGCTCTGCGTCACGGGCAGGATGCACTTCGCCGCCACGACCCGGTCGCCCTCGATGAGCACGGCGCCGTCGTGCAGCGGGGCATTTTTGAAAAAGATGTTCTTGAGCAGCGCCGTCGAGATTTTGGCATCGAGCGCAATGCCGCCCTCGGCGATCAGCCTCAGGTCGCTCTCCTGGCCGATGACGATCAGCGCTCCGGTCTTCGTCTCGGCCATCTCGCGGCAGGCCGTGACGATCGGCACGATGTTGGTCTGCACCTTGTCGTCGCCCGTGGAGAAGATGCGCGAGATGAAGTTGAAATGCTTTTGCCGCATGCCGATCATCTGGAGAAAGCGGCGCAGCTCGGGCTGAAAGACGATGATCAGCGCGATGGTTCCCACCGAGATCAGCTGTCCGAGGATGGTCGAGAGCAACTCCATGTTGAGGGCGCGCACGACGACCCACAGCAGGTAGATGGCGATGATTCCCGAGAGGATATAGGGTGCGTTCGTGCCTTTGGTCATGCGGTAGATCCAGTACATGATCGCAGCCACGAGGAGGATGTCGATGAAGTCGATGAAGGTGAATGGTACGAAACCCATGTCTTGTCCTGCAAAAAAAATTCTACGTGCAAATGTATAAAAAAATACCGATTCCGCGGGGATGCGGAACCGGTATTTTCTTGTGACGTCCTTTCCGGGGCAGCGGCGGGATTGGCGCCGTGTCGGGGTCGGAGGCTGTTTGTCGCTTTTCTTTCAGGGCAACGGGCATTTTCAGGGGCTACTCGGGCTCCTTCACGGCCTCTCTTTCTGTCCCTTCTTCACGGCCTCCGGATCGTTTCTCCACGGCCTTTCCGGGCCTTCCCTTCCGGTCTCCGCGGCTTTCCTTCATGTCATGGCCTCCGGAGCGTTTCTCCACGGCCTCCAGGGCCTTTTCCCTGCAACCTTCCCGCGGATTTCGTCCCGCCCCCTCGGTTCGGCCCCCGGCGGAGACTATTTCTTCTCGGCCTTCTTCTCGGCCTTCTTGTCGGCGGCGTAGAGCTCGTTGACCTTCTCCAGTACGAGCGGCGTGATGTCGAGCGTCGAGTCGGCGTCGATCAGCGCCGAGGCGTTGATGATGAGCCGGTAGCGCTTTTCGGTCTGGCCGTTGATGGCCTGCACGGCGCGGTGCAGCAGGTCCTGTGCGCGGTTCGTGAAGACGAAGTTCTCCTCATCGAGCGCCTGGGCCTCCTTCTGGGCCGAGCTCTGGTAGGCGGCTATGCGCTTCTCGATGCTCTGCTGCTGGTTCTGGGCGTCGATCGTCGTGATGAGTCCCTTCTGGTACTTCTCCTGCAGGGCGGCAGCCTCGGCCTGGAGGTTCTTCTCCTTCTGGGCCCAGCTCTTCTGTGCCTTCTGTGTCTTCTCCTGCAGGGCGGCGCCTTCGTTCTTGTAGAGGTCGCTCTGGGCCAGCACGGCCTCGACCTGAATGTAGGCGATGTCATTCGTGATGGCCTCCTGCGCCTTCTCCTCGGCGATGACCTCGACGGGCTGCTCGGCCGGCTTCGATTCGCAGGCCGTCAGCGCCACGGCTGCGGCGAGGGCCATAAAAAGCGTTTTTTTCATGTCGGATATGCGTTATTAGTTAAATAATCCGTTTCGGAGTCACAAAGGTAAAAAAAAATCTTTATTTTTGCTTGGTTCGATGCAAAATTATCGGGCTGCGCAGCCGCCTGCCCGGCCTGCCCGGAGCACGCTCCGGAAGACCTCCGCGGCGTGTGCGCACACCTCTTTTAACGGATTGACCGCCATGTACGAATATATTTCCGGCCGCGTGGCCGAAGTGGCCCCGACCTATGCCGTCATCGATGCCGGCGGGGTGGGGTACTGTCTGAACATCTCGCTCGAGACCTTCTCGGCCATCGAGCACGCCGCCGAGGCGAAGCTCTACGTGCACTTCGTCGTGCGCGAGGACGCCCAGCTGCTCTACGGATTCGCCACGAAGATCGAGCGGGAGCTCTTCCGCCTGCTGTTGAGCGTCTCGGGCGTGGGCGGCAACACGGCCCGCATGATCCTCTCGACCTACTCGCCGCACGAACTGCAGGGAATCATCTCGACGGGCAATGCCGTGCTGCTGAAGAATGTCAAGGGACTCGGCCTGAAGACCGCGCAGAAGATCATCGTCGAGTTGAGCGGCAAGCTCACGACGCTGGCCGTGCAGACCGACATTGCGGGCATGCCGGCGGCTCCCTCCGCCGAGACGGCCGACGAGGCCCTTGCGGCGCTTGTGATGCTGGGTTTCGCCCGCACGGCCGCGGAGAAGGTGCTGCGTGCGGTGCTGCGCGAGGCGCCGGGGGCCTCGGTCGAGGAAATTGTCCGAATGGCTCTGAAAAGATTATGAAACGTCCTTTTTGCCCGAACGGACGCCGCTGCGTTTGGTCGGGTCGAATATTTGCCTTATCTTCGCGGCCGCACCGGTTGCGGTGAGTGTGACGATTATGGAGGATATACCTTTCGGATTCATTGTTATCCTGTTCGGTTTTTTCGTCGGGGCCCTGGCTCTGACCATCGCCTTTTTTGTGCTGAAACAGAAGCGGCTGCAGCGGCTCAAGGACCCTCGCAAGGATCACCTTCGCCACTGGGAATAGTGCGTTGTCCCCCTCTTTTTCCCTTTTTCTGCCTTTTTCTGCGCGTGACGGACAATTCCGTGGCGTTTTTTTGCGTTCCATGCGGTGGAATCGGATTGTTTTTGTAAATTTGCACGATTTCGTACCGATGAAAAAGATATTCCGCATATTGTTGCCTGCATCCGTGCTCTGCGCGGCGCTGCTTGGCGGCTGCTCGAACGAGGAGGACGTGCTGCCCACGCAGCGCGACCGGATCGTCAGCTTCCTGGAGGGCTCGCACCAGCCGCCGCTCGTCCCCGAGGAGGAAGTCGAGCCCGGCTCCGACGCGTTGTACTATACGACGCTGGGCAATACGGTCTACCGCTACATCCGCGACGTTTACGATCCGGAGCGGGTGAACCGCACGGAGGTTACGCGCTCGTCGACCGTGACGATCACCTTCCGCCTCTACGTCTTCACCTATGCGACGATCCCCGACACGCGGCTTCCCGAGTACACGAACGATCCCGAACTGGCGTCCGCCTATGTCGCCGCGGGGCTCAACGTGGAGTACTGGTCGTTCGAGCCGCTGCGTCTCGACCTGCGCAGCGCCGACATACTAAACGGGCTCCGTCTTGCGTTAGTGGGTTGTCGGCAGGGCGACCGCGTGGAGGCCTACATGACCTACAACATGGCCTTCGGTGACACGAATTTCAGCTTCATCCCCCGCGAAAGCCCCATTTGCATCACCTTTACGGTGGAGAGCGTGGAGTGAGCCCGAAGGATGGCGGACGAATGGATAAATTGAAAAAGGAAAAGACGAAAATATGAAGTTCTACACACGCATGCTGTGCCTTCCGGCCCTTGTGCTGCTGCTGGCCGCCTCCTGCGCCAAGGAGGCGAGCGAATCATACGACAAGTTCGAGACCCTGGCGCTCGGGGCCTGGATGGAGAAGTATCACCCCGAACTGGTGAACAACCTCCAGGAGGACGGCGGCTACTACGTCGATGTGCTCGATGCCGGTGACATGGAGGCCAAACCGATCAACGATACGATCTGTTGGGTGAAGTTCGACTTCTCGGGCCGCGATCTGGCGGGCAACATCATCCTCACGCGCCGCGCGACGGATGCCAAGCTGGCCGGGTCGTATACCAAATATACGCACTACGTTCCCTACTACCGCTATTGCGGCGAGTTCAACACGAGCATGATCGAGGGCTCGCACCTGGCCATGCGCAACACGCTGCACCTCGATCCGGCCTATGCCGCGGCCCGCGGGCTCGATGCGGAGCTGCAGCTCCGCCCCGGGTCGAAGGTCACCCTTTACCTGCCTTCGCGCGTCGTGGGCGGTGTTTCGGGTACGGGCGGCTATGAGGGGCAGACCGACTACACGCTCTCCTCGGGCAAGCCCTTCATCATCACGATGGAGATCTGCGAGACGATCAAGAACCCGCTCGAGGCCGAGGGCACGCAGGTCGACGACTTCTGCAAGCTGGCCGCGAACGGCGGGCTGCGCATCTACAGCAACGACGAGGAGGATGCGGAGTCGGTGCCGATGCCTGCGGATCCCGACGACGAGCTCCATCCCTACCACGTCGCCGAGCGCTGGGTGAGCGTCAACGACACCATTCCGCAGGTCTATGTCAACCTGCGCTACAACCCGGCCACGGACCGCATCACCTATCCGAATCCGTACAGCTCGCCCTATGAGCCCTACAACGCCTTCGAGGCCACGCAGGAGAAGGTCCGCAAGGCGTTGGTCGAGCGCTTCCATCCCGACGAGGAGTCGCCCTACGGGGGTGTCGAGTCGCTGACCGACTCGGTGAAGCTCGACGGAACGGCCAAGGTGTGGTATGTCGAGCGGCTGCTCGACGGCTTCATCGTCGACACGAACATCGACGAGGTGAAGGAGATCATCTACGGCGATGTCGCCAAGAAGGGCTCCGTCGAGGAGTATACGCCCAACGACAACAAGCGGCCCGGCGCCTGGTACTACTCGATTCCGAACCTGCGCTACGGCCAGTGGGCCGCCGTCATCACCACGTCGACCTACGGTTACGGCGCCACGGGCGTGAGCGGAACGACGAGCTCTTCGTCGAGCTCTTCGTCGAGCAACTACTACTATGACTACCTGAACTACTACAACTACTACAACAACTACTACGGCAACAGCTACTACAACAGCTATTACAACAACTACTACTACAACTACTACAACAGTTACTACTACAACAACTATTACTACGGCGATTCGAGCTCGACGACCACGACGACGATCACGACCGAGGTGCCGCCCTATACGCCGGTGCTCTACGAATTCTATATCGAGCCGCAGGACGACTGATCCATCCGGCAAGACGATCCGACGGACCGCATTCTCCTGTGGGAGAGTGCGGTCCGTTCCTTTTCGGGACTGTTACGTTTTTATGACACTTTTTCAGGCAGAAATTTTGCAGTTCCATAAAAAAGTATTAATTTAGTGATGCAGAACTATCAACCAAAAACTCAACGGATATGATTATCACATTTAACGAGTTGCGCCGTATCAAGGACAGACTGCCGAGCGGCAGTTCGCAGCGCATTGCAGATGAATTGGGAATTGACGTAGAGGCTGTCCGCAACTATTTCGGAGGCAAGCACGAGGCGAAGGAGTGTGTGGGTGTTCATTTTGAACCCGGGCCGGACGGCGGTGTGGTCACGTTGGACGACACGACGATTCTCGACGTTGCAATGCGTATCCTCGGCGAACAGAACCGATAATATATGTAGTCCGGACCTCCGGATACGGGCCTGCGGCAGCGCAGGCCTTTTTTGTGCCGCTGCCCGGCGTGCCATCGGCCGGTGCTCCTCCTCCGTCCGCACCTTCTCCGCCGTTCCGCTGACCCGCCTTGCGCTCGCAGCCGGAACTCCTCCTCTGCCGCCCGCACCTCCTCTGCTGTTCCGCCGACCCGCCTTGTGCCAGCGGCCGGTGTTCCTCCTCTGTCGCCCTGTCGACCGGCCCCCGTGCCACCGGCCGGTGCTCCTCCTCCGTCCGCACCTTCTCCGCCGTTCCGCTGACCCGCCTTGCGCTCGCAGCCCGAGCTCCTCCTCTGCCGCCCTGTCGGCCGGCCCCGTGCCATCGGCCGGAGTTTTCCCCTTTCTGCTGCCGCCCCTCCTTTTCGCCGCCGGTACACCCGCGTCGCCGCCGGTACACCCGCGTCGCCGACCGGCCCCCGTGCCAACGGCCGGTGCTCCTCCTCCGCCCGCTCCTCCTCCGCCCGCTCCTCCTCCGCCCGCACCTCCTCCGCCGTTCCGCTGACCCGCCCCGTGCCAGCGGCCGGTGCATCTCCTCCTCCGCCCGCACCTCTGCCGCGCCGCCGACCGGCCCTCTTTCTGCCAAAATGCCCGGTCGCGAAATGCCAATCTGCCGTGCCGCGCCGCGATCCTGCCATTCTGCTGACAATTTGGCAGAGATCGCCGATTGGTACGACCTTTGTTTGTTTTAGGGCGTCGCCGGTCAGGGAGCCGGCGGGAAAAATGAAAACAAACAATTAAAAACAAATAGCACTATGGCAAAGATTATTGGTATCGACTTAGGAACTACGAACTCCTGCGTGGCAGTGATGGAGGGCAACGAGCCCGTAGTGATCCCCAACTCCGAGGGACACCGCACGACCCCTTCGGTCGTGGCATTCACGAACGACGGCGAACGCAAGGTCGGTGATCCGGCCAAGCGGCAGGCCATCACGAACCCCAAGCGCACGGTCTTCTCGATCAAGCGTTTCATGGGTGAGCGTTACGATCAGGTAACCGCCGACATCGCCCGTGCACCGTATCAGATCGTCCGGGGCGACAACAACACCCCGCGTGTGGACATCGACGGACGTCAGTACACGCCGCAGGAGATCTCGGCCATCATTCTCCAGAAGATGAAGAAGACCGCCGAGGACTATCTGGGTCAGGAGGTGACGGAGGCCGTCATCACGGTTCCTGCCTACTTCTCAGACTCGCAGCGTCAGGCTACGAAGGAGGCGGGCGAAATCGCCGGTCTGAAGGTTCGCCGTATCATCAACGAGCCTACGGCCGCTGCGCTGGCCTACGGTCTGGACAAGAAGGCGAACGACATGAAGATCGCCGTATACGACCTCGGTGGCGGTACGTTCGATATCTCCATCCTGGAGCTGGGCGACGGTGTTTTCGAGGTAAAGTCGACCAACGGCGATACGCACCTGGGCGGTGATGACTTCGACCACGTGCTGATCGACTACATGGCCGAGTCGTTCAAGGCCGAGCACGGGATTGACCTGCGTCAGGACCCGATGGCGCTGCAGCGTCTGAAGGAGGCCGCCGAGAAGGCCAAGATCGAACTGTCGTCCTCGACGACCACGGAGATCAACCTGCCGTACATCATGCCGGTGAACGGTATTCCGCAGCACCTCGTCATGACGCTTACGCGTGCCAAGTTCGAGCAGCTGTGCGACCATCTGATCCGCAAGACGATCGAGCCCTGCAAGCTGGCGCTGCGTGATGCCGGTCTGGAGGCTTCGCAGATCAACGAAGTGATCCTCGTGGGCGGTTCGACGCGTATCCCGGCCATCCAGAAGATCGTCGAGGAGTTCTTCGGCAAGACCCCGAACAAGTCGGTCAACCCCGACGAGGTCGTAGCCATCGGCGCTGCCATCCAGGGCGGTGTGCTGACGGGCGAAGTGAAGGACGTGCTGCTGCTTGACGTGACGCCGCTGTCGCTCGGTATCGAGACGCTGGGCGGTGTGATGACGAAGCTCATCGACGCCAACACGACCATCCCGACGCGCAAGTCGGAGGTCTTCTCGACGGCTGCCGACAACCAGCCTTCCGTAGAGATCAACGTCTGCCAGGGCGAGCGTCCGCTGGCCCGCGACAACAAGTCGATCGGCCGCTTCCACCTCGACGGCATTCCGGCCGCACCGCGTGGCGTGCCGCAGATCGAGGTCACGTTCGATATCGATGCCAACGGTATCCTGAACGTATCGGCCAAGGACAAGGGTACGGGCAAGGAGCAGAAGATCCGCATCGAGGCATCGTCGGGTCTGACCGAGCAGGAGATCCAGCGCATGCGCGACGAGGCGAAGGCCAACGAGGCCAAGGACAAGGCCGAGAAGGAGCGTATCGACAAGATCAACGCCGCCGACTCGAACATCTTCACCACGGAGAAGCAGCTCAAGGAGTACGGCGACAAGCTGCCCGCAGACAAGAAGGCGGCTATCGAGTCGGCTCTGGGCAAGCTGAAGGAGGCGCACAAGAACGCCGACGTGGCTGCCATCGACACGGCCATGGCCGAACTGAACGCCGCATGGCAGGCTGCTTCGCAGGACATCTACGCACAGCAGCAGGCTCAGGGTGCCGCAGGCCAGCAGAGCCAGCAGCAGTCGCAGAGCAACGCCGGCAGCTCGAACGGCAACTCCGGCCAGCCCGAGGACGTCGAGTTCGAGGAGGTAAAATAATCCCGAAACGGCTGGGCGGCAGGGGTGATCGGATCATCCCTCCCGTCCGGGAGAGGGCAAGGGGCGCGATCCCAAAAGGGTCGCGTCCTTTTTTTTGTGTTTTTTCCGCTGCGGGTGCATCGCGGCCGGCTTCGGTTTGCTATCTTTGCACCCGGTGCCGGATGCGGACTGTCGTCGGGATGGCAGCCACCAGGAACCGGCATATAACAGACATTTACGGACAAAGAGATGGCCTGGTTCTATCTGCTGCTGGCGGGACTCTTCGAGATGGGGTGGCCGCTGGGTTTCAAACTGGCGGGCGAGTCCCCGCGCTTTCACCTGCTCTATCTGTCGCTCGCCGTCGTCTCGATGGCCTTGAGCGGCTGGCTGCTCTACCTGGCGCAGCGCGACATCCCGATGGGTACGGCCTACCTGGTCTGGACGGGGATCGGCGGCATCGGTACGGTGCTGATCGGCATCCTCTTTTTCCACGATGCGGTGACCGTCTGGCGGCTCTTTTTCCTGTCGCTGGTCCTGATCGGTATCGTGGGGCTGAAAATGGTCCATTGACCGGCCGGCACATCGGCAAAAAGACAAAAGGGGCATCCGTTTTGACGGATGCCCCTTTTTGTGTGCGCGGCAGCCCGGTTTGCCCGCTCTCCGGTTGGCGGTTGCCTGACACTTCGTTACCCTGCGGTCCGAAGGGCCCGTAGTCTGACTCCCCGGCTGCCCGGCTGTCCGGCTGTCAGTCGGCCGTGACCCTCCGGAAGGGCTTGTTGTCCGGCCGCTCTGATGCTGCCAGTCCGCCGGCTGCCTGCCGTCCCGGGCCCCCGGTCGACGGGCACTTACCGGCCGACGGTCAGTTCGACGATGCAGTCGGGGCCCTGAGGCCGGCTGCCCAGCACGACCGTCACCCCGTGCGCATCCTGCCGGAAGGCGAGCTTCTCCCCGTCGGCGAACCGCACGGCGCGGCGGATGCGCTCGTCGCGGATCGGCACGAACAGCTCTTCGTCCTCCCAGTCGAGGATGTGCAGGTAGATTTTGTCGCCGCGGCGCGTCGTGACACCCCAGTTGCGCGGGGCGACGGGCCCGGCATCGGTGCCGTAGATCGTCTCACCGCAGGTGCGCAGCCACTCGCCGATGCCCGCGAGCCGCTTAGTCGCCTCCTCGGGCAGCCGGCCGTCGGGCTGCGGCCCGACGTTGAGCAGCAGGTTGCCGCCGCGCCCTGCGGCCCCCGCGAGGTAGCGGATCAGCTCGTCGGTCGACTTGTAGTTGCGGTCGGTGATGCGGTAGCCCCACGAACCGTTCATCGTCTGGCACGTCTCGAGCGGCAGGCGGCTGACGGCCTGTCCCGAGAGCCCGGCGGTATTCTCGCCAGGCAGGTCGCGCTCGAAGGTCTGCACGTCCTCGCCCTCGAAGGGGGCAAGGTGGTGGTTGTTGACCACCAGACAGGCGGGCTGCAGGCGGTGGATCAGACCGTAAAGCTCGTCGAGCCGCCAGTCGAAGTCCGGATGCTGGTCCTGATCCCACACGCCGTCGAACCAGATCGCCCCGACCGGGCCGTACTGCGTGAGCAGCTCCGTGAGCTGGGCCTTCATGAAGTCGAAGTAGGCGTCGGCATCCTCCCGCTCGGCCGGGCGTCCCGTACCGAGGCCCGTGCGGCCGCGCGGGGCATCCTCGCGCCACCAGTCGATGAGCGAGTAGTAGAAGTGCACGCGCAGCCCCTGCCGGTGGCACTCTTCGGCCAGCTCGCGCACGATGTCGCGGGCGAAGGGCGTGGCCTCGACGACGTTGTAGGGCGATTGCGCCGTGCGGAACATCGAGAAGCCGTCGTGGTGGCGCGTCGTGAAGCAGACGTAGCGCGCTCCGGCCTCGCGGAAGGCCGTGACCCACGCCGCGGCGTCGAAGGCGGCGGGGTAGAAGGCCCCGGCGAGCTTCTCGTATTCGCGGTAGTTGATGTCGAGGTTGGTCATGACCCACTCGCCCTGACCCATCAGGGCGTAGAGCCCCCAGTGGATGAAGATGCCGAAGCGGTCGTCGGCGAACCGGGCGCGGGCGGCGAGGTTCTCGGGGGCGGGCACATAGCCCGTCTGTGCCGGAGCCGACACTGCGAGGAGTGCGGCACAGCAGAGCAGGATGAGTTTTTTCATGGATTGTTCGGGATGTTTCCCCAAAGATAGGAAAAAATCGCGAAAACGGAACCCTTTCCGGCCTCTTCCGCGCAAAGGCGGCATCGGGGCGCGTTATTTCCCGCCGCGGCTCCGCTCGGCGAGCCACATGCCCGAGAGGATCAGCGCCGCGCCGCAGAGGGCCGCCGGGGTGATGCGCTCGTCGATCACAAGGGCGGCGGTGAGCATCGTCACCAGCGGGTTGAGGTAGATGTAGTTGGTCGTGCGCACCGCCCCGAGACGGGTCATGGCGGCATTCCACAGCACGTAGCAGAGCAGCGAGGCCACGACACCCAGGAAGAGCAGGTTGCCCCACACGGCCGGGTGGCGGAGCGTTGCGGCCGGAAGGTCGAAGGGCTCCCATGCGAACCACGGCAGGATGGTCACGATGCCGTAGAAGAAGACCTTGCGCGTGATGTATGCCACCGGCAGACGGTCACCCAGGCGCTTGATTACGAGCGAGTAGAGCATCCACAGCAGCGCCGCCGAGAGGGCCAGCAGGTCGCCCCGCGGCGAGAGGTGCAGCACGAAGCGTCCGTTGAGCACGACGAGCACCACGCCGACGAAGGCCAGCGCGCAGCCCGCGGTCTGCCGCCGCGTCATGCGTTCGCTGCGGTAGACGAGACTCAGGAGCAGGGCCGTCCAGACGGGTGCCGTGCAGACGATCAGCGAGACGTTCGATGCCGGGGCGTACTCCAGCGCGATGTTCTCCGTGAGGAAGTAGAGCGATCCGCCCGTCAGCCCCGCCGCCGCGAGCAGCAGCTCGTCGCGCAGCCGGGCCCTGCACAGCCGTGCTCCACACAGCCGCCCGAGGAGGCCGTGCCGGGCCGGACTGCCCGTGTCGTTCCCGGCGGCCTTTTCCCGCCCTGCGGCGGCCTTTTCCCGCCCTGCGGCGTCCTTTTCCCGCCCCGCGGCGGTCCTTTCCCGCCCCGCGGCGTCCTTTTCCCGCCCCGCGGCGCTGCTGCCGGCCCTTCTGCTGCCGAGCGTGAAGGGCAGCAGGCCGAGGTAGGCCATCGCGAAGCGCAGCAGGAAGATCTCGGCCGGGGCGAGGCCGTGCGCGATGAGGACCTTCGTCGAAACGAAGGTCGCGCCCCACACCGTCACGCAGAAGAGCGCGGCCAGGTGGTATCCGTATGGGCCCGATCGCAGCATGCGGCCCCAAAAATACGGTTTTTTTTGTCGTTCGCGCGCAATTCTTGACAGCGATATTCCGAAATTTGATTCTTTTTTTCTATCTTTGCGTGCTATTGTGCGCAAGGACGATAAATCAAACAAACAATAACAAATTTTTATCATTCCAATGCAAAGTAAAGGTTTTATCAAACTCGTCGCGGTGCTGCTGGCGCTGGCGTGCGTGTACCAGCTCTCGTTCACGTTCAAGACGAGAAGCGTCGAGAAGAAGGCGGCCGAGTACGCCGAGCAGTTCCCGCTCGAGGAGCGCTCCACGGCCGAACAGCACTACCTCGACTCGGTGCAGAATCTGCAGGTCTTCAACCTCGGATTCAAGAAGTTCACCTACAAGGAGTGCAAGGAGAAGGAGCTCAACCTGGGTCTGGACCTCAAGGGCGGCATGAACGTCATGCTGGAGGTGCAGGTCGAGGATGTGGTCAAGGCGCTTGCCGGTGACAGCCAGAACGATCCGTCGTTTGTCGAGGCCATCGCCGAGGCGAATGCCGCGCTCAAGGCCGGTACCTCGAACGACTACATCGGCGACTTCGTGAAGGCCTACGAGCGGCTGTCGGGCGGTCGTCCCATCGCCGAGATCTTCGTGAGCCCCGACCGCAGCGACATCACGCTCGAAAGCTCGGATGCCGACGTCGAGAAGGTCCTCAAGCGCGAGACCGAGGCGGCCATCGCCGCATCGTTCAACGTGCTGCGCAGCCGTATCGACCACTTCGGAGTCACGCAGCCCAACATCATGCGTCTGCCCAACTCGCACCGCATCCTGGTCGAGCTGCCGGGCGTGAAGGAGCCGCAGCGCGTGCGCGACCTGCTGCAGGGTACCGCCTCGCTGGAGTTCTGGCTCTGCTACGACGCCCGCGAGCTGCTGCCCGTGCTGAACCAGGTCGACAACCTGCTCCGCGGCCGCGTCGAGGAGCAGGCCGCTGCCGCCGTTGAGGAGCAGACGGCTCCCGCCGCCGAGGCTGCCGCAACGGCTCCCGCCGCTGCCGGTGAGGAGCTGCTCGCCGAGGTCGGCAGCGACACGACGGAGATGACCGACGCCGCCCAGATGCAGCGTTACGACCGCGAGCGCAACCCCTTCTTCGCCGTGCTCGATCCCTACTATGCCGGCGGCGGCGCCATCGGTGCGGCATTCAAGGCCGACATCGCGGCGGTGAACGCCTACCTGGCCGATCCCGCCGTGCGCAACCTCTTCCCTGCGGACGTCATCTTCCGGTGGGGCGTCAAGGGTGACGACAACATCGGCGGCCGCTACTACCTCTATGCTTTGCGTGTCACCACGCCCGACGGCAAGGCGCCGCTGGACGGCAGCGTCGTCACGGAGGCCGTCGAGCGCTATGCACAGCGCGGCGCCGAGGCCGAGGTGGAGATGCACATGAACGCCGAGGGCGCCCAGGAGTGGTCGCGCCTGACGGGCGAGAACGTCGGCAAGTGCGTGGCCATCGTCCTCGACGGCTACGTCTATTCGGCCCCCGTGCTGCGGACGAAGATCGACGGCGGCATCTCGACCATCTCGGGCAGCTTCACCATCCAGGAGGCCAAGGACCTTGCCAACGTCCTCTCGTCGGGTAAGGTGCCCGCTCCGGCCAAGATCATCCAGGATACGGTCGTCGGTCCCTCGCTGGGTCAGGAGTCGATCAATGCGGGCATGCTCTCGTTCGTGATCGCCTTCATCCTCGTACTGCTCTACATGGGCCTCTTCTACAAGACGGCTGGCTGGATGGCCGACGTGACCCTGCTAACCAACGTCTTCCTGCTCATGGGCGTGCTCGTGTCGTTTGGCGCCGTGCTGACGCTGCCCGGTATCGCCGGTATCGTCCTGACGATGGGTATGGCCGTGGATGCCAACGTCATCATCTACGAGCGCATCAAGGAGGAGCTGCGCGGCGGCAAGGGGCTGTCGCTGGCCATCAAGGACGGCTTCTCGAAGGCCTACTCGGCCATCATCGACGGCCAGCTGACGACGATCATCACCGGTATCGTCCTCTTCGTCTTCGGCAACGGTCCGGTACAGGGCTTCGCCACGACGCTGATCATCGGTATCATCACCTCGTTCTTCTCGGCCGTCTTCATCACGCGCCTGCTCATCGAGTGGATCGTGAACCGCTGGGGCAACATCTCCTTCTCGCACAAGTGGTCGGAGAACTTCCTCAGCAACACGCACGTGGACTTCATCCGCCTGCGCAAGATCGGCTATGCGGTGACGGCCGTGCTGATCGTCCTGTCGTGCATCTCGTTCTTCGTCCGCGGTCTGAACCTCGGCGCCGAGTTCACGGGCGGCCGCGCCTACGTCGTGCGCTTCGACAAGGCCGTGTCGGCCGAGGACGTGCGCCACAACCTCGCACAGATCTTCGCACAGCAGCCCGATGCCGACGCCGCATTGGTCAGCTTCGAGGTCAAGCAGTATGGCAACGAGAACCAGATGCGCATCGTGACGCAGTACCGCTATGACGATACGTCGGACGAGGCCGCGGGCGACGTGGAGCGCATTCTCTACGATGCCCTGAAGCCGCTCTACTCCTACGACATCACCTTCGAGCAGTTCCGCAACACGCAGACCGACGCCAACGGTATCCTGACGGCCGACAAGATCGGCCCCTCGATCGCACAGGACATGACCTGGAACGCCATCTACTCGGTGCTCTTCTCGCTCATCGCCATCGGTCTCTACATCGCCTTCCGCTTCAAGCGCTGGCAGTGGGCCACGGGCGCCACACTGGCCCTGGCGGTCAATGCGCTCTTCATCATCGGTCTCTTCTCGATGTTCTACGGCATCCTGCCCTTCAACCTCGAGGTGAACCAGGCCTTCATCGCCGCGATCCTGACGATCATCGGTTACGCCATCAACGACACGGTGGTGGTCTTCGACCGTATCCGCGAGTACCTGGGTCTCTACCCGAAGCGCAACCTCAAGGAGACCGTGAACAACGCCATCAACTCGACGCTCTCGCGCACGATCAATACGTCGGGTACGACGCTCGTCACGCTGCTGGCAATCTTCTTCTTCGGCGGCGAGACCATCCGCGGCTTCATCTTCGCGCTGACGGTCGGTGTCGTCGTGGGTACCGCCGCAACGATCTTCATCGCTACGCCCATGGCCTACGACCTGATGACGAAGCGTGCCAAGATCGACGACGAGACCAAATAGGCTCTCACTTCGCATTTTGCATAAAAACGGACTGCGCCTTTTGACGCAGTCCGTTTTATTTTTAACTTTGCGGAAGTTTACAACGGAGACACACCTATGATTATGGAGAATCTGCTGAAGTGGGTGCACCGCTACGTCTCGCCGGTCTTTCTGGCGCTGCTCGTCGCGTCGTTCATCCTGTGGTATATCGCCAAGTTGAGCTACACCTATACGACGGACCAGACCGTGCGCGTCGATGTCGACGGCGTGCCGTTCGAGGTTACGTGCGTGGTCGAAGGCGTGGGCACCAACCTGTTCGGCTACCGCGTCTACATGAACAAGACGCTGCACATTCCGCTGTCGGACCTCCGCTATACGCGTTCGCAGGAGGAGGGACACGAGGGCAAGCTGGTTCTCGATCCGCAGTCGCTGCAGAGTGCCATTTCGCTGAAGTTCAGTGATATCAAGGTGGTCTCGATCCGCTCGGTTCCCGAGATCGACGACCCCCGTAAACTCGGAAAGCAATGATGAAGGTGGGCATTACGGGCGGTATCGGCAGCGGCAAGAGCACGGTCTGCCGGTTGTTTGCCGCGCGCGGCGTCGCGGTCTACGATTCGGATACGGAGGCCAAGCGGCTGATGGCGACGACGCTGCGGCCGGCCATCGAGGCGCGTTTCGGCGCCGGAGCCTTCCGCGACGGGGTGTTGGACCGGGCCTACCTGGCCGACATCGTCTTCCGCGATGCGCAGGCCCTTGCGGACCTCGACGCCCTGGTGCATCCGGCCGTGCTGCGCGACTTCGAGGCGTGGGCCGCGGCGCAGCCGGGCGACTACGTCATTCTGGAGAGCGCCATCCTCTTCGAGGCGGGGCTGGAGCACGCCGTGGACCGCACGGTGGCGGTGCTGGCGCCCGTCGAGCTGCGCGTGCGGCGCACCTGCCGGCGTGACCGCTGCGACGAGGAGGCGGTGCGCCGCCGCATCGCCGCGCAGGCGGACGACGACACGCTCTGCGCCCGGGCCGACTACACGATCGTCAACATCCTGGAGACGGACCTCGAACCCGCCGTCGCCGACCTCGACCAGCGATTCCGCCATGAAGCCCATGAACTCCGCCGTACCGATGCCTGACCTTTCGCAGCCGTGCGTGATGGGTATCCTGAACGTCACGCCCGATTCGTTCTATGCCGACAGCCGCCGCACGACGCGCGAGGCGGTCGAGCAGCGAGCCCGCGAGATCGTGGACGAGGGGGCCGCGATCATCGACATCGGCGGCTACTCGTCGCGTCCGGGAGCCGACGAGGTGCCCGTGGAGGAGGAGTGGCGGCGCGTGGCCCTCGGACTGGAAGCGGTGCGGCGCGTGGCGCCCGGTGCGGCCGTTTCGGTCGACACGTTCCGCAGCGAGGTGGTCGAGCGGGCCGTCGCGGAGTTCGGTCCGGTGACGGTCAACGACATCTCGGCCGGGGAGCTCGATCCGCGGATGGTGCCGACGGTGGCACGTCTGGGCGTGCCCTACGTGGCGATGCACATGCAGGGCGATCCCCGGACGATGCAGTCCCTGACGGATTACCGGCGCGACATCGTGACCGAGGTGGTCGATTATTTTGAACGCCGCTGCGGGCAGCTGCTGGCGGCGGGCGTGAGCCGCGCACGGATCATCCTCGATCCGGGCTTCGGTTTCGCCAAAACCCTGGAACAGAACTACGAGCTGCTGGCCGGCCTGCACCGCCTCTGCGCACTGGGTTATCCCGTGCTGGCGGGCGTGTCGCGCAAGTCGATGATCTACAGGGCGCTCGATGCGACGCCTGCCGAATCGCTGGCTGGTACGGTGGCTCTCGGCTGGGAATGCCTGCGGCAGGGCGCCTCGATCCTGCGCGTGCACGACGTCCGCGAGGCGGCCGATACGGTGCGTCTGTTCCGCCTTTACGAAAAAATGAGACATGGAGATGGAAAATGAAAAGAGAACGGAGACCCCGCAGGAGCCCCAACTCGAGGGCGCGGTGAATGATGCTCCGACCCCGCGACGCCGGCATCGCCGTCCGTCGCACCGCAATACGGCCGCCGCTTCGGCGGAGCCGGCCGCACAAACTGAAAGCGCAGCCGCCGCTCCGGAGGTGTTGGCCACGCAACCCGAACATGCGGCCCGCGGGACGGCTGCTGCCGAGCAGCCCGCATCCGATGCCGTAGCACCGGTAACTCCGGTCGCGACAGCTGCAGCTCCGGCTCCGCGCGATCTGGCCGCACAACCGACCCAAAAGAGCACGGCGGAACCCACCGCGCAGCAGAAGCCTGCCGCAGAACCGTCCGGATTGAAGCCTGCCGTGCAGCCGATGCCTGCCGCGGAACCGTCCGGATCGAAGCCCGCCGCGCAGCAGAAGCCCGTCGCAGAACCGTCCGGCTCAAAGTCCGCCGTGCAGCAGAAGCCTGCCGCGGAACCGTCCGGATCAAAGCCCGCCGTGCAGCAGAAAGGGGCCTCCGCACCGCAAAGGCCCGCAGCGCCGGAGCGGCAGAAGGGTGCCGCCCCGCAGCGTCCGGCTGGCGCCGCCAGTGAGCACCGGGGCGCTGCGCCGCAGCGAAGTGCGGAGCGGAACGATAGGAAGAGTGCCGCCCCGCGCAATGCGGCAGCGAACGACCGCCGGACGAATACCCCGCGCCGCGCCGCGGAGCCGCCCAAGCGCCCCGCAACCCCGCAAAAACGTCCCGCAGAGCGGTCGACGGGGGATGGCGGATGGACGTGGCGCGGCTATCTGTGCCGGCTGTCGGTGGTGATCCTCGGCACGGCCCTGACGCTCCTCGGTGCCGGGCTGATCGGCCGCTGGCAGGAGTCCCGGCAGGTGCGCGGGGCGATGCAGGCGGTCTACGAAGAGCTGACCGCAAACCGTGCCGCGGTCGGCATGGCCTGCCGCGGTCTGATGCGTGGCGGACAGGAGCTGCAGCCGCGTGCCGGAGCAGCCGACAACCGCTTGTCGGCCACCTCGCCGACGACGAATCCGATGACCCTGCGTGCGCCGGTCACGCCCGTGCTGCGCGACGAGGCGTGGCAGGTGCTCTGTGCCTCGGGCGTGATGGCGTCGGTGCGCGACGGCGAGCTGCTGCGCGACATGGCGGGCTGCTATGCCGACGTGGACCGCTTCGCCCGGCAGATCGAGAAGGGCTGGGCGCCCGATCCCGCAGCCGCACAGCTCGGAAAGGGTGCCGCAGGGCGGATCGACCGCGTGCTGCGGCAGCTTGAGGGCAAATACGGTTTCCGTCAATGATACGTGTAACGGACATACACAAGCGCTTCGGCACGCTCGAGGTGCTCAAGGGGGTCTCGCTGGAGGTCGCGGCGGGCGAGGTGGTCTCGATCGTCGGGGCGAGCGGTGCCGGCAAGACGACGCTGCTGCAGATCATGGGCACGCTCTCGCGTCCCGACGCGGGACGTGTCGAGATCGACGGCCGCGACGTCTTCGCGCTGGGTGACAAGGCGTTGTCGGCCTTCCGCAACGAGCGCATCGGCTTCGTCTTCCAGTTCCACCACCTGCTGCCCGAATTCACGGCCTTCGAGAATGTCTGCATTCCCGGTCTGATCGGGCGGCGCCCGCGGGCCGAAGTCGAGCGCCGCGCCGCGGAGCTGCTCGCCATGATGAACCTCACGGCGCGCCGCGACCACAAGCCCGGGCAGCTCTCGGGCGGCGAGCAGCAGCGCGTGGCCATCGCCCGGGCGCTCATCAACTCCCCGGCGGTGCTGCTGGCCGACGAACCGTCGGGCAACCTCGACACGCACAACCGCGACGAGATCCACCGCCTCTTCTTCGAGCTGCGCGACAAACTGGGTCAGACCGTCGTCATCGTCACCCACGACGAGGGGCTCGCGGCGATGGCCGACCGGAAGATTACGATGTCCGATGGCCGGATCGTGTGACGACGGGGTGCGGGAGCTGCTCGAACGGCTCCACGACCGCTACAACCGGCCCGAGTTCATCGACTGCGACCCGATCGCCGTGCCGCACCGCTTTACGGAGCGTGCCGACCGTGAGATTGCGGGCTTTCTGGCCGCGACGATCGCCTGGGGCAACCGCCGGACGATCGTCCGCAACGGGCACCGCCTGATGCACTTCCTGGACGACGCCCCGGCCGACTTCGTGCGCAATGCCTCGGAGCGGGAGCTTGCCGGCCTCGACGGATTCGTGCACCGCACCTTCAACGGCGCGGACCTGCGCGACTTCGTGCTGGCGCTGCGCCGCATGGAGCAGCAGTACGGAGGCCTCGGCGCCTTCTTCGAGACGCAGTATGCGGCGACGGATAGCCTGCCCGCCGTGCTGGCGGCTTTCCGTCGGGAGTTTCTCGCCGCGGAGCATGCGCCGCATTGCGAGAAGCACCTCTCCGACATCGGGCGGGGTGCCGCCTGCAAGCGGCTCTGCATGTTCCTGCGCTGGATGGTCCGGCGCGACGACCGCGGCGTGGATTTCGGCCTCTGGACCGGCATCCCGATGTCGGCGCTCCGCCTGCCGCTCGACGTGCATGTCGGCGAGGTGGGCCGCCTGCTGGGGCTGCTCGGACGCCGGCAGAACGACTGGCGGGCCGTCGAGGAGATCACCGCCCGGCTGCGGGAGTTCGATGCCGCGGACCCCGTGCGATTCGACTATGCACTTTTCGGCGCCGGGATCGACGGCTGCCTGCACGTTAACGAATAGACGATGTTCCAGTTCAAACACTTCTCCATCCGTCAGGACCGCTGCCCGATGAAGGTCGGGACCGACGGCGTGCTGCTCGGCGCCTGGGCCGACGCGGGAGCCGACGCGCGGCGCATCCTCGATGTGGGGACCGGCACGGGCCTCATCGCCCTGATGCTGGCCCAGCGGACCGCGGCGCTGCCTGGCGTGCGCATCACGGGCGTCGATGTCGACGACGTGTCGCAGGCGCGCGAGAATGCCGCCGCCTCGCCTTGGGCCGCGCGCGTGGAGTTCGTGCAGTGCCCCGTGCAGGAGTACCGCCCCGGGGAGCGCTTCGACCGCATCGTCTCCAATCCGCCCTATTTCGTCGATTCACTCACCTGCCCCGATGCGGGGCGCACGACGGCGCGTCATGCCGTGACGCTCCGCTACGGGGAGTTGTGCGATGCCGTCGTGCGGCTGCTGGCTCCCGGAGGACGCTTCGCCGTGATCCTGCCGACGGCCGAGGCGGCGCGTTTTCTGGCGGAGTGCCGCGGGCGGCTCGTGCTCTGCCGCCGCACGGACGTGCGCACCACGCCGCGCCGCGAGACCCGGCGCGTGCTCATGGAGTTCCGCCTGTTCGACGCCGTGCCCGATCCTGCGGCGCCGCCCGTCTGCCGCCGCGACGAGCTGGTCGTCGGCACGGGAGCGCACGAGTGCTACACGGAGGAGTACCGGGCGCTGACCCGCGATTTCTACCTGAAATTTTGACGAAACGCGAAAATACGTTACATTTGCATCTATGGATAAAAAACCTGCGCGTATGAAAGCACAACTTTTGGCCCTTGCGCTGCTGGTCTGCGGCGCTGCTGCGGCCCAGAATCCCTACATAGCCGTTCAGGGCGCCGTGGAGAGCGCCGACGGCATCACGGTCTCGAATCCGCGGACGATCCTTGCCGTGGACGTCACCGTCGAGCGCGACCTGACGCTCTGCGGCCCCTATGCGCGCTATGCGCAGAAGTTCCTCGGCGTGCGGGCCCCGCTCAGCGACCGGACCGTCTGGAGCATTACCGGGGCGCGTATCGCGCTGCTCGACGGCGCGACCTACCTCAATGCCGCGGCTCCGGCCGCACCCGAGACCCGCGTCGTGTCGCACGCCGGATCGGACGAGGAGTTCGCGCGGCTGCAGCCCGACAAGACCGACATGTCCACCCCCGCCCTGGAGGATGCCGCCCGCGATGCGGCCAACCGCATCTATTCGCTGCGCCGCCACCGCCTGGAGCTCATCACGGGCGAGGCCGGCGAGAATGTCTTCGGCGAGGGGCTGAATGCCGCCCTGCGCGAGATCGACCGCCTCGAGCAGGCCTACCTGGAGCTCTTCCTCGGCAAGCGGGTCGTCTCGACCTCGACGCGCCGCTATGTCGTCTATCCGCAGGCCGACAAGCAGCAGTATATCCTCTGCCGCTTCAGTGCGGCATCGGGACTGCTGCCCGACACCGACCTCTCGGGTGACATCGTGCTGTTGCAGATCGAACCCTCGGGCGCTCCCGTCGCTGCGGCGATCGAGGCTCCGGCCAAGGAGAAGCGCGTCTTCCAGTGCCGCGTGGCCGATCCCGCCACCTGCACGGTCCTCTGCGGCGGCCGCGAATATGCCCGCTCGGTGCTGCCCGTCTTCGAGTTCGGCCGCACGGTCAATGTGCTCCTGCCGGCTGCCCGCTAACCGATCCGCACGATGGATTTCACTTCACGCATGGTAGCGCTGCTCGGCGAGCTGCGCCGCGAGCGCAACGGTGCCGTGGCCGATGCCATGTACCTGTGCGGCAAACCCTACGGACTTAACTACGGGGTGAGTCTCCCGACCCTGCGGCGGATTGCCCGGGCCGAGACGTCCGACCATGACTTTGCCCGCTACCTCTACGTGCAGGACGTGCGCGAACTGCGCCTCGCGGCGCTGTACATTGCGCAACCGGAGCGCGTGACGATGGACGAAGCGGAGTTTTGGGCCGCGGGGATCATCAACTCCGAGGTGGCCGAGGAGGCCTCCTTTGCCCTGCTGTCGCGTGTCGGCGTGCTGCCGGAACTTTTCCGAAGCTGGATAACGGCCTCGCCGCTGTTGCAGTATGCGGCGCTGCTGGCTGCAGCCCGCTCGCCGCAAGCTTCGCTTGCGTGGGTCGATGCGGCGCTGGAGGCCGTGCACCGCAATGCCGTCGAGGCGGAGGCGCTTGTTGCCGCAGCCCAAAGTGTCGCCGCGGCGGATACCTCCGCGGCGCCTGCCGCCGGGATTGCCGGAGCGGCGGGGCAGGCTGCCGGAGCTGCCGGAATTGCTGCGGGGACCGTCGAACTTGCAGCCGGAGCTGCTGCCCGAACCGGCAAGTCCGCCGAGGCTGCCGCTCTGACCGCTTCGGCCTCCTTCGCCGCGCGTGCGGCCCGTCTGGTGGCACAGGGAGCCGTGGCGCTGTGTGTGGCCGTCGGAAGCCAAAACGAAGAGAACCGGCTCGCGGTGCACCGCAAGGCCGGTTCTCTGGGCAAGCTCCCTGCCGAAGACTGCGTCCACGAGGAGCTCGCCTGGCGTCTGGAGCCGTGACCCCGTCTCTTCAGCCCGATTTGTCTCCGAACCGGATGCCGTGAATCGCCCGCGGGTCCGGTTTGTCGTTTCGGGGCCTTTTCGGTCGGAGGTCTCCGGCTGCCGGGACGGCGCGATGTGTCTCGCACCCTTGCGGCAGCGTGATATCCCGTTGCAAGATCCGTTCCGAAAATGGCGGCCGGGTGCCGTGGGTCGCCCCGCTGTGGCGAGAAATGTCGCGGATTGCAATCGTTCGGCCCGTTCCGGATATAATTCCGTCCGCACCTTTCCGTCTGCCCTCGCCTGTCCGCACTCTCCCGCCTGTCCGCACTCTCCCGCCTGTCCGCACTCTCCCGTCCGTCCGTGCCCTCCGTAACGCACCGGGCGGCGAAGAGAATGTATCTCTCCGCCGCCCGGTATGTCTTCCGGCTTTATGCCGCCGGTCTCATTCTTGTGTCCGGTTTTTTTTCGTCTTGTCACCCGGCCTTGTCCGGTTTTTTCTTTTGCCGTCCGGAACCCTTCTTGCCGTCCGGGGCTTTCCCTGTTGCTCGCCCTCTCCGCGGCAGCTCTGTCGGCCCTTACTCCGTGAAGAGGGCGCGCGGCAGCTGGTCGATGCTGTTGATCGTGACGACCTCGATCCCCTTGGGGCGCTTCGTCCCCTTGGCGAGGTAGCCCGAAACGACGATGCGGCGGAAGCCGAGGCGGGCGGCCTCGCTGATGCGCTGCTCCGTGCGCGGAGCGGGGCGCACCTCGCCCGAGAGGCCGATCTCGCCCGCGCAGCAGATGCCCTCACCGACCGGCCGGTCGTAGTAGGAGGAGATCACGGCGGCGGCAACCGCGAGGTCAAGCCCCGGGTCGGCGACCTTGAAGCCTCCGGCGAAGTTCAGGAAGACATCCTTCTGGAACATCTTCATCCCCACGCGCTTCTCCAGCACGGCCAGCAGCATGTTCATGCGGCGCGTGTCGAATCCCGTGGCCGTGCGCTGGGGCGTACCGTAGGCTGCGCCGCACACGAGCGCCTGCACCTCGATCAGGTAGGGGCGCACGCCGTCGGCCGCGGCACCCACGGCGATGCCGCTCAACGGCTCCTCGTAGTGGGTCAGCAGGATCTCCGAGGGGTTGTCCACGGCGCGCAGCCCCGCGTCGAGCATCTCGAAGACGCCGATCTCGAACGTCGCGCCGAAGCGGTTCTTGATGCCGCGCAGGATGCGGTAGATGTTGTTGCTGTCGCCCTCGAACTGGAGTACGACGTCGACGATGTGCTCCAGAATCTTCGGCCCGGCAATCGTGCCGTCCTTGGTGATGTGGCCGATGAGGAAGATCGACGTGCCGGTCGACTTGGCATATTTGAGCAGCGTGGCGGCGCACTCGCGGATTTGCGACACGCTGCCGGCCGAGGAGTCGATCAGCTCGGTGTAGATCGTCTGGATCGAATCGATGACCACGATGTCGGGCTGCTGCTCGGTGATCTGCGCCACGATGTTTTCGAGCAGCGTCTCGGGGTAGATCAGGCACTCGTCGTTGCCGATGCCGATGCGTGCGGCGCGCATCTTGATCTGCTCGGCCGACTCCTCGCCCGAGACGTAGAGCGTCTTGAGGCCGTTGTCCGTGAGGGCGATCTGCAGCGAGAGGGTCGACTTGCCGATGCCCGGCTCGCCGCCCAGCAGCACGAGCGATCCCGGCACCAGTCCGCCGCCCAGCACGCGGTTCACCTCCGCGTTGCCCAGGTCGATGCGGCGGTGTTCGCTCTCGCGGATGTCGCGCACGCGCTGCGGCCGCGACGCGGGCAGGGGCCCGGCGACCGTCGCGGCGACCGACCCGCTCTCGCGGGCGATGATCTCCTCGGTAAAGGTGTTCCACTCGCCGCACGAGGGACACCGCCCCAGCCACTTCGGGGCCTCGAAACCGCAGTTGCGGCAGAAAAATGCCTTCTTGACCTTTGCCATCGTCGTGTCGTTCGGTTTATTGCCGGTGCGAGGTGTACTCCTTGCGCAGCACCTGCGTGATCTTCGCGTCGGGGTAGCGCGCCTGGTATTCGGCCGTGAGGTCGACGGTCAGCAGCGCCTGCCGCAGCCCCTCCTCGCCCGTGTAGGCCGTGACGGTGCACGTGTAGGCCTGCTCTCCGAAGTAGAAGCTGATGGCCGTCGCCCCGGGCTGCTTCATGAAGCCCCCCGAGACGGTCTCCGCACCGGCGGCGGGGCGCACCGTGAGCCGTCCGCTGTCGGCATATTTGAAGTCGAGCGTGTAGACGCCGCCCGCCTGTACGGGTGCGGCGGCCAGCACCTCCTCGCGGAGCTGTGTCACGAGGGGATTCTCCGGCTCCTCGACCGTCCCGTCGTCGGAGCTTGTCCCGGTACCGTCGTCCGTTCTGGTCCCGGTTCCGGTTCCGGTGTCAGTTCCTGTTCCCGTTCCGTCGTCGGTGCCGGTTCCGGTGTCAGTCCCTGTTCCCGTCCCGTCGTCGGTTTCGGTTCCCCCTTCGCCTTCTCCCTCACCGGGCTGCGGTTCAGGTTCAGGTTCAGGTTCAGGTTCGGGTTCGGGCTGCGGCTCGGGCGTCTCCTCCTCGACCGTGACCGACACCTCGATCCGCACGACGGGGTAGGAGGTCGTGTAGTAGTACTCCGACGCATCGTCGCAGCCTCCGGCCAGCAGCATCAGCGCGGCGGCCGTCAGCGCGCCGAGTCCGTATCGTATCCGGGCATTCATAATCCGAGCTCCTGGTCGATCAGTATGACGAGCACGCGCCCGGCGGGGTGGCAGCGCAGCATCTCCATGCGGGTGTTGCAGATGCGGTCCTCCGAGTTGCAGTCCATGCAGACGCCCGTCTTGGCGCAGGGCGTGCGGAAGCCCGGGTGGCGGGCGATGTTCTGCGGGGCCGCGATGCGGCGGATGCGCTCCTCGGCCTCGGTGCGGTCGGCGACGATCTTGTTGCGGCCCGCCACGAGGATCACCTTGCGGGGTCCGAAGGCCACCGGAGCGATGCGGTTGCCCACCATGTCGAGCCAGTGGAGCGTTCCCTCCGTCGTCACGGCGTTGATGCCCGTGACGAAGAGGTCCGACAGCAGGGCCTGCCGGCGTATTTCGAGCCGCTCGGGGCGGGGCATCGACGAGTCGAATCCGTCGAGCAGCGTCATGCCGGTCTGCCCGCGCAGCCACTCGATGATGCCCGTTGCGCGCATGGTCATCGAGTCGCCGAACGACACGAGCTGCGGCTTCTCCTCGCCGATGGTGCGTTTCATGATCTCGAAGGCCTCTTCGGGCGTGGCGACCGTCTCGACCTCGAAACTGTGGCGGCGCAGCGCGGCGGCACAGGCGGCGATGCGATCCGTAGTCTGTTCCATCTCGTTCTCTTTTTTGCGGTTTTTATTGCAGTTTGCGTTTCACGACGGCGGGATTCCCGGCCGCCAGCGAGTCGTCGGGTATGTCGCGTGTCACGACGCTTCCGGCCGCGATGATGCAGCGGTTGCCGATGCGCACGCCCGGGCATACGATCACGCCGCCGCCCAGCCAGCAGTCGTCCCCGATCTCGATGCGCAGTCCCCGTTCGACGGGAAGGCGGCGCTCGACGTAGTCAATGGGGTGCTGCGGCGTGTAGAGCTGGCAGTTGGGGCCGATGAGCGTGTGGTTGCCGATCGTGATGCCCCCGCAGTCGAGGAACGTGCAGTTGTAGTTGATGACGACCCCTTCGCCCACCTGCGTGCGGAACCCGAAGTCGCAGAAGAAGGGGGCGATCAGGTAACTCGTCTCGGGGAATCCCGGGATGAGCTCCCGCAGGGCGGCGCGGTAAGCCGCCGTGTCGCGGTAGGGGGTCGAGTTGAGCCGTTCGAGGCGTTCGTGTGCCCGGATGTTCAGCTCCAGGGCTTCCGGGTCGCTGTAGTCGTACAGCTCCCCGCGCATCATCTTTTCGAGCTCGGTCATGGTGTCGTTTCGTTATTTGATGAAGAAGCGGTAGACGTCGTTTCCGTTGGCGTAGAGCAGCAGGAAGAGGATGATGATGAGTCCCACGTACTGCGCCGCCTCGAGCACGCGGTCGCTGACCTTGCGCCCGGAGATCATCTCCCAGAAGGTGAAGATCGCATGCCCGCCGTCCAGCCCCGGGATGGGCAGGATGTTCATCACGGCGAGGATGATCGACAGGAAGGCGGTCTTGAGCCAGAAGTCCTGCCAGTCCCAGCTGCCGGGGAAGATGCTGCCGATGGCGATGAATCCGCCCAGCTCCTCGTACATCTTCGTCTTGGGCTGCACGATCAGCTTGAGCTGCTCCCAGTAGGAGGCGATCACCTTGCCGGTCTTGTGGATGCCGGCCGGAATGGCCTGCCAGAAGGTGTAGTGCTGCGTGCGCAGCTCGAAGGGCTGCAGGGCGGCGGCCGTCGGTGCCGCGACGCTGTCGATCAGGAAGGGCATGCGCAGCGTGAAGAGGTTTTCGTAGCCCTTTTCGCGGCGCATGTCGATCAGCTCATCGAGGGTCAGGTGGAGCGTCACCTGCTTCCCGTCGCGCAGCACGACCACCTCGCGGTCGCTCTCCGTGATGAGCAGCTGGTTGAGCAGCATGGAGACGTCGTCGACCTTCTCGCCGTCGATCGAGACGAAGCGGTCGCCGTCGCGGAATCCCATCCGGTGGCCCGCCTCGTTGAAGTTGTAGCCCCAGCGGGCCTCGTCGTTCGGAAAGTAGGTCTCGCCCCACGTGTAGCAGATGCCGATGTAGATCGTGATGGCCAGCAGGACGTTCATCACCACGCCGGCGATCATCACCAGAAAGCGCTGCCAGGCGGGCTTGGCCCGGAACTCCCAGGGCTGCACCTCGCGCTGCTGGTACTCCTTGTCCATCGACTCGTCGATCATGCCCGCGATCTTGACGTAGCCGCCCAGCGGCAGCCAGCCCAGTCCGTATTCGGTGTTCCCGCGGCGGAACTTGAAGAGCGAGAACCACGGGTCGAAGAAGATGTAGAACTTCTCGACGCGGATGCGGAAGACGCGCGCCATGATGAAGTGTCCCAACTCGTGGATACCCACGAGGATCGTGAAGCAGAGGAAGAATTGAAGAATCTTGATGATAAGTTCCATGGGAAGGTGTTTACTTGTTGAGGTATTCCGCGGCCAGCGCCCGGGCCTCGGCGTCCGAGGCGGCGAAGGCCGCAAGGTCGGGCGAAGAGACGAACGTCGCGCGCGTCAGGGCGTATTCGATCGCACGCACGATGTCGAGCCATGCGCAGCGGCGGGAGAGGAAGGCCGCGACGGCCGCCTCGTTCGCGCCGTTCATCGTGCAGGCCGCCGTGCCGCCGCGCCGCAGGCAGTCGTAGGCGATGTCGAGGGCGGGGTATTTCACGCGGTCGACCTCGGCGAAGGTCAGCTGCGGATGCTCGAGGAAGCTGAAGCGCTCGCCCGGACGGCAGGCCCGGTCGGGGTACATCAGCGCCAGGCTGATCGGCATGTGCATGTCGGGCGTGCCGAGCTGCGCCTTGATGGCGCCGTCCTCGAATTCGACCATCGAGTGGACGATCGACTGCGGGT
>ERZ825670.1097-NODE-1097-length-31985-cov-46.707360_pt1 | contig 31985 bp, 24 predicted proteins | sample MGYA00519929_ERZ825670 | MGnify/ENA primary metagenome ERZ825670 (study PRJEB31778, sample SAMEA3449207) | human gut metagenome | biome: human gut; feature: human-associated habitat; material: faeces | place: United Kingdom | collected 2010/2012 ...
CGCGTCCGCAGACGCGCCCCCAAGCTGCTCTTCCCCCAAGATTCCGTGAAGAACCATTGTTTTCCTTTTTGTCGCCCTTGTAACGATAAAAACCAAGTAACATGGGAGGCGACTGCGAAGGGGTCAAGGTGGCGACCGCAGACATTCGTCTGTTTCCATTGCCCCCTTGTCGCGTCCGCAGACGCGAAACCCTCTGCACAGCATCGAATTGCATGTAGAAATAACAATATTGCACATTACGCAAACAGCCCTCTGACGCAAGCATCCTGCGCCAGAGGGCTGTTGTTATTTACTGATGCACAACCACGGTATACGGCTTCGTGGAGTCCGTTTCGACCTGCGCCTGACCGTCCTTCATCGTCACGGTAAAGGTCGCGGCGACGTTGCCCTTCGTGTCGGGGATTTCAACCGTCTCGCTCTCGCCGTCCGCCAGCTGGTAGACGTGCAGCTCCACGCCGTCCAGATAGTCGTAATCCGGGCGGTCGTCATGCGCGCCCAGCGGCAGCACCGTGCCGGGGCGCACCATCAGCGGCAGGGACATGAAGTCGTGAATCTCCGTCTGCCAGTGGCCGCCTTCGACCTTGCCGCCATCCAGCAGGGACGTCCACGTTCCGTCGGGCAGATAATACTGCACTTCGCCGTCCTTGCGGAAAATCGGCGCAACGAGCAGCGAATCGCCCAGCATGTACTGGCGGTCGAGCATATCGCACGCCGGGTCATCCGGGAACTCCAGCATCATCGGGCGCATCATCGGCACGCCGTGTTCGTGCGCCTCCACCGCCTTGCCGTACAGATAAGGCATCAGGCGGCACTTGAGCTTGGTGAACTTGCGGCAGACATCCACGCTCTCCTCGTCAAACAGCCACGGCACGCGGTAGCTGGTCGAGCCATGCAGGCGGCTGTGGGAGGACAAGAGGCCAAACTGCACCCAGCGCTTGTAAACATCCGCCGGCGCGGTGGACTCAAAGCCGGAAATATCGTGGCTCCAGTAGCCGAAGCCGCTGTGGCTCATGGACAGACCCGCGCGCAGCGTTTCCGCCATCGAGATGTAGGTCGCGGAGTTATCGCCGCCCCAATGCACCGGGAACTGCTGACCGCCGACGGTCGCGCTGCGGGCGAACAGAATCGCTTCGCCTTCGCCCTTGCGATCCTTCACAACGTCAAAGACGACCTTGTTGTACAGGTAGGTGTAATAGTTGTGCATATAGACCGGATCGCTGCCGTCGAACCACCGGATGTCGCGCACCGGGATGCGCTCGCCGAAGTCGGTCTTGAAGCAGTCCACGCCCATGTCCATCAGCTTATAGAGGTAAGAAGCGTACCACTTGCAGGCATCCGGATTGGTGAAATCGACAATCGCCATGCCCGCCTGCCACATATCGGTCTGGAAGAGGCTGCCGTCGGTCTTTTTCAGCAGGTAGCCATGCTCCATGCCTTCCTTGAACAGCGGCGACGCCTGACCGATGTACGGGTTAATCCAGCAGCAGATGTGCAGCCCCTTCTCGTGGTAGCGCTTAAGCATTCCCACCGGGTCAGGGAATGTGTCATGATCCCACTCGAAGTCGCACCAGTTGAAGCCCTTCATCCAGTAGCAGTCGAAGTGGAACACGGACAGCGGAATGTCGCGCTCCGCCATGCCGTTGATGAAGGAGGAAGTCGTCTGTTCGTCGTAATTCGTGGTAAAAGAGGTGGACAGCCACAGACCGAACGACCACGCGGGCACGAGCGCCGGGCGACCCGTCAGCGCGGTGTACAGGTCGAGCGTGTCCTTCGGCGTGCCGCCGTAAATCACGTCGTAGACCATCGTTTCGCCCTCGTGCGAGAACTGGACGCGCTCCACCTTTTCCGTCGCGACTTCAAAGGACACGTCGCTTGCGTTCTCCACCAGCACGCCGTAGCCGCGGTTGGTCATGTAGAACGGGATGTTCTTGTACGCCAGCTCCGACGCCGTGCCGCCATCCGCATTCCACATATCAACCGTCTGACCATTCTTGACGTACGCGCCAAAGCGTTCGCCCAAACCGTAAACGCATTCGCCCACGTCGAGCTGGAGGCTCTCGGACATGTAGGACGTGCCGTGCGGCAGAAGCGAGCAGGGCGTGCCGTCCTTCTTCAGCGCACGACCCATGCCGCGCCAACCGGACGTCGTCAGGATGCGGTCGCCGACCATATAGTCCACCGCCCAGTTGCCGCCCTTGCTGACGCGCGCAGTCAGGTCGCCGGAGGTGAAGTAGGCGTAGTCGTCATCCTCGCGGATTTCGGGCGTCACTTCCTCTTCATACGTCGTGAACTTGGGGTCTTTGCGCGGCGTGCCGGCAAAGTGCGTCACCTGCACGCGAATGATGTTCCTGCGCGGCGCAGTGAACACAATGTCAAGCGAGCCGCCGTCGAGAATATCGCCGCGGTGGCGAATCGGGCGGCAGGCGCTGATGATGTGCAGCTCCTTGTCGTTCTTGATGACGCGAACGGTCTGCGTGGCGTAGGACATCACATAGTCCTGCCGGATGACCCAGTAACCTTGCGTAAAACGCATGTTGATGCTCTCCTTTATGATCATATTGATGTTTTTTTCATGCGCACAGGGCGCGGAAAACGCTGATTTTAGTCCGTGATGATTTTCACCACAACCGGCATGTCGCTGCGGTAAGTCCCCAAATCCACATGCAGGGCTTCGCCGTCGCGCGTCCACGCGGCCTGCGCGGGATTGCCCAGCACTTCCACCTTCCGCACAATGCCGTGCCAGAGCGGCAAGTGGCTCGCGTCCGCCTCGCGCAGAGACCGAATGTGCAGCTTGCCGTCCGCCGGACACGCCATGCACGCCGCGTAGATGTTTCCGCCGCGGCAGGTGAAGCGGAAGTCCTCGCTGGTGAAGTTGCGGGACGCGCCGTCGGCAAACTGCCCCTCCTGAATCTTCGTCGGGCCTTCCTGATTGATGCGCCACAAGCCTGTGCCGTGGATGCACTCGTCGTTGACGCGCATCCAGTCCGCCAGTTTGTGCAGGATCTCAACGTCTTTGTCCGCCAGCGTGCCGTCCGGCTTCGGGCCGAAATTCAGCAGCAGGCGGCCGTTTTTGCTCACCACGTCCAGCAAGTCCTGCACAATCTCCTGCGGCGCTTTGTAGACCGCCTTGTCCGGCTGCACAGAGTAGCACCAGCTGCCGCGCATGACGGACGTGTCCGACTGCCACAGGAACGGCTTCGCTTCCGCGAACTGCCCGCGCTCAATGTCCGGCACGCCGATGCCGAACGGGAATGCGTCGTGCTTGTAGTTGATGACGCACCCGCCGCGGCTTTCCATCACGTTGAAGTAGTACGCGGCGAAGCGCTGGAGGTACGGCTTGACGGCGGAATGCTGAATCCACCAGTCGAAATAGAGGATGCGCGGATGATAGCGGTCGACGATCTCGCAGCAGCGCAGCAGCCAGTCCGTCAGGAACTCATCCGTCGGGGTCGGCTCGGAGAACAAGTCCTGATTCTCCCGTTCGGGCATGGCTGGCCACGCGTAATCCCCCAAGTGCATCGGCTGCTTGATGTCGCTGTCAAACTCCTGCCCATGCCCCAGGAACCACCAGTGCTCCACGCGGTGGCTCGATGCGCCCAGCGTCATGCCCGCACGCTCCGCCTCCACCAGCAAATCGCCCATGATGTCCCGGTGCGGGCCCATTTCCGCCGCGTTCCAGTGGGACAGCTCGCTCCGGTAGTTCTGGAAGCCGTCGTGATGCTCCGCCACCGGCACGATGTAATCCGCCCCCGCTTCCCGGAACAGCTTCACCCACGCCTGCGGATCGAACGCTTCCATCTTGAATTGCGGAATAAAGTCCTTGAACCCGAAATCCTTCGGCTGCCCGTAATGCTGGCAGTGGTACTCGTATTCCGGCGAACCCTTGATGTACATGTTCCGCGCGTACCAATCATTATACGCCGGAACAGAAAACACGCCCCAGTGCAGGAAGATGCCCAGCCGCTTCTCCCGATACCAGTCCGGCACAGGGTGGGTGCTGAGCGATTCCCACGTCGGGTGATATTTTCCCGCTGCGTTCACCGCGTCGATTTCCTGCAAATAACGCTCCCGATTCATCGCATACTCCTTTCAAGAATGAAAAGAACAATACTATTTTCCACTCAAAGAGTACGACAAACAAGTGAAAAATCCTTGCGCCAAAGCAAAAAAATGTCCGAAAACTTTTCCGAAAATCCGTGCAATCAGCCCAAACGTCTGTTTTTTCTTGACTTCTCAATCGTTTTCGCAAAATTTTCCCCGCTCCCCCGCTTGTCTTTTTTCGCTTTTGCCTGTATCATGAGGATATTCCACGCACGGTGCCAAAACGATTCACGCCAAAAAGGAGGATTCTCCATGCTTTCCAACGAAGCCATCCGCCAGCAGGTGGAAACCCTGCTATCCCAAATGACACTGGAAGAAAAAGCCGCCCAAATGGTGCAGGTTCCCTACACCGTCGTCGGGCGCGAGGAAGCATTACGCTGGGCAAAGCTCGGCGCAGGCTCGTTCCTGCACGTTCTGGGCGACGACGCGCGCGAGGTGCAGCAGGCGGCGCTCCATAGCCGTCTGGGCATCCCCGTGCTGTTCGGCATTGACGCCATCCACGGGCATGGGCTGAATGACCACGCCACCATCTTTCCGTCGCAGCTATCTTGCGCCTGCGCGTGGGACAAGGACATCGCGCGCGAAATGGGCGAAGTGACGGCGCGCGAAGTCGCCACCGACGGGCTGCACTGGACGTTCTCGCCCGTGCTGTGCTTGGGGCGCGACACCCGCTGGGGGCGCGTCGACGAAACCTTCGGCGAAGACCCCTATCTGGCGGGTGAATTAGGCGAAGCGATCGTGCGCGGCTATCAGGGCGACGATTTGTCCGACGGCGAGCATATTCTGGCGTGCGCCAAGCACTACATCGGCTACGGCGAGGCGGTCGGCGCGCGCGATGCCTGTGACACGGAAATGACGTACCGCCGCCTGCGCGAGACGTTCCTGCCGCCGTTCGAGAAGGCGTTCCGGGCAGGGTGCGCAACGGTCATGACGGCGTATGGTTCCATCGACGGCACGCCCTTCACCGCCGACGAGAAGAGCATGAAGGCGATTCTGCGCGGCGACGCGGGCTTTGACGGCTTCAGCGTCACCGACTGGGACAACTGCCATTCGCTTCTGAGCGCCCAGCACGTCGCGGCGGACATGCCCGAAGCGTCCGTGCTGGCTGCCAAGGCAGGCAACGACATGATGATGACCTCCCTCGGCTTCTACGATGCGGCGATTGACGCGGTGCGCTCCGGCAAGCTCGACGAAGCCGTGCTGGACGACGCGGTGCGCCACATCCTGACCGTCAAGTGCCGCATGAATCTGCTTGCGCAGCCGGAGAAGAGCGGGCGTCCGGGGTGCATCGGGTGCGAGGAGCATCAGCAGGCGGCGCTTCGGGCGGCACGCAAGTCCATCACCCTGCTCAAAAACGACGCGCACACCCTGCCCCTGACATCCGTCCGCCGTGTGGCGGTCATCGGTGCGAGCGCGGACGACATTCGCGCGCAGTACGGCGACTGGACGTACTTCACGCACCCCGAACTCATCCCGAACCGTCCCGCCGTCCGCCCATATGTGACGATTCGCGAGGGCATCGAGGCCATCGGCGCGCAGGAGAATTTCGAGGTCGTGTACCACCGCGGGTGCGGCGTGCTTCCTTCGGATGCTGACAACATTCCGGGTGCGGTGGCTGCGTGCCGGAATGCGGATGCGATTGTGCTTGTCGTGGGCGATGTTTACGCACAGTACGGCGAAACGAAAGACCGCGCCGACCTTGTCCTGTCCGGGCGGCAGCTGGAGCTATACCGCAAGCTGCGAGCGCTGGGGATTCCGCTGGTGACGGTGCTGCTGTCCTCCAAGCCGCTGGCGATTCCGGAAATTGCCCATTCGACGGATGCGCTCCTGTGCGCCTTCAACGGCGGCATGTTCGGCGGTCAGGCGGTCGCGGAAGCGATTTTCGGGCGGCTGAATCCGTCCGGGCGGCTGCCCATCAGCTTCCCGCACCATTCGGGGCAGGTGCCGGTGTACTACAACCATCTCCCCGGCTGGCACTGGGGACACTACAGCGACCTGCCTGCCGAGCCGCTGTTCACCTTTGGCGAGGGCATCGGCTATGCGCCGTTTGTCTACCGCGATTTAGCGGTGGATGCGGATGCGCTCACGCTGTCGGTGAAGGTGCGCAACGCGGGCGACATTGCGGGCGAAGAAACCGTACAGGTGTACCTGCGCGACTGCGTATGCGAGGTGATGCAGCCTGTGAAGCAGCTGATTGCCTTCCGCAAGGTGCTTCTGCAGCCGGGCGAGGAGCAGGAGGTCACCTTCCAGCTTGACCGCACCGCGTTCACCTACATCAACCGTGCGGAAGAGCGTGTTTTCGCGCCGGGCGACTTCATGCTGATGGCGGGGCACAGCGCGAAGGACGAGGACTTGCTGAAAGAGACGGTGTGGGTGGGGTGACCCAAGGGGCGCTGCCCCTTGACCCTGCCAAAGGGTCTTCGACCCTCTGGACTCCCTTTCGCGCGATTGAACTGGTACTACTCTCAGGCAATGCCCGCGTGTTGGGCTTTGGAAAAGTGCCATTGTAAAAAGGGCTGCCGTGCAGATTGTGCATGGCAGCCCTTTGCTATTTGGGTATCAACCGATGGAGTACAAGGCAACTACCTTTGCAACCATCGTGATATACTTAATCTGAATCGCATTCCGTGCGTCTTCGTCCATCGCAAGATAGTCCGCAACGCTGATTTTCTGCGCCGTTTCGCCCTCGGCAGGAATCGTCGTCAGCATACTGCGCTGCTGATCCAGTTCGCACTGCACGCGCGCGCCCGCATTGCGTGCGCCAATGCCGATTTTCTTCTCCGTAAATGGATTGTATTCATAGTAGGAGATGACAATGGGGCTGCCCGCAATCAGGTTGCGGTACGTCGCCGTTTCCGCCATCACCGCGCAGGACGTGTAAACATCTGTGCCGTTCTCATCCACCGTGTACTTCAAGCCGAAAATAGCAACCGTCGGCTCGTTGTTCTCGTCAATGGTCACAACCGTATTCGTGCCCAAGCCATTGCTTTGCAGCTTGATGGCGTACTTGCCGCCGTCATTCGGGAACGGTACGCTGACATACTGCGCATTTTCGAGCTTCGCGGCTTCCTCCAGCGTCGAAACGCCATTTTCATCCGCAATCCAATAGTAGACCTTGACCTTCACTGCCGAGCGCGCCGCCAGATCCAGCGGGGTACGGATGCACGGGCCGTCCGTTTCATCCACATACTTCGCCTTGCCGGACGCGTGCGTAATAACGTCCACAGCCGCATCCGTCGTCTGGAAATCGTAAATTGACGCATTCGGGTCTTCGTAGTTGAAGTCGATGCCCGCCGCCTTGCACTGGTCGGCAAACGTTTCTTCCGTCACCGCTTCTGCCACGGGAGATGCCACGGTGTCCACTTCACCCTTTTCCGCGCGAGATAGCGCCGCATTCACTGCCGCAATCACTGCTTCGCTGGATACGGTCGCCTGACTGACCGTATCAACGTCGGTATTGCCCGCCACAAGGATAGCCTCAATCATCTTGTCGATGGCAACATCACCCAAGCCTGCCGTTTCGCTCTGTGACACGACTTTGATATCCGCAATCGCATCCGCCGTCATTTCAACACGCAGGGTAATTGCGCCGTTGTTGCCGTCCGCAGAAACCGTGTAAGTTCCGGGCGTATACGCGCCGTCTGCCATTGCTGCCCCACCCGCGCAGAACAGGGACAGCGCCATCAGCGTTGAAAGTGCTCTCCTTTTCATAACCAATCCTTCTTTCCGCATACAGTTTGCATGCTTATGATAATATTATTATATCGTTCGTTAATCGTTTGTCAAGAATGCTACGAAAATATATTTTTTCAGCAAAACGACTGAACCCGCTTCACCGCGCCGTTCGGTCGTTTTTGATGCCCATTTTCCGCAGCAGGAACGCTGCAATCTTCCGTCCCCAGTGCTGCCGTTCCAGATGCGCCACCGGCAGTTCTCTCACGCGGTAATCCTGCTGTGCCAGCCACACGTCCAGCAGCCGCTCCGCTAGAAAACCATGCACCCGCTTGTCCCGCGCGCTGTAGCCCGTCGTATCAATTTCTGCCGCGTCCAGCAGGGGGAACAGCCACGATGCATAGCTTTGCAGCGCGTCCCGGCGCATCAGCATCAGGTTGAACCGATGCCCGGATCGGCGCGCCATCACGCGGTCAAACACATGCTCCTGCCCCGGATGCAGCCGCGCAAGCGCCGCCCGCACCTTCCGCAAATCCTCCTCGTGGTGCGCATGGGCATACTGCGTGAAGTTCGTTTCCAGCCAGTAGTGCCGCTTTTTCGGCAAAAAAATATCCGCCGTATCAAGCAGGGGCAGCAGCTGCGCGCGCGTCAGAATGCGCTTTTGCGGGCAGCCTGTCCTGCGGAGGGAGAAGTACCGCCGATAATGGCACAAGCCGTACCAGTCCGCATCCACATTGTGCGCCATCCAGTACAGCACCGTCAGTTCGCAGTAGCTGCCGTTCTTCGCGCTGATATTTTCGCCCGTATCGTCGCGCATCAGCCCCAGCGGCGGATGAATCGCCGCGCCCGCCTGAATTGGCGTATACAGCGCATCTGTCGGCAGCGCGTACTTTTCGTGCAGCGCCACGGCAAAAAAGATGCGCGGCTGTTGCATGCTTCTCCCCCCTTCCTACGCTGCATTGTACCATGCTCCACGCCTTCCGTCAACCGCGAATGCGGACGGAAGTTGTAAATTTTCCATTCTTCTGCCGGTTTTCGTTGACAATCGCCTTCTTTTTATGCTATTCTTCAGGTTGGAGTATCATAGAAAGGAATGGCATTGATTATGAAGAAATGGCTGATAGCGCTGCTGACGCTGCTCGCGCTGAGCCTGAGCGTTGCTTTCGCCGCGGAAGCGAATGATATCACAGAGGACTGCAAGTTCAAGGTGTGCAGTTCCGGGCGGAAATACACGCTGATGACGGACAAGAAGTATACCTCTTACTGGGAGAGCAACAAAATTAAAACCCCATGGATCGCAATTACCGCGCCGGAGGGCAAGCCAATTGCCGGGCTTTATGTCTGCTTCGGCAACATGCCTGAATCGTGGGAAATCCAGACCAGCGACGACGGCAAGGACTGGTTCACCGCCGTGCCGGGCGACACGCGCTTCCTCCACGCGTATGTTGCGCTGCCGCAGCCCGCGCAGCATGTCCGCTTGGCGGTGACAAGCGAGAAGAAAACCGCCCTGCGCATCAACGACCTGTTTGTGCTTTCTGAGGGCGATTTGCCTGACTGGGTGCAGGTATGGCAGCCGACGGAGGAGAAGGCGGATATCCTCTTCCTCTCCACGCACCCGGATGATGAGCTGATTTTCTTCGGCGGCGCAATTCCCACCTACGCTGTCGAGCAGCAGCGCAAGGTGGTTGTGGCGTACTTCACCCGCTCCAACACCACCCGCTCCTCCGAGCTGCTCAATGGTCTGTGGCACATGGGCGTGCGGACGTATCCGGTCATTGGCAATTTCAAGGACAGCTATGCCAAAAATCTCAAAGCAGCCTATAAATCTGCGGGCGGCAAAGGCAAAGTCAACGAATGGATTGTGGGGCTGTATCGGCAGTACAAACCGGAAGTCGTTGTGACGCAGGACACCAATGGCGAATATGGTCACAAGCAGCACATGATGATTGCTGACGCCGCCCAGAACTGCATTGCATTGGCAGCAAACGAGGATGAGTTCACCACGTCCACCATTGCATACGGCACTTGGCAGGTCAAAAAGCTGTACCTGCACCTGTACCCCGAAAATCAGATTACGTTTGACTGGACGATTCCGCTCAAGAGCATGAATGGCGCGACCGGCATTGAGCTGGCGGAAGAAGCCTATACCCTGCACAAGACGCAGGCATCCTCCGGCATGAGCGTCACCGAAACGGGCACGAAGTACGACAACCGCGTGTTTGGTCTGGCGTTCACGACCGTAGGCGAGGACGTCCGCAAAGACGACTTCCTCGAAAACATCTACGACGCGCCCGGTTCTTACGATGCGGCGGCAAACAACGTAGAGGCCACGCCCGCGCCCACCGAAGTGCCCGCATACATGGCGCACATGCCCGCCCTCAACGCCAAGGGTTTCCTCGATGAAGGCGAATACATCTACTCTTCCGAGGACGAGGGCCTGTGGATTTACGTCAGCCAGACCAGCAAAGTCATCATCCAGCGCAAATACGACGCAACCCAGCCGCTGACGTGGTTTGAGGCGGATCTGTACGGCGATTTGGACGCGGGCGAAATGCTCCGCACGGTGCAAAACGACCCGGAGAAGATGGGCAAAGTGCGTGTGGACGCGACAGAAACCGCAAAAAAGCACAACGTCGTTTTTGCGATGAACACGGACTACTACACTTACCGCGTCGCCGTGAACAACAACCGCCACACGGGCATTGTCATCCGCGACGGGCGCATTCTCTACGACGACCCGTACACCGAAAAGCAGGTAACGAACTCCATGTTCCCGAATCTGGACATGCTGGCGTTCATGCCCGACGGCAGCCTTAAAGTCTACCACAGCTGGGAAAAGACGGCGCAGGAGTTCATCGACGAGGGTGTACAGACGGTGTACTCCTTCGGCCCGTATCTGCTGCTGGACGGCAAAGTGTCCGAGCGCGCCTACGCCAACAACGAGAACAAGAATCCGCGCTGCGCCATCGGCATGGTCGAACCTGGTCACTACGTCGCCATCATGTGCGAAGGGCGCCTGAAGCGCTCCGCAGGCGTTACCATCAGCTATTTGGCGAAGATGATGCGCGCTAAGGGCTGTCAGGTCGCCTTCAACATGGACGGCGGGCAGACGGCAGTGATGGTCTTCATGGGCAAGCAGCTCAACCAGATTGGCGCTTACGACGGCGGCAAGACCAACTCCCGCCCGACAAGCGAAGTGCTGGGCTTCGGCACATCCGAGCAGGTCGGAACGTACGAAGTGCAATAAACATACTATTTCATACTATTTCCAGATGAAAATGCGCCAAGATGCGCCGCGAATTTTTCATTCTGGCTAACGTGAATGAAACGCAGCGTAGCAGCGCTACGCTAAGTGGAATGAACGGACGCCAGAATGGAAAAGACGCAAGCAGATGGCGCAGGTGAATCTGGAAATAGTATCAGGGCAGAAGAACGCGCTTCTGCCCTGTTTTTTCCCAAAAAAATCGCGAAATTACGGCTCTCACCCTTGACGTGACAAGCACCAAAATGCTATAATAAAGCGTTTTCAAGCTACTATTTCGCGGGAAATGCCGGTTTGCGGCGCTTCCCTGACTTTTTCAGGAGGGATTTTCTGATGTCTGGGCATTCCAAGTGGCATAATATTCAGGCGAAGAAGGGCAAGGCGGATGCTGCCCGCGGCGCTGTTTTCACCAAGATTGGCCGCGAAATCGCGATTGCTGTGCGCGATGGCGGCGCAAACCCCGAATCCAACGGCAAGCTGCGCGACATCATTGCCAAGGCGAAAGCCAACAATATGCCGAATGACAATATTCAGCGCTCCATCAAGAAGGCGAGCGGTGAACTGTCCAACGTGACCTACGAGCAGATCACCTATGAAGGCTATGCGCCCGGCGGCGTTGCGGTCATCGTTGATACCATCACCGACAACCGCAACCGTACCGCTTCCGACGTGCGCCACTGCTTTGCCAAGAACGGCGGCAACCTCGGCACGACTGGCTCCGTCAGCTTCATGTTCGACGAGAAGGGCGTTCTGGTGGTGGAGCGCACCCCCGGTTCGGACGAAGAAGAAATGATGATGATGGCGCTGGACGCTGGTGCGGAAGACATGAAGGTGGATGACGACGCCTACGAAATCTACACCGCGCCGAACGACTTCTCCACCGTCCGCGAAGCGCTGGAGAAGCAGGGCGTCACCTTCCTGACCGCTGAAGTGGACAAGATTCCGCAGAACACGGTTGCGCTGCCTGACGAAGAAACGATCCAGAAGATTCAGAAGCTGCTGGAGATGCTGGAGGACAACGACGACGTGCAGAACGTGTACCACAATGCCGAGCTGCCGGAAGAAGAGGACGACGAGGACTAATCCTCCGTCGATTTTCACTGCCCCCTGCCGAGGAGTTTTCCTTCTCGGCAGGGGGATTTTTTGTCTGATTTCTGATACTATTTCCAGATTCACCTGCGCCATCTGCTTGCGCCTTTTGCAATGTCCTATTATTCCGCCCAAAACAAAAAAATACCGCAGATTTCTCTGCGGCGTTCGTGGCTCAAATAGGATTCGAACCTATGACACTTCGGGTATGAACCGAATGCTCTGGCCAGCTGAGCTATTGAGCCAAATGGTTGCGGGGGTAGGACTTGAACCTACGACCTCCGGGTTATGAGCCCGACGAGCTACCAAGCTGCTCTACCCCGCGTCATTCCGTCGCTTTTATCGGCGACATTGATTATTATACCCTATTCCAACAGTTTTGTCAAGAGGGTGCGGAAAGTTTTTTTGCAGCAGAAGCAGAGGATGAAAACGCGGCTGCTGACCTTCTTTCCCGAAAGCCAGCAGCCACGCCAATTCACGCCCCTCCGCGAGGGGCGACGAAGATTGCCCTGTGATTCCGGTAGCACCTTCAAATTTCAATTCACGCCCCTCCGCGAGGGGCGACTCGTCCACGGGCATGTCGTGCCGTCCGGCGCACAATTTCAATTCACGCCCCTCCGCGAGGGGCGACTTTCCTCCTTTCTGTCGTCCGTCCCTCATCAACTATTTCAATTCACGCCCCTCCGCGAGGGGCGACCGATGGTCTTGCCCATCACTGCGGGCGCAGCATAATTTCAATTCACGTCCCTCCGCGAGGGGCGACGTTCAGGTTTGCTCGGTCAGCCTTAGCAGCCTTATTTCAATTCACGCCCCTCCGCGAGGGGCGACGGCTGTGCGCAATACTGGTTTCCAGTGCCGGAAGTATTTCAATTCACGCCCCTCCGCGAGGGGCGACGACGCAATTATGCGATACATGGACGGAGAGTGAATTTCAATTCACGCCCCTCCGCGAGGGGCGACCGAGCAGAACAGGCGCGAATCCGGGCGCAGAAGCTATTTCAATTCACGCCCCTCCGCGAGGGGCGACCTAATCGACAAGTATAAAACAATCGACTACACGAATTTCAATTCACGCCCCTCCGCGAGGGGCGACCGCACTCCGCCAAAATCGCTATGTATTGTCGGGACATATTTCAATTCACGCCCCTCCGCGAGGGGCGACGCCGCGCTCGACACTAAGCAATTGTTGACTCTCGATTTCAATTCACGTCCCTCCGCGAGGGGCGACTTGCCAATATTTCGGTATAGTTAAATAAGCCTTATTTCAATTCACGCCCCTCCGCGAGGGGCGACACAAATGCCAACTATACGTTTGCCAATACATTTATTTCAATTCACGCCCCTCCGCGAGGGGCGACAACCCAAACGCGGTATACGCTGGCAAACGATGAATTTCAATTCACGCCCCTCCGCGAGGGGCGACAGCTCAGGCGTTCGCCCTGCTCGCCGCCGTCCTCCAATTTCAATTCACGCCCCTCCGCGAGGGGCGACTTGATTTGGTAGCCCTGCGAAAGGAACTCCGCATTTCAATTCACGCCCCTCCGCGAGGGGCGACGGTAACTGGGTTCGCAAGATTAAGACGATTGATATTTCAATTCACGCCCCTCCGCGAGGGGCGACGTGCGGTCGTCCACCTTCTCCACAATCAGGTCGCCCAATTTCAATTCACGCCCCTCCGCGAGGGGCGACATTATATCAGCGGGAAACGACGCCATTGCAGGTCGGATTTCAATTCACGCCCCTCCGCGAGGGGCGACGCCCATTCCGCGGCCGTGAGGTGCTTTTCCGCCGCATTTCAATTCACGCCCCTCCGCGAGGGGCGACGACGGCGGCGTTGCACGCCGCAATCGCCGCGTTATTTCAATTCACGCCCCTCCGCGAGGGGCGACTTTTTCGGCGTTTGTCCAACGTCAAAAAGCACTATTTCAATTCACGCCCCTCCGCGAGGGGCGACATGAGCAGCGGCGCACACGCGCCGCGACCACGACTATTTCAATTCACGCCCCTCCGCGAGGGGCGACGTTGCGGCGGGCTGGGTGGGCCCGACAAGCAGCATTTCAATTCACGCCCCTCCGCGAGGGGCGACGCGCGCCTTGTTGGTTGCGCGCAAGCTCCACCTATTTCAATTCACGCCCCTCCGCGAGGGGCGACGAGCAGGTTCTTCCACGCCGCTTTTGCCGCGTTATTTCAATTCACGCCCCTCCGCGAGGGGCGACACGGGATAAAAAACACGCTTCAAGGCAGCCTCAAAATTTCAATTCACGCCCCTCCGCGAGGGGCGACCCGCCGCACTCTCGCCCAGCGTCGCCGCCGTCAAATTTCAATTCACGCCCCTCCGCGAGGGGCGACCAGCAGCGCCATGTTTCGCCGTAGTCATAGTCTCTGATTTCAATTCACGCCCCTCCGCGAGGGGCGACGCCATCGAATTTGTCGAGGGCTATCAGGTCATCTATTTCAATTCACGCCCCTCCGCGAGGGGCGACTGTCCGTGCAGCAGTCACACGGCGCATAGTGTCCGTTATTTCAATTCACGCCCCTCCGCGAGGGGCGACGGTGGAGTACCTGCGGCAGATTGTCAGCGACCAGATTTCAATTCACGCCCCTCCGCGAGGGGCGACCCGACGCCCGAAGTTCTTCCAGTCGCCCCGGCCGATTTCAATTCACGCCCCTCCGCGAGGGGCGACACACCAAAAACATTTTGAGGAGGAAAACACCATATTTCAATTCACGCCCCTCCGCGAGGGGCGACATCGCTTGGGTAAACGGGGGTTTTCCCGGGCTTATTTCAATTCACGCCCCTCCGCGAGGGGCGACCGTCAGCATGAAGCTAAATATGCATACCGACGCTATTTCAATTCACGCCCCTCCGCGAGGGGCGACAGGTTGTGCACAAGCCACAAAAGACAGCTGTTTTATTTCAATTCACGCCCCTCCGCGAGGGGCGACGATACACCCGCGCCACGTCCTGGATCCAGAGCAATTTCAATTCACGCCCCTCCGCGAGGGGCGACGCCAACGTCCAGCCACTCCTCCTTGGGAATAAATTTCAATTCACGCCCCTCCGCGAGGGGCGACACGCAAGGTGTGTGTGATTGGCAGCGTCAGCGTCAGATTTCAATTCACGCCCCTCCGCGAGGGGCGACTCATGCGTCCCCGGATTCGCCGCATGATTGAGCTATTTCAATTCACGCCCCTCCGCGAGGGGCGACAACGCTCATCACGGCAAATTCGGCGGGCGTGTTATTTCAATTCACGCCCCTCCGCGAGGGGCGACTCGACGAAATCGAGAGCGTCATCCGGGTCAACCAATTTCAATTCACGCCCCTCCGCGAGGGGCGACTTCTGTTCTTCCGGCAGGACTTGGGTTTCTGCCATTTCAATTCACGCCCCTCCGCGAGGGGCGACGCGCGGCGTAAGAAACAGTCTCGGTGACAAAATATTTCAATTCACGCCCCTCCGCGAGGGGCGACGCCTTCGGTTTCTCCATGCTCCTCACTCCTTATTATTTCAATTCACGCCCCTCCGCGAGGGGCGACCGCGAAGCTGTCCAGCTCTGCCGCGAGGAGAACATTTCAATTCACGCCCCTCCGCGAGGGGCGACCTGGAAGCTCGACCGTTTCTCCCGCAGCCGATATATTTCAATTCACGCCCCTCCGCGAGGGGCGACCGAGCCCCGTCGCCTTGCAGACCGCGTAGCAAACGCATTTCAATTCACGCCCCTCCGCGAGGGGCGACATGAAGAGCTGCAAGCTCTCAGACATTACCCGCGTATTTCAATTCACGCCCCTCCGCGAGGGGCGACATGAAGAGCTGCAAGCTCTCAGACATTACCCGCGTATTTCAATTCACGCCCCTCCGCGAGGGGCGACGCGGCAACGGCTGCCAGCACGGCGCAGACCGCCGCATTTCAATTCACGCCCCTCCGCGAGGGGCGACGCCGCCTTCGCATCCGCCGAATGGGCGAAGCGTAATTTCAATTCACGCCCCTCCGCGAGGGGCGACGCCGCGTGTTGTTAGGCGGCGGGGTCGAAGAAAATATTTCAATTCACGCCCCTCCGCGAGGGGCGACCGCCCTCGCTCAACGTGCCGTTGATGCGCTTCTGATTTCAATTCACGCCCCTCCGCGAGGGGCGACCCCCTCCATGAATGCAACACGGAGGGGATTTTTATTTCAATTCACGCCCCTCCGCGAGGGGCGACTGGATATCCGACTTCTTCGTTCGCGGCGATGCTATTTCAATTCACGCCCCTCCGCGAGGGGCGACTCCAGCGCGGAACGGCGCGCCATCTGTCCATGTATTTCAATTCACGCCCCTCCGCGAGGGGCGACGTCGGGGGCTTTATTATTTTTGTACCGCCCTCCTATTTCAATTCACGCCCCTCCGCGAGGGGCGACTTTACGGAATCAACGATTAACTGTGCCACCGAGAATTTCAATTCACGCCCCTCCGCGAGGGGCGACTTACAGAAATTACGCAACGCAGGAAGTTAACCTTATTTCAATTCACGCCCCTCCGCGAGGGGCGACCCGGACGGCGGCGTTGCACGCCGCAATCGCCGCGTTATTTCAATTCACGCCCCTCCGCGAGGGGCGACCGCCGTCATCGACGAAGCGCTGTCCATCGTGTGTATTTCAATTCACGCCCCTCCGCGAGGGGCGACTGCAATGGCTTGTCTACACGCAGTGCATTCGCAAATTTCAATTCACGCCCCTCCGCGAGGGGCGACCGGACAGGAGAAGCACCTGACCGGCAGGGCGCATTTCAATTCACGCCCCTCCGCGAGGGGCGACGTCAGCATCTTCATGCGCACCTTCTGCGATGACGAATTTCAATTCACGCCCCTCCGCGGGGGCGACGCAGCAGCGTCAATGATGGCTGGACTATCAAGCTATTTCAATTCACGCCCCTCCGCGAGGGGCGACGATTTGATTGTTTGCGACGACGTTGTAAATCTCAACATTTCAATTCACGCCCCTCCGCGAGGGGCGACGCCGTCTGCGTCCACATACTCGGTGGACAGGATATTTCAATTCACGCCCCTCCGCGAGGGGCGACTCGCGCCTGTTCTGCTCGCAAGCAAGCCATAGGAATTTCAATTCACGCCCCTCCGCGAGGGGCGACCATCAGCTTCTTCCGGTCCTCGCCCAGCGTGGATATTTCAATTCACGCCCCTCCGCGAGGGGCGACGGACGGCGGCGTTGCACGCCGCAATCGCCGCGTTATTTCAATTCACGCCCCTCCGCGAGGGGCGACAATCCTCTTTTGCCGCCGATGCGCTTGCAAATTATTTCAATTCACGCCCCTCCGCGAGGGGCGACCGGTAGTTAGTGTGTAGCCGTGTGAAATATTGGCTGTATTTCAATTCACGCCCCTCCGCGAGGGGCGACTGGCTGAACGCGGAGATGGATGATGAAGAAATTAAAATTTCAATTCACGCCCCTCCGCGAGGGGCGACGGTTGCCATCGGATAGTGGCTTGCCTTTATACTCATTTCAATTCACGCCCCTCCGCGAGGGGCGACGGTCGAAAAGCAAGAATGGCTGAATGCACTTGCACTATTTCAATTCACGCCCCTCCGCGAGGGGCGACGCGTCCCCACCAACGCAACAAAGCGCACTCGCGCAATTTCAATTCACGCCCCTCCGCGAGGGGCGACACGATGCTCAAGGCAGAGTTCCTGCGAGCGCGGATTATTTCAATTCACGCCCCTCCGCGAGGGGCGACTTGCAGTATTGGCATTTGCTTAATAAATAAGCTATTTCAATTCACGCCCCTCCGCGAGGGGCGACGCGGCACACGCCGCACAAGCCCTGGCACGGCAGACATTTCAATTCACGCCCCTCCGCGAGGGGCGACACGGCAGATGGGCACTTTTACCACTACATCTGCATTTCAATTCACGCCCCTCCGCGAGGGGCGACGGAAAGCCACAAAAGACAAGAAAACGACACGCCCATTTCAATTCACGCCCCTCCGCGAGGGGCGACGGACTCCCACGGCGGGATCGGCAGGGGGGCGGTATTTCAATTCACGCCCCTCCGCGAGGGGCGACCTGCCGCGCGAGCTGTGCCGCTGGCAGGAGGTGCAATTTCAATTCACGCCCCTCCGCGAGGGGCGACGAGAAAAACGTCAAAGCACAGAAAAAACAACTTATTTCAATTCACGCCCCTCCGCGAGGGGCGACACAAGGCATTCGTCGATAAGTTCAAGCCGAAACTATTTCAATTCACGCCCCTCCGCGAGGGGCGACCCACGGCAAAAACGCAATTTTCATGCGGAAAACCATTTCAATTCACGCCCCTCCGCGAGGGGCGACGACGCAATGAAGGGCAAGTTAGGCGTCGGGTTCATTTCAATTCACGCCCCTCCGCGAGGGGCGACGTGGGCTACATCGTCGAGGTGAAGCGTGAAAAGTATTTCAATTCACGCCCCTCCGCGAGGGGCGACGTTGACGTTTGCGCCGTTTTGATAAGTCACCTATTTCAATTCACGCCCCTCCGCGAGGGGCGACCAGCGACGCAATCAACGACATCAAGGCGGAGCGTATTTCAATTCACGCCCCTCCGCGAGGGGCGACGAATAGGGCAGAACGCAGAAGAGCGGCGCGGGACATATTTCAATTCACGCCCCTCCGCGAGGGGCGACCTGTCGGGGGCTTTATTTTTTGTACCGCCCTCCTATTTCAATTCACGCCCCTCCGCGAGGGGCGACACGGACTACATTTCGTCTGTGTCGGGTACAGCGTATTTCAATTCACGCCCCTCCGCGAGGGGCGACGCAATCTACAATAAGGCGGATTTTCAATACGCACGCATTTCAATTCACGCCCCTCCGCGAGGGGCGACCTGACCAGCAAGGGGATGCAGGAGAAACTTGCTATTTCAATTCACGCCCCTCCGCGAGGGGCGACGACGTTACCAGCGGCGATATGCCCGGCAGCGTCGTATTTCAATTCACGCCCCTCCGCGAGGGGCGACGCATCCCCGTCGATACGCACAGCATCGAGAAGGATTTCAATTCACGCCCCTCCGCGAGGGGCGACCAAAAAGTCCGTCGCAGTTCGGAACGGCAACAAATTTCAATTCACGCCCCTCCGCGAGGGGCGACCATCGCCGCCGAAGCCGCGACGGTGCGTCCATACTATTTCAATTCACGCCCCTCCGCGAGGGGCGACAACGTGCTTGCGCCACAAGCGCCCGTACAAGTACAATTTCAATTCACGCCCCTCCGCGAGGGGCGACTGGCAATCTGGCGAGAAGTATCACCGCAGACATCATTTCAATTCACGCCCCTCCGCGAGGGGCGACAGCATCGAGGCGGCGAGTGTTTCCGCGCTCAAATGATTTCAATTCACGCCCCTCCGCGAGGGGCGACGCCCCGAAGCAAAGGAGATTGAATCATGAACATCCTATTTCAATTCACGCCCCTCCGCGAGGGGCGACACCGCTATGTGATGGTGTCGCAGTGGGTGGAGAACATTTCAATTCACGCCCCTCCGCGAGGGGCGACGAAGAAAAGAGCAAAGGCGACGTTGTCGGACGCATTTCAATTCACGCCCCTCCGCGAGGGGCGACCGACCTTTTTAGAAACGCACAGAACGCCGCGAAAATTTCAATTCACGCCCCTCCGCGAGGGGCGACCCGCGACGTTGACAACCGCCGCGCGAAAGCTGCTATTTCAATTCACGCCCCTCCGCGAGGGGCGACCTGATGGAGGTGGCGCGATAAATGGTAACACGAATTTCAATTCACGCCCCTCCGCGAGGGGCGACGATTATGTTATCCGCGACGGCATCACGCTTGCCATTTCAATTCACGCCCCTCCGCGAGGGGCGACCAAGTGGAAACGGAAAAGAAAACCGCGACGCTATTTCAATTCACGCCCCTCCGCGAGGGGCGACCAAAGCAAAAAACAGCAGAGGAAATCTGCGACATTTCAATTCACGCCCCTCCGCGAGGGGCGACGTGTCCGGCTTGATTTAGAAGCCTATCGGCTCCCGTATTTCAATTCACGCCCCTCCGCGAGGGGCGACGAAAAGCGCAAAACGGAATGGAATGAAACACTTATTTCAATTCACGCCCCTCCGCGAGGGGCGACGGCTTGCCCCCGCGATGGTCGCGCTGGGCTTGCTATTTCAATTCACGCCCCTCCGCGAGGGGCGACGGCAAAAGATATGCAATTTCTGCAAATCTTTTGTTCAACCCTTACAAATCAGCATGGCTTAACAATAGTGCCACGCAATTTGTCGAGATTATTTTGGTAATATTTCATAGAATCATCGCTTGAATTTTGACATCACACCGCGCGAGACGGGCGGCCATTCATGTATGATTCACATGCGCTGAAAAGAGTGTTTTCAGCTTCCGCTATAACATCAGCAGTTCTCCAGCTTCAATGCGCGCAGTGCAACCAAGCACATCAATGCGCTCCTTGTAACTGTTGCCAAGGCGATAGAAGCGAACGGAGTCATGTTCTGCATCAATTGTCGCTGCCAATTGCGCCTTGAGCGCCGTCAGCTGTGCTGCATCAAGCAGGACTTCAAATACAGAGTTCTGAACACGCCGTCCATAGCGTTCGCAGAGTTTCGCTACACGCCTAAGCCGCGCTGCTCCCGCTTCGGTTGCTGTATTCACATCATAAGTAACAACAACCAACATTTTTTCACCTCCATACAAACGGCGGATAGCAATCAAGATCCCCGCGCAAGACACGCGCCAGCATCATGGCCTGTACATAAGCAATCAGACCTACTTGGATTTTTTCTCCGAGATACGGATGCGTGATTTCTTCCTGCTTTCGGTCACGCCATGCGGTAAGTACCGTTTTGCGCCCGCGCTCGTTCAGCATAACAGCCAGCGAATCGTACTCAAAGTCCTTATCCGTCAGCTGACGTTTGTTGAACAGCGACAGCGCCAGCCGGTCGCACAGCGGCGCTCGGAACTCTTCCAGCAAGTCCAGCGCCAGCGACGGCCGTCCCGGTCGAAGCGTGTGCAGCCATCCAGCCGCTGGATCTAAGCCTACCGTTTCAAGTGCCGCTTGAATGTCCCGCGTTTGCAGCGTGTACATAAACGACAGGACTGCATTCACTTCATTGCGCGGCGGTCGTCTGCTGCGCTCCACAAACTGGAAGGGGCATTGTGGGGAAATCATGTCGTCAAAATGCGCAAAGTAGCATTTTGCGGCGGCTCCTTCGATACCGCGCATTGGGTCAACACCTGCGCATGTCTCCAGCTGTGCTGCATACTGGCTGATAGACTGGCAGGCTGCTCGAAGACGCTCTGCTGTTGCCGCATCCTGCGTCCGTGCCGCGCGCATCAATACATTTTTCTCGTTGAGCAGCTTTCCCACCAGGAGATTCTGCACGAATTTCATGCGGAAGTCATCATCATCCAGCGCTTGATACTGCTTTTTTCTCAGCAGCACATTGCCGCTGACCGGCCCGCAAATGCGGCTGTAAAAGCGTCCATTCGACGATAGGAATGTCAGCGTAATCCCATGCTCAGCGCAGAAACCAATCAGCGGTGTGGAAACTGTCATTTCCCCAAAGCACACGATTCCGTCCAGCATTACCGCTGGCACGCTTGCTTTCTCTTCGCCGCCAATTTTCACGCAGATATTCTCGTTGCGGCAGAAAAGGTAGCTGTCTGGCGTTGTCACATAGAGGGTTTCCAGTAATTTTTTCATTCCGTCTCCACCCTCTCTGCTTCAAGAAGAAGCGCCTTGCAATATTCCTTCGCGGATGTTTTTACCTTCGGCATACAGTATTCCTGCATCGAGCAACGTTTGCATTTCGGGCCGTAAACTGCCGATGGAATCAGCATTTCGCGGCGGACTTTCCAGAGTTTCTGCACAGTCTGCCGTACCTGTTCACGCAGCGCTTCATCAAGTTCCACATCCACTCTGCGATGCGCGGTAATGTAGAACAGCGCGCCTGCCGGGATCGTCGTGTGATACATTTCCTCTAAGCACATCGCCTCCGCGCAAAGCTGAATCTTGTATTCTGATTCATCGCGTATCTTCCCATGCTTGTACTCCACCGGCAGCAGCCGCACCGGGAAATCCACTGCGGGAATCGTGCAGCCGTTTTCATCCCGCACCGCTTCAATGCAGTCGCATTTTCCGCTGATTTGCATTTCGTCCGAAAAGACACTGTTCTCGTAGAGCTTCACGAAATCGCCGCGGCGCTCCACGCGCTGTGTATGAACCCGTTCATGCTCGGCGCGACCTTTCGCCGTCTCGACATTTTCTACCCATACACGTTCATTCAGCAGCAGCGCGGCGCGCCGCAGACAGTAATCTGCCTGCGACAGCCACGATAACGGAAGATACTCCTGCTCGTCATCCACGGGTAAACCAGCTTTCTCCCTGCGGCAGTTCATCCCAGACAATCTCCCCGTAAGGATTGCTCAAAAAGCCCATCCGTACCCCCGCAGGCACCTTATCCAGCGCCACCTTTGCTTCATAGTCACGATAATTGCGGGGGAAATCCACTTTCTTCTGCACCGTCACCAGTTCAAAGAGTTTATGCGCCGGTGCACAGCCCAATTTGGCTTGACGTACGCGCTGTTCAGGATTCGTATCCGTGCCTTCGTGCTTGAAGATGATGAGCGGAGAAACAACCTCCATTTCGCCCTTGCTCGCCGAACGGTCATGCTCATACATGTTGAGAATCGCCTCAAACAGCGCCTTCATATCAGCTTCATCGAATCCCGTTTCCGCTGCAAGATTCGCGCTGATGAAGCCACGCACCTCATACAGACCAAAGGGGATAATCTGCTTGCGTCCCATCGTGCGCAGCTTATCTTCAGACGCTTCCTGTTCCGCTTTCTCATATTCCTCGTAGGATTTGTCATTTCCGCCCAATGCCGCCGCCATGCGCGTGATGGATATGTCCAGCGGCAGTACCGAATCCAAACTCTTGCCGAAAGCAAGTTGAACAGGACCGCGGACTTGCCCCGCATTGGGGCCAGTAGACATCACAGCCCCAAAGGTGCGCACATCGTAGAAGAGTTCACACGCTTTTTTGCGTGCCGCATAAACCGGATTTTTTTCTTTCGCACCTTCAATCCCTGCTTCGCGCTTTGCCAGCGCAATCTGCTTATTCAGATTCACCGCCTTCTGCACGAAAATCCCCATGCCCGGCACGCCCGGATAAGCAATCTCAATATAGTTGCGAATGCGGCGTTTCGTGGCCACGTCGGTGATAAATCCCTGCATGGTCTGCGGGTCAATCCGGGGCATGTTGCCCATATCCGGGTCGCCGTTCGGGTTGGCATTGGTGCAAGCAACATAGTACATAAATTCGTAACGGTTCTGCAGTGCCATTTTCTTATTCCTCCTCGTCCGTTTCTGCCGCAGCTTTCTGTTCTTTCTTCAATTTCCACAGTTCATTGCGTTTCCGGTTCAACTCCGCTGTCATTTGGCGATACCCCAGCGCAAAGTAAGCCTGCTGCTCCAAGTTCAGCATGGTGGGGATCTCCCCAATGTCACAAGTCACCTTATCCAGCATTTCCAGATACATCTTCAGATAGTCGCCCTTGATTTTGTCCTGGTGCGGTACGGAGAGAATTGACAGCTGCCCCAGCACCAGTGCCGGCATCTGACAAGCAGATGCATAGTAGCGCTGTACAATACCTGCCTGAACATCTCTCATTGCAAACTGCTGCATACTCGCATACACGGCGACCCACGCGCCGCAGCGGTATGCAACATTCGTATTTTCCGCCTGATACATAGCTTCTATCACGCCTTCCTTTCGATTGTTTTTCCGAATCAGCCATACTTTCAGCCATTGGCAGCACATTGCATCGGGCACGGGCGCATGTTTATCTTCTTCGCTGGCACTGGCCATTTGATTGCGAATGTATCGCAGCGCACGAACCGCCACGGAATCCGGCAGCATGCTGTCCGTCAAGATTGCGTGCAGCACCGCTGGCGTAATTCCTGAAAGCTCCTTGTCCATCCGCTTGAAAACGTTCTTTTCGCTCTTTTGCCGCGGCATCAGACGAATCATCATTGCTTTCAGCGAATTAATTTTTGTGAATCCCGTTCCACCGAGATCGACCATTTGCAAGTCATTGCGCCATTGCTGGATGCTCTTCTCCAGTTCGCCGTAATTCCCGTGGTCGTAGCTGCGAACCATGACACGCCCTGTAACGCCGGACAGCAGGAGGATGTAATACTGCGTGCTGGCTGGAATCGCGGTTGTCGCTGCTCCGCTTTCAATGCTCTCGATGCGTTTGGCTGCAATATCGCGTTTAGCATCAGGATTTGACGGTGCTTCTACCGTTTCATCAAATTCTTCATCGTCGTCGTATCCATCATCATCTTCCGTCTGCTGTTCTGTTTCCTGATTCTTAGGATCGCCATCCAGTGCTTGCTGCATCGGGTCGCATTCCGCAGGAACATAGCAGTCAAACCAATGGACAAAGCGCATTCCCGCCAACGTTGGCGAAAGCGTTTCGCTTGACATGAGATGGTCAAGCGCCGCTTTCACCGCGTCAATTGCTTCCGCAGAAACAGGCGCATTCGCCGATTGCTTTAGCCCGTACGAGCAAAATGCTGGCTTGTCAAAGCAAAACAGCGCATCACCGCGTCCATGTCCGCCAACTTGCAAAAGTCCCTTAATTGGCGGCAGGGTAGCAACCGGCATCGTTTTTTCTCCAGTAATCAGGCACAAGCTTTCTGCCGCGCCATGCTGCGCGAACTGCTGACGAAACTCCCGCCACCATTCCTGCACCTCCGGAATTTCAACAATAGGTGTTCCTGCAATTTCAAATGAAACGCGGTCTGATGGCTTCAGCTTCAGCCGCAGCAGTTCCTGCCGGACCTGTTCGCAGGAGGTTTCGTCCTCCAGCAAATGCACGCAAACTGACAATTCAGGTACTTTCTGCGCTGCCTGCTGAAGAGAAGCAAGGAAATACCGATGCTTGAGCGTGTTGTCTTTCGGCTTTTTGCCTTTCTCTCTTTGCTCAACTTTGCTTTCCGGCGTATCTTTCCAGAAAACAACCTCGTATTTTTCTACCAGCACATTGCACTTGTCTTTGCCATTCGCCAAGCTGCCAATGTCAGGGCAAAAGTACTCCTCTTTGCCGTCCTGCCTCACGCCAAGGAACGTGCCATTTGCGCCAAGGCAAACCCATGCCTTTACCGTCTTTTTCACCATGCCCGGAGGCGGCAGCAGCTGGTAACGCATGGCATAATCGTACAGCGGTCTCAGCATATCGCATCCCCCTTCAGGACTTCCGGGCTATCATAGGGCGGCACTTCAATGACGCCCTGCTTCATCACCGCATGATACAGGGACAGCCTTGTCCGCGTTTTCTTGCGAACCTCCGCGTCATGCAGGTCAAAAATGTCGTACACCATCAAGCCCAAATCCATGTCTTGCTGAATCGGCTTTTCGTTCGGATCGCTCTCAGAGAAGTACGCAACGCATTCCCTTAAGCCGAGCGCAGGCTGGCAAAAGCACTTGCCACCTTTAATTCGCCGTTCAGCCTGTGCATACAGCTGCTCTGCCGTACCATGATAATCCGGCCGCGGCACAATCTGCGCGGTAATGCGGTAGCGGACATCATACAGGAAAACCGTTTGCCGCTGTGTCCGCTCATCCTCTGCGCTGATTGGTTCCATATTATTGCCCAATATGGACTTCACTTCATTGCGCCTGACGCTGATATAGCGAATCGGCTTCAGCACCTCAATTTTTGTCACCATCCAAAAAAATTCTTTAGGTTTCGCGTACACGCTTGACAGTATACCTCGTGCTGCTGATGGTGTTGGGACTGCCTGCGAAAGCCTTTCAACTTTCATGGTCGGCGAAGTGAAGCACGCCAAGTCACCCCAAACGGTCACTGAAATCTCCATGATTTTTCATCACCTCCATGTTCTTCTCTCTGCCAAATCAGCAGAGAGGATAGCATTATCTTTGTACTATTTCAATTCTCAGCTTGTTAGCCTATCAGTGTTTCAAGCTGTCAGTACAAATATAATGTAAATCGAATGAATTGTCAATGGCAAATCTGGTATATAAGCATTTTTTTCACCATATTGGGAGGTCGTTTTTCAGCTGCATCCCCGTATCCATATGATAATCCCCCTTCCTGCGAAGCACCCAATAGCCGGATGGCTGCCTGCTCTCATTCCGTTTTCCCGCAAAATACAGCTGCTCCGCATAACAGTTGAAGTCATCATTCGCATATGCAGTCACGCACAGCTTTGCAGCTTCATGCATCCACTTCGCCGTCACGCCGTTTTCCAAGGCTTCTTCCTTCAGCTTCTCAAACAGCTTGTTTTCAGGTTCATATGGCACAAGCACCTGCACGCCGTCATTCTTGATAATGCGATAGTTTTTCTCGGCCCCTGCATAATCCTGCATTTGGATAGCCTCGCTCAGTTCCTTCTTCCCTTTCAGCTTCCAAAAGAGCTTCTGATAGTAGCGCTGAATGTCGCTCGGTTTCATCAGGTCAATCGGTTTCTCAATATGCAATGCACTAACCAGCGTTGCCGCCTTTTCATACCATGTATCAGGATATAGCCTTTCTTCATCCGGAAGGAACACAAGCACTTGCCCGCCTTCGGGATGGCGGCCGTTTCGATTGCAACGTCCTGCCGCCTGAATGATTGATTCCAGCGGGGCCAGCGCGCGGAAAACGCTGTCAAAGTCCAAATCCACCCCCGCTTCGATGCACTGCGTCGCAACCACACGGCAAGGCAAGCCGTCGCGCAGCCGCTTTTTGACTTGCTCTATCACGACGCGCCGATGTGCCGGACACAATTCCGTCGTGATGTAGAATACTGATTCCGTCTCACATACCAATTTCAGCGCATTGAACAGCTTCTTCGCGTGCTTTTTCATGTTCACAATGGTGCAGATGCTCCGCTGTGCCGCCATTTTCTGCGCAATTTCTTCCCACGAGATTCTCTCATTCGGCAAAACTCGCCATGTCACCTGAACGCGGCGAAGTTGCTGATACATATCGGCATGGTTCGGACAAATCTCCGTAGCATGCCAAGTAAGATTAGGGATTGATTGATAATCCGGCTGTGTCGCCGTAGAAAAGAGCATCGTCACATTTTTCTTCGGCAGATTGCAAAGCCCCTGAATGGTTTTGAGCGTCGCAGGAAACAATTCTGCAGACAAGCTCTGCGCTTCATCGAAAATGATTACAGAATTCGCCAACCGATGCAGTTTCCGAAGATTCGGGGCTTTTGCCGCAAACAGCCCCTCGAAAAATCGCACGGATGTGGTCACAATGACTGGCATATCCCAGCGCTGTGCAAACTTTCGCTGCTCTTCTGTCAGCTGCCGTTGGCTATGATCTTCCAGCAAAACGTCATCCCCAAGGATTTTCCGATATTCAATTGCATTCTGTTCCGTCAGCGTAATAAACGGCAGCACAATGATGATTCGCTGCTGACCGTTCTTGCGGCATTGGCGCAGCGCAAAATGCAGCAAGGCCAGCGTTTTTCCTGTGCCAGTAGGCGCTGTCAGGGTGTAAATCCCCGGCGCATGATCCCCCGCCCTGCCGCACGTTTCAAACAACTCATTCCGCAGTGCATTGAGTTTTTTATCAGCCGTTGAGTTCCTTGCCAGTTCCGCCCGATGCGCATTTAAGCGCTCCAGCCAGTTTTCCGCATCACATTTCGGCGGCTCCGGGATGATTTCTCCATCCTCTTCCGCTGATGCGGTGTAATCTGCATCCACCAAGCAAGAAAGCAGCATTCGCGACCAAAGCATCCGTTCTTCTTCCCCAAGCGTCATATTCTTGATTCCAATTCGTTTCCAGTCCGGAAGTTCCTCACGAAATATATCTCTTAGCGCCCTGTAATTCTCTTCTCCTGTCAACGCGACCTCCTTTCCCTCGTTACCTTCCAACCACTTTTGCGTTGTCATGCATTCAAGTAGCGAATACTTCAGCTGATTGTAGCAGAGCAGCGTCCCATGATGCGCATTGATGGCTTCCAAAATGGTTGCATAATTTGTACTTGCAATTTTTTCACTTATGCACTCTTTCGTTTCTTTCCCTGCGTATTTACTCGTTTTGATAAGCAGCCACCACAAAAACGCAGCGCTCACCCTTGCATGGTCTACTCTGGATGCGTTTCCTTCCAAAACATCTTGGAATTTATCTGTGAGCTTGCCAGCATCATGAACCGTTCCGGCCATTTCCGCTTCTTTTTCCATGCCCAGTTGTCTTCCATACTCTTTGCTCAATTCTCCCACCGCGCAAAGATGTTCCTTCACCTCCACCTGCTTGCGTCCGGGACGCTTTGACTTCGCGTACCACTTCTTCATAGTATCTCTCCATCTTCATATTAAATTTGAACGGTTGAACTTCATATTTAGTGTACATAAGTTCCTCTATTTTGTCAATACTCTCAATGGTAAAATTTTAAGGCAACACCGCACAAATGAGGTACCGGTCACTGGCACCATATCCCCCCGATATATTCACCAATTTCCCTACAAATCAATCCGAGTAATAGCAAAAGGCTCTGCCGTTCTTCCTTCACGGAAGTCAGCAGAGCCTTTTTCATCCTATAAAGTTATATTCCAGCACCCGCAAGCCATTCGCGCCATCCGACACATCAGAATAGCACAAACGCCGCGGCTGCTATCATTTTGCTATCAAACAGGCAATCCTGTTTTGAAAAAGTGCGTGTTTTCAAGGCTTTTCAGCCTTTCTGGTATTATTCCCACTCAATGCTCGCCGGCGGCTTGGTCGTCACGTCCAGCACGACGCGATTCACATGCGGCACCTCATTGACAATCCTTGCGGAAATCGTGCGCACGACGTCGTACGGGATGCGCGCCCAGTCGGCGGTCATGAAGTCGTCCGTCGTGACCGCGCGGATGGCGACGGTGTAGTCGTACGTCCGCTCGTCGCCCATGACGCCCACGGAGCGGATGCCCGTCAGGACGGTGAAATACTGGTGGATATCGGCGTCCAGACCGGCCTTGGCGATTTCCTCGCGCAGCACCGCGTCGCTCTCGCGGACAATCTCCACCTTTTCCGGGGTCAGGTCACCGATAACACGAATCGCCAGACCGGGGCCGGGGAACGGCTGACGCCAGACAAGATCGTGCGGGAGACCCAGCGTTTCGCCCAGCGCGCGCACTTCGTCCTTGAACAGCATCCGCAGCGGCTCAATCAGCTGTGTGAAGCCGAGTTCCTTGGGCAGACCGCCGACGTTGTGGTGGCTCTTGATGACCGCCGCGCCCGTCGCCTGACCACTCTCGATAACATCCGGGTAAATCGTGCCCTGCGCGAAGTAGTCCAGCTTGCCGAGCTTTTCGGATTCCGCCTTGAACACTTTCAGGAAGTCGCGGCCGATAATCTTGCGCTTCGTTTCGGGGTCGGAAACGCCCTTCAAGTCCTCATAGAAGATTTTGCTGGCGTCGGACGCAACCAGACGCACGGGGAAAGTGTGCGTGAACACATTCACCACCTGCTCGGTTTCGCCCTTGCGCATGAAGCCGTGGTCAACGTAGACGCAGGTCAGGCGGTCGCCGATGGCCTTATAAATCAGCGCCGCCGCGACGGAGGAGTCCACGCCGCCGGAAAGTCCCAGCAGCACCGTGCCCTTGTCGCCCACGATTTCGCGGATGTTGGCAATCGCCGTCTGCGCGTAGGTTTCCATCGACCAGTCGCCCACGCAGCCGCAGATATTCAGGAAGTTTTCGATGACCGCGCGCCCCTCGTCGGAGTGGGTCACTTCCGGATGGAACTGCACGCCGTAGATGCGCCGGTCGTCGTTCGCCATCGCCGCAACGGGGCAGTTCGTGCTGTGCGCAATCGGGTGGAAACCAGCCGGGCACTTCTTCACCTGATAGGTATGGCTCAGCCAGCAGGAGGAAGCATCCGACATGCCGGAGAGCAGGCTCGTCTTATCGTCCATCGTCACGGTGATTCGGCCATATTCGCGCTGTGCCGCCTTTTCCACCGTGCCGCCCAGCAAATACGCCGTCAGCTGCATTCCGTAGCAGATGCCCAGCACCGGCACGCCCAGCTGATACACGCCCTCGTCGCAGCGGGGTGCATCCTGTTCCAGCACGCTCGCCGGGCCGCCGGAGAGAATCACGCCCACGGGGTTCTGCGCGCGAATCGTCTCCAGGCTCGCGTCATAGGGCAGGACGCAGGAATACACATGGCATTCGCGCACGCGCCGCGCAATCAGCTGCGTGTACTGTCCGCCGAAATTCAGAATGACGATTTTCTGTGTTTCCGCCATTGATTGATTTCCTCCACTATTTCTTTCCCTGTTTCAAACTGAAAAGCAGCACCGAATTTTGATACGATGCTACCTTATATTGTGCCACATTTCCGCCGTGAAAGCAAGCCCCTGCACGGCTTTTTTTCCTGCTGGCTGATTAGTTTACACGTTAGCCTTACGTCGTTTCCTTTCATTGTTCCTTTCGGTGAAAATTTCGCCATATTTATCAGCTTTTTTCTTCTTTTGCCGCTTGACAAGGGCATTTTTCCGGGTTATAATACCCATATACCTAACTGTTAAGCTAACAGGAAGAGAGGAATGCTTCATGTTTCGTCAGGATTGTTCGCACCATCTGCTTACGACCATTCTGCCTTTCTGGGAGAACCTGACCGATTGGGAGCGCGGCGGCTGGTTCGGCTATGTGAATCATGACCTGTCCGTGGCGCGTGACGCGCACAAGGGCTGCATCCTCAACAGCCGCATTCTGTGGACGTTCTCGACGGCGGCGCGCGTGACGGGCGATAAATCCCTGCTGCGCTATGCGCGCCATGCGTTCGCATTCCTGCCGCATTTTGAGGATACCGAGCGCGGCGGCGTGTACTGGTCTGTGACGGCGGACGGTGAGCCGCTGGACAAGACGAAGCACACCTACTGTCAGGCGTTCGCGATTTACGGCTTGGCGGCGTACATGCGCGCCATCGGCGAAAGCGACCCGGATTACGCCCCTGCGCGCGACAAGGCGATGGCGCTTTTCCGCCTGATTGAGACGAAGTGCAACGACGCGGGCGGCTACGGCGAAGCCTATGAGCCGGATTTCACCCCCGTCGGCAACGAAAAGCTGTCCGACAACCCGAAGCTGATGGAGCGCCACGAGACGGCGTCCCGCACGATGAACACACTGCTGCACGTTTTGGAGGGCTATGCGGAATTATACCGCGCCATGCCGGACGAAGCTGTGCGCCGCGCCGGAGAAGTCTGCTTAGAGCGTTTCCTGAACGTGATGTACAATCCGGGCAAGCGCCGCTTGGAGGTCTTCTACGACCGCAACTACCGCTCTTTGCTGGACATGCAGTCCTTCGGGCACGACATTGAGGCCTCGTGGCTGATTTGGGACGCGGCAGAGACGCTGCTGCCCGAATCAAACCGCGCGCCGTATCTGCACATGTGCCTGACGCTGGCGGAAGCCGTCCGCGAACGCGCATTCACCGACCACGGCTTGGAGAACGAAGTCGTCGAGGGCAAAGTTGACCACACGCGTGTCTGGTGGGTACAGGCGGAGACGGTGCTGGGCTTCCTGAATGCCTACGAGCTGACAGGCGCATCCACTTGGCTGAGGCAGGCGGAAGCGCAGTTTGCCTACATCCGCCGCGCCTTTGTTGACCCGCGTCCGAACAGCGAGTGGTTCTGGTCGCTGACCGAATCAGGCATCCCGACGGACAAGCCGATTGTGGAAGAGTGGAAGTGTCCGTACCACAACAGCCGCATGTGCCTGCGGGTGATGGAACATCTGGCGTAATGTTCCATCGGCTATCGCGCTGATGGGTGCATTCATGCTGTTTTTACCTTTCTGAATGTGCTTTCGCCTTGCGCAGGGATTTCGCTCCTGCGGGAGCGACAAGGGGGCTTTGCGGTCGCCCCCTTGA
>ERZ825670.1098-NODE-1098-length-31973-cov-22.409393_pt1 | contig 31973 bp, 32 predicted proteins | sample MGYA00519929_ERZ825670 | MGnify/ENA primary metagenome ERZ825670 (study PRJEB31778, sample SAMEA3449207) | human gut metagenome | biome: human gut; feature: human-associated habitat; material: faeces | place: United Kingdom | collected 2010/2012 ...
ATCACGAAATCGCGCTCTGCATCTGTCAAAAGTCCGCCGTTAAATATGTTTTCTGACGTTCCGAATGTCATTTCATAATTCTGCAAAGCGTTTAAAATATCCTTATTTTCCACTGTGCACCTCCAAAATCAAGCTTTTCAATACAACTGAATTTCTTAATTTCATTATAGCACCGCTTTTCAGTATCGCAATACAGAATTTCTCGTCCCTGCTTGAGGTGGCGAGATTGGGCTCACATTTCATCTTTCGTCCTCCTCTCGGGCTAAGCCCAGTTTATCACTTTACGCCGCGTCAAAGTCAATAGAAAACATTGCGATTTTTCAAAATCTGTGCTATACTTTTTTCGTATTGTATTGTATCTCCTACGGAGAATAATAACAAGAAAGGAAAATTGAATATGAACAAGAAATTTAACGCAAAGCAGCTCACTCTGCTCGGCCTGATGACGGCGCTTTTGCTGCTGATGTCCTTTACGCCGCTCGGCTATCTGAACATCGGGCCGCTCGCCATCACGTTCAACGTTATCCCGGTCGCCGTGTCCGCACTGGCCCTCGGACCTGTAGGTGGTCTCATCGCAGGATCCGTCTTCGGCCTCACAAGCTTTCTGCAGGCGATTGGCGTCGGCGGTGTGAGCATGCTCGGGTCCACGCTTTTTAGCATCAACCCGTTTTTCTCCATTTTGCTGTGCTTTGTCCCGCGTATGCTGGACGGCTTTTTGCTCGGCTACATCTTCCGCAGCGTCAGTAAGCTGAACCGCGTCGCCGCGTGCTTCGTCACGGGCTTCGCCGCTGCGTTCTTAAATACGCTTTTCTTCATGTCCGCACTCATCCTGCTTTTCGGGCAAACCGAGTACATGCAGGGCTTGATCAACGGCCAAAACATTCTGCTGTTCGTCTGCGCGTTCGTCGGCGTCAATGCCGTGTTCGAGATGCTCTCGTCCACCGTCATCACCGGCGCCGTCGGCAGCGTCCTCTTAAAAGCCGGGTTTATTCAAACACCCGCTAAAAAAGCAGATTAAAAGGAGGTCCTCCCATGATCTTAGCCATCGATATCGGCAACACCAACATTGTCATCGGCTGCTGTGCCGATGGACAGGTCATTTTCCGCGAACGCGTCTCCACAAACCCCACCGCAACGGTGCTCGAATATGCCGCCATGCTCAAAATGGCGTTTGATATGAACCGCGCAGACATCACCGCGGTTGACGGCGCGATTCTCTCGTCCGTCGTCCCGGCCGTCACGCTCACCATGCGCGACGCGGTGCACAAATACCTGCACCTCACGCCGCTCGTCGTCGGCCCCGGCATCAAAACCGGCCTGCGCATCCACATCGATAATCCCGCCCAGCTCGGCAGCGACCTTGTCGTGGACGCCGTCGCGGGCATCCATCACTATCCCCTCCCGCAGATCATCATCGATATGGGTACCGCCACCACCGTCTCCGTTCTGGATGCGGAGGGCGGATACCGCGGCGGCATGATTCTGCCGGGTGTGGCCGTCTCGCACGATGCCCTCGCAAGCCGCACCGCGCAGCTGCCGAAGGTCGCGTTCGAGCTGCCGAAGCACACCATCGGCACAAATTCCGTAGATTGCCTCAAAAGCGGCCTGCTCTACGGCAACGCCGGCGCACTGGACGGCCTCATCGACCGCATCAACGCGGAGTTAAACACCCCCTGCACGGTCGTCGCAACCGGCGGACTCTCCTCCGTCATTGCGCCCCTTTGCCGCAACAAGATCATCTTAGATGACGACCTGCTCCTCAAAGGGCTCTCCATCCTCTTTGAAAAAAACAAACCGAAAAACTGAAGACGCCTCGGCGCTTCAAGTCAATACAATACACACAAAAAGCACGCAGATTTTCATGCTCTGCGTGCTTTCTTTATGTCTGTTTATACGCTGAACCCCCGTCTTTCCGCCTCTTTCAAAAGTGCCGGCTGAATTTCCGGGTACGTCTGGTTTTCCGGCAGAGCGTCGCATAATACAATTTTCTCCATCTCGCTGTGTATCTCCCCAAACGATGCGATTTCCGCATAAAACAGCCCGCCGAACGATTCTTCACCCGTCTCGTTCACGCGCGTTTTGCCCGTCACGGAGTACACGCAGATCGGACGAATCTCAAATTTCACCGCACCCGTTTCTTCCATAAGCTCGCGCTCCGCCGTCTCCAAGATCAACTCCCCCGTCTCTCTGTGCCCGCCCGGAAACTCCAGCGTCTCGCGCTTCTTGTGCTTACAAAGCACCCATTTTCCGTCATGCTTCGCAATAACAACCGCAAAACGCAGCAGCTCGTCTTTCACATCTTCGTAAAACTTAACCGCCAACATAAAATACCCCCCGAATTTTCACGCTCTCTCGTCAATCGTTGTCAAAAGTTTTGCTCAACGCAACCTCACTTCTTCCTCCGCTCCGCCTTCCACGCTTCAATCTGCCGCAGTCGCTCCTTCACCCTTGCTTCGCTGCCCTGTTCCGTCGGTCTGTAATACTTCTTTCCGGCAAGCGAATCCGGCAAGCACTGCATCGCGGTCAGCTTTTCCGCCGTATCGTGCGCATATTCGTACCCCTCGCCGTAATGCAGCTCCTTCATAAGCTTTGTTGGCGCGTTGCGGATGACGAGCGGCACCGGCTCGGAGAGCATTTTCTGTGCGTCTTTTTTCGCGCTCTCATACGCCACATACAGCGCGTTTGATTTCGGCGCCATCGACAAATACACCACGGCGTGCGTCAAATTCACCGAGCACTCCGGCATACCGATAAAATGGCTCGCCTGATACGCCGCCACGGCGATCTCCAGCGCGCGGCTGTCCGCCATGCCCACGTCCTCGCTCGCGAACCGAATGAGCCGCCGCGCCACATACAGCGGGTCTTCGCCCGCCTCCAGCATACGCGAAAGCCAGTAGACCGCCGCGTCCGGGTCGCTGTTGCGCATCGATTTGTGCAGCGCCGAGATGATGTTGTAGTGCTCCTCGCCGGTTTTGTCGTACAAAAGCGACTTGCGGCTGATGCACTGCTCCAGCGTCTCCATCGTCACGGTCGTCTTGTCGCCCTCTCGGTGCCCGTTCAAAACGACCATCTCCAGCGTTCCCAGCGCCGTTCGCGCGTCACCGTTTGCAAACGCTGCAAGCATTTTCAACATCTCATCGGTGATTTCCACCGTCTGGTTACCGAAGCCGCGCGGGTCTTTGATTGCGCGCTTCATCAGCTCCACAAGCTCATCCTCGGAAAGTGCCTGCAAAACGAACACCTTGCAGCGCGACAAAAGTGCGGCGTTCACCTCAAACGAGGGGTTCTCCGTGGTCGCGCCGATGAGCACGATGCTGCCCTTTTCCACAAACGGCAAAAACGCGTCCTGCTGCGCCTTATTAAAGCGGTGGATTTCGTCGATAAACAGCAGTGTGCGCTCACCCATACGATGGTTCTGCTCCGCCTCGCTCATCACGCCGCGAATTTCCTTGATGCCGCTCGTCACGGCGCTGAAATTGATGAAATTCGCCTTCGTCCGCGCCGCAATGATCTGCGCCAGCGTCGTTTTACCCACGCCTGGCGGCCCCCAGAAAATCATGGAAGACACGCGGTCTTCTTCAATCAGCTGCCGCAGCACCTTGCCCTTGCCGAGCAAATGGCGCTGCCCCGCAAATTCCTCCAGCGTACGCGGCCGCATCCGCGTCGCAAGCGGCATGTCCTGCCCCGCCCGGTTTCCAAATAAGCTCTGCTGTTCCATTTCGTGTCTCCTTCCGTCTGCAAAACCTGCATAAGCCCTGACTTTTTATCACGCAAACCTGCGCAAATTACATTCAATCCGCCTTCCGCAAAAACAGCTTCTCCGAAAGTGCCCCGCTTTCACGCACAGTCCACGGTTTTTATCGCTTCAACGTCCTGTCCGGCCGTATATTCACCATGCTTTTTCAGTAATCGATCCATGCAGATAAGCTTTCCCTGTCAAATTCCCGCAGGGCTTTTGCATATAACCCGAACGCCTCTGCATCGCTTTTTTCCATAAGCCGCATCGTCTTTTTGGGCCATTCCACTTCCTGCGCGACCTCCGTCACCGTTTTCTTCGGAAGATGCTCGATGTAGTCAAGGACTTTCACTTTTAACTGCCCGGCAATGCCGTGCTCATCCGGTACGATTTTCCCGTCCCAAACCTGCACAAACTCCTCCGGGTCATAGTCCGCTGAAAACGTTTCCGCCGGATATACGAACACATCCGGCACCACGCCGTCCACAATGGACGAATCGTGTGCTTTTTCTTTCCCCGCGATGATAAGCGCGTCAAAATCGCAGGAAAGCGTCGTATTCTTCATGTATAAGGCTCAAAACACCCGCATTCTGTCTTACTTTTCCACCGTTTTTGCCATCATGGTCAAAAGTTTGCGCACGGCGCGCTGCCAGCGTTTGGTGACGCCCTTGCCGTGCCCGCCTTGATTCCACTCGAAGAATACCTTGCAGCCGTGATTGCTTAAAATCTCCTTCGCCTTTTCCGTGCAGTCGCCCACCGTCCGCATGACGGGCGGGCCGCCGAGCGGTTCGCGGTCGCCGAGGGATAAGTATATTGCGGTGTCCTTTTTAGGCGGACAGTTCTCCAAATATTTCAAAAACTGCGGGTACCACAAAGAGCCGGAAAGGCTTGCACCTGCACCGAATTTTTCCGTTTTCGTCAGCGCCCAAAGCGCAAATAATCCGCCGAGCGAGTACCCCAGCAGCGCACAGTTTTCGGGTTCCGTCGGCGCGCCGAAACGCTCCTCTAAATACGGCAGCGCCGTGTCTGTCAGGAATTTTAAGTAGTCTTCCCCGCCGCCCGAAAACGGCTCACCGGGCCAAATGGGCTCCGCTTCCCATGGGGTGAAATCCCGGCCGCCGTCGATTTCCGTAGAAAAAAATAATACCTCCGGCACATCTTCGGCGAGTAGCATCATCAGCTTTTCCATCTCCCACCCGCACAGTACATAGAGCCGCTTGGGCTTTCCCTCCGGCAAAAGGCAGGTGCAGCGACGGCCATCGAGCGTGAATACAATTGGATTTTTGGGCATAGTATCCCCCTTAAAAAACGGAGGCCTGTTCGTTCACTGCACGCAAAACGCGGTTTTGTGCACGCTCACGCACACCGTTTTAATCGAACTATTGTTTCTTTTAGCCAGTATAACACATTTTTTCGCAAAAAGCAAGGACGTGAGAGGACATCACAGGACATCTTTTTGCACAAACATCCCGGCCGAAATTTTACGACCGGGATGTTGCTTAAAGCTTCAATTTCAGTTTATTTGCACAACTCATCTGCGAGGGCGTCAATCTGGGCGCGGGAGGCATCGTTCAAGGCGCACTTTACGGTGACGGTGGTATCCGTGTAGGTGAGGTTCTTGCTCGTTTCCAACATCTTTTTCATGACCTTTGCCGCCATAGGCGCCCACGCGCCGTTTTCAATCATGCCGACGGTGCAGCCCTGATAATTGCGAGCGGTGAGATGGTCGATAAAGTTCTGCATATGCGGGAAAATCGTCGCATTATAGGTCGTTGTGGCGAGCACAAGCTTGCTGTAACGGAACGCATCGGCAACGACCTCCGCCATATCGCAGCGGGCGAGGTCTGCGACAACGACGTTCGGGCAGCCGCGCTGGTTCAGTTTTTCGGCAAGCTCCTCCACAGCTTCTTTCGTATGGCCGTAGACGGAGGTGTAGGCGATGACAACGCCCTCGTCCTCGACCGCGTAGGACGACCATGTGTTGTATTTATCAAGATAATAGCCGAGGTTTTCGTTTAAAACCGGGCCGTGCAGCGGGCAAATGATGGCGATGTCGAGCGCGGCGGCTTTTTTAAGGAGCGCCTGCACCTGTGCGCCGTACTTGCCGACGATGCCGATGTAGTAACGGCGGGCTTCGTCTGCCCAATCTTCCTCCACGTCAAGCGCACCGAACTTGCCGAAGCCGTCTGCGGAAAAGAGGACTTTATCTGTACTGTCGTATGTGACGATAACCTCCGGCCAGTGCACCATGGGCGCGGTGACAAACGTTAAAGTATGACGACCGAGCTTGAGCGTACTGCCCTCGCCGACGACAACCTTGCGCTCCGGGAAATCCGTGCCGAAGAACTGCTGCATCATGACGAACGCCTTGGCAGAGGAGACGATCTGCGCCTCCGGGTATGTCTCCATAAAGACGGCGATATTGGCGGAATGGTCCGGCTCCATGTGCTGCACAACGAGGTAATCCGGGCGACGGCCGTTAAGCTCCGTTTCGAGGTTTTGCAGCCATTCCACGCCGAAGTGGGCGTCTACCGTATCCATGACGGCAACTTTTTCATCGAGGATGACATAGGAATTATAGGACATGCCGTTTTCTACGGTGTACTGTCCCTCAAAAAGGTCTACGTCATGGTCGTTTACGCCGATATAGCGAATATCTTCTGTTACAAACATGTAAAAGCACTCCCTTATGTTCTGAATGTTCTGATTTCAGTATACCACAGATTTCGCACGATGCAAATGCTTTTTAAAGATAGTGAAATGCCAGGCGTAACGCGAACAGATTCGGTGTGAAGCTGCGCGACCTGTGCCGAAAGCTTGTGAGGAAGAATACCGGCACGTGTGATACGCAAAAACGGCGCTCCCGATTGGGAACGCCGTCTGTATGCTGTTTATAAAACCGATTAGTTGAGGATGGTCTTCTCGGTTTCTTTGTCGAAGAGGTGCATCTTGTTCATGTCGAGAGCGATCGTGATCTTGTCACCGGTCTTAGCGGTGGAAGTCGGCTCAACACGAGCGGTAAGAGCATTGCCTTCGCAGTTGAGGTACAGATAGGTCTCTGCGCCCATCAGCTCGGTAACTTCAACGTCAGCCGTAGCTCTGGCCTCCGGGTGCTTCTCGATGAACTCCGGCTCGTCGTGTACGTCTTCCGGACGGATGCCGAAGACGATCTCTTTGCCAACATAGTTAGCGATTTCAGCGTTAGCCTTGTTTGCCGGAACCTTAATCTTAGCTGCGCCGAAGGTGACGTAGTAATCTGCGCCTTCCTTAACGAGAGTAGCATCGATAAAGTTCATCTGCGGGGAGCCCATGAAGCCTGCAACGAATTCGTTGACCGGCAGATCATACAGGTTCTGCGGGGTATCGACCTGCTGGATGAAGCCGTCCTTCATAACAACGATTCTATCACCCATGGTCATAGCCTCGGTCTGGTCATGTGTAACGTAAATAAAGGTGGTGCCGAGTCTCTTATGAAGCTTAGCGATTTCGGTTCTCATCTGTGCACGGAGCTTAGCGTCCAAGTTGGAAAGCGGCTCGTCGAGCAGGAAGACCTTCGGGTCACGGACAATAGCACGGCCGAGAGCAACACGCTGTCTCTGACCACCGGAAAGAGCCTTCGGCTTTCTGTCGAGCAGGTGGGAGATGTCGAGGATACGAGCAGCCTCTTCAACGCGGCGCTTGATCTCATCCTTCGGGGTCTTTCTAAGCTTCAGACCGAATGCCATGTTGTCATAAACGGTCATGTGCGGGTACAGAGCGTAGTTCTGGAACACCATTGCGATATCTCTGTCCTTAGGAGCAACATCGTTTGCGAGCTGATCGCCGATGTAAAGCTCACCCTTGCTGATCTCTTCGAGGCCTGCGATCATTCTAAGCGTGGTGGACTTACCGCAGCCGGAAGGACCAACGAGAATGATGAACTCCTTGTCTTCGATGTCCAAGCAGAAATCTGTAACAGCGGTAACGCCGCCGGAATAGATTTTATAGACATTTTTAAGTGTTACACTTGCCATAAGATTTTTCCTCCTGATGATAGGTTGTTATACGTCAGAGCCTGGCAGCCATATGTGACGAACAACGTCTCTTTTCAATGCACTAAGTATAGCAGAAAATCGGGTCCCTGAACAGTCCTTATTTGCCCAAACTTTTTCCTTTGAGTTTAGTTAAAATAAATAAACGGCAAAAATTCTTGATGCTTTTTGTTCAGATTATTTGTGCAGGTTTTTCAAAAACCAACGCTGCGGCGCTCGGATCGAGAATTTTCGCTTCGCCGGGCGAAAGTGTGGGATCCAGCGTTAAAGCGCCGATGGATTCGCGGTGAAGGGCCGTGACGGTCTTGCCGCACGCTGAAAACATACGCTTGACCTGATGGAACTTCCCCTCCCGAATTTCCGTCCACGCGATGTGGGGATCGTCCTTACTGATTTCGAGCACGGCAGGGGCAAACTCATTTTCGCCGCTTTTGATGCCGGCGGCAAAGCGCGCGATGTCGCTTTCTTCGGCGGGCAGGTCGAGCGTGGCGCGGTAACGCTTCCAGACGTGGCTTTTCGGCGCCAACATGCGGTGGGCGTACTCGCCGTCGTTCGTTAAAACGAGAAGGCCGGTGGTGTCCTTATCGAGACGGCCTGCAGGGAACAGATCGCGGCGCTTAAGCTCCGGCGGCAGGAGGTCTAAGACGGTCTCTGCGCGGCTGTCACGCGTGGCGGTGAGCACACCCGAGGGCTTATAGAGCATGATGTACACAAACGCGCTGTACCGCACGGGCTTTCCGTTGACGGTGATCTCGTCCTTTTCGGGGTCGATCTGGATATCGCTTTTGCGCACGGCTTGTCCGTTGACGGCGACGGCACCGCTGCGCACCAGCGTGCCGACCGCCTTGCGGCTGCCGATATTTTCGTTTGAAAGGAATTTATCGAGTCTCATGTTGTTTCACTTTCCGTTGGATTTTGTGTGGATTCGCCGGTGTCCGGCGCGGGCGACGCGCTCTCTTTGATGACCGACTTCGGCATCTCGTAGCGGGCGCTGTCTGCCGCAAAGCCGTGCATGAAGCCATCCTCTGCGCCGGACGCGACATCGCCGCCGATGATATTGCCCTCAAAGACAAGGAGCGTTGCGAAGACGCCATCGGGCGTATTCGGGTAGTTTGTGATGCGGTAGCGGTACTGCGTGCACTTTTCGCCGGCATAGGGCAAAAGGTCGAAACCCTGCGCCTGCTGCATCGTATTATACGCCGCATAGACATCGTTAAATTTTGCGGGAATGACAACCTCGCGCACATCCTGCGGCTCCGCTTCCGCCTCCCAGCCGAAGGACGTTAAAAACGCGAGGCGCTCCTCCCCCGTCATACCGGGGAATGTCTGCCGCTTTTCGCCGCGCGGGATGAGGAAAAACGCGCTGACGGCTATGGCGATGAGCACAAGCACCGCCAAAATTCGTTTTTTGTTCGCGCCGAGCGATACAATCATATTGCTGCCACCTTTCACCGCAGAAAACCGGGTAAGACTTTCTTTTCGGTCATAGGTATGCGGGACGGCTATGCTTTATGCTTCCTCGGCAGCGGCGAGAAAATGCACGCCGTACTGCTCGAAAAAGAGCGTGTAGCCGTTAAAATGCGGCATGCCGTTTTGAAAGGTGATCTCGTAGTTTTGGAACGATTCCGAAAGGCCGGTGCCGCGGCACTTGGAGATGCTCTCTTTGAGCGTCCAGTACGCCAGAAAGCGCGCGGCGGGATTGGGGCTGCTTTGTATGTCCCGAAGCTCTGCGGGCGTACAGACGCGCTCTGCGGCACTCCCCCGCACGCGGCGGGGATATTCGGCATCGATGCCGACATTTTTCCGCGACACGGCGCAACAGACGATGCCCCTTGTATGGCTCAGGCTGATATGGGGCATGTTCTCCCCTTTTAAATACGGCTTTCCGAGCGGAGTTTTTTCCACAACAGGCGATGCGATGCCCCACTCGTCCTTTAAGACGCGATACAAAAGTGCGTAGGCACGGTCATGCAGCTCCTTTTGCGTGAGCGAGAGCGGAACGTTTTCCACATAGTGACGCATCAGTTTTCCTTCTTTTCATCCATCCACGCACGCAAGCGGCGCAGTGCTTCGTCTGCGCGGTCGTTTTTCATGGTCGGGAAGGCGCGCAGCAAACGGCGCTGGGTGTGACGCTGGAGCTTGGAGGTAACGCTGTTCCACTGGGCACGGAGGTCTTCGCCAGACTTCTGTGCTTTCACACGGCGGTCTTCCAGCGACGCACGGTATTCTTCGTACTTCTCCGAAAGCTGAGCGCGCTGTGCCTGAAACTTCTCTTCGAGGACAGGGCGGGTTTTTTCGTCGAACTCCTGCTTCTGCTCGGTGATCTTCTCGTCTGCAAGGAGCGTCAAGCGACCGAGGCCGTTCGAGATGGCGTCGCTCTCTTTGCGCAGACGCGCGGACATATCGTTGATGACGGTGAGCTTTTCGTTGAGCTTGCGGATGGTAAGCACGGTGACGATGGTATCCGTGATAAACAGCGCGATGAAAATACCGACCAGAATTGCGCCGAGCGTGAAGGGAATCCAGTGCACGAGCGACGCGATAGCCGTATGAACAATGCGAATGACGACGACGACACACAGGCCCCAGAGGATGCTGAATTTTAAGCAAATATAGCCGCCGAGGTTGAAGGGCTGGTTGGAATAGTCCCACCACGTGGTGTGGAAGAATTTTTTGAGCGCCCAACCGCCGACAAGCTCGATGGCGCTGGTGAGCAGCGCGCCGCCGATAAACAGCAAGGGGATGTTATCCGAAAACGGCAGCAAAACGAGCAACACGAGCGACATGCCAAAGCCGTAGATAGGGCACACGGGCCCGTTTAAGAAGCCGCGGTTGACGAACTTGCCGGTGGTGACGGTGGCAAAAATGACCTCCGAGCACCAGCCTAAAAACGAATAAATGGTAAAATACCAGAGCAGATCATAAAATGTCATGGGTCTCCCCCTTATTATGGATAGATTTTGAGCGAAAAGGGGCATACTGCACCGTGCCGTGCGGTATGCCCCGGTTGTTCGGTTTTACGGCGTTCTACGCAAATCAAACGCAGATGTTTTCGCCGACAAGGCCGACGTACTGACCATCTTCTGCCGCTTCCGGGTGCATAAGCAGCCACTTGTTGCGGGCGAAAAGCATTTTGTCTTCCTCGGTCTTCGGCACGCGCTTTTCGATGTCGGTGTTCGTACCCTTCGGCAGCGCGACGACGCACTTGAAGCCGCCGTCGTTTGCATTGCACGGCGCGTAGTGCAGCGTGGTGGCGTAAACCTCGATAACGGTGCCGGCGGGCACGAGGAACGCTTCGACCTTAGACGTATCGTACTTGCCGTTTTCGATGTCCTGCTCGGAGCCGATGAGCAGGATGAGGTCGGTAACGGCGATGTTTACTTCACTATCGCGGTGATATTCGAGACCGTTTAACTTATGGTTGTTGCCGTTGCAGTAGCCGATCTGCACGGGCATGCCGCCGTAGAGCGTGTAGGCGATGTCTTTGGCAGACGCGCAGCTTTCGAGAGGCTCTGCACCGGGCACATAGACGACGTTTTCCGGGCAGGGCGTTTCCGCCATGGCGGCGATAATGTCGGAGCAATCGAGCCCCGTGATGACTTTGCCGTACTTTTTAAAAGCGGCATCCGAAACATTCTGAATTTTCATGGTTTTTTCATCCTTGCTTTCTGTTTTGAATCTAACCACATTATACCGAGGTGCAGAGGAAATTGCAAGACGCTAAGAACGCAAAAAGTTTTGCGCAAGCTTTTTCAAAAGCTTGCAGGTCCTTAGGGCAGCGCCCTAAGCCGTCGTCCACAGCCGACAAAACACCTTTTGCCTACACCAAAACTAGGAGATCCAGTTGCATGGGTTTCCTAAAAAGACGAAGCCTTTTGATAAAACGCTCAGACAGAGAAAAAGCTCCCCGAAAGTGATTTTCGAAGAGCTTTCAATATACTTCTATTTACGCAGTTGTTACATCATCTCGCGCTTGCGCTTTTGTTTTTTCCAGATGATGATGGCGATGTAGACTGCGAGGAAGACTAAGATGATGGCGATGAGAACCGCGGATTGGCCGGGGCCGCCCATTTTGACCTCTGCCCAGAGCGTATCGAGCAGATTGCTCGTCTCGCTCGGGAGATTGACGAAAACCTCGGTGCGGTCGAGCACGCCCTGATCCGGGTAGTAGATGGGATTTGCAACGGCGTCGGGATCAAGATAGTCTTTCGCGGCGGTCTCCGGGGTGGCGTATCCGACGAAATCCATGTTCGCACCGGAAATTTCGGGGTCGCACATGAAGTTGATGTACAGTTCGGCTTCTTTTTTGTGCTCGGCCGTTGCCGGGATGCACATGGCATCGACAAAGTAGTTCGTGCCCTCTTCCGGGACAATAAACTTGATGTTGTCGTTATTTTCAACAAGCGTGCCGGCATCGCCGGAATAGTACGGTGCAAGCCACGCTTCGCCGCTTTCCATTTTGTCAAAAATCTGGTCCATGACGTACGCCTGTACGAGGGGCTTCTGCTCCTTTAAAAGCATAGCCGCCTGCTCCCACTCGCTTTCGTCGGTGGAATTGAGAGAGAAGCCGAGGCGCTCCTGTGCGATGGCGAACGCGTCGCGCGGGTTATCGAACATCAAAATCTTGCCGCTGTACTGCTCGTCCCACAAAATAGACCAGCTGGTGACGGGCTCGGTGACATAATCGGTATTATAGAACAGGCCGACGGTGCCCCATGTGTACGGCACGGAGAATTTGTTTTCGGGGTCGTAATCGGGGTTTCGGAACTGCTCGTCGATGTACTCGAAATTCGGGATATTGCTGAAATCCAGCTCCGCGAGCATGTTCTCGTTCATGAGCTTTGAGATCATGTAATCGGACGGAACAATGACATCGTAGCTTGCGCCGCCGCCTGCGAGTTTGGAGTACAGCGACTCGTTGCTGTCGAACGTGGTATAGTTGACCTCGATGCCGGTGCGACGGGTGAACTCGGCATTGACATCCAGCGAGCCCTCGGTGCCGTTTGAAATATACTCGCCCCAGTTGTAGACATTGATGGTCACACCGGTGGGCTCTGCGGTGGGGTATTCTTCGGAAAAATCCCAGTCGTCGGCTTCATCGGCAAAGACGGGCACGACTGCGGTGCAGAGCACCAGAAGCGCAAAAAAGACGGCAAAAAATTTCTTTTTCATCAGGCACGCTCCCTTTCTGCCTTTTTGGCACGGCGCTCTTCACGTCCCTGGCGGACATTGATGATGATGAGCAAGAGCATGATGCACACAAAGAGCACGGTGGAAAGCGCGTTGATCTCCGGGGAGATGCGCTTTCTCGTCATGGAATAAATGTAGATGGGCAGCGTCTGCGTGGTGCCGCTTGTGAAGTAGCTGATGACGAAATCATCGATGGAGAGCGTGAACGCCATGATCATGCCGGTGACGATGCCGGGCATGATCTCCGGCAGCACGACTTTAAAGAACGCGCGTACCGGCGGGCAGCCGAGATCCTGCGCGGCCTCGAAGAGGTTCGGATTCATCTGGCGCAGCTTCGGCAGAACGGACAGGATGACATACGGCAGGCAGAACGTGATGTGCGCAATAATGAGCGACGCCATGCCGAGGCTTTTTCCGCCGAACAGGCTGACTGCCGCGACGAACAGAAGCATCATGGAAACACCGGTGACGATTTCCGGGTTGACCATGGGAAAATTGGTGATGTTCATCATGACCTTTTTCGGCATACGCTTCATGCGGTTGATGCCGACCGCCGCCATGGTGCCGAGTACAGTGGAAGCGAACGCGGAAACGACGGCGATGATCAATGTATTGAGCAGCGCCTCCAGAATATAGCGGTCCTCAAACAGGCGCTGATACCAGCGCAGTGTAAAGCCGGAAAACTGGGTGCGGCTTGCGGTATCCGTATCGTTGAACGAGAAGATGATGAGCACGATGATGGGCGCGTAAAGAAAGATGAAAATGAGCGCCGTATAGACTTTGGAAGCCGTTTTCACAGAATCATACCTCCTCCCACATTTTCACCGTCGTCGAACTGGTTCATGATGCCCATGCAGATGAGAATGATGACCATGAGGACAAGTGAAATGGCAGAGCCGAGGTTCGGGTTATACGCCGAGCCGAGGAACTGCATATCGATGAGGTCGCCGATGAGCAGGTTTCCGCCGCCGCCGAGCATTTTAGAGATAATAAATGTGGAAACAGCGGGCACGAACACCATGGTAACGCCGGAAATGACACCGGGCATGCTCATGGGCAGGACAACTTTAAGGAAGACATTGCGGTTGTTTGCACCGAGATCCTGCGCAGCTTCGATGACGCTGTTGTCGATTTTGGTGAGCACAGAGTAAATGGGCAGGATCATGTACGGGATGTAGTTATACACCATGCCGAGGACGACTGCGCCCGCGGTGTTGATCATGTGGATGCGCGGCAGACCGACGGCGGCGAGCATATTGTTGATGAGGCCGTTATCCTCAAGGAGGGACATCCATGCGTAGGTGCGCAGCAGGAAGTTCATCCACATGGGCAGCATGATGAGCAAAATGAGGAAGCTCTGGCGGTTCGGTGCCGCTTTGGCGATGGTATACGCGAGCGGGTAGCCGAGCAGAAGCGAAATAAACGTTGCGAGTGCGCCGAGCCAGATGGAACGCAGGAAAACGTTGGAATACTGGCCGACGCGCGCGATGTTATCTAACGTAAAAGCGCCGCTTTTATCGGTAAAGGCAAAGAATGCCACAAGACCCATGGGCACGATGATGAACAACGTCATCCAGATCGTGTACGGGGCGGAGATGAGTTTAGTCCTCATGTTCGCTGCCCTCCTCCTGGAGCGCTTCCTCCATTTCGTCACTGAACGTGCTGTAATCGCCCATAGTGCCGGAGTAAACGGACTTCGCCATGACGTGGATGTCGTCCGGGGTGAGCGCAAGGCCGATCTTATCGCCGACGTTGGCGCTGTCGGTCGTCTGGATCATCCACTTGAAGCCGTCAACATCGACGATAATCTCATAGTGTACGCCCTTAAACGTGACGCTGGTGACGACGCCGTTGATGTGTGCGGCGGCGGAGCCGGTGGGCACGATGTCGATATCCTCCGGGCGGATGACAACGTCGACCGGGGCCATTTTGCCGAAGCCGCTGTCGAGCGACTTAAAGCGCTGACCGGCGACCTCGACGAGGTAGTCTTCGATCATGGTGCCGTCGAGGATATTGCTTTCGCCGATGAAGTCCGCAACAAAGGCGTTTTTCGGTTCGTTGTAGATGTCAATCGGCGAGCCGATCTGCTGAATTTCTCCCTTATCCATGACGACGACCGTATCACTCATGGAGAGCGCTTCCTCCTGGTCGTGCGTGACGAAAATGAACGTGATGCCGATGGCCTGCTGGATTTTTTTGAGTTCGTTCTGCATATCCTTGCGCAGCTTTAAATCGAGCGCGGAAAGCGGCTCATCGAGGAGGAGCACCTTCGGCTCGTTTGCGAGGGCGCGCGCAATGGCAACACGCTGCTGCTGACCGCCGGAAAGCTGGCCGACACCGCGGTGCGCCATGCCGTTTAAGTTGACCATATGCAGCATTTCGGTGACGGTCTTTTGAATTTCGTCTTCTTTCTTGCCTTTGAGGCGCATACCGAACGCGATGTTTTCATAGACGTTCAGGTGCGGGAAAAGCGCGTACTTTTGGAAAATCGTATTGACGGCGCGCTTATGCGGCGGCACGTTATTGATCTTCTCGTCACCAAAAAAGACATCGCCGCTATCCGGTGTAACGAAGCCGCCGATGGTGCGCAAAACCGTGGTTTTGCCGCAACCGGAGGGTCCGAGCAGTGTTACGAACTCGCCGTCACCGATGGTGAGGTTGAAGTTCTTTAAGACCTGCTCGCCGTCAAACGATACTGCAATGTCTTTGAGCGTGATGATTGGTTTTAACATGGAAAGCATCCCCTTTGCGGTTTGGTGGGACCCTTGTCCCCCGAAAGTTGCGCGGTCTTAGTGAATCACACACCCCGGCTGCATGATGCGTACTGCTTCCGCAAAGGATTTTTCACGGCCGCAGGCTTTCGCCCGCGATCCGGCCGCGGCAGGAACACTTTTCCGAACAGGATAAAAGCAACACAACGCTTTGTGTGTTGCCCATTTTAGCGACCTTTTCGGAACAGCCGATTTTATTTGGTTTTAGATGCAAACGCAATAAGTTCAGTTTACGGAAAAAGTCAGGATTTGTCAACCGCTTTTGCGTAAAATATGAATAAAGTTTGACGATGGATTTGTGTGCATTTTTAAAAATGGGATTTTCAGGAATGTCAAAACGGGATTTATGCAGGTTTGCGAAAAAAAGAGCGCCGCCCGAGAACCGAGCGGCGCCGAAAAGAGAGGAAAAGTATGTTTTTCCTTATGATCGGATTTATAAAGCGGAATGTGCGCGGCTTTGAAACGCAGTGTCATTCAGAGTGCGGTCACGCATGGGGCAATAAGCACGGGCCGAATGCACACGACGGCGGCGCATGGGGCGCACGGCAAGAGAAAGACCTAAAAGTGCCAGCAGCACAACGGCCAAAAACGGCAGAATGCCCTTTGCAGACCACTTGGCGCCCGCCTGCACGGAGGCGTTGACGACGACAGCCTTCGGCTCTGCGGCCTCGGGCGCAGCCGCGGCGGAAACGGCGCTTTCGGCGTCATCGGTATCGACCGAAGTCCCCGTGAGGCTGTGCAGGGCAGTGCTGAGCATTTTATCTGCCATATCTCTGCCCTCTGCGCGCGCGACGGCTTCCAGCTGCGCGGCGACGGCGGTGTAATCATCCCGGAGGTCTTCCGCCGGTTCGGCGGAAACGGTTTCGGTATCCGTTATCGCTTCATCGGTCTCATCCGCCAAAACGGGTGCGGCAGCGAGCAAAGCGATAAGCAAGGCCAAGAGCACCGGCACGGCATGACGCAGTGTGCGAAGAATGGCGCTTGCTGCCTCCACACTGTTTTCGGTTTTTACCTGCATTTCTGCCGCCTGCATGCGCTTCTCACCTGACATTCAAAAATTACAAAGCAATAACATTTGTTACACTTCTGTTACATTTTAGCATACAGAGCGCTGAAAAGTCAAGAGGAAATGATTTGAAAAGTGCATAAAAAAGCCCCGTTTTTCTTGAAAACGGAGCTTTCGTTACAAAAGTTACAAGTTATGCCATAACAATGACGCTGAGCACGATATAGACGGCGTAGGCGGCGAGCATTAAAACGCCCTGCCAGCGCGAAAATTTCTTCGTGATGAGCGTGGGCACGACAGACAGAATGCCGATGATGAGACATGCCGGGATATCGACCATGGCGACGGTGGGCGACGCGGGGAGCTTGCTGCCGTAGATGAGCGCGCATACGGGCAGAATCAAGGTCAGATCGATGATATTTGCGCCGATGATGTTGCCTGCGGAGAGCGAGCCCTGCTTTTTCGCAATGGCGGTAAGCGTGGTGACAAGCTCCGGCAGAGACGTGCCGATGGCGATGATGGTGACGGAGATGACGCGATCCGAAACGCCGCACATGGAAGCGAGCGCGGAGCCGTTATCGACAAGGAGCTGTGCGCCGGCGACCGTGCCGACCGCGCCGATGAGGAACTTGACAACATTGGTGATGACGGCTTTTTTCGTGACGGGCTCATCGAGCTGCTGACCCTTTGCCCCGCCCTTGACGGCGACGACGGCCTCGTGAATGTTGTCGTACATGGCAATGACGAAAATAATGATGAGCAAAATGCTGGCAACCATGCCGACGCCGTTATCAAACAGTGAGAAACATACGGCGACAGCGGCAGCCACGAGCATGAGAATCATTTTGAGCATGTAATCTTTGCGGCGGATCGCCATAGGAATGGCGACAAGCGCGATGCCCATGATGAGACCGAGGTTCGCCGTGACGCTGCCGATGGCGTTGCCGATGGACATATCCACCATGCCGATGCCGCTGCCGGGCGAAAGTGCCTCTGCGGCACGTGCGTCGAGCGCCGCGAAGATGGAGACGAGCAGCTCCGGCAAAGTGGTCGCGAAGCTGACGACCGTTGCGCCGACAATAAGCTTCGGAATGCCGGAGGCTTCCGCCATCCACGATGCGGCATCCACAAAGAAATCGCCGCCCTTGATGATGAGCACGAGACCCACGATGAGCAGCAAGACTGTAATTGCAATTTCCATTTGCAAATTCCCCTTTTTTACGCTTTCAGAGCGTTTTCGTTTTCTTCTTCCGCAAGATTATGCGGAGAAAGACATTATTTCTATTATAGCGGGGAACCGCGGGAAAATCCAGTCTTATTTGCCTTTTTTGTCAAATTTTACGGTTTTATTCGTCGGACCCAAGGCTGCGGACGAGTTCTTCGAGCTTTTCGGCCTGTTCGTACGGAATATCGCACCACGGGCCGTCGTCCTTTTTATAGAACAGATTGCCGTAAACCGTGATCGTACTCGTTTCGCCGTTTGCGTATTCCAGCGTGAAAATGTTGGCCGAGCCGTCGTATGCATTCGGGTCGCCGCTCGTTTCCGCCGCGTTCTTTAAGAGAAGCAGCGGCATGATCTGCCCGATTTTTTCCTCGTCCGTGAAGACCTTCACGTCGCTTACGGGCTGTGTTTCTGCCGTGATGCGCACAGGCAACACGACCTTGCCGCCAATGGCGGGCGCGGTGCCCTGATCTGCGCCGTCTGCCTGCGCGGTCTCGGCGGCGCCTGTGACTTTCGTTTCGTCGCCGGTGTAATCGGCTATGCCGCCGAGGTGCTGCGCGATGAAGCCCCAGCCGAGCAGCAGACACACGCACGCGGCGAGCGCGGCACACCATTGCAGGGTGACATTTTTCACGTGCGGCAGCTTGCGGCTGCCGTCCGCTTCCGCGATATATTCTTCCTTTACACCGCCGAGGGCCTTGAATAAGTCGATACCTGTCATACTGTTCCCGCCTTTCTTTAAAGCCAGATGTCTTCCTTTTGGAGATAATCCCGCAGCTTTTCACGCGTGCGGTGGAGGGACGTTTTGACGCGGCTTTCGCCGCAGCCGTACTTTTCGGCGATGGCTTTTACGGAATCCATATACCAGTAACGGCGCATGAAAAAGAGCCGGGCATCGACGGGGAGCGTCGAGAGAAAGCAGTTTAAGGCTTCGGCAATCTCGCGGCTTTCCGTTTCCCTTGCTGCTGTTGGGTCTGCGATGCACGCCGAAAGCTCCTCCGTGAGCGCGGAGACCTCTGCGCTGCGCTTTTTCGCGCGGAGCTTGTCTAACTTATCGCACGCGATGTTGCGGCAGATGCGCGCCAAAAACGCAAAGAGCGTGAGCGGGCGCTGCGGCGGCATGGTATTCCACGCGCCGAGGTACGTATCGTTGACGCACTCCTCGGCATCCTCTGCTTCGGGCAGAATGCGCCCGGAGAGCGTGTGGAGCTTTGCCCCGTACTTTTCGTCCGTTTCGTGCACGGCGCTTTCGCTGCGCGCCCAGTAGAGCTCGATGATCTCATGGTCTTCCTTCATGCTTTTATCCTCCCTCCCTTTCACTTTATAAGTAGGCGTTTTATATCGACAGGTTACACGGATTTTGAAATTTCCGATAAAAGTTTGTCCGGCGACTAAAGCTTAGTGCCGGACAACGTTTTCCAGATTATGAATCAGCCGCGCATTTCGAGGTACTCGTCGTAGGTGGTAACGCGGTCGAACGTGCCGCCCTCGGGCAGAATTTCGATGATGCGGTTCGCGACGGTCTGGGTGAACTCGTGGTCGTGCGATGCGAACAGCACGACACCCTTGAAATCGATGAGGCCGTTGTTGACGGCAGTGATGGACTCGAGGTCGAGGTGGTTCGTGGGCTGGTCGAGCAGGAGTACATTGCTGCCGAACATCATCATGCGCGAGAGCATGCAGCGCACCTTTTCGCCGCCGGAAAGCACCTGCACGGGCTTATAGACGTCTTCGCCGGAGAACAGCATTTTGCCGAGGAAACCGCGCAGATACGTTTCGGTGGTGTCTTTGGAATATTGCTCGAGCCAGCGGATGATGGAATCTTCCGTATCGGTGAAATAGGCGGAATTATCCTGCGGGAAATAGGACTGACTCGTCGAAACGCCCCACTTGAATGTGCCGGCATCCGGCTCCAGCTCGCCCATTAAGATTTTGAAAAGCGTCGGCACGGCGAACTCGTTTGATGCGGTGAACGCGATTTTATCCGTGCGGCCGACGGTGAACGTGACGTTATCAAGCACCTTTACGCCGTCTACGGTCTTTGTAAGACCCGAGACGGTGAGGACATCTTTGCCGAGCTCTCTGTCCATCGTAAAGCCGACATACGGGTAGCGGCGGGAGGACGCGGGCATTTCTTCGACGGTGATCTTATCGAGCAGCTTCTTTCTGGACGTCGCCTGACGGGACTTCGATTTATTTGCGGAGAAGCGCTGGATGAAGTTCTGGAGCTCCTTGATTTTTTCCTCCGCCTTGCGGTTCTGGTCGCGCATCATGCGCTGCATGAGCTGGCTCGACTCATACCAGAAGTCGTAGTTGCCGACGTACATTTTGATCTTGCCGTAATCGACATCGACAATATGGGTGCAGACGTTATTTAAAAAGTGGCGGTCATGGGAGACAACGATGACGGTGCCCTCGTACTCAATGAGAAAATCCTCTAACCATGTGATGGCTTTGGCGTCGAGGCCGTTCGTCGGTTCGTCAAGGAGAATCATATCCGGCTGGCCGAACAGCGCGCGGGCCAAGAGCACTTTAACCTTTTCGGTCTGGTTCAGAGTGCTCATGGTGTTATACATATCGTTGCTGTCGAGGCCGAGGCCCTGCATGAGCTTTGCGGCTTCGGTCTCGGCGTCCCAACCGTTGAGCTCGGAGAACTCGGCTTCAAGCTCGGCGGCGCGGTTGCCGTCTTCTTCATCAAAATCGGACTTTGCGTACAGCGCGTCTTTTTCCTGTGCGATCTCATACAGCCTTGCATTGCCCTGCATGATGGTATCAAAAATGGTTTGGTCTTCGTAAGCAAAGTGGTCCTGTTTCAGAACGGACATTCTGTATTTGGGGTCAAACGTGACCTCGCCCTTACTGGGCTCTAAATCGCCGGACAAAATACGCAGGAAGGTGGATTTACCCGCGCCGTTTGCGCCGATGATGCCGTAGCAGTTGCCCGGCAAAAACTGGAGATTGACGTTTGAAAAGAGGTTCTGACCATCAAAATTGATGGCGACCCCGTTGACATTCAGCATAGTTTGGTTCCTTTCAAATGGTGCTTTTATATTTTCTTTTTATCTCAGTGCAAACCGCTCCACGGCTTCCGCGAAGCCATCTTCGATACACGGTGCGACGACGGCGTCGGCAATCGCTTTCGCTTCCTCTATGCCGTTGCCGACGACGGCGGCGAAGCCCGCGGCTTTCAGCATGCCGAGGTCGTTGCCGTTATCGCCCGCCGCCATGGTGTTTTTGGGATCGATGCCGAGGACCTTGCAGAGCGAATACAGTGCGGTGCCCTTATCGCAGCCCTTTTTATTGATCTCGATGTTATCGACGTTCGAGAATGTAAGCTCGATGCCGTTGAGCTTTTTCAGGCGGGCCAAAATTTCCGGGCGGACGCTTTCCGGGATGAACATCATATTGATCTTTTCCGGCTCGGCGTGCGTTTCTTTTAAATACGCGGAGAGGTTGTCCGTGAACGTATAATCTTTTGTGAGGAAGTAATATTTTTCTTCCGGGAAGCCGAAAATGGTGCGGGCTTTATCCGGGTTGCCGCGCTTTGTGACACCGCGCCCGTGCACGTAGTATTCCACATAAAGCTCGTAATCGTCAAAAATTTTCTGCACTTCGAGCGCGGTCTCGGTGGGAATGAGATCGGTGCAGAGCACTTTGTTTTCCAGAATATCCCACACGGCGCCGCCGTTTGAGGTGATGGCGTAGCGGATAAACGGCAGCTCGGTGAGGCACGGCGGAATAAAATTGCGCACGCGTCCTGTGGCCGGGACGACCAGAATGTCTGCGTCGTTCGCCTTTTCCATGGCGCGGCGGTTGCGCTCTGAAAGCTCCGCGAAGCCGTGCAGCGTGGTGCCGTCCAGATCGAACGCGATGAGCCTGATGTTTCTTTTTGCTTCTGTGTTTTCCATATATACAGATATGGACTGCCGTGCAGTCCATTGCGCTCCTTTCCGAAAGTCATACCAATTAAATATACTGTAAAACCCGGAATAAAACAAGGGCTTATGCGAAATTTGGCAATTTCACAGCGAAATTTTGCAATTTCTCGTCGAAAATTCGCGTGTTTTTTGAAAACGGTTGCTTTCGGCACTATGCAATGCTATACTGAAGCCAACAAAGGACAAGGAGTTGTTTTGAATTGATGGATATGGCAAAACCAGACATGACCAAAATGCGCCGCGCCGACCGCGCGATTTCCCGCGAGGATGCGCTTGCGGTCATTGACCGCTGCACTTACGGCACACTTTCCCTTATTGCGACGGACGGCACGCCGTATGCGGTGGCACTGAACGTAGTGCGTGACGGCGAGAAGCTGTTCTTCCACAGCGCGCCGGAGGGGCTGAAGGTTGACTCTCTGCGCGAAAATCCGCAGGTTTGCCTGCTGTTTGTGGAAAACCCGACGATCTACGAAAAGGGGCTGACGACGCTCTATACCTCCACTGTGGTGCGCGGCAAAGTGACAGAAATAACCGATTTCGATGAAAAACGCCGTGCGCTGCGTCTGCTTTGCGACCGTTTTGTACCGAGTTTGACGAAAGAGGAAACCGGCTGCGTGGAAACGGGGCCGAAATCGACGGGTGTGTGGTGCATTGAGATTGAATCTGTCACCGGCAAGCAGAACCGCCGCATGTGCTGATTTTTAAGAGATATAGAATTGTATAATGCATAAATGTGTTCCGTAGTGTCGAAAAATTCGTGCTGCGGAACATTTCTTTGTGGAATTTGTTGAAAGAAGCGGCCAAATATGGTATACTGAAAAAAATTGTGTGCGATTTAGGGGTTCGCGCACACAAACTTGGAAAAGTGAGGCGTTTTAAAATGCTTTTACCGGTCGTTTTTCTGTGCAATGCACTTTTATTATTGACGGTTTTAAACAGCCGCTTTCGGCTGCTGGCGGAGGCCATTGTTTCGGGCGGCGTGTTTGTGCTTTCTATTTTGCTGAATCTGCTGCTCTCCCCTGCCTTTAACGACGCGACGGGGCAGTTCGGCAACGGCATGAATGTGCTCTTATTGCTGGTTGCGGCGGTATTCCTCTACACGAACAATTTGGCGCAGAAGCTGAGCTTATCTTTGCTGCTCATCAGCAATTACGCCTTTTTGCTGCCCGTGACGACCACGCTTTTGAAAGCGCTGCCGTTTGCGGGCGACGGCATATGGTCGGCGGTCATCGGCAGCTTACTGTACATTGTGCTGACATTCCTCTCTTTCATGACGCTGGCACACCCGTTTCGCTATTTTGCACAGCGCGGCGTTTCGGTGCTGTCTGTGGGGCTTTGTGCGGCGCTTGTTGTCTGTTTATTCTGCGCTAACGGAATTTTGCCGACTTTTTTCGGGCTGAACAGCGTAACGCAGCGCCTTATTCTGACAGCGGCGCTGTACCTTGTTTTGGCGTTTACGGTGCGCGCGGCATTTAACGCGGCAAAGTACCAGGAGAGTGCCTGCACGGCGGAGCACCGCGAGCAGCTGCTCGGCGCGGAGGCGGATTATTTCCGCGCGATGGTGGGCAATGTGACAAACGCAAAGAATGCGCAGGAGCACCATGATTTTGTTTTACATGAGATTGCGGCTGAGGCACAGAACGGCAGCTGCGAAGGCGTACTGAATATTATCAAAGAGGAAACAGTCCTGCACGATCCGTATTTACAGCGATACAGCGAAAACCCGTATGTGAATGCAGTGCTGGCGGGCAAGGCGGCCTACGCGGCACACTGCGGCATCGTTTTGGAAAGCAATGTGGAGCTTGGCGCGGTGCGGCTGAAAACCATTGAATTCTGCGCGATTCTGAACGACATGCTGACGCACGCCATCGACTGCGCGGAGCACTCCGGCGCAGAGGAGCCGCGTGTGCGCATCACGGCTCTGCCGGTGGAAAACCGCATCACGTTTGAGGCGGTGTACTCGGCGCAGAACAAACAGAAAAAGCGCACACCGGCGACGAAGAGCTCCGTGAACGACCTTGTACATAAGCTGTTTGAGCCGAAAAAGCCGCAGGTGCTCGGCATGGAAGTGGTACGCGGCATTTTGGAGCGGTACAGCGGCGCGATGGATCTTTCCGCGGCAGGCGGTTCCGAAATCTTGCGCATCATCATCAATAATTGACGGTTTTAAATTCACTCTAAGGGGATAAAACATGGCGGACAAAAAGAGAATTCTTTATAACGAGGCCGCAAAAGCGTATTTTTACGGCGACTGTGTAAGCTCCATTGAACCGTACGGCGGCGGGCACATCAACGACACGTTTCTGGCGCGCACGGAAAAGGGCAACTTTGTTTTGCAGCGCGTGAACGGGTATGTGTTCCCACACCCGGATGAGATCATGGACAACATGGTGCACGTGACGAAATTTTTGGCGGAGAAGCTTGAAAAGGCCGGCAAAGACCCGAAACGCGGCACGCTGACGATTTTAAAGACGAACGACGGCAAGGATTATTATATCGACAGTGAGGGCAACTACTGGCGCTCGACGATCAATTTGGAGAACACAACGGCGTATGACTTTGCGGAATCTCCGGAGATGCTGAAAAAATCCGGCGCGGCGTTCGGTGCGTTTCAGAACATGCTCTCTGATTACCCGGCAGAGACGCTGCACGAGGTCATCCCGCACTTTCACGACACCCCGGCGCGCTTCCGGCAACTGATGGACGCGGTACGTGCGGATAAAGCCGGGCGCTTAAAGAATGTTGCGGCCGAGCTGGAATTTGCAAAGGCACGCGAAACGGACTGCGGGCTTTTGATGAACCTGCTTGAGGAGGGCAGGCTGCCGCTGAAGGTGACGCACAACGACACGAAAATGAGCAACGTTTTGATCGATAACGCGACGGGTGACGCGGTGTGCGTCATCGATCTTGACACGGTGATGCCGGGCCTTGCGGCGTTTGACTTCGGTGATTCCATCCGCGCGGGCGCTTCCACCGGTGCGGAGGACGAAACCGATCTGACAAAGGTGCACTTCAGTGTGCCGCTCTTTAAGGCGTACACGGAAGGCTTTCTCGGCGAAGCCGGCAAGGCGCTGACCGAGACGGAAATCCGCACGCTGCCGGACGGCGCGAAGCTGATGACGTTTGAGGTGGGCATCCGCTTCCTTGCGGACTACCTGAACGACGATGTGTACTTTAAGACGAAGTACCCGCAGCACAACTTAGACCGCGCACGCAACCAGTTCCACCTTGTGGCGGAAATGGAAGCAAAGCGCGATGAGACGCAGGCCGTTGTGGACACGTATTTGTGATGAAATATTAAATTGAATATAGTAAAAAGTCCTGCACAGCTTATAATGCGTGCAGGACTTTTTTATGTTCAGATTGTTAAATTACTTGCCGTTTTTGAACGCATCCATGTTGATGAGCTCGCCGCCGCGGAGGCGGGATTCTTCGGCTGCGAGCGCCATGAAGTGGCTTTCGAGGGAGTGCTCCAGCGTGGTGGTGCGCTCGGTGGCTTCGGTCTCGTTGATGAGCATATCAAGGAAGTCGTTCACGATGCCGCTGTCGCCGCCGCCGTGACCCTTGAGGTCGTTTGCAAGAAGCTTGACATCGATGATTTCTTCCGGCTCGCCGAAGACGCGGACGTGGATTTTATTCGAGAGCATATCGGCTTCGATCTCACCGTTCGTGCCCATGGCCTTGAAATAACGGTAGCACTTTTCGGTGAACGCGCACATGGTGAAGCTCATGGTTGTGCCGTCCTCGAAGAGGAGGTTCGTCTGCTGGTGGTCGACGACGTTGTTGTCGCACATATAGACGCAGCGGCCGTACTGACCGTTTTTCAGTGCTTCATAGGTGCGCTCTTCGGTGGGGTTCACGCCGCAGGCAACGCCCGCCATCCACGTATTGCCGTTGCGAATGCCCGTTGCGGGGTTCGTGATGTAGATCTTCTCGGCGTCGAACTTGCAGTTTTCCTTCGCTTTGCAGCCGCCGAGGCAGTACGGCGTTGCGCCCTCCGGTGCGCATTCCTTTTTGAAGAGGTGCGTATCGCCGACGGAGGAAATGGCCTTACACTTTTTGCCGAGCAGCCAGGTGTAGATGTCCATATCGTGGCAGCACTTCTGGAGGATCATGGGGCTTGTCTGGTCACTGTTGCGCCAGTTGCCGCGCACAAAGGAGTGCGCCTGGTGCCAGTAGCCGACGTTCTCGTTTGCACAGACGGAGACGACATCGCCGATCTTTTTGCTGTCGAGAATAGACTTTAATGTATTATAGAACGTGGTATAGCGCAGAACATGACATACGATGATCTTGCCGGGGCAGTGCTTTGCAACCTCGATGATACGCTTGCACTCCTGAAGATCCGGGGAGATCGGCTTTTCCATCAGGATATTATAGCCCTTTTCAAGCGCCGGAATGGCGTGGTTGACGTGCTGGCGATCCATGGTGGAAACAACCATGACATCGGCAAGCTTATCTTGCGCGAGCATTTCCTCTGCGCTCGTGAAGCAAAGCTCATCCTTGATGCCGTAGAGTTCTTTCGCTTTCTGTACCTTTTCCGGGTTGATATCCGCCACGGCGACAACCTTCATGCGGTCCGGGAAAAGCTTCTGCATGGAAGCGTATGTGCTGCCGCGGTCGCCGAAGCCGGCGATGGCAAATGTGATGGGTGCTTTCATGGATTTTACCCCCTCTTCCTTTCGTAGAGAAACGAGATTTAATGGAATCATACAAACGGAAAGGTGCGGGCGAAGACAGGGCCATCGCACACACCTTGCTGCTTTCTGAATTTGATTATACGGGCAATAACGGCAAAAAGCAAGCCGTTTTGGGCTTTTATGCCGTTTTATTTACAAAACGGACTTTGTATCGTAATGACGGTCCTTGAGCGGGATGTAGGTCTGACCGGTGGGCAGCGCGCGGTACGCCGGGCGGATGATGCGGCCACCCGTTGTGAGCTCCTCGATGCGGTGGGCGCACCAGCCGGAGATGCGCGAAACGGCGAACATGGGCGTGTAGAGATCTTCCGGAATGCCGAGCATCTCATAGACGAGCCCGGAATAAAAATCGACGTTGGCGCATACTACTTTCTCGTTCCCCGTAACTTTATGGAACGCGTCTGGCGCTAAGCGCTCGATGCGCTCGTACAGCGCGAACTGGTCGGCGTAGCCGGTTTTGGCGGCGAGGGAACGCGCCTGTTTTTTGAGCTCGACGGCACGCGGATCGGACAATGTGTAAATGGCGTGACCGATGCCGTAGATGAGGCCGCTCTTGTCCCCCACCTCGCGGCGCAAAATGCGCTCGAGGTAGTTTTCCACTTCGTCATCGCTGTCCCAGTGCTGCACATTCTGCATGATGTCCGTCATCATCTGGCGTACCTTGTGGTTCGCGCCGCCGTGACGGAAGCCCTTCAGGGAGCCGATAGCTGCGGCGATGGTGGAGTAGATATCCGTTTGCGCGGAGGAAAGCACACGCGTGGTAAATGTGGAGTTGTTACCGCCGCCGTGCTCTGCGTGGAGCACCATGCAAAGGTCGAGCAGCTGAGCTTCCTCGTGCGTGAATTGGCGATCCTCGCGCAGGGCATTCAAAATCGCTTCCGCCGTTTTGTGCTGCGGCTCGAACGGGTGGAAAAACATGGTCTGTTTATCGTAATGGCGGCGCTTGACCTGATAGGCATACGTCATGATGGCCGGCATACGCGCAATGAGCGAGATGCTTTGGCGCATGTTATTTTCGAGTGAGAGATCGTCCGGGTCGTCATCATAGGAATAGAGCGTCAAAACGGCACGCGCGAGCTTATTCATCACGTCGCGCGACGGGTTTTTCATGATGACGTCCTCGGGGAAGTATTCCGGCAGCTCGCGGTTTTCGTAAAGGAGCTGACAGATGCGGTTATACTGGCGTTCATCGGGCAGCTTGCCGAAAATCAAAAGCCACACGACTTCTTCAAAGCCGAAACGGCCTTCCGCGCGGCAGCCGTTGATGATATCCACAACATTCATGCTGCGGTATGTGAGGCGGCCGCTATCCGGAATCTTCACGCCGTCGCTGATGAGGTAGCCGTGCACGTTACAGACGTGCGTAAGGCCGGCCATGACGCCGGTGCCGTCGCGGTTGCGCAGGCCGCGTTTGACGTGGTAAAGCTCGTATTCATCCTTTGTAATCTGGTTATTGGCACGATACTCGGCGCAAAGCTCGCTGACTGTTGTGCTGCTTGCACTTTCGTTTATCAATCTTTCCAAAACTGCTCATCCTTTCCTGTGCGGCTCTTTGCACTGCGTTCCGCACATTTTCGCGTAGTAGATACATAATAACGCAGAGTTGCGGTTTCGTCAAGCGTTTTTGAATTATGAAACTCAATATCTTTCATTTTTATCTTGATTTATTCTACAAAAAATAAATTTAGCACAAAATATTGCATGAGTGACAATAAGTTTTTTCATCTCGAGGTGTAAAATGAAGCTGAAATCAAAATGGCCGGTGCGCAGGTTTTTCGCATTTTTGGGTGCGCTGTATCTGTTTTGCGCGGTAACGCCGCTGCTGTTTGCGGAGAGCGGCACGGCAAAAAGCGAATCTGTTTTTCGCATTTACGACACGGCAACAGAGACGGTCCGCACAGTGAACGATCTGGATTTTCTCTGCGGGGCGCTGCCGTGTGAGATGGCTGTTTCTGCCCCCGACGAGGCGCTAAAGGCACAAATCATCGCGATACACACGCTCTATGACCGCAAGCGGCGGGAAAACACGGGGAAAGATTTTGATTTTACCTGTGACAGCGCGGAAAAGAGCATCTACACGGTTGATGCGGGGCTGACGGACGAAGAACAAAACCGCGTGCGGGCGCTGTGCTTATCGGTGCTCGACAAAGAAATTTATTTTGAAAACGAGCCGATCAACGCGTGTTATTTTGCGATTTCTGCCGGGTGCACGCAGCCGTTTGAGAACGTGTGGCCGGAAAAAAGCTACCCGTACCTCACCGCTGTGGCGTGCCCGAGCGACCTTTTGGCGCAGGGGTTTCAGAGTGCGACAACGTTTACAGAAGACGAGATACGAGCCGCTTTCTCGGAAATTTCATTTGACGATGCGCCGGGAAAGTGGTTCTCGGATATTCAATATTTTGACACGGGATATGTGGAAAAGCTTACGGTCTGCGGGGTGGAAATGACAGGTGTGCATGTGCGGGAAGCGCTCGGTTTACGCAGCGCGAGTTTTACGGTGACGTATGAAAACGGCGCGTTCACATTTACGACGCTCGGCTATGGGCACGGCGTGGGCATGAGTCAAGCGGCCGCCATAACGCTTGCGGAAGGCGGCATGACGGTTGACGAAATTTTGGCACGGTTTTACCCGGGAACCGACATAAAATAGGAGATGCCCTGCCGTTTTGCGCATCGGCAGGGCAGTTTTCTTATGGCGTGATAAGATTTTACTTTTTCGGAATAACGGGGATCCAGATAGCGGACTCGTAGTCGGTGCTGTCCGGGTCGCCGTCTGCGGAATACCACTCGATGTTGTACTTGCCGGCAAGGTCGTACTCCTTGTTGCCGGGCAGCCACTCCATTTACGCTCTCCCCTTTCCTCTGTCGCTGTATTCAGTATAGGCGATTTTGCGGTTCGTTTCCTGTCTGAAAGGAAACAAATCTATCTTTACATTTCAGAAAAAGCGATATCGAGCAGGTGAACGGCGGTTGCACCGCCCATGCGAAGGCATTCATAACAGCGGTTGCAGTAGCACAGCACCGGGATTTGGGGGTCAAACTGCGCGGCATAATGCTGCATGAGAGAGGTTTGCAGGTCTTCGGGCAGCTTGTACAGTGGAGTGTTCGGGTAGTTTTTGAGACGCGGATCATCCGTTTCGTAATGCAGGTTTCCGCAGAATATGGATTTTTCACGGTTATGCTCGATCTCTATCACTTCCGCGTGCATTTTCTTTAAAAGGCTGCGCACGGCTTCGTGGATCTCCGGGTGATTGCGGTCGCGCCAGCAATCCTGCACATAGAATTTTTGACCGTTTAGGTTCGGAAAGTTGAAATCTTTTAAGGCATCGAGATATTCCCACATCGACTGCGTTTTCACTTTGTCTTCGAGCGTCTCGCGGCATGCCTGACAGATGTAAAGCGCGATATCCGCAGGGGAAATCTCTCTTTTGTCGACGCGGCAGCAGCCGGCAACCGGCATTTGCTTTTCAAAATACGCTTTGACTTTTTTTGCCGTTGCGGGACTTGCAGCGCTAAAGTTACAGCTTGGGTAATAAATGTACATATTTCCCTCCGAATTTTAAAAATTAGCATGCTCCAAAAGCCATTTGGCTACGCCGTCTTCGTTGTTGCTGCCGATGATGGCGGTGGCGGCGGCTTTCAGTTCTTTGTCGGCATTTTGAACGGCGTAAGCTTCGTCCGCAGCGTGGAACATATCAAGGTCGTTTTTGCCGTCGCCGAAGACGACGAGCTTTTCGCAGCCGAGCTTCTCTTTCAGCTCGAGGACGGCGTTCGCTTTGGAGGCGGTTTTCGGCATGATCTCGAGCCACTGCTCGTCGGAGTAGATGTCTTTGGAGTAGACGACGTGGTAGGTTTCGCGGTATTTTTCGTAAAATGGCGCGAGTTTTTGCGGGTCGCCAATGCAGGTGATATAGAAAAGATCGCCGCGCGTGAGCTCTTCTGTCGTATACACCTCGCGGGTACGGGGGTCGTTTACGCGGGTATCGGCAAAGCCTTTCAGGCCGGGCGTGCACTTTTCATAGATAAAGGAAAAATGTTCTCTGCCGTCCACATTTGCGTACACGATGGGGTAGATATTCGCCTTGAAGAGTTCATCTAAAACCGCGTACACGGAAGCGTCAAAGTAATTTGCGAGCAAAATTTCCTCCGTGACGTTATCGCGCACAAACGCCCCGTTATAGATGATGAGCGGAAAGTGCGTGTTGAGCCCCTTAGTGACCGTTTTCGCGGTGACAAGCGAACGCGCCGTGGCGTAGGAAAACAGCATGCCGCGCGCCGTCAGCGTGTTGATCGTTTCCGCCGTGAACGGCGAGACGGTTTGGTCATGGCGCAGCAAAGTGCCGTCTAAATCGGAGACGTAGAGCGTTTTTGGGCTTTTCATATTTTCCCTCACTTTCGAATTTCGGCGATGAGATATTTTCGGAGCTTTTCGAGGTCGTCTTCGGGGAGGTTCTCTGCCGGATGCGTTTTCCGGCTTTCCGTGATGCGGGTAAGCTGTGCTTTGATTTCGGGCGGCAGGGCTTCGTAGGATAATAAATAGTTCATAAAATCTCCAATTTCGCAGTACTTTTTCTTTATTATATACTGCTTTTTTTCACCATGTCAACCTAAAACAGTTTTACAAAAATCAAATCAGTTCTGCGCTTCCTCGCGGTTTGCAGAACGGTACTGGGTGGGCGAAACGCCCACGATGGATTTGAAAATACGGTTAAAATGATTGATTTCTTCAATCCCGAAACAAATCGCCTTACAGAGCAATTTGAGGCCCCGGGGCTTTGCCGGGCTGATGCTGCTCCAAATCGGTCAGCACATGGTTCGCCGTGACAAGACCGACATTCGGCGCGATATAACTGCCTTTGCCAATGACGATTTTGGCGGCGAAATTCTGAAAATAGCAGCCGAACGCGTTAAAATCGTTCATATCATCCGGGTCGAAAATCAGATTTTCCGCGCTGCTTACTTCATTGCGGAAAGAAACCGGGAACGGAATATCGCGATTGATGCCCTTTACCTTCTGCATCCACAAGTTTCGCCAGCACCATGTCCAGCCGAGACTGGATTCCTCAAACCAGCGGCCACGCAAAAACTTTTTATCGTAAAACAACGGCATAATAAGTTTTGAAAAAAAGCTGAATACCGGTCGTTCCAAAAGCATCTCCCCCTTTTCCTCCAGTGTAGAGGAAAAAGTAGAAAACCTCCAGCAGAACTCTCTTTTTTGCTTGACGGATACTACGAAAAAAACATCTTTTATAGCAGCTCCGAAAGCCGCGCCGAGGGAATCGAGAACAATAACAAAAACGCGGTTACAGGGGGGTATTTTGCGACTCCTTTCTACTACAATATATTTATGGTTAATATCCCTTACAGCCAGTAAGGAAT
>ERZ825670.1117-NODE-1117-length-31610-cov-4.034258_pt1 | contig 31610 bp, 29 predicted proteins | sample MGYA00519929_ERZ825670 | MGnify/ENA primary metagenome ERZ825670 (study PRJEB31778, sample SAMEA3449207) | human gut metagenome | biome: human gut; feature: human-associated habitat; material: faeces | place: United Kingdom | collected 2010/2012 ...
GGCGACCTGCAGCTCGATGCCGCTATTGTCCCCACCGTCGCCCAGCTCAAGGCTCCCGGCTCCTCCGTCGCTGGTAAGGCCAACGTGCTCGTGTTCCCCGACCTCGAGGCAGGCAACATCGGCTACAAGCTGGTCCAGCGCTTCGCCGGTGCTGACGCCTACGGCCCCATCCTGCAGGGCATCGCCAAGCCGGTCAACGACCTTTCGCGCGGCTGCTCTGCCGACGACATCGTGGGTGTCGTGGCCATCACCGCCGTCCAGGCTCAGATGGCTGAGTAGCGTACATATCCCCTCGGGACCCTACAGGGTAAAGCTCTGAAAACGTCCTCGGACATGCATGAAACCCCCGCTGCGCACTTCGTGCGGCGGGGGTTTCATGCGTCCTGCGGAATATTTTCAGAGCTTTACCCTGTAGGGTCCCTGCCGCCACGTAGCAATCAGGGAATCCGGGGTGGACGGCGGCTTGGCTACGAGCTGGAGCTGATGATCTGAATGGTCTGGTGCCGTTGCTGGGAGCGCAGGCGTTGCTGATGATGATCTCTTTGGGACTGGAATTTTCACCTGCTAGCAAAAAGGCCTCCGGAGCTGTTGCTCTGGAGGCCTTTCGTTTACTTGCAAATGCGCGCGTTAGTTGTTCTTGGTCAGGCGCTCGACGTCGTGGGCGATCATGTATTCCTCGTCGGTGGGGATGACCATGACCGTGACGGCGGAACCGGCGGCACTGATGACCTGCGGGCCGTTGCCCACGGCCTCGCGGTTCTTGTTGTTGTCGATGCGTACGCCCAGCCACTCAAAGCAATCGCAGAAGGCCTTGCGGATCGACCAGTCGTTCTCGCCGATACCGGCGGTAAAGGTGATGGTGTCCACGCCCGCCATGGAAGCAATCATGGAACCGGCCTGCTGCATGGCCTTGTAGGCGAACATATCGAAGGCGAGCAGGCAGCGCTCGTCGCCCTCGGAGGCGCGTGTACGGATGTCGCGGGCGTCGTTGGAGATACCCGAAATGGCAAGCAGGCCGGACTGCTTGTTCATCATGTCGTCGACTTCCTGGTAGCTGTAGCCGCCCTCGCGCTGCAGGTAGCATACGGTAGCCGGGTCAATGGAACCGCAGCGGGTGCCCATCATCAGACCGTCAAGCGGTGTGAGGCCCATCGTGGTGTCGCGGCACACGCCGTCCTCGATAGCAGCGAGCGAAGCACCGTTGCCCAGATGGCACGAAAGCAGGCGGTGGCAGCGCGAACCCAGGATCTCCTTGGCCATCATCCACTCATAGCGGTGGCTCGTGCCGTGGGCGCCGTACTTGCGCACGTGGTACTTGTCGCAAACGTCCTTGGGCAGCGCGTAGGTGTAGGCAACCTCGGGCATGGTCATGTGGAACGAGGTGTCGAAGACCGCCACGTTGGGCAGCTCCGGATACTTCTCACGGCAATACTCAATCGCTGCGGCCTCGCCGTAGTTGTGCAGCGGAGCAAGCGGTGCCACCTCAAGAATCTTGGCCATAACCTCGTCGTCGACAACCGCGGAATCATCGAAGTGCCAGCCGCCCTGAACGATACGATGCCCAATGCCATCAATCGTAAAGTCGGTCTTCTCGAGCTCCTCGAGCACGCGAGCGATAGCAGAGCGATGATCGGGGAAAGGAACCTCCTCGGTCTGCTTGGCGCCACCGTTCTCGGAGTGGCCGAAGATGCCCATGTCCGATCCGATACGCTCGCAGTTGCCCTTGGCGAAAACCTTGCGGGTATCGGTATCCAAAAGCTGATATTTAAGGCTTGAGCTGCCGGCGTTGACAACAAGTACGTTCATGAGACTCCTTCGCAGTGCAATACGGTCGACGCAGGCCCCTTAAGGCGGCCGCATTTTAATAAGAAGTTATCATATCTTGATAAATAGATATCAGCATATCGCCCAACGAGCGCAAAAGAGGAGCCGAACGGCGCTCGGTCGTCCAGCCCCTCCCCTCTTGCAATTACTTGCCGCTGACGATGCGCTCGACGTCAGAAGCGATCATGAACTCCTCGTCCGTGGGAATGACGAAGATCTTGACCTTGGAATCCTTGGCGGACAGGCACCAAGCGCCGTCGCCACGCAGGGCATTACGGGCGTGATCCATCTTGACGCCCATAAAGGCCAGACGATCGGCCACGCCAGCGCGAACGGCCGGAGCGTGCTCGCCGATGCCGGCGGTAAAGACCAGGGTGTCCATACCGCACATAGAAGTAGCCATCTCGGCAGCCTTGGCGGCAATCTTGTAGACAAACATGTCGAAGGCGAGCTGAGCCTCGGGGTCACCAGCGGCGGCGAGCTCCTCGACGTTGCGGCAGTCGTTGGTCTTGCCGCCGGTCACAGCCAAAAGGCCGGACTTCTTGTTCATCATCTCGTCGACCTCGTCGAAGGTGTAGCCGCCCTCGCGCTGCAGGTAGCAGACGGTGGCCGGGTCGATGGAGCCGCAGCGGGTGCCCATCATGACGCCGTCGAGCGGGGTGAGACCCATAGTGGTATCCATGCACTTGCCGTCCTCGATGGCGCACAGGGAAGCGCCGGAGCCGATATGGCATACGACGACCTTGCGGGCCTCGCCGTTGGTCATCTCGGCGACCTTCTTGGAGATGTAGCGGTAGCTGGTGCCGTGGGCGCCGTACTTACGGATGTGCAGCTTGTCGCAAACATCCTTGGGAAGGGCGTAGGTCTTGGCGACCTCGGGCATGTTGAAGTGGAAAGCGGTGTCGTAGACCGTGACGTTGGGCAGATCGGGATACTGCTCGAGGCAGTACTCGATAACGTTGGCCTCGGGGTTGTTGTGCAGCGGGGCGAGCGGAGCGACCTCGCGGATCTTGGCGAGGACGTCCTCGTCGACGAGGGAGGAATCGCCGAAGTACCAACCGCCCTGAACGATACGGTGGCCAATGCCCTCGATCTTGACGCCGTTGGCCTCGAGGTCCTTCAGGACGACCTCGATGGCGACCTTGTGGTCGGGGAACTCGATGTTCTCGGTCACCTTCTTGGAACCGTTGGCAGCGTGGGTGAAGGTACCACCGGTAAAGCAGACGCGCTCGCAGGAGCCCTTTGCGGACACCTTATGGGACTTGGTGTCGATGACCTGATACTTAAGGGTCGAAGATCCCGCGTTGACGACCAGAACGTTCATGTGTCTCCCTACTAACAGGCGGTGTGGCGCCGCCAGGTTACATACGCTTCAATAATAAACCCAAACGCCCTCGCGCTCGGGTTTATTGCGTTGATATATAAGTTATCGGTGCCTAAATACTCATGGCCTTTGACTTGTAAGACGAAATAGCGCGGGGATATACACCAGGGAAGAAATCCCGAGCGCAACAAGCAATACGACTCGAATGCCCGCGATGCTGCTCAACGCAGCATTGAACAGATAGAAAAGGATGGCACCCACCGCCACCATCTGGCTTTGGACCGAAATCAGTGAACAGCGCATCGAAGAATCGACAGCATTTTGAAAAATTGAGTATTTAATTGGAGCAAATAACGAGTACGCGACCGTCTGCAGTACATAGAACACGGGCAGCAAATAGACCGGAGTAAAGGGAATCAAAAACAGAGCAGCCAGGGAAAGGCGCACGATGCCGCAAATACGCGCAAAACGGCCCTTGTCGACATGAGCAATCACACTGGGCACAATAAGCCCCATGGAGGCCGAGGCAAGAAGCTGGACCGCAATGATCACACCCGAAGCGACGGCATTCATTCCGCGACCCGCAAGCAACAGTGAGAAAAAGTCTTCCAGGGCGACATAAGCAAATGCCTGAGAGCAGTCCATGATGAACGCTGAACGAAGAATGCCGTTACGCGCAATAGCGGCACCGATCATCTTCGGGCTAATTCCACGCTTAGGTGTCGCTGTAGTGTCCCCTCTTCGCATCTCAGGAATGCAGACAACGACAACCAACGTCAACACCATTGCGATGATATCTGCCAAAAGACCAATGAGATACGCGCCAGCGGACGAAATGAAACCGCCCACACAAGCGGAGAGGGCATAAGAGGCATAGAAAACAAATCGCTCAACGACATTAAGCCTTACGAGCTGGTCCAGAGAGACGCTGTCAATGTAAATCGCTTCCATGGACCCGCTCATACATGCAGCGGCAAAACCTTTGAGAGCAAACGCGCCGATTAAAAGCAGAGGAGAACGGACGAGAAGCAGGGCGGCGTAGTATCCAAGCATCCCCACGACGCCAACGAGACCACTTGTCTTTCGTCCAAACCTATCGGCAATATAGCCAGTGGGAACTTCAAGGATGAACTTGCTCACTTGATATGCAATCATCATGCTAGAAATCGCCACCATCGAGAATCCGACGAATTCAAGGTAAACCGTCAGAAAATACAAAATGGTGCTGAAGTTCGACAGAAAAACAAACGTCATATAAAGCAAAACCGTACGGTTTTTCATGCTCCGCCCTCCAAGAGTCAACAATCTAAATCGGAATCTTGGAAAAGCATGAGGGCAAAGCCGTCAGTCATGTGTTACAAGGCGTCAACATTCACTTGACGACACGAGGCCAAATGGCCTCACGAAGCAAGATGACGCAATAGGTGAAGAAATACCGTCTGGTGTCGATCGGTCCAGGCATTTTGTCGATAGCAAAAGTAGATGGGCAAGGCTACGTCATGCGAACCTTCAATAGAGTACTCGCTCACTTCCGACCCATCTGATGCGAGAGAAGAGCCAGAAAAACCCAATATCAATCCCCCGGCTTGAAGAAACTCAGCCTGCGCTCTGTTTCCGTATTCGACGTCGCGGAAGCGGAAATTAACCAGCTGAGCTTCGGGGCATTGATTGATCGCATTGAGACAGGGCGACAAATTAATGGGAACAGCTAACCTGCCGCCCAGTAACTCACGAACGGTCATAGCACCCACAGATTGATGACCCGCTGGGCACGAAAGAACCTTGAGCTCCTTTTCACCCAAGTATTTCGAAGAAAGGACACTGTCCCTTGGTTCCTCAAATGAGATGGCCGCATCCGAAATGCCAAGCACAAGTGATTCAAAGCATGTAGCCGTTGGCTGATGCCACACATCAAGGTGAATCTGAGGGTGCGAGCTTTCAAACGAGTCGTACCAGTTTTCGGAAAAAAGACGCCCCCGCCCGTGAAGACAGGGGACGTAAAGACGAAAGTGGCCGTCGGGCGAAACGCCACCGTTCCCCGATTGGGTGTACTTTTTGAGATCGTCGACTTGTGCCAGGATCACGCGTGCACGACGCGCAAATTCTCTGCCCGCCGGAGACAAAACAGCCTCCCCCGCCGATCGATTGAGCAAAACGATCTGATACTCAGACTCCAGTTTCTTAATTGCCGACGAGACAGCCTGTGGGCTCACGTGAACGGCGCGAGCCGCTTTGCGCACGCCGCCGTAGTTCGCTACCGCTTGAAGGTATTCGAGTTGAGAAAACTGCATAGGTTACTCCAAAGGCAGCCAAGGCGACGGGCCGTGCGTCCTCAGATGAGGTTCTCGCCCAGGTTCTTGCCGCCGAGGACGTGCATGTGGAAGTGCATGACGGTCTGACCGGCGTTGACGCCCTTGTTGGAGATGACGCGGAAACCGTCCTCCAGACCCTTGGCCTTGGCGACCTCCTGGATGGCGTGGGCCATGGCGCCCATGGTCTCGGCGGGCACGTTATCGGCGATGTCACTGTAGTGCTTCTTGGGGATCACGAGCGTGTGGACCGGCGCCTGGGGATTGAGGTCGTCGAACGCGATGACCTGGTCATCCTCGTAGACGACGGTCGAGGGGATCTCGTGGTTGGCAATTTTGCAGAAGATGCAATCACACATGGTTGGTTCCTTTCTCACAGACCAAGGTAATTATATTTGGTCGGGATGGTTAGAACGAAAGGTTGTCGTCGGTGTTGGCGGCTTCGCCGTCGGCGAGCACGTCGTTGCCGTCGACGTCCTTCAGGAGCACCGAGACCTTCTGCTCGGCATCGGACAAGCGGGTACGCAGGCTCTTGAGGAGCTCGACGCCGCGGGTATAGCTCTCAAGCGACTCCTCGAGCTCCATATCGCCCGATTCCAAGCTGCGTATGATGAGCTCCAACTCCTGCGAAGCCTGCTTGTACGTAAGCTGCTCGACCGGGGTTTTCTCTGCCATATCTGTTTCCTTTCCTAAAGGTTTATCGCTGTGAAACGCGGCCTACTCGACCGTATTGACCGTTGCCGCCACGTTGCCGTCTGCCATGCGTACACGAATGGCATCGCCGGGCTTAAAGGTCTTGGCGCTCGTGGCCACCCCATCATCGCTGTACGCGATGGAGTAACCGCGGGCAAGCACCTTGAGCGGCGACAGGGCATCGAGCGAGGCTGCCGCACGGCCCAGGTCGGATGCTGGCTTGTTGAGCATCGTGCGCCCCTGATGCTCCAGGCGAGAACTCGCGAGCGTGAGCGCATGGCGTTTGCCATCGAGCCCCGAGGTGCTTGCAACCAGGCGCTCGGGCAGGCGCTCAAAGTTGGAGCGGAATGTCCCGACCGAGCGTACTATGGCGCCCGACAGGCGATCGGCAGTCAGCGCAAGCTCTGACTCGCGACGCTCAACCATAAACGTTGGGTCGTTGAGGCACGGGCGGCACGCAGCCGCATCGAGCGCATCGCCCAAGCGAGCCGTATAGGTATTCCAGGCACGGCGACCGCGCTGATCGAGCATCTCCAGGTCGACCTGGGCCGACCCAATCATCGATGCCATCGCGGCACCCAGACGCTGATAGCGCGCCTCGAGCACATCGGCCAACTCCGTCATAGCCGGCGCCACCGATTCGGCCGCCGCCGTAGGCGTAGAGGCGCGACGGTCGCTCACCATGTCGCAAATCGAGGTATCGGGCTCATGGCCAATGCCGGTCACCACGGGCACGGGACAAGCCGCCACCGCGCGGGCAAGCTCCTCGTCATTAAAGGTCATGAGGTCCTCAAAGGAGCCGCCGCCGCGCACCAGCAAGATGCAGTCGGGCGCCGGCGTGACGGCGGCGGCACGGCGCAGGCCCTCGATAAGCTCGGCCGGCGCACCCTCGCCTTGAACCCTGGCGCCCACGCAAACGAGCTCGACGAGCGGGTTGCGACGACGCAATGTGCGCTTGACGTCGTCGATTACGGCACCCGAAAGCGAGGTGACAACCGCCACGCGTGAGCAGAACACCGGGATGCGGCGTTTGCGCGCTTCGTCCATCAGGCCCTCGCGGCGTAGCTTTTCGGCCAGTTGCGCCACTTGTTGACGCAGCAGACCTTCCCCCGCCAGCGAAAACGAGCGAGCGACAAAGCTCATACGACCCGTGGGCTTATAGAGGTTGAAGCTGCCCTTAAAGCTCACCTGCATGCCGTCACGCAGATCGAAGGTACGCTTGAGATAGGCGCCCTTCCAGATGATGCAGTCGACGGCGGCCGAGTCGTCTTTAATCTGGAAGTAGCAGTGGCCGCTTCGGGCGTTGGGACCACGGAAACCCGTGACCTCGCCCAGGACACTCAGCTGCGGAATGGCATCGAGCGCACCAGCGGCGATCTCCACCGCCTGGCTCACGCTGAGCTCCTTGCGCTCCTGCTCATCCGAACCGTCAAACTCGGCGGAAACGGCATTGCCGGTTAGATTCCAGCCTGCCACGCAGCCTCCTTTCGTCATCGTGCACAAGGGCTTCGGCCCTGCGCAAATTCAAGTCCAACACATAGTACAGCGCCGCGGGGACACAAATCTCCGCGGCGCCTGTCAAGCCAATTTGTTATCGGTTGGAGTTTCTGTTGTAGCGAGCCATCAGGTAGAGCAGCTGAATGATCGAAGTGAGCGCTGCAGCAACATAGGTAAGTGCGGCTGCCGTCAGCACCTTCTTGGCGCCGTTGACCTGCTTGGAACTCATACCCGACTGCTCGATGTACGCCACAGCACGTCGGCTGGCGTCAATCTCAACAGGCAACGTAACGAGTTGGAACAGCACGCTAAACGAGAAGAAAATCAACGCGAGGGTCGTAAGCCCCGCGATGTTCATAAACAGGCCCATGAGTAGCACGATGGTCCAGGTGTTCTGGGTAAAGTTAACGACCGGGACCAGGGCGGTGCGCACCTTCATCATGGCGTAGCCGCTTTGACGCTGGGCGGCATGGCCCGCCTCGTGGCAGGCGACGGCAACGCTTGCGACCGACCCGCCCGAACGGTTGGCATCCGAGAGATACAGGTTATTGTCCTGTGGGTTGTAATGGTCGGTGAGCTCGCCAGCGACACCCTTGATACCCACGGCGTTACAACCGTTGGCATCGAGCATGCGGCGAGCGACCGTGGCACCCGTATCGCCGTCCGAGCGAACCTTGGACCAGGTTTTGTACGTCGAGTTGATATAGTTCTGTGCGGCAAGGCCAATCACCGTGCAGACAAGAACAACCAGCAGGTACAGCGGGTCGATGCCAAAGCCGTATCCATAGTAATAAGGCATGCGAATTCCTCCGAATCGAGTTACACGTTGGAGGCATTCTACCCACTCAAGCGGCTAGGCTTCCTTACAGCAATTCGATTTTTCCGTCCTTCACCGTCAACCCCATATTGCCGGAAAGCAGATCGTCCAGGCGCGAGCCCACAAGCTCAAAGCGCCAGCCTTCGCGCAAGGGGCTCTGCTCGGGATGCTCAATATAGTCGGCCAGGTCATCGCGCGAGGCAATGACCGAAGTCGCCACGCCCGAGCGCTCGGCAACCAGGCGGATGAGCGCGTACATCAGGTCCGTCACGCTCTCCAACTCCGGCGAAATCTGACGGTGCCCGCGCACCATGAGCGGCAGGCGATCGTGCGGGCAGCTCGCGCCGCGCTTGATGGCCATGAGCGCACCGTCCACGTCGCGCTCCCCCAACTGATCGGTGCCGCGAATGCTACGGAACTCCTCAACGCGCACGGGATTGCGCTTAACGAGCGCAAGCAGCGTGTCGTCGGACATGACCCACTTGCGCGGGATGTTACGGCGTTCGGCGCGGTCCTCACGCCAGGCGGCGAGCTCACGCGCGATGCCCAACTGGTGACGGCTGCACGAATTGATGCGTTTGACCTTGCGGAACGCCTCGTGGCGATCGGCACGGTAGTGCGACTCGTCAGCCAGCGGGCGCAGCTCGTCGAGCACCCAGTCCACACGGCCCAGCTCGCGCAGGCGGCTCATCATCTCGGTATAGGCGACGATCAGGTACTTGACGTCATCGATCGCATACTCAATCTGCTTATCGGTCAGCGGGCGGCGCGACCAGTCGGTCAGCGACTCGGTCTTGGGCAGCGATACGCCGCAGAACGTCTGAACAAGCGCGCCATACGAAATCTGCTGGCGCTCGCCCAAAAAGGCGGCGGCGACCTGCGTATCGAAAATCGGTCGTGGCAGCACGCCCACGGTATGGAGCATGACCTCCATATCCTGCGAGCACGCGTGGAAGACCTTGGTCACGCTCTCGTCGGCCATAAGCTCGGCCAGCGGCGAGAGGTCGTCGATCACCAGAGGGTCGACCGCTACGCTCTCGGCAGGGGTGGCAATCTGAACCAAGCACAGGCGCGGGTGGAATGTGCGCTCGCGCAAAAACTCGGTATCGACGGCAATCGCGTCGAACTCACGGGCGCGCTGGCAAAAGTCGAGTAGAGCCTGATGTGTGGAAATGTACATATCAACCCATCGAATAAGGTTAGGCCCGAAAAACACGGGTAGGATATCGGCATTGCCTTACAACTATACTCGGTTAGTCACAGAACGGGAACGTAAGTATGCGCTGCCTTATCATCCACAACCCGGCATCGGGCCCCAGCTCAGATGAAATCTACGCATTCACGCACGCCCTCGCGCAGGGCGGCGACGAGGTCGTGATGCGCTTTATCGGCGATGGCATGGAGCCCGAGGATGCCGTGGCAGACGTGCGCGAGTTTGACCGCGTGGTCGTTTCGGGCGGCGACGGCACTGTCTCCAACGTGCTCGACCAGATGCGCGGATGCGGTGTCCCCACGCTCGTCTTCCCCTCCGGTACGGCCTGCCTGTTCTTCAACAACATCGGCAATGCCCCCGAGGCAGCGGCGCTCGCCAAGGCCTGCCGTGCCGGTCGCACGGTCAAAGTCGACATGGGCGAGCTCTTTTGGCTCGACGAGAACGGCAACGAGAAGCGCCACGGCTTCATCATCATCGCCGGCTCGGGCTTCGACGCCGAGATCATGATGAAGGCCGCCCCCACCAAAAACGACATCGGCGAGATCGCCTACTTCCTCTCTGCACTCGCCACGCCCAACCCTACGGTAGCGCACTTTACCATTGAGCATGACGGCATTGTCGAGGAGCTCGACGGCATCTGCTGCATGGCCGGCAATACCTCGGTCATCCAAAACGACATCAACCTGTTCCCCGACTGCCGCATGAACGATGGCATGGTCGACATTGCAGTCATCGAACCCGTGCGCACCGTGCAGCTGCTGCCTACCGTGATCACCGCTGCGCTTGACCCCGCCGGCAAGGTACTCGGGCGCCCGCAGTTCAAGATCATCCAGACCAAGGAAGCCAAGATCACCTGCACCCCGTCACTGGGCATGCAGTTCGATGGCGAGATTATCTCCAGTAATTCGGGCGTCTTTGGAGCCCGCGCGCTTCCACAATGCCTCGACCTCATCGTCGACGAATTCTCCCCACTCGGAAAATAGGAGGACCCTATGAACGACAATCCCCTGCTCGGCTTTATCATCATCGTTTTGGCCATGCTCGTCGGCTATGCGATCAACGTGATCCACCGCCGGAAGAAGTAATTCCACATTGGTATGATATTCATCCAATTATCGTCTCCCCTGCTGTTTATGCATTTGCCAAACAGCGGGGGATTTTTCTTTGCGCCCCGTGCAAGGCGCTTTATTCAGATACAGTAATTGCAGGGTGTCTTTATTTAAGTAAAGCTACAAAATGAGTACGATTTACCGCTCATCGCATATTTAATCACGCTTATCGAGTAAGTTTCTTTCATAGATGAATATTGTTTCTAGTTCGTTACGCTAATGAGGTGTCTTTATTGGCTGAAGCCCTCTGGCGACAGAGGGCTTTCGCACGCTGGGAGGGAAAATGAGGAAAACTCACCCCGTCAACGCGCTCAAGAAGTTAGGCATAGGCCTCGCCTTTGGAGCTGCAACCATCATGTCCATGCCGACCTCTGCGCTCGCCTGCACGCAGGTCTATATGGGCAACAAGCTGACGGCCGACGGTAATACGTACTACGGCCGCACCGAGGACATTGGCACTCGTTACCTCAAACACTATGGCATCGAGCCCTCTTATGGCCCTGGTCATACCTACAGCTCGGACGAGTCCGGATTCTCCTACACCTCGACCAAGACTACGTATCGTTACAGCTACGTGCGCGACCATCCTGCTGAGTGGGACGGACGCTGGGATGCCTACTCCGAGGCCGGCATCAATGAGAGGGGCGTCTCCTGCTCCGCAACACTGAGCACCTCCTACAACGACGATGCCAAGGCAGCGGATCCCACGACCAAGCATGCCCACAAAGCAAATCCCGAGGTCAAAAATACCGGCATCGGCGAGTACAGCTACGCGGGCGTCATCTTGGGCGAGAGCGCAACGGCCCGCGAGGGCGTCGAGCTTATCGGCAGTCTGATTGACGAGCAGGGCGTCTGCTCCAACGACCAGATTGTCATCGCCGACAACACCGAGACTTGGCTGTTCGCCGCGCTTTCCGGCCACCAGTGGATCGCTATGAAGCTGACCGACGACGTCGCTTCGGTCAACCCCAACATTAGTAACCTCAATTTTCAGGTCAATCTTGACGATCCTGAGAACTGCCTCCACTCTGAGGGGATCAAGACTATGCCCGAAGAGAAGGGCTTCGCCAAGTACTTTGAAGACGGACAGTTCGATGTTGCCCAGACCTACGGTGCATCTATCAACAATACGGGCATGGGCTCTTGGGCGCGTTATATCCAGGGCCGCGACTACTTTATGGCTCCGCTGACCGAGGGCACCGACTACGAGATCGTCAAGGACAAGGACAAGAATGACGTCACGCTCGGTGCCATGGTTCATGAGTTGCAGCCGCTGTTCTTCCAGCCCAGCAAGTCCGACTGGAACACGTTTGAGCTGATTCGCGCCTTCGGCAACCGCGGTGAAAAAGTCCCCGGCCTTAATGCCAATACTGACGGTGTCAGCAGCATCGGTTCCAACCGCAACGCCGAGGCCAACCTCTTCCAGATTCGAAAGGGCTATGACCCCGAGGTTGCAACCATCCAGTGGGAGATGCTCTCCTGCGCCGAGTTCTCCGTCGCTATCCCGCTATACTCCGCTCTGATGACCGAAGTCAGCCCCTACTTCAGCGACCAGACCGTTGATTATGGTCACTGCAGCGAGACGGACGTCGTGAACAACGAGGAGCCCGAGAACTCCATTAACTACGTCCTGATGGACATCAACTCGCTTTGCTTCGCGAACCGCGCACAATTCGCCACCAGCGTCCGCACCTACCTCGATGCGCTCCAGAACGAGCTCATCGAGCAGAACAAGGAAGTCGACACCGCCATGCTGGCCGAGACGACCACCGAGGGCCGCACTGCCCTGGCCAACAAGGCCGGCAAGGCTGCTACCGAGAACACCTACAAGAAGTGCAAGGCACTGCTCCAGGAGATGCGCGCCTATCAGAAGGCCGAAAACTTCGACCAGCCCTTCACCCCAAGCGACCTGAACACCGAGACCAACGGCCTCAAGGTGTCCATCACCTACGCCAAGGATGCTCTTGCCACCGATCCGGTCACCCCGGATCAGCCCGGCACCCCCGAGCAGCCTGGTACTCCTGAGCAGCCCGGTACCCCCGAGCAGCCAGCCGCCAAGCCTGAGAAGCCTAGCAAGTCCGACACCACGACCACGGTAACCACTAACAAGACGAACACCAAGGGCGGCCTGCCCACCACTGGCGATCGTTTTGATGGCCGCATGGTGGCCGCATTCGCCATCGCTGGCGTTGCCGTCATCTCCGCGGGCGGTTACTTCCTCTACCGTCGCAATAAGGAGTAACGTCTTAGCTGAGCGGACAAGGCAGCAATGGCAGCCTCGCCCGCTCAGCCCGCTCTTTTGACCGGCGGGAAAACCGCCTGAAATCTTTTCAAAAAAGATTTCCCCGCACACACTTCGCTGTGCTATAGTGCAGCGCAACAGCAACTAGGTGCGACCGCGCCACGGCATCACGAAAGGAGTCACCAACATGAAGAACACGATGACGTCTCTCAACAACTGGTGGTGGCGTGATGCGAATACGATCGGTCGACAGTGAGTCCCTCACGCCTGTTTTTGCGCTCTAGGTGATTGGAAGGCCTCCGGTTTCGACCGGGGGCCTTTTTCTATCTCGAGCCCGATCGCATTCGCATCACGCGCCTCCGCTTTTCTCTTGCACCCCCATTCCGAAAGGATTTTCACCATGTCTCAGAACACCACCGCCGCCCAGCCCCGCACCGTCCAGACCGCTGACCGCGGCAAACTCGATGTCCGCGCCCTCGTCCTGCTCGCCATCCTGCTCGCCGCCGGCTTCATCCTCAACTTCACCGTCGGCAAGGCCATCTCGGGCATCTCGGGCGGCATGATCAGCCCCGAGTTCATCATCTCGGCCTTCTGCCTCACCATCCTGGTCGTTCGCCCCAACATCGGCCAGGCGCTCGTCATTGGCCTTATCTCGGCTGCCGTGATCCAGATCACCACTACTTCGCCGTTCGTTGATTTTGCCGCCGAGGGCATCGCCGCCATGCTCATGGCCGGCATCGTCAACGCCGCCGGCAAGAACGGTCAGGTCAAGCCCGCCATCGCCATTGTCGCAACCTTCCTGACCACCTTTGTCTCCGGCGCCATCTTCATGGTCATCAAGATGGCCATGCTCGGCGTGGTAGGCGAGCTCGCCGCCGCCATGCTGCCCGTCGTCGCCATGACCGCCGTCTTTAACGCCATTCTGGTCGGCGCCCTCTACTTGCCCATCCAGAAGGCCCTGAAGCTCAACTAGCCCGTTCGACTTTACGAGCCACCCCATCTTGGCGTTCATTCGTCGCTCGCGTACCCAAGTACGCTTCGCTCCTCTTTCTCGCGCCAACCTGGGGCCCCTCGTAAAGCCGTCTCCGTGCTTCACCACCAAAGACTGTCCCAAACGACTAGCTTTTGGGGACGTTCTTAAACGACTGGTCATGTAAGAACGTCCATTGACTATGAAAGGTATCCATGAAAACGATCATCAACGTCGACGATGTCTCGTTCTCCTATGGCACGCAAACCGAGCAGGCGCTCAGCCACATCTCGCTCAGCGTGAACAAGGGAGATTTCATCGGCATCATCGGGCCCTCGGGCGCCGGCAAGTCCACGCTTGCCGCCTGCCTGTCGGGTGCCGTGCCCCACCACTACAGCGGCACGTTCTTTGGGTCCGTCATGGTTGACGGCCACGACACCTGCGAGGTCTCGCTGACCGACGTGTCGCAAATCGTCGGCAGCGTGCTGCAGGATATCGACACGCAGATGGTCGCTTCGGTCGTCGAGGACGAGATGCTCTTTGGCCTCGAGAACTTTGGCGTTCCCCACGACCAGATCGAGCAGCGCGTGAGCGAAACGCTCGAGACCGTCGGCATCAGCGACCTGCGCGACCGCGAGATCGCCACCCTCTCGGGCGGACAGAAGCAAAAGGTAGCCATCGCCGCCATCCTCGCCATGCGTCCGCGCGTCTTGGTTCTCGACGAGCCCACCGCGGCACTCGACCCCGCCAGCTCCACGTTGGTCTTCGAGACGCTGCGTGAGGCAAACCGCACACTTGGAATCACCATCGTCGTCGTTGAGCAAAAGGTCGCCCTGCTCTCGGAGTACTGCAACCGCGTGCTCGTGCTCAACCATGGCGAAATTGCGCTGCAGGGCGAGCCACACGAGGTCTTCGCGCATACCGACGAGCTCCGTGCCATCGGCGTCGACTGCCCTCGCGTCACGCGCATCTTCAATAGCCTCGAGGCTGATGGCCTGGTAAGCGGTACCCCCTGCTTGGATGTCGATGAGGCCGAGCGCCTGATTTCGGGCATAGTCGACCCCGCACACGTGGCCATCGAAGCCCAGACGCCCGCCGGTTCCCCGCATGCACCGTCGTTGCGCCCTCATGCCAAGGACGCCGAACCCGTACTCACCTTCGACCATGTTGAGTTTGCCTATCCCAATGGCGGAGCCGCCGTACACGACCTTAGCCTGACGCTCTATCCTGGCGAGCTCGTGGGCATCGTCGGCCAAAACGGCGCCGGCAAGACCACGCTCACCAAACTGCTCACAGGCTTGCTTAAGCCCGCCTCGGGCAGCGTGCGCGTCACGGGACTGGATACCGCAGCCGTTCCCACGAGCCGCATCGCTCGCGAGGTCGCGACCCTTTTCCAAAACCCCGACCGCCAGATCTGCAAGGACACCGTGCTCGACGAGGTCGCCTTTGGCCTGGAGCTTACCGGCATCGACCGTGCCGAGGCGCTGCGTCGCGCCCAGCTCGTCATCGACCGCTTTGGCTTGCCGGCCGACGAGGCGCCCTTCTCGCTCTCGCGCGGTCAGCGACAAATGGTGGCGCTTGCCTCCGTCGTAGTGGTTGAGCCCAAGATCGTCGTGCTCGACGAGCCCACGAGCGGCCTTGATTACCGCGAGTGCATGACCGTCATGGAAACAGTGCGCACCATGGCCGAGCGCGGTTGCGCCGTTATCATGGTCTGCCACGATATGGAAGTCGTCTCGGATTTTGCCGAGCGCATTGTGGTAATGGCCGACGGTCGCATCCTCGACCGCGGCCGCACGCACGAGCTATTCTCGAACATCGATCTCATGCGGCGTGCCTACGTGGAGCCTCCCCAGGTTATTGAACTCTCGCGCCGTCTGGCATCTTCCGTCTCGCCCGCTTTTGCGCAGGTGAGCGAGGTCACCGATGTCGTTCGAATTACCAAGGAGATGGTCCACCGTGGTTAACGTCATCGACTACATGCCGGGCGATACGCTGCTGCATCGCCTGAACCCCGTCGTCAAACTGGGCCTCGCCGCCGCCATCATCGTCGGCATCTTTTTGTCCGACACCTACGTGGCGCTGCTGGGCTTTTTGGCACTCACCCTTGCACTGGGTGCCTATGCCGGCGTCGTCGACCGTCTGTTCTCGCTGCTCAAGTTGCTGATTCCGCTCGCGCTTATCATGCTGGTGCTCCAGCTGGCCTTTATGCGCGATGGCAACGTGGTGTGGAGCTTTATCACCGACACGGGCCTCATCACGGGATCGAAGGCCTGTCTGCGCCTGCTGGGTGTGGCGTTACCACTCATCCTCATGCTCATGGTGACCAAGCTCAACGACCTTGCCAACGCCTGCGTCGAGGTGCTGCACGTGCCGTATCGCTATGCCTTCACCTTTACCACGGCGCTGCGCTTTGTGCCGGTGTTTGGTCAGGAGATGAACGCCATCATGGAGGCGCAGACCGCACGCGGCGTCGAGTACGACACCAAGAACCCCATCAAGAAGCTTAAGCTCATGCTGCCACTGTGCGTGCCGCTGCTCATCTCGAGTGTGGGCAAGACCGATGCCACAGCCTTGGCGGCAGAACAGCGCGGCTTCTATCTGCGTACGCGCGCCAGCTCGTACAAGCGCTACCCCATCAAGGGCCTGGACATCGCCGTGCTCATCGTCAGCATCGCCCTCATCGTCATCGGCTTCCTGTTCTAGTTCACCACCGACAGCAACCGCCCCAACGCAAAAGGCTTCGGCTCGCACCAAACGAGCCGAGGCCTTTACTGTTTCACCAGATAAAACCTACCAAAATAAACCTGTCCCTTTTTGGCAGGTCGGAAGCTAGAGGCGGTAGGGGACGCCGCTGCGGATGATGGATTCGCGCACCAGGACATCCATGGCGTCGAGGGTGATCTCGGGCATCTCTCGGTACTTTTGCAACACCGAGAGCTCGGTGCAGGCCAGAATGACGCGGTCGCAGCCGCTACGGGCAAACTCCCACATCACACGGTCGAACTTATCCATATCGGGCTCACGCCCGGCCTTCACATCATCGTAGATAAGCGACATCACATCGTTCTGACGTTTCTCGCTGGGATAGACAACCTCGACACCCGCGGCCTCGCATTCGCGGCCGTAGACGCCCGCGCCCACGGTGCCATCGGTTCCCATGATGCCGATCTTATGCACCGGCTCGGCCGGCATACTCAGGTTGGGATCGAACTCGCACTCCCCCATCACCGCACCGGCCAGAGCATAGCGCACCGACTCACGCGGCATGTGGATAATCGGCACCTTCGTAAACGACTGGATCTGGTCATAGAAGTAGTGTGACGTGTTGCAGGGAATGGCAATGTGTGCACAGCCCAGCGACTCGAGTGCCTGGGCGCACTCTTTCATGGTCGCCAGCAGTTTGGCATGCTCGCCGGTCTTAATGGCCAGCGTGCGGTCGGGCATGGTCGACTTGGAGAGTACCACCATGTCGATATGTTCCTGATCGCAGGCAGCAGCCGTATGACGCACCACCTGGTCGTAGTAATACGACGTGGCCTCGGCGCCCATGCCGCCGATAACTCCCAGCTTTTCCATCGCCGCCTCCTTGGTGACGCTTGCGCAATTGCGCGTATCATACCCGCGCCCGCCCGATGCAAACCGGACGGGCGCCGCGCTCATCTACTTGTAATACGTCTTGAACAGCTTAAAGTGGCGCAGCTTGGTGTGCCACATGCGCAGCCAGCGGTTAAAGACAAAGTCGCCCTTCATAAACGAAGGGTCGGCGCCCTTGCCCTCCTTGTCCAGGCGATGCACCTTAGCGCGCAGCTCGGGATCCTTGACGTACTTGTCGACGACGCCCATGGGGACGACCATCCACAGGGCCTCGTCCTGCGCCGTCACAAACTCCGGCTCAAACGGGCGGTTGAGCACATACTCGTCCACCACATACTTGGCAACGTTAAAGCCGCTGTTGGTAACGTAGTAGTTGCTGCGACCCTGGCGCGTGTTGAAATCGAAGAACTTAAACGAGCCATCGCGCTCGTCGTACTTAACGTCAAAGTTGGAATAGCCCACAAAGTGAAGGTCCTCGAGCAACTTGCGCACGCCGCCCATGAGCTCGTCGTTGGGCTCGGTAATGATACAGGCATGGTTGCCGACACCGTGGGGCTGATGCTCCTCGAGCAGCACATGGCCCAGGCACATCATGCGGACCTTACCGTTGCGGTCGGAATAGCTGGTGAGCACGCGCATGTACTCGTCGTTGCCGGGCACGCGATCCTGCAAGATCAGATCGTCAGTGTAGCCGCTGGCATACGAATCGCGAATGACCTGTTCCAGCTCGGCGCGGTCGGCAATCTCATAGGCCTTCTTCTGGCCCTCGAACTCATGCTGCCACCACATGATGCCGTCAGAAGGCTTCAGAATCATCGGGTAAGGAAAATCGATCTGGTCGAGCACTTCGGCAGGCGCCTCACCCTGGGCATTGAGCATCGCCTTGGTAAAGGTAAACGTGTGTGGATAGGGCACGCCATGCTTCTCGCACAGCTCGTAGAAGATCTCCTTCTTCTGACACTGCTCAAGCATGCTATAGGGAGCGTAAGGCGCGACGATGTTATCCGCCAACTCATGGGCATCCTTGGCCTGAGCCACGAGGGCAACATAGTTATCGCCACAGCCCACAAGGACAATCGTCTTATCGGCATGCGCTTGGGCAATGCCGTTGACGGTTTTGAGCATCACGGGCATGGTATCGATATCCACGTTGGGCGTGTAGTCGATAATCTGGCTGCGGTACGCGGGACCCGTCTGGTACTTGCCAAAAACCAGACTCTTGACCTGGTACTCCTCGTAGAAGGCGCGCGCCACCGAATAGGCGTTGATGTCGCCACCAAGCAGCACGGGAATGAACTCGCGCTCTGTAAACTGCAATGCCATGGAAACTTCCTATCATGAACTGCCCACACAACGGGCGGTCTTTGCGCAACTGATTCATTCTAGCGTGCCAAGCCGCCGGCGCCCAAAGCTCCACCGTATCTATGGCAATCGACGTAATCGTCCAGCACGAAGACGGCGCTCACCGTTGTATGACAATGGGCAATGAACCTACCATTGTTGTAGGATTCATCGTATTGACATCTTCGAGCGAAAGGCGCACACGTGCCCCAAGACCATCCGACCGATAATCCCATCCTCAATGCCGCGAGGCGCGAGCTGGCAGAACGTGCGAAAGCGACCGCTCCCCTGTGCACGGCAAACGACGCCTACAACGGACCCGCCCGCATTGTCTCGATCAACACGTCGGCACACAAGGGCACGCGCAAGTCGCCCGTCGCCGACGGGCACGACACCGTTATAGAGCAATTTGGCCTCGCCTCTGATGCGCACGCCGGGCATTGGCACCGCCAGGTTTCCTTTTTAGCTGCAGAGTCTATCCAGACGGCGCAGGCGCGCGGGCTCGATGTGCACGAGGGCGACTTTGGCGAGAACTTCACAACCCGGGGCATCAACCTGCTCTCGCTCCCCTTGGGCACACAGCTCAAGCTTGGCAGCGAGGTGCTTGTCGAAATCAGCCAAATCGGCAAGGTCTGCCACACACGCTGTGCCATCTACTATCTCGCCGGCGACTGCATCTTTCCCCACGAGGGCGTTTTTGGCGTGGTACTAAAGGGCGGAGAGGTCAACGCCGGTGACGAAATCCAGGTAGTCAAGCTCGGCGACGGCACCTGTTCGTTCACCCCCGCCGAGGCCCTCGAAGAGATTGAGCAGGCTCGCCAGAAGGGCACGCTGTAGTTATAAAACCCCACGTTGAGATGGCTTTTACTGCCCAAAACTCCTCTCAAACAGAGCTCTGTAACGTTAAAGTTGAACTCTATGGTTTCTCAACAATTCATCATAACTGCAGGTCAAAGCCAAAGCCTCAAGTTCAACTTGACCCTTTGGAACCTTTAAGGTTCAAGTTGAGGTCGAAAGCAGTAGTAGAATACCGTTCGAACCATAACCTACGATTGATTGCAGAGGGACTGGATGCAGCATTCGAATCATCGCACCGCAGCGTTCATTGCGTCGAAGCCGGCTCGTATCATCACGAGCGCCGTGCTCGCCGTTGCGCTGACGGCCACGCCGATGCTCTCCCCCGTTGCGGCGTATGCCGCCTCGCAGGCAACGCAGGACCAGCTTTCCGCAGCCCAGCAGAAGATCGAAGCCGCCACGAGCGCCTACAACGACGCCCGCACCAAACTCGATGACCTGCAAAAGCAGATTGACTCCAATGAGGCAAGCATCGAGGAAATCGAGGCCAAGCTTCCCGAGCAGCAGGCCAAGGCAAGCTCCGCCATGCGCGATCTGTACAAGTATCAGAAGGGCACCAATCCCATCGTGAGCTTCCTGGTCAACGCACAGAGCCTGGGTGAGTTCATCACGACCTGCAAATACACCAACCAGATCACGAGCTCGAGCGTCGACGAGATCGAACAGCTCAATAACATGCAAACCGAACTCGAGCAGAACAAGGCTGAGCTCCAGCAGGCCAAGTCTCAGCTTGAGGCAGAGCAGAAAAACGCCGAGGATGCGCTGGCACAGGCCCAGCAGCTCCGCAGCGAGGCACAGGCAAAAGCCGAGCAGGAAAATGCCGCCGAGCTTGCCAAGCTTGAGGCCGATAAGGCCGCTGCCGCCGAGAAGCTCTCGGGCGAGGGCGTAAGCGGCAGCAATTCCAGCAGCCAGGCCACCAACACCAACACCACCATCGACACCACGGTGAACAACGCCAATACCGGTAGCTCCGATTACGATTCGTTCATTAATGAGTGGACAGGCCGCATCGACAATTATCTCGCCGGCTCCCCCATGGCAGGCCAGGGCTATAACTTTGCCGTCGCCGCTTGGAATACCGGTGTCGACCCCCGTTGGTCCCCCGCCATCGCCTGCATCGAGAGCACCAAGGGTGCTTATTGCGCCAATTCTTACAACGCCTGGGGCTGGAGCGCACGTGGCGGCGGTTGGCGCAGCTTTGGCAGCTGGAGCGAGGGCATCTCCGCTCACGTTGCCTATCTGGGCGCCAACTACGGCTCCACCCTTACCCCGGCAGCGGCCAAAAAGTACTGCCCGCCCACGTGGCAGGACTGGTACAACAAAGTCGCCGCTCAGATGAACCGCATCTAAGTGCAACTGCAAAGGGCCCCAATGGGGTCCTTTTCTTTTAGGTAGCGGAGGTATCGACGACGCCGGTCGCATTGGCAACCGCGACTATGACAATCATGCATAGGAGCAGCACACCCAATGCCTTGAGCCAGAGTTTCGCGAGTTTCTTGCCGCGATAGCTGTCGAGCAGTGCGAATCGCCGACGAAGACGGCGCTTATCGAGCAGTGCGAAATGCATAAGCACCATAAGGCCATCGACAAAGAAAAAATACTCGATTATGAGAAGCCACGTCGGGTAGCTTTGGTTTGCTCCGGTGGGGTGAAAGACGGCAAAGTGACTTCCGGCAAAGAACACAAGCAGCGAGAAGCAGACGAGCGTATTCCAAATGCGGCCCAGAGACTCCGGAACGCGAGAGAGCAGGCCGCATGCAGCGGAGGCGGCAGGGCCAGGAGGCCCTGCGGGGTTCTGGAGCCCTTGGGGCGTCAACACCGTCTCCGAGGCCGGAGTTCGGACAGGCGGCGCAGGAGGCCGCACGGGGCGACTCAGATCGTATGCCGCGCGCGTCGCCCGTCCCAACGCTTCCGCACTCGCAAAACGCTTGGCCGGGTCGAGCGCCATCGACATGCAGACGGCATCGGCAAGTGGAGTGGGAATGCCGCGCGCCTCGCATTGCTCGCGCATGTCGAGCCCTGGCTTAGGGTCGACTCCCGTCAAGCAGAAGAACAACAGGGCGCCAAGTGCGTAGACGTCGCTTCGCACGCTCGTCTGCCCAAACCCATACTGCTCGGGCGGCGCATAGGGTCGCGTGCCAAACTTGACGGTGTCGGCATCGGCGCCATCGTGCCATACGCGCGCGATCCCCAAGTCGATAATCACCAGCGATGAAAACGTCAGGCCGTCATCAGGCGTATAGTTGGCACCTGTCACGATGATATTCGACGGCTTGAGGTCACGATGGATCACCGGCGCCGACGTCTCCCCCGCCATTGCAAAACCGGCATGGAGCTCGCCCACGGCGTCGCAAAGGACAGGATACAATTCACGCGCATAATCGGGGGTGGCTCCCAGACGGTCCACCAGCGCCCCGAGCGTCTCCCCTTCGATGTATTCCATAACCACGTTGAGCTCGTCGCCCACACGACGACAATCGACGATTCTGGGCAGGTGCTCAAAACGCCTGCCTGCCCGCTGAACGGCAAACAGACGCTCGTATGCCCCGCCGATTTGAGCCGAAGCATCGATGCGTTTACGGACAAAGGGGCCGAGCGAGCCACCGCCGGTTCCTTCAAAGTACACGAGCTCGGTTGTTTCAACGGTCGAGCGCTTAAGTACACGCTCCACGCGATAGCTGTCGTCGCAATCGAGCGACGCCAGGTGCTCGGCAAGCGCTGCGGTCAGCTCGTCATCGGAATATGTTGGGGTCTGAGTATCCATAGCCTCCATCATAGCGCAGGGCGCAGACACCCCATGGCATCCGCGCCCCGTTCGTTTGCATCGTTGTTCGGCAGCTCCGCCGGCTCAGATATCAGCCGCTAACTCACCGTCTCCTCGCCAAAGCGATACAGCTCCTCGTTGACCTTTTGGAGGCTGCACCCGCGATCGATGCAAAAGATGATAATCGCATCGCGGCGGTCCTTGCAGTTAAGGACGCTTACCCCGGCAGCCGTCAGCGCACGGTTAGTCTCTTTGAGCGTCAGCGCCATCGCAAAGGCAATCTGCAGCACCTTATTGCGGCTCGGATGCCGCGCACCGGTAAAAATCTGATAGCCAAAGGTCTCATTGAGATCGGCCATACGAACCACGCGCGAGCGCTCCAAGCCCTTTTCCTGCAGTAGCTGCTTCAGGTAGTTCGAAAGCGACGGGGCGGCAAAGTCGTGTTCTTTGATATAGCCATCGATGTTTGGCGCGTCGAGAAGCTCATTGAGTAACTCGTCAGTCAGCTTTTTATCGGGCATACGGCATCACCTCCCATACGGCGCAACGGTAGCGACATGCTAGGCCAACACCCAGCTTGCAGTGGCAGACTTATCAAACATGTTGGCAAAATACAGTGCCTTCTTGATATCGCCATCAAAGTAGATATTGCCCGCCACTGAGCCACCAGCGGCAAGGGTACCAGACTGCAGCTCATCGGAGCCCTCGCTGTAGTAACCCTGATTCTGCTGAGCGCCGTTGGCGTCCTCGCCCTTCCAGTCGTAGATGTTGTAATCTGCGCCCTCATCACCATTGTTGACGTACGTGACGTGAATGCCCGTCATGGTCGAACCGTCATAATTTGTGAGGCCAGGCTGGACGGAATCGACAACGACGGAAAGACCGGCAGCCGTGGTCACCGTCGCACCAACCGCCAGGTCAGTCGTAGACTGTTCTTCCTTCTTCGTCTCTTCCTTCTTGTCGCCATCGCCAGCGTCCTCCGTGACGGTCGCTTTATCGCTACCACAACCGGCAAGAAGACCGGCAGTCCCCAGGGCGACGGTGGCAAATGCGCCAAGTGCAGCGCGACGGCTCAGCAGCACTTCGTTTTCGAACTTTTTCATTATGCATCCTTCCTACGATCCGGCTACCGCGCCGGCACACAGCACATCGTAGGAAGGATTAAACTTGAATTCATTAGCTGAGAGCTAAGGCTGCCATATAAAAGAGCATGAAGCGCGTGTCCATCGCCGATGACACCTCAAGGCTTGCCAACATCGTTCTTAATTTTATAAACTGGAATTGTTACACTTAAAAAAGCGGAATTTCACCGTCATAGTTTTCTGCTTTTTCCAATAGCGGTCCTTTAGCTCCCATCGTAAACGCGATGTCGCTACTGCGGATAGAGAGCAGCTCCATTCCGGGTCTCACCTTCAAAAAATCCATCATTTTCTTCGTAAGAAGAATTTGCCCCTCCTGTGAAATCTCTACCCAGCAGTAGGAACGCCCCTTGTATTTGATAAATTCGCCAGAACCTGCTGAGTAGTCAAGCAACGGTGGAGTATCGTCCAAAATGTGACCAAGTTTTGACGGATGCAAAAGGCCTTTCCGGGTGACGCAGAAGCCACCGGTAATCTTACTTCCGGTAAAAAGATATACTTTTCCTTCATCTGCAATGTGATATTCTTCCATTGCCTGCGGTGGAATCCGCAATGTTCCATCCGTCCGAATGAGTGATTTCCCGAAAATAAATTTTCCTCCCTTATTCATTTGTGGCATAAAAACACCTCCTGAAATTCCGATTTTCCAACAATACAAGCAGGAAATAATTTATCATCTGTATTTTTTTCTTTTTCTTGTGAGTCGAACCCAAGCAAAGAAATGAAGAACCAAGACATAACCATGCTATAGCCATAGAACTTTCATTTCCACTCGTAAAGCCAATAGCTGACGCTATGAAAAACAGAGCTGATGCAATGTAAAAGATCGAGCAAGCCTACAAACTCGAGCGGGAAATGGCCCTGGTCAGGCGCGACGTTGACGCGCTTTTGCGATGAGCTGGCATGGGGGCTGGCGATCGCGACCTGTATCCCTGTGTTGCTGGCGGCGGCGCTCTCACGCCAAACGCTTGCACATTCGGATTGCTACACAACGAATGAAACATATTGATGTGGGGCACTGTTCATTCAGAGTCCACCCCCTCGCCTCATCCTCAAAAGGCTCGTCGAAGCCTACCCCACCGTGACGGATTCCCCGGTAAAGGTGCTCACAAGCAACAGGATAAAGAAGGCCAAATAGCTGATGCTCAGCAGGTAGGCGATGACCAAAAAGGCAATCCATCCAACATTGGTCTTACCGTCGGCACGGCGTTGCTCGCGATTGCGGTAGAGCCAAATCGTCACGCCAATGGCCACAATCAGCAACACGAGTGCCGCTGCCGCCAACCCGGCAAGCGCAAACATCACGCCAATGCTCACAGCAATAACCGGGAGCAGCAGCAAGCCGCACCCGCACCCACCAGGACTATACACGGCGGTCTGTCGGCGTCGCCCCATCGTCACTCCAACCTCAACATCTTTGAACACTACAATGCGATAGCCTGCTGGACAGGAACGATCTTATCCAGTTCCGGTTCGATGTGCCTCTTCTCCGCCTCGAGATCAAACGCTATCTGGGCGCGCAGCCAATAACCATCCGTCAGGCCAAAGTAGCGGCAAAGGCGAAGGTCGGTGTCGGCCGTCACACGACGCCTTCCCAAGATAATCTGCCCAATGCGTTGAGCCGGAATCCCGGTCTCCTTAGCAAGGCGATATTGAGAAATGCCCATAGGGACAAGAAATTCCTCTTTGAGAAGCTCACCAGGAGTCACCGGCGGCAGCAAATCGGACGCAGTCTCATCACTTGTGATAATCGACGATTTCGACATTCCAAGCCATCCCCTGTCTCCACTCAAAACAGACCCGATAGCGCTCATTGACACGGATACTATATTGACCGGCGCGATCGCCCTTCAACGCTTCAAGACGATTGCCTGGCGGAACGCGAAGATCATCAAGCGAAGCGCAGATCTGCAGTTGTCGAATCTTCCTCAAGGCGACCCGCTCAAAAGGAATGAACTTCCTAATCCGCATACCCATTGCAAAGCGTTCAGTGTCTTCATCTTTATATGATGCAATCATAGTATCGCCTTACGTTAATAACGTCAAACGTTTCTATAGACTTACATCTCTATTATACCGTACATCTGTTCGTGTTTTCTAGAACAACCGTCTACGTCAACTAACCAAGCAAAAGCAATCGTTTGTAGACATCGAGGCCCTTGAGTAGGATTTCCTCGTCAAAGAGCATGGTATCAGTATGCAGGGCACTTGTGGCATAGGCAGGGCAGCCCTCGGCGTCGCGCGGATTATCCTGACTGGCAGGAACGCCCGTGCCCAGCAGGAAAAACACGCCCGGCAGATGACGCTGGTAAAAGGCGAAATCCTCGGCAATCAACAGCGGCTCGTCCACGAGCTGTAACTCGGGCAGAGCAGACGCGATTCGGGCAAATAACTCAGGGTCGTTGTCGACCGGCGGATAGCCCTCGGCAAAGTCGAGATCGTACGTGCAGCCCGTTGCAGCGCATGCCTCATCAAGCACGCGGCGCACACCCTCGCGTGCACGGTCGAACATGCCGTCCGTAAACACACGCAAGCTGCCGGCAACATGGGCCTCCCCCGCCACCGCATTGCAGACGGTACCGGCCTGCAGCAGGCCGAACTTACCAATGCAGGGTTCATCGGCGCCCAACTCATCCATCAATTCACGCTCGGCGACCAAGAACTTGGCAGCCGCCAGCGCAGCATCGTGCGATTCGTTCACGGGAACGCCGTAGGTCTTGGCGATATGGATGCTTGTCCCGTGGATGTGCACATGCGTCTCACTCGAGCGCGCCAGCAATGGACCGGAGCAGCTCGCCAACGTGTTCGCAGGCAGGTCGGGCCATACGTGGAATCCAAAGATACGGTCCGCCTCGTAGCGCTCAAACACCCCGCTCTCGCAAACTGTCTTGGCGCCACCGGTCGTCTCCTCGGCAGGCTGGAACACAAAGAGCACGTTGCGCTTGATGGCACCCGGCTGCTCACGAATCGTGCGATCGACAAAGGTTGCCGCTGCAAGTGCCATGGCCATGTGTCCATCGTGTCCGCAAGCGTGCATCTTTCCGGGATGCGTCGAGGCAAAGGCCGCACCCGTCGCCTCCGCGATGGGCAGCGCATCCATATCGGCGCGAATCGCCGTGGCATGCGCGGCACCCGTGCCAGCGTCGAAGAAAGCGCAGACGCAGCTGGGGCACGGATGGGTCACCTCGCAAGCAAGCGGTGCCAGCACGCCCTCGATATAGGCTATAGTTTGAGGAAGATCGAAATCGAGCTCCGGAATGCGATGTAGGTCGCGACGATAGCGACGAAGTTCTTGGAGCTCGGTCATAAAGGGTCCTTTCATGGGGGCATATCCATTCGCACAATATTGTGATGCAGAATTGTGACGCCCTTGTTTCTAGCATATCCCTGCATTTTTTAAACGTTATATACGAATACTCTTGTTTGGTAAAGTGCAACGTGGTAGGGTCGTTACCACTTGATAGAGGCGCGGGCACGAAGATCCGCGGGCGAGCCGGCAGGCTTTGACCCCGTGGGGAGGCGAAACCCGCCGAACTGGGTTTTTCGGGCACGAACAGCCTGGTGGGCCTGCGGGAAACACCCGCAGGACTGTCTGCAGCAATGCGGGAGCGCTATCCGGACATTGGGTCCGCGCTATGCGGATTCGGTGCGCAGGTGGCGCCGTCTGGATAGCGAGGTTTACGGGACATGGCATTGACCCCCAACGAGGCGTATGCGGCCAAGCAGCCGTTTGTGGACAAGGAGACGCTCGAGCATATCGTCGAGCAGTTTCCCACGCCGTTTCATCTATACGACGAGGCGGGCATCCGCCGCAACATGCAAGAGGTGCGCGACGCCTTTGCATGGAACCCAGGCTTTAAGGAGTACTTTGCCGTCAAGGCCAATCCCAACCCGGCGCTCATCTCCATTCTCAACGAATACGGCTGCGGCTGCGATTGCTCGAGCTATACCGAGCTTATGATCGCCCGCTCGCTGGGCATCACGGGACACGACATCATGTTCTCGTCCAACGACACACCGGCGGCGGATTTTGAGCTCGCCGACAAGCTGGGTGCCATCGTCAACTTTGACGACATCAGCCACATCGAGTTCTTTGAGCGCGTCGCAGGCCCCATCCCCAAGACGGTCAGTTGCCGCTTTAATCCGGGCGGCCTGTTCCAGCTTTCCAACGGTATCATGGATAACCCCGGCGACTCCAAATACGGCATGACCACCGAGCAGCTCTTCGAGGCCTTCCGCACGCTCAAGGCCAAGGGTGCCGAGGATTTTGGCATCCACGCATTCCTTGCCAGCAACACCGTCACCAACGACTATTACCCCAAGCTCGCGCGCATCCTCTTTGAGCTTGCCGTGCGCCTGGAACGCGAGACCGGCGCACATGTCGCCTTTATCAATCTATCCGGCGGCGTCGGCATCCCCTATCTGCCCGAGCAGCAGGCCAACGACATTCATGCCATCGGCGAGGGAGTGTACGCGGCATACGACGAGATCTTGGTTCCCGCCGACATGGACGATGTGGCCATCTGCACCGAGATGGGCCGCTTTATGATGGGCCCCTACGGCTGCCTGGTCACCAAGGCCATCCACGAAAAGCAGATTTACAAGGACTATATCGGTGTCGACGCAAGCGCCGTCGATCTGATCCGCCCCGCCATGTATGGTGCCTACCACCACATTACGGTAATGGGTCAGCCGGGTGGCGCCGACAAGACCGCGGCGCCTGTCACAAACACGTACGACATTACGGGCAATCTGTGCGAGAACAACGACAAGTTCGCCATCGACCGCGAGCTACCGCAGATCGACATGGGTGATGTGCTCGTGATCCACGATACCGGCGCGCATGGCTACTCCATGGGCTACAACTACAACGGCCGCCTGCGCTCCGCCGAGGTGCTGCTGCGCCCCGACGGCTCGGCCGACCTCATCCGTCGCGCCGAGCGCCCGGGCGATTATTTTGCCACACTCGACGTGTTGCCGAGCGGCCGAGAGCTGCTGGCCAAGTCGCGTGCCGAAAGCGCTCGTCGTCGCGCTCAGGACGAGCGCCTGGCCGTCGCCGCTCAATGGAACAAACGCATCCAGATCGCGGAAGCGAAGGGGAAGAACATGGATATCCGCAACCTCGAGGGCTCGATCGTCGCCCTCGTCACGCCGTTTAAAAAGGACGGCAGCGTCGACTTTGACGCACTCGAGCGCCTTATCGATTTCCACTTGCAAAATGGCACCGACGCCATCCTCACCCTGGGCACCTCCGGTGAGAGTGCCACGATGACCGATGACGAGGACAACTCCGTCGTCGCCGCCGTGGTCAAGCATGTTGCAGGACGCGTCCCCGTCATCGCCGGCTCGGGCTCCAACTCCACGCAGACGATGCTCACCAAGTCGCTCACCTACCAGGGCTTGGGAGCCGACGGCCTGCTGCTCATCACCCCCTACTACAACAAGTCCAATGAAGAGGGTATCTATCAGCACTTTAAGACCGTCGCCGACGCCGTGGACATCCCCTGCATCCTGTACAACATCCCCGGCCGCTGCGGCTGCGGCATCAGCGAGCGCAACGTAGAGCGCTTGGCCGCGCACCCCAACATCATGGGTATTAAGGAAGCCTCGGGCAACGTCGCCTACGCGGCCAAGATTGCCCACCTGCTGTCCGACGACTTCCGCATGTACTCGGGCGAGGACGCGCTCACCGTGCCGCTCATGAGCCTGGGCGCCTCGGGCACCATCAGCGTGTGGGCCGACGTTCAGCCGCAGCTCGTGCATGACATGTGCCGCGCCTATCTGGACGGTGACGTGGCACGTGCCCGCGATATCCAGATTGCCGGTCAGCCGCTCATCAACGCCCTCTTTAGTGAGGTCAACCCCATCCCCGTTAAAGAAGCGCTCGCTCAGATGGGTATGATCGAGGCAAACTACCGCATGCCGCTATGCCCCATGGCCAACGACACGCGCGCTGCACTTACCGATGCTCTGAAGGGAGCTGGTCTGCTTGATTAAGACTGTCATTATGGGAACGGGCCGCATGGGCTCGCTCATCCGAACCACCGCCGAGGGCGTTGTCGACGCCGCAGGTCAGCCCGTTTTTGATATCGTCGCCCAGATCGGTTTTGACCTGTCCGAGCTCGAGAGCGCACCGGCAGCCGACGTCATCATCGACTTCTCGAACGTCGTGACCCTTGATGCCGTTGTCGCCTATGTCGAGCGCACGGGCGCCGCACTCGTTTCCGGCACCACGGGCTATTCGCCTGAGCAGATGGACCGCCTGCGCGAGCTGGGCCAGAACGCCCGCGTCATGCACTCGGGCAACTACTCTATCGGCATCGCCGCCCTGCGCCATCTGGTTGCACAGGCCACGCGCGAACTGCCCGGCTTTGACTGCGAAATCGTCGAGACGCACCATAACCAAAAGGTCGATGCCCCCAGCGGCACAGCCAAGTTGCTGCTCGATGCCGTCGTCGAAGCCGAGCCCGAGGCAGGCTACCGCCCCGTCTATGGCCGCGAGGGCATGTGCGGAGCGCGCGACCCCAAGGAGATCGGCATGCACTCGCTGCGCGGTGGCACTGTCGCCGGCGTGCACGAAGTGAGTTTCTTTGGCCAGGACGAGGAAGTCACGCTCACGCATCGCGCCACGAGCCGTCAGATCTTTGTCAACGGCGCCTTGGCGGCCGCGCAGAAGCTCGTCACCCGCGAACCCGGCTTCTATACGTTCGACCAGGTCATGTTTGCCTAACCAGGTATCAACCGGATCCACTCAAAGGAGAGATAGCAAATGAGCAACGCAGCCGAGATGGATGCACAGGAGATTATCAACTACATCGCCACCGCGCCCAAAAAGACGCCCGTCAAGCTGTACGTGCGCGAGAAGCCGGGCATGAAGGTCCAGTGGGGCAATGCACACGTCTACGGCGGTCGTCGAGGCAAGACCGTCTTTGGCGATTGGGATGAGCTCAAGGCCATCCTCGATGCCAATGCCGACTCCATCGACTACTACGACGTCGAGAATGACTGCCGCAACTCCGCCGTCCCCATGCTCGATCTTAAGGGCATCAACGCCCGCATCGAGCCGGGCGCGATCATCCGCGACCGCGTCGAGATCGGCGACCGCGCCGTCATCATGATGGGCGCCATCATCAACATCGGCTCCGTCATTGGCGAAGGCTCCATGATCGACATGGGCGCCGTGCTAGGCGGCCGCGCCACCGTGGGTAAGAACTGCCACATCGGCGCCGGCACCGTGCTGGCAGGCGTCGTGGAGCCCGCAAGCGCCACGCCCGTCATCATCGAGGATGATGTCATGATCGGCGCTAATGCTGTGGTCCTGGAGGGCGTGCGCGTGGGCAAGGGTGCTGTCGTTGCCGCCGGCGCCGTATGCGTCGAGGACGTCCCCGCCAGCGCCGTCGTGGCCGGTGTCCCCGCCCGCGTCATCAAGATGCGCGACGAGAAGACCGACAGCAAGACCGGCCTCGAAGAGGGCTTACGTCAACTTTAATAGTTACGCGGTTTTGACAAACCGCGTAACGGGTCGACGCTGCGAAGCCATCTGGCGGGCAATCTGCCGTTCAGCTTCGGCGGCATGACCAGAAGGTCAATGCCGCCTCGCTTCACGGCACCTTGCCTCACCAGCTGGCTTCTCGCTGACGTTGAGCTGATCTGTGGGGTCGCCTCTGTTGTTGCGAAGCGTTCTGGTTCGGTAAGCTGCTCCGATAACACGTTTGCTTGCTTGGCTTGAGTGCTTCGCTCTTGGCGGTATCAGGCATTCTGCAGCTTTTCAATTGACGGCTCGCGTTTCTGTGAGGGGGCGCGGGCCGGTTTGCTATCAGCCCCACTGACTTGGCGGGCTGTCGTAAGAAAGGGAAGGCTCCTATGGAGTTTGTTCTTGATAACGGTTCTATTCGCGTAGCACTGAGCACGGCGGG
>ERZ825670.1120-NODE-1120-length-31557-cov-7.613421_pt1 | contig 31557 bp, 29 predicted proteins | sample MGYA00519929_ERZ825670 | MGnify/ENA primary metagenome ERZ825670 (study PRJEB31778, sample SAMEA3449207) | human gut metagenome | biome: human gut; feature: human-associated habitat; material: faeces | place: United Kingdom | collected 2010/2012 ...
AGAATGCCCTTGATCCGTACCGTTATCTGCTGTGGGTTCTGCAAAACGCGCCGCAACTGAGCGAAACTGATGAAGCATGGGCTGAAAAGCTGCTTCCCGCAAATGCCCCGGAAGAATGCTATGTGCTGCAAAATAATTGACCGCCATCTCTCTGAGCATCAGCTCGCTTCGAGATGGCGGCCTTTTATGCGCGGTTAGTTTTGACGCTTACTTGATGTTATTGTTGCAACGCCCAAACATCCCCAAAAGCAAGATTTCGCAGAATTTGTTAATACAATTAACTCGGCGACAGAATTGAGTGTAGAGTACTGCTGGGATATTTCGGGTGAGCAGGCAAAGAAATTGAGCTTTTTTCGGTGGTGTCCGTTCGACGCTTTGTTTTCATCCAATAATACTTTTGCTGGGAGAAAAGTACGAGGGCTGCAAGAAATTATTACAAGCGTAGGACGACAGACAATACTTGACTGCTCTAAACGGAGTATCTGCCTGTCCGGAGAAGAAGTGGATTCTGATATAGATAAGTTGATAAAGGCTGCTGAGGAAAAAATGAACGGTCAAAATAGTGATAAAGAGGCCTGGTTAACCGGAGATAAATGATAACATTCACAGCAATGTGCTATGATATGGGTTTATCTAAACTGGGATAAAAAAGGAGATATTACTATACATGATTGAAGCTTCTTTTTGGCTGACATCCGCAACTTTGGCGGCTACGGTAATGCTTCTACTGTTACCGGCCCATGTAATAAAAAAATTCACAGCAAACATAAAGTGCGGCTTGCGCTTGCAGGTGTCTTCATAATGGGCCTTTTTCTGCACATACCGATGTATCTTACGGAATATTCCGGTGAACAGCTTTCGGGACTGAATGGATTCATCTCTGCTTTTCACCACACATTGAGGATGTTTGTACTCGACGGTGAACTGGAGCCAATAAAAACCTTCGCAGATCAATATGCTGGAAGTTACGCTACGCTGTTTTTTCTTACCGCAGAGATTTCGTACATATTGGGGCCGCTTTTGACAGGTGGCGTCATTTTATCTTTTTTTGAAAACACTTTTTCATATTTGGTGCTTTATACACATCCTTTTTCAAACTATTTTGTTTTTTCAGATTTGAACGAACAGTCACTTTGCTTAGCTGAAAGTATAAAAACAAATTCTCCTAAGACGCGAATTGTTTTTACAGATGTTTATACTGATGAAACAGAGGCAAGCACAGAGCTACAGACGGCTGCTGCTGATCTCGGAGCGTTATGCTTCAAATGTGATTTGCTCGCACTCAGACTCGGCGTCCATAAGCGAACAAGCAGGCTAATCCGTCTGTTTATTATGGGAAAAGATGAGGATGAAAAAATCAAGCAGGCATCCTTACTGATTCAGCGCCATGGAGATAATCCGCACGTAGAGCTATACATTTTTTCCGACAGTATTGAGAGTTCTTTGCTAACGCAAACTATGCAGCCAAAAGGGATGAAAGTCCGACGGATTAGTGATGCGAAGTCTTTGATCAATGATATTCTATACAGAAACGGAAGCATGTTGTTTGAGCAGGCAGATGGTTCTGCTGATAAAAATAAAGATATTTCTGCAGTTGTACTGGGATTGGGCAGTTACGGAACACAGATGCTGAAGGCACTCCCATGGTTCGGGCAAATGGATGGTTACAACCTGACAATAACAGCCGTCGATCTGCAAAGAGATGCAGCGGATCGTTTCGCATTCCAGTGTCCAGAACTATGCTGACTTGCAAGATTCTGCTTTTTCCGTCAAATGTAAATACGTAATGTAAATAAAGATGCTATTGCACCAACAACGCAATGATGGGTGTACTTGTCAAACAAGGAGGGACATCATGAACAAAACCGAAGTGTTTTTGTCATTTAAGAATTCAGACGCAAACGGGAATTCAACAAAAGAAAGAGCAATGGCGGACGAGTTATATAATGCACTCGCTAATAGAGGCATAGGTGTTTTTTATAGCAACGAAACGCTCTCAGTCTGTGGCGCTGCACAATACAAAGCCGAAATAGACAATGCGCTTGATGAGGCAACAATACTCATTGCTGTTGGAACATCTCGGGAAAGCTTGGAATCAAGTTGGGTTCGTTACGAGTGGGATGGTTTTTTTAACGATGTTTTGAGTGGGCAAAAGGAAGGCCATCTTTTTTCTTATATTGATGACATGTCCCCATCAGATTTACCAAGAACACTTAGGCAGCTTCAAAGAGCTACCGCATTGTTTTTCCTGCACTTTTCAGCCGTTTTTAGCGGTTTCCTCTCAATTCTAATTACTTTCCTGACACCTTGTGACTCGCAATCCCCATGTGTCCCAAATCTGTCTGTGGCATTTTATGTGGTCAAAAGCAAAGTCTTGTCGGATTGATCCGGCGAGGCTTTGCGGTATTCTCGCATCCCGCTTTTCTGCTCGATGAACAACACGAAAACCGCGCCGAGCCCCCGTGCCGTGGGATGCTATAATCAAAGAGTATGGGCTGTGCGGAACTCTTCTGTTGACATTTCAACAACCATGTGGTATAGTCTGACCGTTGAGATTTCAACAAAAGCATTCGTGAGAGAGGAGCGCAGCCATGCAGGAGCGATTTGAGACGTTTACGGTTTTGATCAACCGGATCAGCCGCGACATACGGAGGATAAAAAATCAGGAGATGGCCGTCTATCATCTGCGAAGCGCCCATGTGTCCTGTCTGTACTACATATATTCTCTGGATGGCGTGACCTCGGCGGAGCTGTGCGAGCACTGCGAGGAGGACAAGGCGACCATTTCCCGTGCGTTGGACTATCTGGAAACGAACGGATTTATCGTCCGGGATTCCGACCGGGTCAAACGGTACAGAAACCCTCTGCGCTTGACCGAAAAAGGGCAGGAGGTCGGCAAAAGGATCGCGGAGAAGATTGGCGCTGTCCTCGATACGGTCAGCCGTACCCTCACGGAGGACGAACGAGCGGCACTTTACCGCAGCCTTTCCGCCATCAGCAGAAGCTTGAACACAATCGCCCAAAGCAGCGGGAAACAGGAGGCTTGAAGAAATTGAAAACAAGGATCATTGTGGATTCCACCGCGGATCTGGTTCCCGAGATCAAGGCGCGGGTCTATACGGTGCCTCTCACCGTTCATTTCGGTCAGGAGGAATACATCGACGGCGTAACCATTGACCACAGAACATTCTACGAGAAGCTCGTCGAAAGCGATGTGATGCCCACCACCAGTCAGGCGACCCCAAGCGACTTTATCGAAGAGTTTGAAAAGGCAAGGCAGGCGGGCGAATCAGCCGTTGTTATTACCCTTGCATCCAAATTTTCCGGCACATATCAAAGCGCCATGATCGCGGCGGCGGATTATGAAAACATTTATGTTGTAGATGGTACCAGCGCAGCGATGGGAACAGGGATTCTGGTGGAGCTTGCGTTCCGGCTTTTGGACGCGGGAATGTCCGCAGAGGAAATTGCGCAGGCACTGGAGGAAGAGAAGAAAAAAATCGTTGTTGTGGCGCTGGTAGATACCCTCGAATACCTCAAGCGGGGTGGACGCATTTCCAAGACCGCCGCATTTGCCGGCGGGGTGCTGAACATCAAGCCTGTGATCTCCGTTATTGACGGCGAGATTCACCTGCTGGGAAAAGCACGCGGCTCCAAAATGGGGAACAATCTGCTCGTTCAGGAGATCGACAAGGCCGGCGGCATTGATTTCAGCAGGCCGGTTCTGCTGGGCTACAGTGGAATTTCTGACGCGCTGCTGCTAAAGTATATCGAAGACAGCCGTCACATCTGGGAGGGAAAACTGAAAGAAATTCGCTATACGACCGTAGGAAGTGTGATCGGAACCCATGCGGGCCCCGGCGCTGTTGTGGTAGCGTTTTTCAAGAATCAATATAACGCAGAACAGAACAGCAGCGATTGAAGAAGCTGCAATAAAGACAGGACTGCGCCGCATCGTCGCTTCATTTGACGGCGATGCGGCGCAGTATCGTTTTATCCGACGCCATAAACCATGATCGAGATCACACAGGCCAGCAGACTGACCGCCGAGCCGGCCAGAAGCTGCGGCAGGGTATGGCGCGACAGCTTTAGGGATGAGCGGTACACTGCTGCGATCAGCAGAACGGACGGTATGACAAAAAGCGGATGCAGCTTCCATGTCAGCAGAAACGCCGGAGCTGTTGTGCTGCAGGCGTGTCCGCTTGCGCGAAGGCCAAAGCCCGCGTTGAGCAGCAACAGCGCCGCGATGGAAATGACATAAGAGAGAAACAGGATATGGACGAGCCAAGAGCATGGCGTCAGCATTGACCAGAGAAACCCGCACAGATACCCAACGGCGCTGCATACCAGCGCCGTGCCGCGCTGCCCCCTGCGCCGGTCCTTTCCAATGTGGAAGATCTCCCGCAGCGGGTACGCCGCCAATGGGATAACCAGCAGGAACACCTCGCACAGCAGCAGCTCCCTGCGCGTCAGAAGCCCTGCCGGAGCGTACATCAGAAGCAGCGTTACCCCGATGACGATGGGCGGCAGTGTCAGAATGCGTACCGCAAGATGCAGCAGCGCCTTCCTGTCCGAGACCTTCGTTTTCATGACGCAAAGCCCAGCATAATCCCGCCGTGTTCTGCATAGTAGCTGCACAGCCCACGTAGCGGATAGCTTTTCACCTCCGCCCCCGGAAATCGCCGCCGGATCTCGGTGCAGAGCTCCAATGCAAAGGCCGCGTTCCGGCAATGCCCGATGCGGACGCTGCCGCCCCTGTAGCCAAGCCGCACCATTTCACTCAACAGGAGCTCCTGCGTTTTTCGAGCGCCCCGACATTTGCCGAGCATCTCAAGCGTGCCCTCCTCGCTGGCCTGCCCAACGGCGCGGATGCCGAGAACACCGGCCATCGTTGCCGCCAGCTTGCTGATTCGTCCGTTCTGGGCGAGATTGTGCATGGATTCCAGCGCAAAGAGCAGATGGGTACGGCGCTGATACTGCTGTTCGGCTGTGCAGACCTCCTCGAAGCTCTTGCCGGAGCGCAGTTCGGCGGCTGACTTTTCGATGAGCAGGGCGATCTCCGGACCGGCGGACAGCGTGTCCACCACAAAAATGCGGCGAGAGGGATTCTGCTCCTCGCAGCGTTTCTTTGCGGCAAGTGCCGCGCTGCAGCTGCCCGAAAGGCTGCTTGTAATGGTGAACGCGAGTACATCGCCGCTTTCGCCAAAGGCGGACTCCCAGTCCGCGATGTTCGGGCAGGCGCTGAAGGTGCGGCCCTTCGTGCCGCGAAGTGTTGTGACCATCGCGTCGACATTGAGCGCGGCGTCATCGCGAAATTCCTCCACAGCAGTACGGACGGTGAGCGGAACGCTGACAAAGTCCACGCCGTCCATGGTAAGCAGGTCGCAGCTTGAGTCTGCGGCAATGCGGATCTGATCCATAAGGTGACCTCCAACTGAAAAAGTGTCGTTCGGTTCCGGTAAGGGATGGATGCAGTTTATCAGCTTTTTATTTCTTCGTCAACGGTTTTTAATAAACCGTTGAAAATATTTCGCAAAGCCGTTGAACTTTGCAGAGGAAACGCTTATAATAACAATATGGAAAAAGAAGTGCAAAACAGAATCACAGCGGACATCGCGGCCTTCCGGCTGCCGCGCTATGCACAGATCCCGGAGGTCGGACTGTATCTGGAGCAGGTGGTGCGCTATATCAACGCCCGGTTGGCACCGTTAGGAGAGCCTGAACTGACTGGCTCCATGGTGAGCAACTATGTCAAGCAGAAGCTGGTTCCTGCCCCTCAAAAAAAGCTGTATACAGCCGAACATCTTGCGCGGCTTCTGTTCATCGCGGTGGTCAAGCCTGTTGTTCCCTTGGAGGGGCTTCGACTGATGTTTAGCATACAGGAGGAGTGCTATCCCCTTCAGACCGCCTATGACTACTTCTGCGATGAGTTTGAGAATATGCTCGGCGCAGCGTTTGGTGTCGCTCCTGCAGTGGAGGGACTTGGTGAAACCGAGTCTGATGCCAAGGATCTCCTGCGCAGCACGATCTCGGCTACCGTCAACAAGGTCTGTCTGGACCGGTATCTGGAGGAGTATCGAAAGCGGCGGGAGCAGGCTGAGACTATTGCGGGAAAAGAAATCTCCCTGTTATAGTAGAAATGCTGTCTGGCAGCTACAAGCTGTAAAGCAACGGGAGACCATTCAGAAATGAAGTGGCAGAAGAAGTTTAGCAGACTATACCAACGCCACATGAGGCGTGGCCGACAGCATGGAGCTTTGCCCGCGTAAGGAATATCCCCGGCTTGGCCTAATCTCATTAAGATAAGCAAAAATCCAGACCGCTCTATTGGCGGTCTGGATTATTTTTGCAAAAAAAATCAAAAAACACTTGACAATTTGAAAAAAATCGGAGGCTTCGCCTTGAGAGAAATTTCAAGGAGGCCACGCCGATGAAAAACTACCCGAACACCCTAAAAAGAAATCTTCTGAATACCATATCCCAAATGCAGAAAGAACTGCCCCAATATACGTCAGATCCACAGCGAAATTTCACACGGAACCGGAAACTGCCATTTGAAAAACTGTGCAGGACGATACTCTCCATGAGTGGTCAAAACTTACACGTGGAGCTGCAGCGGCAGTTTCACTATGAACCAACGGCGGCAACCGCGTCTGCCTTTGTTCAGCAACGTAGAAAGCTCCTTCCGTCAGTTTTTGAAGAAATTCTACGCCGATTTGCTCTTCAGAATCGTCCAAAACGGCAATGGAATGGGTATACACTACTGGCGGTAGATGGCTCCCATGTGCAGATCCCGAGCGATATCCACGACGAGGCGACCTACTTTAACAGCACAAAGGACGGACGTGGCTACAACCTGCTGCACCTGAACGCGCTGTACGATCTGGAGAGTCAGCTGTATCTGGACGCCGTCATACAAAACGGACGGGAAGAGAATGAATCTCAGGCACTTGTGAAAATGGTGGATCGGTCTGCGCTTGCAGGGCCGGTTATTTTGATTGCAGATCGCGGCTACGAGGCGTACAACAACATGGCACACATTGAGCAGAAAGGCTGGAATTATCTGATCCGCGTAAAGGAAAAGCAGGGCATCCTTTCAGGACTCCAACTGCCTGACACGCCGGAATTTGAGGCGGTTTTCAGCTATTGTCTCTCCAAGCGCCTTACAAACCGTATCCGTCAGGAGCCCCAGAAATATCGTTGGCTTCCCAAGAAGGTTCATTTTGACTACATCGTCGAAGCAAGTGATACGCTGTACCCAATTTCCTTCCGTGTGGTAAGATTCATGGTCAAAGAAGGCTTGTATGAGACTGTGATCACGAATCTTCCCGCAAACCGCTTTCCCCCTTCACTGCTCCGTATGCTTTACCACAAACGCTGGGGTATTGAAACTTCTTTTCGGGATCTGAAATATACCCTTGCACTCACACACTTCCATGCGAAAAAGCGTCCGTTCATTATGCAGGAGATCTTTGCTAAAATGACGCTCTACAATTTTGCGTCCCTGCTTCGCCTGCATGCCGGTTTTATGCAGCCAAAGGGCAAATATTCCTACCGTGTGAACGCTGCTTTTGCCGCCCACATTGCGCGGGAGTTTCTACTTGGCTTTGTGTCTGCGGCAAAAGTAGAATCACTCATTGCAAGTTTCCTACTCCCTGTCCGACCAGGCCAACAAAAGCCGAGGAATATGCGTGTGAAGCGCCCCGTCAGTTTTCAGTACAGAGCAATTTGATACAGCTTTTCATTCGCTTTTCGCGGAGGAGACTCCGCGCTTTTGCCATGCCCTTTTTCGGGCCTATATGTTGGTGAACCCGTCTCTGGCTTTCTCGCGCAGAGACGGGTCCTTTTGACGGCTTATCTTAATGAGATTACGGCTTGGCCGGGGATATTCCTTACGTCTCTCTGCCATGATTACAGTGCAAAACAGAAGAACATGCTCCGGGCCCTTCATCGCCATGTCCTAATTGATAAAGAGCTTTCATTGTTCCTGCATCGCTGCAATAGAGGGTATCCGAAGATTCTCTCTATTGTGATGATATGCCGAGCATCCTCCATGGTGCATCTGAAGCCTTCGGCTTTGCGCCCGGACAGTACAGCGTGCTGAGAGGAGGCTCCCAGCGCGTCGAGGCTTGTCTGATTCTGCATACTTCTCTGCAAGCAGGATCTTCTCGACTTCTGCCTTACAAAAGCCTATTTACCCGCCTGCGTTTCGCAGTAGCGGCAGCGGTAAACGCGCTTTTCACGATCCGTTAGCACAAACTCCTGCGGCAGCTCCTGCTCAACGGAGGTGATGCAGCGCGGGTTTTTGCACTTGAGCACGCCGCGGATGCGCTCAGGCAGCTTGAGCGTGCGCTTTTCCACAAGTTTCCCATCGCGGATGATGTTGACGGTGATGCTCGGATCGACATAGCCGATCAGGTCCCAGTCAAGGTCCATTTCGCGGTCGATCTTGATGATGTCCTTGCAGCCGAGCTTGCCGCTCGTAACATTTTTGAGGATGGCCACCGTGCAGTCAAGCTGATCGAGGCCGAGGATCTGATAGAGCTCCATGGATTTGCCCGCGGTGATGTGGTCGATGACGATGCCGTTTTGAATAGAGTCAATGATCATTGTGTCGCACTTCCTTTCTCACTTGATTTCCAACAGCTTGAGGATCAGCGCCATGCGGATGTACTTGCCGTACTGCACCTGCTTGAAGTAGCACGCGCGCGGATCGTCGTCCACGGCGACGGAGATCTCGTTCACACGCGGCAGCGGATGCAGGATGCGAAGAGACTCCTTCGCGCCCCTGAGCTTGTCGGGCGTGAGGATGTAGCTGTCCTTGAGGCGCAGATAGTCTTCCTCGTTGAAGAAGCGCTCGCGCTGCACGCGCGTCATGTAGAGGATGTCCAGCTCCGGCATGACGGCCTCGAGATCGGTGGACTGCGTGTAGGGGATATTCTTGGACTTGATGTACTGCTCCTTGACATAGCGCGGCAGCTTGAGCTCCTCGGGTGAGATGAGCACAAAGCGGACGCCGGGGTAGCGGCTCATCGCGGAGACAAGGGAGTGCACCGTGCGCCCGAACTTGAGGTCACCGCAGAGGCCAACCGTGAGGTTTTCAAAGCGGCCCATCTCGCGGTGGATGGTCAGAAGGTCGGTCAGCGTCTGCGTGGGGTGGTTGTGGCCGCCGTCGCCGGCGTTGATGACGGGCACGAGCGAGTGCATGGAGGCGACCAGCGGCGCGCCCTCCTTGGGATGGCGCATGGCGATGATGTCGCTGTAGCAGCTCACAGTGCGCACGGTATCCGCCACGCTCTCGCCCTTGGCAGCGGACGAGCTTTTCGCCTCCGAGAAGCCGAGCACCTTGCCGCCGAGGGAGAGCATCGCGCTCTCAAAGCTCAGACGGGTGCGGGTGGAGGGCTCGAAAAAGAGGGTCGCAAGGATCTTGCCGTCGCACTTGTGTGCGTATTCGGCGGGGTTGTCGATGATGTCGCCGGCGGTATTCACCAGCTCCATGATCTCCTGCTCGGAGAGCTCCAGAATGTCGATTAGGCTTTTCATATCAGTTTGTTCCTCCTTTTGTGATCCAGCTTTCGTCGGCGGGGTCGTCGCGGAAGGCCAGCAGCCGCGCGACATCCGCCTCGGTGATGTAATGCTCCTCTGCGCCCACGCGGGCGATGGTATCCAAATTTGTCAGGCTCACGCTCTTGACCTTTGCCTCGGCCATGCGCTCAACGCCCTTTTTCATGCCGTAGGTGAAGATGCTCACAACGCCGAGCACCTCGGCGCCGGCCTCACGCAGCGCCGCGACCGTATCCAGCACGCTGCCGCCGGTGGAGATGAGGTCCTCGATCACGACGACCCTCTGCCCCGCCTCGAGCCTGCCCTCGATCTGGTTTTTTCTGCCGTGGTCCTTGCTGCCCGAGCGTACATAGCCCATAGGCAGGCCGAGCAGATGCGCGGCGATGGCGGCGTGGGCGATGCCCGCCGTGGCGGTGCCCATCAAAACCTCCGCCTGCGGGAACTCGCGGCGCACCGTGTCCGCGATGGCGCGCTCGACCGTCTCGCGCACAGCGGGAGCGGTGAGAATGAGGCGGTTATCGCAATAGATTGGGCTTTTGATGCCGCTTGCCCAAGTGAACGGCTCCTGCGGGCGCAGAAAGACCGCGCCGATGGAGAGCAGACCCTGTGCGATTTTGCTGCTGATGTCCATGTCCATTTTCCTCCCTGTTTTTTATTGTTGAAGCAATGCTGTTTTCAGCTCGTCGAGATCGGTGGCCAGAAAGTCCGCCCCGGCGGCGCTCAGCTCCTCGCGGCTTCCGTAGCCGTAGAGAACGCCGATGGCCTCAAGGCCGTTGGCGTGCGCCCCGTATATGTCGTGGCGGCGGTCGCCGACCATGACAGCGCGTCCCGTCACGCCGGCGCGCGTGAGCGTCGTGCGCACGACGCTCGCCTTGTCCGCGCTGGCCCTGTCCTCCGGATGGGAGCCGCAGATGAGGTCGAAATAACGCTCCAGCGCAAAATGCTCTAAAATTTTGCGTGCAAAGCTCTCAGGCTTCGAGGTGGCGACGATCAGGCGCAGCCCCGCTGCGTGCAGCGCGGCAAGAAACTCCGCCATTCCCTCGTAGGGCACATTCTCCGCCCAGCCGCGGCGGGCGAAGTAATCGCGAAATTCGCAGACCGCCCGCTCCGTCTCCGCCTCGTCCATGCCGCAAATCGCCGAAAAGCTCTCGTGGAGCGGCGGACCGATGAAGGCAGTCAGCGTATCTCGCGGCGGCAGCTCGCGGCCAAGGCGCTCGAGCGCATAGCTCACCGATTTTACGATGCCCTCCTGCGAGTCGGTCAGCGTTCCGTCCATGTCAAAGAGAACTGTATCCCAGCGCATCAGCCCACGAACTCCTCTCGGCAGCGGCGGTAGGCGGCCGCGGGGTCCTCCGCCTGCGTGATGGGACGGCCGACGACGATGTAGTCGGAGCCGAGCTCCCTCGCCCGCGCGGGCGTGGTGACGCGCTTCTGGTCACCCGCGTCTCCGTCGGCAAAGCGCACACCGGGGGTCACGGTGAGGACGTCCTTGCCGCAGCGCTGGTGGACTGCCCCCGCCTCCAGCGGAGAGCACACCACGCCGTCCAATCCCGCCTGCGCGGCGTTTGCGGCATAGTGCATCACCACCTCGGCAAGCGGCTTTTCGATCCACAGTTCCCGCTCCATGCGCTCCTGATCGGTGGAGGTCAGCTGGGTCACGGCGATGAGCAGCGGACGGGTGCCGTCGGGCCGGGTGAGGCCCTCCAGCGCGGCGGTCATCATGGCGGCGGTACCGGCGGCGTGGAGGTTCACGATGTCCACATCCAGCGCGGACAATGCCGCCATGGCCTTTTTCACGGTGTTGGGAATGTCATGCAGCTTCAGATCCAGGAAGATCTTGTGGCCCCGTGCCCGAATCTCCCGGACAATGGAGGGGCCTTCGGCGTAAAACAGCTCCATGCCGATCTTCACAAAGGGCTTTTCCTCCGTGAAGCGGTCTAAAAAGGCCAGTGTCTTTTCCTTGCTGTCGAAGTCCAGCGCAACGATAACGTCCTTACCCATGATGTGCTCCTCCTATGATCTCCGTCAGATTTTCCATGCCGTACCGTTCCATCACGGCAGGCAGATCTTCGATAATGGTCTTGCAGGCATACGGCTCCACAAGGTTCGCCGCGCCCACGCCGATGGCGGTGGCTCCCGCCAGCATCAGCTCGATGACGTCCTCCGCCGTGGTGACGCCGCCCATGCCCACGATGGGGATGGAAACAGCCTCGTAGACCTGATACACCATCCGCACCGCCAGCGGGAACATCCCCGGGCCGGACATACCGCCGGTGGTGTTGGCCAGCAGCGGACGGCGGCGTTTCAGGTCGATGCGCATCCCCGGCAGGGTGTTGATAAGGCTCACGCCGTCGGCCCCCGCGTCCTCGCAGGCTCTGGCGACGGCGGCAATATCAGCCGCCGTGGGGGACAGCTTTAAAATGATGGGCTTTTTCGTCACCGCCCGGACAGCCTTCGTCACCTCGGCGGCGGACTTGGGATCCGCGCCGAAGGCGGCCCCGCCGCCGTGGACGTTGGGACAGGAGATGTTGATCTCCAACCAGCCCACCTGCTCCTGCGCGTCTAACTTCTCGCAGACCTCGGCGTATTCCGCCACGGAAAAGCCGCTGACATTCGCCATCACCGGCTTGTGAAATACCTGCTTGAGCTTTGGCAGCTCCGTTTCGATCACCGCGTCCACGCCGGGGTTTTGCAGACCCACTGCGTTCAGCAGGCCGCCGGCGTACTCCGCGATGCGGGGCGTGGGGTTGCCGAAGCGGGGCTCCCGAGTCGTACCCTTGAAGGAGAAAGTACCCAGCATATTGATGTCGTACAGCTCCGCGAACTCATAGCCAAAGCCGAAGGTGCCGCTGGCGGGGATGATGGGGTTGTCCATCTCAATGCCGCAGAGGGTCACTTTTGTGTTCACCATACGATCTCCTCCTTTTCCAGCACGGGGCCGTCCTTGCAGATTCGCTTATTGCCGTATTTCGTCTCGCAGGAGCAGCCCATGCAGGCCCCGAAACCGCAGCCCATCCGCTCCTCAAAGCTGAACTGGCCGGAGGTCTTGCAAGCGTCGTACACCGCCTTGAGCATCGGCTCCGGGCCGCAGGTGTAGAGATAGGTGTAGTCGGACACGGCGGCCATGCCGTCGGTCACAAGGCCCTTGAGGCCCGCGCTGCCGTCGGCGGTGGCGATGACGACCTCCGCCCCCAGCGCCCGAAATTCCTCCGCTAAAAAAATCTCGGATTTTCGGTTAAAGCCCAGCACGGCGGTGACGCGCTTGCCTTGGGCGGTCAGCCGCTTGGCAAGGCCGTACAGCGGCGGGATCCCCACGCCGCCGCCCACCAGCAGGGGGTGTTCCCCGCCGCGGGACACGTCAAAGCCGTTGCCAAGGCCCGTCAGCACATCCAGCTCCGTGCCGGGAGCCATGCTCGTCATGGCCTCGGTGCCGTGACCCAAGACTTTATAAATAAGCGTAAGCGTCAATTTTCCGTTATCCCAATCGCACACGGAGATGGGGCGGCGGAGGAAAAAGCCGGAGAGTTTCAGGTTCACGAACTGCCCCGGCGCGGTGATGGCGGAGGTGTCCCCAGCCAGCCGCAGACGGTAGATGCCGTCGGCCAACCGTGTGTTTTCAAGTATTGTCAGGTTTGTTTGTTTCACAGTCTCTCTCCTCTTAACAGCCGCTCCTCATCGCACCACACAGCGCCCTCACCCGTCGCTGTCAGCAGGCAGCGGCCCTGTACACTCCAGCCCGCAAAGGGCGTGGCCCGGCCCATAGAGAGGAAGTCCGTCGGGTCGACGCGGTAGCTGTCATTCAGGTCGAGCACGGTAAAGCCGGTGTCCGTGGGGATGTTGAAACGGCGGCAGGGCGCGTCGTGGAGCAGCTCCATGAGCCGTTCCATGGAAATGACACCGGGCTTTACAAGGTAGGTGTAGAGCAGCGGGAAGGCCGTTTCCAGTCCCACGATGCCCATGGCGCTTTTTTCCAGTCCCCCGCCCTTTTCCTCGGCGCTGTGGGGGGCGTGATCCGTGGCGATCATGTCGATGGTTCCGTCCGCCAAACCCTCCAACAGGGCTTCCCGATCCGCCTTGTCCCGGAGGGGCGGGTTCATTTTGAAACGGCCGTCCTCCTGCAAGCAGGAATCGTCCAGCAGCAGGTAGTGGGGGCCGGTCTCGCAGGTGACGTTCAGCCCCTCGGCCTTGGCCTTGCGGATGAGCGCGACGCTCTCCTTGGTGGAGATATGGCAGACATGATAGCCGCAGCCCGTCTCCCGCACCAGTTCCAGATCCCGCTGGATGGGCCGCCACTCGCTCTCGGAGCAGATGCCCCGATGTCCGTGGGCGCGGGCATAAGCGCCGTCGTGGATGTAGCCGCCCCGCAGCAGGGAATTGTCCTCGCAGTGGGCCACGATCAGCTTGCCGAGGCGCTTGGCCTCCAGCATGGCGCGGCGCATCATATCACGATCCTGAACGCCCTTTCCGTCGTCGGAGAAAGCCACCACATAGGGGGCCATGGCGTCCAAGTCCGCCAGTTCCCTGCCCTGCTCGCCTTTCGTGATGGCCCCGTAGGGCAGAACGCGGATCACGGCGTCTTTTTGAATGGCGTCCAGCTCCATTTGCAGCGTCTCCATGCTGTCCGGCACCGGATTCAGATTCGGCATGGCGCATACGGCGGTATAGCCGCCGTGGGCCGCCGCCAGCGTACCGGTGCGGATGGTCTCCTTATAAGAAAAACCCGGCTCCCGAAGATGTACATGCACATCAACGAAACCGGGTAATATGGTAAAGGAAGAAACATTCGGGGACGAAGGAAAAACAATGTCCTTGCGAAAAACACGATCCCCAAAGGAAACGGAAACATCACCGCCGCTGAAAGCACCTCGGCGGAACACCTGCGCACCCTTCAAAACCACGGTCACGACTATCGCCTCTCTTTCCTCAAATTATTGATAGAATACCACGCGAGGATTGCCTTGTCAAGACAAAAAACGGTTTTTCGACGATAAGTTTTTTCAAGGAGCAATATAAGCGTATCTTATGAATTGTCATAACGATATAAATGTAGCTAAGATTTTCTATCTTCTTTCTCCCTTTTGCGGAATGGACGAAAAGCGGGGCGTATGGTACACTGAAAGCAAGTTGAGCTCTTTGTAACTGACGGAATGTGGGCTACCACGGGGGAGCAGGGAGCATCGCTCTGAGGCGGCGCGTTTCAGAGGCCGACCGTCTGGGCGCTCCAACTGCAAGAGGCAGCGGAGCGCCTATTTTTATGCCTTAGATTTGATGCTTAAAGGAGGAAACGCAGATGAGAAAGGTTGCGATCGTTATGGGCAGCAAGAGTGATCTGCCCGTCGCGGAGAAGGCCGTAGGCGTATTGCGAGACTACGGCGTCCAGATGGAAGTGCGCGTATTATCCGCTCACCGCTGTCCGAATGAGGCAAGGGAATTTGCCGCGTCGGCTCGGGAGGGCGGATTTTCTGTTATCCTCGCGTTCGCCGGCATGGCGGCGCATCTTGCCGGCGCGATGGCGGCAAACACCACGCTGCCGGTGATCGGCGTGCCGTGCAGCGGGACGAAGCTTGACGGCATGGACGCACTGCTCTCCACCGTGCAGATGCCGAGCGGCATCCCTGTGGCGACGGTGGCGGTGGACGGCGGGAAGAACGCCGCGCTGCTGGCGGTGCAGATCATGGCGGTCTCCGACGCGGAGCTCGCCCAAAAGCTGGACGAGGCGCGGACGCGGGAACGGGACGCCGTGCTGCGCGCGGACGAAGAGGTTCGGGTGCTTTATCAGTAAATAAGGAATACACTTCAAGAAATAAAAGGAGAGCGGAAAGCAATGAAACTCGTATATACCGGAAAGACCAAGGATGTATTCGCACTGGACAACGGTAACTACCTGCTCAGGTTCAAGGATGACTGCACGGGCAAGGACGGCGTGTTTGACCCCGGCGAGAACAGCGTGGGCCTGACCATCGAGGGCGTGGGCAATGTCAACCTGCGCATGACCAAGCACTTTTTTGAAAAGATCAACGCCGCCGGCATCCGCACGCACTATGTCTCCGCGGATCTGAAGGAGACCACGATGGAGGTCCTGCCCGCGAAGGTCTTCGGCCACGGGCTGGAGGTCATCTGCCGTCTCAAGGCGGTGGGGAGCTTCCGCCGCCGCTACGGCGAGTACATTGAAGAGGGCGCCGACCTGCCCGCCTATGTGGAGACGACCTTCAAAAATGACGCGCTGGGCGATCCGCTGGTGACGAAGGACGGTCTTGTGGCGCTGGGCGTGATGACCGAGCAGCAGTATGACGACATCAAGGCCATGACGCAGAAGATCACCGAGATCGTCGCGGATGACCTGCGCGAAAAGGGCCTTGTCCTCTATGACATCAAGTTTGAGTACGGCTACGCGCCGGATGGCAGCGTGATGCTGATCGACGAGATCTCCTCCGGCAATATGCGCGTCTATCGGGACGGAAAGTACATCGACCCCATGACGCTCTCTGAGCTGTTCTTTGCGTAATGGGGGGCTTTTTCGGCGCGGTCTCGGACCGCGATGTCGCGCTGGATGTCTTCTTCGGCACGGACTATCATTCTCACCTCGGCACGCGCCGCGGCGGAATGGTGCTCTTTGACAAGAAGGAGGGCTTCCAGCGCCAGATACACAACATTGAAAATACGCCCTTTCGGACGAAGTTTGAGCGGGACCTCGCGGACTTCCGCGGCCACGCGGGGCTCGGCTGCATCAGCGACAGCGACCCCCAGCCGCTGCTCGTGCGCTCCCATCTGGGCTTGTACGCCATCGTGACGGTCGGCATCATCAACAACACCGACGAGCTGGTGAAGGCTTATCTCTCCGACAAGGGCCAGCAATTTCTGACGCTGAGCAGCGGCCGCGTGAATGTCACCGAGCTGACCGCCGCGCTCATCAATCAGGAAAACGACCTTGTCTCCGGCATCCTCCACGCGCAGGAGGTCATCGACGGCTCCATGACGATCCTGATTTTGACCGAGGAAGGAGAGCTGATCGCCGCGCGTGACAGCATGGGACGCCTCCCTGTGCTGATCGGACAGCGCGAGGACGGCTACTGCGTATCGTTCGAGTCCTTCGCCTATCATAAGCTCGACTATCAGGATGCCTATGAGCTGGGGCCGCGGGAGATCGTCCGGCTGAACGCCAAGGGCTTCCAAACACTCTCTCCCGCGGGGAAGCAGATGAAGATCTGCGCCTTTTTGTGGACCTATTACGGCTACCCGAACTCCAACTACGAGGGTGTGAATGTGGAGCTGATGCGCTATCGCAACGGCGCGATCATGGCGCGGGATGAGGCGGAGCGCGGCGGCGTGCCCGAGGTGGATTTCGTCGCCGGCGTGCCGGATTCCGGCGTGCCGCACGCCATGGGCTATGCCAACCACAGCGGCAAGCCCCTTGCGCGTCCCTTTGTGAAATACACCCCGACCTGGCCGCGCTCCTTCATGCCCGAGGATCAGCAGGTGCGCAGCAGAGTGGCGCGCATGAAGCAGATTCCCGTGCCGGAGCTGATCGAGGGGAAGAAGCTGCTGTTTGTGGATGACTCCATCGTGCGCGGCACGCAGCTGCGCGAGACCGTGGATTTTTTATACAGCACCGGCGCGGCGGAGGTCCATATGCGCTCGGCCTGCCCGCCCATCATGTACCCCTGCCGCTACCTGAACTTTTCGCGCGGCAACAGCGCCATGGACCTGCTCGCGCGCCGCATGGTGCAGGAGCTGGAGGGCAACGAGGGCCAAAAGCATCTGGAGGAATACGCCGACAGCCGCACCGAGCGCGGAAAATGCCTGCTACATGAGATCTGCGCGCAGTTTGGCTTTGATTCACTCTCCTATCAGTCCCTTGACGGGCTGCTGGAGGCGATCGGTATTGACAGGGACAAGGTCTGCACCTACTGCTGGACCGGAAAGGAATGACATTATGGGCATCTCTCACTCGGAAGCATACGCGGCCGCCGGCGTTGACATCGAGGCGGGCTATCAGGGCGTAAAAATGATGAACCGCTATGTGCAGCGCACGCTCACAGCCGATGTGATCTCCGATCTCGGCGGCTTCGGCGGGCTTTTCTCGCTGGATCTGCACGGGCTTGAAAAGCCGGTGCTGGTCTCCGGCACGGACGGCGTGGGCACCAAACAGCGCATCGCGCAGCTCATGGATCGTCACAACACCGTCGGCATCGACTGCGTGGCGATGTGCGTCAACGACATTATCTGCTGCGGGGCGAAGCCGCTGTTCTTCCTTGACTACATCGCCATCGGTAAGAACATCCCGGAAAAGGTCGTGTCGCTGGTCTCGGGCGTATCCGAGGGCTGTGTGCGCGCGGGCTGTGCGCTCATCGGCGGCGAGACCGCTGAGCACCCCGGCACGATGAAGCCGGACGACTATGACCTTGCGGGCTTTGCCGTGGGCGTCGTGGACCGTGGCAAAATTCTGGACAAGAACAAAATGCAGCCGGGAGATGTGGTCATCGCGCTGCCCTCCAGCGGGCTGCACTCCAACGGCTACTCGCTCGTGCGCAAGGTGTTCGATGTGGAGAACGCCGACCTCGGGCAGTATTACGGTGAGCTGGGCTGCGCGCTGGGCGAGGAGCTGCTGCGCCCAACAAAGATCTATGTCCGTCCTGTGTTAGCGGCCGTCGAGGCTGCCGAGCTCCGCGGCATCAGCCACATCACCGGCGGCGGCTTCTATGAGAACATTCCGCGCTGCATCCCCGACGGCCTGTGCGCGAAGCTCGAAAAGTCTGCGCTGCGCATCCCGCCGATCTTCCCCTTGCTCTCGCGCATGGGCGGCATCTCGGAGCGCGATATGTTCAACACCTTCAACATGGGCACAGGCATGGTGCTCGTCGCTGCAAAGGACAGCGCCGACAAGGCGCTCGCCGCGCTGCATTCTCTCGGTCAGGAGGCCGGCGTCATCGGTGAGATCGTATTGGGCGAGGAAAAGGTGGAGCTATGCTGACACCCGCCCGCATCGCCGTGCTGGTCTCCGGCGGCGGCACGAATTTGCAGGCGCTGCTCGACGCGCAGCGTGACGGAAAAATGCCGTACGGCGAGATCGTGCTGGTCGTTTCTTCCCGCGCGGGGGCCTATGCGCTCACGCGGGCGGAAAACGTGGGTGTTGCGGCACGCGTGCTCACGCCCTCCTGTGGGCAGGAGCCGTTTGAAAACGAGCTTTCCGTGCTGCTGCGCGAGCAGGAGATCGACCTCATTCTCCTCGCAGGCTTTACGGTCATCCTCAGCGCAGAATTTACAAAGCAGTGGCCGCGGCGCATCCTGAATGTCCATCCGTCCCTGATCCCCGCCTTCTGCGGCAAGGGCATGTATGGCCTGCGGGTGCATGAGGCCGCGCTCGCGCGCGGCGTGAAGGTCACGGGCGCGACGGTGCACTTTGTCAACGAAATTCCCGACGGCGGCGAGATCCTGCTGCAAAAGGCGGTGGAGATCGCGCCGGACGACACGCCCGAAACGTTACAGCGGCGCGTGATGGAGCAGGCGGAATGGCAGCTGCTGCCGCTTGCGGCAGAGCGCGTCTGCGCAGAGATCGTAAGAGAGAAGGAGCAGAAAAATGACTGATTTTCTGGAGTTTTTAAGGGCGACCTCTTATCCCGGCCGCGGCATCCTTGTCGGACGCCGCTGTGTGTACTATTTCATCATGGGGCGCAGCGAGAACAGCCGCAACCGCGTCTTTGTCAAGACCGAGGACGGCATCCGCACCGAGGCGTACGACCCCGCCAAGCTCTCTGACCCCAGCCTCATCATCTATCATCCCGTGCGCACGATGGGGCGCGACCTCGTCGTGACGAACGGCGACCAGACCGACACCATCTGCGAGCACGGCGACTTTCGCCGCGGCCTCATGACGCGCGAATACGAGCCCGACGAGCCAAACTGGACGCCGCGCATCTCCGCCATCATGCACGAGGACGGCTCCTTCGAGCTGTCCATCCTCAAGCGTAAGGATGGACGCTGCCTGCGCGAGTTCTTCTGCTACGAAGGCTGCGACGAGGGCAAGGGCTATTTCATCAGCACCTATCGTGGCGACGGCAGCCCGCTGCCGACCTTCGCGGGCGAGCCGATGGAGGCGAGCGTCCCCTCGCCCGAAGAAGTCTGGGCGGCGCTCAACGCGAACAACAAGGTCTCCCTTTATACGAACATGAACGGCGAGGTAAAGCTGTTCAACAAAAACTTAGGCGACTGAGGAGGACGATATGAACGAGCTGGAACTCAAATACGGCTGCAACCCCAACCAGAAGCCCGCGCGCGTTTTCATGAAAAACGGCGCAGCCCTTCCCTTTACGGTTCTCAACGGCAAGCCCGGCTACATCAACCTGCTCGACGCCTTCAACTCCTGGCAGCTCGTGCGCGAGCTGAAGGAGGCGACGGGCCAGCCCGCCGCGGCGAGCTTCAAGCACGTCTCCCCCGCAGGTGCGGCGCTCGGCCTGCCGCTCGATGAGGTGGACAAAAGGGCCTATTTCGTCGCGCCCGACGCGGCGCTCTCCCCCATCGCCTGTGCCTATATCCGCGCCCGCGGCGCGGACCGCCTCTGCTCCTACGGCGACTGGGCGGCGCTCTCCGACGAGTGCGACGCCGCCACCGCCGCGTATCTGAAAAACGAGGTCTCCGACGGCATCATCGCCCCCGCCTACAGCGACGAGGCGCTTGCCATCTTAAAGACGAAAAAGGGCGGCAAATACAACGTCGTGCAGCTCGACCCCGCCTATGCCCCCGCGCCGCTGGAGCAGAAGGATGTTTTCGGCATCACCTTCGAGCAGGGCCACAACGACTGCAAAATCGATGAGAGCCTGCTCCAAAACATCGTCACCGAAAACAAAGACCTGCCCGAGAGTGCGAAGCGCGATATGCTCCTTGCCCTCATCACGCTCAAATACACCCAGTCCAACTCCGTCTGCTACGTCAAGGACGCTCAGACCGTCGGCGTGGGCGCAGGCCAGCAAAGCCGCATCCACTGCACCCGTCTGGCGGGACAGAAGGCGGACAACTGGTATCTCCGCCGCCATCCGAAGGTGCTCGCTCTCTCGTTCGTGGACGGCATCCGCCGTCCCGACCGCGACAACGCCATCGATGTCTACCTCTCTGACGAGTGCGACGATGTGCTCGCCGACGGCGCGTGGCAGCATATCTTTAAGGAGCGCCCCGAGGCGCTCACAGGCGAGGAAAAGTGCGCTTGGCTCTCGCAGCAGCGCGGCGTGACCGTCGGCTCGGACGCCTTTTTCCCCTTCGGCGACAATGTCGAGCGCGCGCGCAAGAGCGGCGCTTCCTACATCGTCGAGCCGGGCGGCTCGATCCGCGACGACAATGTCATCGAGACGGCGAACAAATACGGCATCACTATGGCGTTCACGGGTATGCGCCTGTTCCATCATTAAGCAAGGAGGAATTTCTCCATGAAGCTCATGGTCATCGGCGGCGGCGGTCGCGAACACGCCATCATTAAAAAGCTGAAGGAAAATCCCGCGGTCGAGAAAATTTACTGTCTGCCCGGCAACGGCGGCATCGCCGCCGACGCGGTCTGCGTCAGTGAGATCGGCGCGAAGGACATCCCCGCGCAGGTCGAATTTGCCAAGGCGCACGGCATTGATTATGCCGTTGTCGCGCCGGACGACCCCCTTGCACTCGGCGCGGTGGACGCGCTGAGCGCGGCGGGCATCCCCTGCTTCGGCCCTGACAAAAAGGCCGCCGTCATCGAGGCGAGCAAGGTGTTTGCAAAGGACTTGATGCAAAAATACAACATCCCCACCGCAAAATACCGCGTCTTTACCGACGCGCCCTCCGCCTGTGCCTACATCGACGCCGAGGGTGCGCCCATCGTCGTCAAGGCGGACGGTCTCGCGCTCGGCAAGGGCGTCGTCGTCGCGCAGACAGTCGAGGAGGCGAAGGCCGCCGTGCGCGCGATGATCGAGGATAAGACCTTCGGTCAGAGCGGCGCGCGCGTCGTCATCGAGGAATATATGGAGGGTCCCGAGGTCTCGGTGCTGAGCTTCACCGACGGCGAAGCGCTCGTGCCGATGGTCTCCTCCATGGACCACAAGCGTGCACTCGACGGCGACAAAGGCCCCAACACCGGCGGCATGGGCGCGGTCGCGCCGAACCCGTATTATACAAAGGAGATTGCGGCGGAGTGCATGGAGAATATCTTCCTGCCGACGATCCGCGCGATGAAGGCGGAGGGCCGCCCCTTCCGCGGCTGCCTCTACTTCGGGCTGATGCTCACCAAGAGCGGCCCGAAGGTCGTGGAGTACAACTGCCGCTTCGGCGACCCCGAAACGCAGGCGGTGCTGCCGCTGCTCAAAAGCGATCTGCTCACCGTCATGCAGGCAACGACGAACGGTACGCTCGCGGATGTGAGCGTGGAATTTTCGACCGGTTCCGCCTGCTGCGTCGTGCTCGCGTCCGAGGGCTACCCCCAAAAGTATGAGAGCGGCTTTCCCATCACGATGAGCGAGGAGGCCGCCGCGCACTGCTATGTCGCGGGCGCAAAAAAGGACGGCGATACGCTCCTGACCGCGGGCGGGCGCGTGCTCGGCATCACCGCCGCCGCCCCCACGCTGAGGGCCGCCGTCGAGGAGGCGTACCGGCTGGCGGAGGGCGTAGCTTTTGCCAACAAATACTGCCGCAGCGACATCGGCAGCGCCGCGCTCGCGGCGCGGGAGGAGAGAGGATAAAATGGTATTTCGGACCTATGTGGAAAAGCGGCAAGGTCTCGCGCCCGAGTGCGAGGCGCTGCTGACGGACTGCCGCGATTTTCTCGGCGTGCAGGGCCTGCGCGCCGCGCGTATCTGGAATCGCTATGATGTAGAGGGGATCGAGGCCCCTCTCTTTGAAAATGCCTGCAGGAGCGTGTTCTCCGAGCCGCCGCTGGACCTTGTGTCCGACGCGGCGGACACGCAGGACGCCTGCGCGGTCTTTGCCGTCGAGCCCCTGCCCGGTCAGTTCGACCAGCGCGCAGACAGCGCAGCGCAGTGCATCCAGCTTTTGAGCCAAGGCGCTCGCCCGACCGTGCGCACGGCAAAGCTCTACGCGCTCTATGGCACGCTGACGGATGCCGATGTCGAGGCGGTCAAGCGCTATGTCATCAACCCCGTCGAAAGCCGCGAGGCGAGCCTTGCAAAGCCCGAAACGCTCGCCGAGAAGCTTGCCGAGCCAAAGCGCGTTGCGTCCGTCGAGGGCTTTACCGCCATGGACGAGGCCGCGCTCTCCGCGCTGCTCTCCTCCATGGGGCTTGCCATGGATATCGCCGACCTCAAGGCGCTGCAAGACTATTTCCGCGAGACCGAGCGCCGCGACCCCACCGTGACCGAGCTGCGCGTGGTCGATACCTACTGGTCCGACCACTGCCGCCACACGACCTTCTCCACACACCTTGACGAGATCCGCATCGACGATGACGCCGTCAAGGGCGCCTATGCGCGCTATCTTGCTGCGCGCGAGGAGGTCTACGGCGCGGAGAAGGCCGCCCAGCGCCCGCAGACGCTTATGGATATTGCGACCATCGGCACAAAGACGCTCAAGGTCCGCGGTCTGCTCCCCGAGCTCGACGAGAGCGAGGAGATCAACGCCTGCTCCATTCATGTGCCCGCCGTGGTGAACGGCAAGGAGCAGGACTGGCTTTTGATGTTCAAAAACGAAACGCATAACCACCCCACCGAGATCGAGCCCTTCGGCGGCGCGGCCACCTGCATCGGCGGCTGCATCCGCGACCCGCTCTCCGGCCGCGCCTACGTCCATCAGGCAATGCGTGTGACGGGCGGCGGCGACCCGAGAAAGGCGCTTGCCGAAACGCTTTCAGGCAAGCTCCCGCAGCGCAAGCTCGCCCAGACCGCCGCGGCGGGCTACTCCTCCTACGGCAACCAGATCGGCCTTGCCACCGGCCATGTCGCGGAGCTGTACCACGAGGGCTATGTCGCCAAGCGCCTTGAGTGCGGCGCAGTCGTCGCCGCTGCGCCCGCGAGCAATGTCGTGCGCGAGCGTCCCGCGCCGGGTGATGTGGTCATCCTGCTCGGCGGGCGCACGGGGCGCGACGGCATCGGCGGCGCGACCGGCTCCTCCAAGAGCCACGATATGAAATCGCTTTCCACGATGGCGAGCGAGGTGCAAAAGGGCAATGCGCCCGAGGAGCGCAAGATCCAGCGTCTGTTCCGCGACGGCGCAGTCACGCGCCTCATCAAGCGCTGCAACGACTTCGGCGCGGGCGGCGTGTCCGTCGCGGTCGGCGAGCTGGCGGACGGACTCATCATCGACCTCGACGCCGTGCGCAAGAAGTACGAGGGCCTCGACGGCACGGAACTTGCGATCTCCGAATCGCAGGAGCGCATGGCGGTCGTCGTCGCGCCGGAGAACGAGGCGAAATTCATCGCCGCTGCCGCGGCGGAAAACTTAGAGGCCTACCACGTGGCGGTCGTGACCGAAAGCCCCCGCATGGTCATGCGCTGGCGCGGACAGACGATCGCCGACCTCTCCCGCGCCTTCCTCGACACCAACGGCGCGACGAAGCACGCCTCCGTCGCCGTCCCCGCGAGGGAATGTGCCGCTCCCGCCGCAGCTCAAACGCTGCGCGGCATGGCGGGCAGCCTCAAGAGCGCGTCCCGCCGCGGCCTTGTCGAGCGCTTCGACTCCACCGTCGGCGCGGGGACGCTCCTCATGCCCTTTGGCGGCAGGACGCAGCACAGCCCCGCGCAGGCGATGGCGGCGCTCCTGCCCGTCCTCCCCGGCGAGAGGACCGCGCAGGGCAGCGTGATGGCTTGGGGCTGCGACCCCGACGCGCTGAGCGCCGACCCCTATCGCGGTGCGCACGACGCGGTCTACACCTCGGTCGCCAAGCTCGTCGCCGCAGGCGCGGACTATCATAAGGCATATCTTTCCCTACAAGAATTTTTTGAAAAGCTCCGCAATGAGCCCGCGCGTTGGGGCAAGCCCTTCGCGGCGCTGCTCGGCGCGCTGGACGCGCAGCTGGAGCTGGGCGCCGCCGCCATCGGCGGCAAGGACTCCATGTCCGGCAGCTTTCTTGACCGCGATGTGCCGCCGACGCTCATCTCCTTCGCCATCGCGCCGCTGCTCGAAGGCGAGCTGCTGACGACCGACCTGAAGGCGGTGGGCCACGGCGTCTACCTCTTCGCAGGCAAAACGCCCGAGCAGCAGGCCGCCGCGTGGGAGCGTTTCACCGCGCTTGCGCGCGCGGGCAAGGTCGTGAGTGCGTGGGCGGTCGAAAACGGCCTTGCCGAGGCGGTGATGAAGATGTCCTTCGGCAACGAGATCGGCTTCGCCGCGGAAAATACGGCGCTCGACTGGTTCGCCCCCATGCCAGGCGCGATTGTCGCCGAGCTGAGTGATGAAGTCTCCGACGCCGTGCGCATCGGCGTCACCACAGCGGAAAAGGCCATTGCCCTCGGCGCGGACAGTGCCTCCATCGAAGAGCTTGCCGCGCTGAACGACGCCGTGCTCGAAGCCGTCTACCCGACAAAGACGCGGGACAGCGGCACGGTCGAGAGCTTTTCCCATGAAACGAAGGCGCGCGTCGCCCCCGCCGTCAAGCAGGCGCGTCCGAAGGCGCTCATCCCCGTTTTCCCCGGCACGAACTGCGAGTACGACACGCAGCGCGCGCTTTCGGAGGCAGGCGCGGACGCCGAGCAATTCATCGTCCGCAACCTCACGAGCGCCGATGTCGCAGACAGCGTCGAGCGCTTTGCAGCTGCCGTCAGGACCGCACAGATGATCGTCATTCCCGGCGGCTTCTCCGGCGGCGACGAGCCGGACGGCAGCGCCAAGCTCATCACCGCGTTTTTCCGCAACGCCGCCGTCCGCGAGCAGGTGACGGCGCTGCTCGAGCAGCGCGACGGCTTGATGCTTGGCATCTGCAACGGCTTCCAGGCGCTCATCAAGCTCGGCCTCGTGCCCTACGGAAGGATCATGGATACCGACGAGTCCTTCCCGACACTCACCTACAATGTCATCGGCCGCCACCAGTCCAAGCTCGTGCGCACGCGCGTGTGCTCGACGCGATCTCCGTGGCTTGCGGGAACAGAGGTGGGAGATATTTACACCGTTCCCATTTCGCACGGCGAGGGGCGTTTTCTCGCCTCGCAGGAGCTGATCGAACAGCTTGCCGCAAACGGCCAGATCGCCACGCAGTATGCAGGCCTTGACGGATATGCTACAATGGATACTGCTTTCAATCCCAACGGCTCCGTCTGCGCCATCGAGGGCATCACCTCCCCCGACGGGCGGGTGTTTGGCAAAATGGGGCACAGCGAGCGCATCGGCCCCGCGCTTTACCGAAACGTGCCGGGGACTTACGATATGCACCTGTTCGCCTCGGCGGTGCGTTACTTCAAAAAATAGGAGGGCAAGTCATGGCCTATTACTATCCCGATCCGTCTCATACCTTCAGCGAGTACCTGCTCGTACCGGGCTACACCTCGGAGGAGTGCGTGCCCGACCGCGTTTCGCTCAAAACGCCGCTGGTCAAATACCGCAAGGGGCAGGAGGACTGTCCCATCAGCCTGAATATCCCGATGGTCTCGGCGATCATGCAGTCGGTGTCGAACGACACGCTCGCCGTCGCGCTTGCCAAGGAGGGCGGGCTTTCGTTCATCTTCGGCTCGCAGTCCATCGAAAGCGAGGCGGAGATGGTGCGCCGCGTGAAGAGCAGCAAGGCGGGCTTCGTCGTCAGCGCCTCAAACCTCACGCCGGAGCATACGCTCGCCGATGTGCTCGCGCTCAAGGAGAAAAACGGCTTCTCCACCGTCGCCATCACTGAGGACGCCATGCCCAACGGGAAACTCCTCGGCATCGTCACGAGCCGTGACTACCGCGTCAGCCGCATGAGCACAGACCTCAAGGTGCGCGATTTTATGACGCCGCGCGAAAAGCTCATCACTGCTCCCTCCTCCACCACGCTCAAGGAGGCCAACGACATCATTTGGGAGCACAAGCTCAACGCCCTGCCCATTGTGGATGAGAACGACTGCCTGCGCTACTTCGTTTTCCGCAAGGACTACGCCGAGCACAAGGAGCACCCACTCGCCCTCCAGGACGCGCAGAAGCGCTATCTGGTCGGCGCGGGCATCAACTCCCGCGACTACCACGAGCGCATCCCCGCGCTCGTTGAGGCGGGCGCGGATATTCTCTGCATCGACTCGTCCGAGGGCTACTCTGTCTGGCAGAAGAAGGTCATTGACTTCGTGCGTGAGAACTACGGCAATACCGTGAAGATCGGCGCGGGCAATGTGGTCGACCGCGACGGTTTCCGCTTCCTCGCCGAGTGCGGCGCAGACTTTGTCAAGGTCGGCATCGGCGGCGGTTCCATCTGCATCACGCGCGAGACCAAGGGCATCGGCCGCGGTCAGGCGACCTCTCTCATCGAGGTCTCCGCCGCGCGCGACGAATATTTCCGCGAAACGGGCGTCTATGTTCCCATCTGCTCCGACGGCGGCATCGTCCACGACTATCACATGACGCTCGCCCTCGCCATGGGCGCGGACTTTCTGATGCTCGGCCGCTACTTCGCCCGCTTTGACGAATCGCCCACGAATAAGCTCCTTGTCAACGGCGTGTATGTCAAGGAATACTGGGGCGAGGGCTCGAACCGCGCGCGCAACTGGCAGCGCTACGACCTCGGCGGCAAGACGGGTCTTGCCTTTGAGGAGGGCGTGGATTCCTATGTCACCTACGCAGGCTCTTTGCAGGATAATGTCGCGCGTAGCCTTTATAAGGTCAAATCCACCATGTGCAACTGCGGCGTGACCACGATCCCCGATCTTCAGAAGAACGCGAAGCTCACGCTCGTCTCCGCCACCAGCATCGTCGAGGGCGGCTATCACGATGTGATGCTCCGCTCCACCGGCAAGGGGAATGACTGAGCAGGGGCGCGCCAATTGACAACGCAAAGCGCATCCAGCTTATCGCTTATTGGGCGTAGTTTTTCAGAAAGATCATGGAAGCGTACGGTGCAGCCGCTGGCGCACCACTGAGGGCAGCAGGGGCGAGTCCTTCTTCGGTGACGGAAACAGCCATCTGGAAGCATTCCTTTTCCGGTACTCCTTTGGCGCTGCATGAAGTGATTTCTTCATGCAGGAAAACGTCCTTTGAAGAGATAGATGGAAAAAAGCAAGCCAAGGACACTCTCCTTGGCTTGCTTTTTCATAAGCTCAGATCATGCGGCATTGCCGCCCGCAAGGCAGGCGGCAAGAAGGGCGACGAACTCCGTGGGATGCGGCTTGCGCTCCAGCGGACACCTCGTTATCGCCCGCAGCGTTCGCCTGTCTGTTTTCCAGATCAGATCCACCGCAAAGCAGATGCTGCGCTTTATATCAAGGCTGCCGGTGTGATAGTGCTGCGCGACCGCCGGATACAGCCATCGCTCGGCAAGCATCGCCCGATCAGGTCTCCGGACTGTCAGATATACCGCATACGAGACATGAAAAAACCAAGAGCTGTCAGCTCTCAGACCGAGCCCGCGCAAAAGCCCGTATATTTCCCCAATGTCCACGGAGCATTACGCCACCTCTCTGTCTTCAACTTTCGCGATCTCCTCCCGCAGGGACGAGAGCAGCTCTTTGAGCTCGTGCTCCTCCAGCATGAGCAGAAGGAACACCAGCGCGACCGCGGAAAAGCAGTATATGCCCCGCTCCAAATCGCTGTACGCGCGGCCGGTGATGCGAAGCCGCTCCGCCATCTCCTCCTGTGTCAGCCCCCTGCGCCTGCGCAGTGCGCTGACATATCCTGAAAAGAAGCTCCTGAGCGCTTCTTTATATAATTTCATAGGCTAAGACCTCCGTTTCGACGGGTTTCGGCATCTCTGTAAAAATCCTACTCCTTCACGAAGCACGCTTCCATGCAGTACACTTCATACCACCCAGAAAATGGCAGCACTCCCCTCTCCTTTTACAGCAGCGTCAGCAGGATGCTCTCCGCTTTCTGCTCATACCAGAAAAAAACCAAGTCCGCACAAAAAAGCTGTAAATTTTCTCCCGCTTGGGCAAAAAGTATGATATACTCGATTTATTCCTGTGCCGGAGGTGCATCATGAGCCGATATGACGCTGTTGTGAAAATGTGGCAGGACTGGAACGTCCACACCGTGGATGACCTTGCTCTGCGACTGGATAATTTCCGCATTCTGTTTGCCTACAACTCCGGCAAGCTCGAGAATGCCGAGATCAACTACCACGACACCCGCGAGATTTTTGAAAACGGCAAGGTCGTGGGCTACACCGGCAGCACCCGCACCCTGTTCGAGCAGCAGAACCAAAAGGTGTGCTGCGACTTTTTGCAGGACAAGATTATCGCAAAAGAGTCTCTGTCCATCGAGCTGATCCGCGACATCCACCGCGCATTGACGGAGGGCACTTACGATGAGCGCCGCTACATCGTGAACGGTGAGCGTTCCGGCGAATTCAAGAAGCACGACTATGTGACCGGCAAAAACGAGGTCGGTTCGCAGCCCGATGAGGTAGAGAACGACCTTGCGGAGCTGATCGAAGAGGTCAACGCCATCGGAGCGAAAGCACCCCTGAAGGCACGGGCGTACCTCCACGCCCGGTTTGAGAATATCCACCCCTTTGCGGACGGTAACGGGCGTGTGGGGCGAACGCTGCTGAACTATTGGCTGATGATCAACAACTATCCGCCTACCATCGTCTATGAGGAGGATCGCCGCGCCTATTATGACGCGCTGCAAGATTACGATGAGCAGGAGGACTTGACGCCGCTGGTGCAGTTTTTGGAAGCCCAGACGGTCAAGACGTGGTCGCGCAGCGCGGAAGGCAAGAAGCCCGCGCCGCACAAAAAGCTGAACTCGTTTTTGCTGTGACGCTTGATGCAAGACAAGAAACGCTCTCGTCAGAGGGCGTTTCTTTTATGTCTGCACATCGGGACTGCTGCTCACGACCGAGGGATTTCGGGCAAATGCTGTGCATCGAGCATATTGCTTCCTTTTGGTGTTTTCGGTATGATAAGCAAGGAAACTCCCCTGTCGGGGGCAAAATTGACCTTGTGATCCAACTGCGGGGAGCCGCAGAAATAGATTTTCAGAAGGAAAGAAGAAACGATGAAACGAAAACTGCTATCTCTTGTTCTTGCCTTTGCCATGACGGCCGGTCTGCTCACCGTAGGCGCGGGCGCGGCGGGGCCGGCCTACGGCGACAACGCGGGGCACTGGGCCGAAGGCTCCATCGGGCGCTGGAGCGAGCATGGTATCGTTCAGGGCAGCAACGGTGCGTTTGCCCCCCCAACGGGCAGTTCACCTGCGCACAGCTCGCCAGCATTCTCGCAAAGCTGCTCAAGCTGCCTGCCGCGGAAAATGCGGGCTTTGCCGACAACAAGCGCCCGGGGCTGGTTCTTTGATGCCATCAACCGCTGCGCGGCTGCGGGTATCCTTAACGGCAACGGCGATGGCACCGTGACCCCCAACACGCCCATCGCCCGCGAGCGCGCCATGGTCATATTGGGACGCGCGATGGGCATCGAGCCCATCGAAAATCCTGATTTGACGAAATATGCCGACGCCGCGTAGGTGGTCTCCAACAATCTGTTGTCGCAGCTTGTTTCCGTGGAGTAATCGAGTTTTACTCTCTTTAAATTTCAGAAAGCCCTGTTCCGTGGGAGGGGTTGCGATACGGTCATCTGAAGAATGTTCAAGTTGGTTATTTTCACACCCTGCTGCAAAATACAGGAAACGGAGGCCGAAGCGAACCGCTTCGGCCTCCGTTGTTCTATGCGCTTTCCCTTTCTACAAGAATTTCATTCATGCTCACGCCCCACAGCCTTGAGACCGCGTAGAGGTTATCTACGCTCGGAAGGCTCCTTCCCGCCTGCCATTGGTACACGCCCTGCGGGCAGCCCAGACCGAGGTATTCCTGCAGCTCCTTCACGCTGTACCCCTTCTCCAGCCGCAGGCGGCGGAGGTTTCGGCCCGTAGCGGCAGCGTCGATAACGGGATAGCGCGGCAGCTCCCTTCTCTCCATGCCGCCTCACGCGCTGCGCCCAAGGCGCAGCAGGTTGGTCCGGGCGACGAGCTTGGACTTGCGCGGGTACGGAATGCACTGCATCGCGGTGTTCAGCGCCTCGCGGCTCCCCACGAGGATGACCTCCTTCCCCGCTCGTGAGATCGCGGTGTAGAGCAGGTTGCGATACAGCATTCTTGTAGTCGCCATGCTCACCGGCATGAGGACGGTGTCATACTGGCTGCCCTGACTTTTGTGTACCGTCAACGCATAGGCGAGCGCAAGCTGCGGCGGGGGCGCGTCGTCATGACCGATGCCGTATTCCCCCTGTCCACGGTCGATTTGCCATGTCTTCAGCGTACCCCTGACTGCCAGCGCGGCAACACGGTGCGGCTTCTCTCCGCGAATATGCAGCACACCGACGTCGCCGTTGCAGATGTTGTAATGGTTTGCTTTCCTGTACCAACTTCCGTGATCACTACATTGACGGTCAGAAGAGTGTCATCCTTCAATGAACCGCACCCGGACAGGAAGATAAAGAGAGTCAATAAGCACAGAGCGATTCCGATTCCTCTTACATTTCTATCCAGCAATGTCTTATCCTCCTGTTTTTTGCTGCGGAACTTATCCAATCTATGAAAAAGGCGCTTCTTCCTCCCTTTGCGTCAGGCGGGACAACGCACAGACTGCGTACATATAGCCTGCAAGAATCAGCGGTGCCGGCAGCCCGTAAAGCAGCGGCACCGGGATGATACGCCAAAACAGCTTGAGCACACCGATCTCCGCGCCGTAGGTGAAGAAGTAGTTCGCCTCCGGGCAGAGCGTGAGGCGTAAAAGGAGATTGATAAGGTGCGCGCCTACGGCAAGCAAACCAAAGGTCTTGAGGATCCGCGGGATATCCTTGGGGTCGGGGCGGTAAAAGCCCAGCGTCGCCAGACTCAGGCCGCAGACAACAAGGATTGCGTGGGTCACATAGTAGCCAAAAATCCGCGGCATTAACAGCGAAAAGCCGGAGAACAGAG
>ERZ825670.1130-NODE-1130-length-31309-cov-5.896717_pt1 | contig 31309 bp, 36 predicted proteins | sample MGYA00519929_ERZ825670 | MGnify/ENA primary metagenome ERZ825670 (study PRJEB31778, sample SAMEA3449207) | human gut metagenome | biome: human gut; feature: human-associated habitat; material: faeces | place: United Kingdom | collected 2010/2012 ...
GTTGCGTTTTTGCTACATTATATGTTGGTATATAATCTTTTTTTACTTTCTTTATATGATAAGTTGTAATTAATGAATTATATGCTGTTCCATTTAATGTTTCTCTTAATGCTGAAGCATTCCAATCTCCTGAATTACTATTACTACTATTTATTCCCATTGTTGTTAAGAAATCTACATATTCAAAGCTTATTCCCGCTTTTCCTGTTAATGTTGATGAACCATATGCTTTTGTTGGCTCTGCTAGTTCATCATGGTTAAATCCTAATATTCTTACCTTTTTTCCTTCTACTTTTTTCATTTGTCCCACTTTTAATGTTTTTCCATTTACTGTAACTGTTTCTGTATTATCTGTTATTGAGTTATCATTTGATATTGCTTTTGCCATTTCTGCTATTTCATCCCACGTATATGCTATTCCATCTTTCATTTCTGTTGTTACCTTTTCTGTATTACTTTCTTTACTTATACTATTTATATATGCAACTACTTTTATATTACTATATTCTGTATCTTCACTTAATCCTGTTACCATACATTTTTTATCTGTTGTTCCTTGTTGTTTTACTGTTCCTCCTACTGAATATTTATATTCTGTTATTACTCCTTCTGGATAATTATTTTCTACATTAATTTTAAAACTATTTCCTGTTACCTCGCTTATTTTTATTTGTGGTGCACTCAAAATGTTCTCTACATTTGCTGTTACAGTTTTTGTTTTTCCACTATCACTTGTTATTTTAAATACATATTTTCCATTTTCATTTACTATATATACTTTTTCTGTTGTACTTGTATCTGCTTTTAATGTAGCTCCATCTGGTGCTTCTATTCCCGTTATTTTTCCTTCTGTTATGCTTGCAGTTACTTTTATCTCTATTGTACTTCCCTCAAATACATACCCTGTTTGAACTTCCGCACTTCCTTTTATTCTTACGCCTGTTATTGGTCCATTTATTGTAACATTAAACTTATCATCTATAGTATATTCATAATCTTTATATTCTCCATTTATTTCTCCGTCTGCTAATTCTGCTGTTATGTCTTTTAATTCTTTTTCTAATTGCCCTCCTGCTAATGTTTCTAATGTTACACTATTTCCTTTGTAGATTTCTTCTGTTTGTATTGATTGTATTGCTAAACTTATTTCTTCTTTTAGCTGTCCTTCCATTGATTTTTCTTTTGCTTTTTTGGCATTTGCAAATAATCCCGTATTTGTTATTGCTTGAATGCTTATTCCCGCTAATATTAATAATATAATTATAGTTATTACCAACGCCACTAATGTTATACCTTTATTATTTATTATTTTCTCCATATTTCTTTTCCTTTCATTTTAATTTTTTATTTATTATAAACAACACAAAAAGACAGCAATATTAACCAGTATCTAATATTGGTACTGGATTAATATTCCTATCTTTTTTTATTATGTTTATTCTTTTATTATTTAGACTACCTGTGTGTGTGTGTGTGTGTGTGTGTGTACTCCTACAAGAGTTTCAGCACTTTTCATATTTTGTACTCCTTTTCTTTTGTTTTACTTTTAGTATGATTATATATTAACATATCGAATTATTTTTGACAAGTATTTTTTATTATTGGGATTTTTTTCTAAAGATTTACTTTTAATTTTCTAATTCTTCCATCGCCTGCTTATATTGTTCTTCATTTGGAGCTTTTCCATGCCATTCAACCTTATTTTCCATAAAAGAAACCCCTTTCCCTTTTACTGTTTTTGCAATTATACAAGTTGGCTTTCCTTTTACATTTCTTGCTACATCAAATGCTTTTATTATTTCTTCTATATCATTTCCATCAATATTTATAATTTGAAATCCAAAGCTTTTAAATTTTTCATCTATTGGATATGAACTCATTACTTCTTCTATTGTTCCATCTATTTGCAAATTATTATTATCTACAATTACACATAGATTATCTAACTTGTATTTATTTGATGCCATTGCAGCTTCCCAAATTTGCCCTTCTTCTATTTCTCCATCTCCTAATATACAATAAACTCTGTAATCTTTGTTGTCTAATTTTCCAGCTATTGCCATTCCGTTTGCATCTGATAATCCTTGACCTAATGAACCTGTTGTCATATCTACTCCTGGTATGTTTTTCATATCTGGATGCCCTTGCAATTTTCCGTTGATATTTCTAAATGATTTTAGTTCTTCTACATCAAAAAATCCTTTATTTGCTAATGTTGCATATAGTGCCGGTGAGCAATGACCTTTTGATAATACTAATCTATCTCTATTTTCATCTTTTGGATTTTCAGGATTTATATTCATTTCATAGAAATATAATACTGTTAATATATCTGCTATTGATAATGAACCTCCTGGATGTCCTGATTGGCTACTATATACTTCTTCTATTATTCCTTTTCTTATTTTTTTTGCAATTTTTTGTAATTCTTCTATATCTTTTATTTTTTGACTTTCCATTGTATGCCCTCCTTTTTATTTCTTTATATATTTTATAATTTTATATTTTTGTTATTCTATTTGCAATACGTGTAATACAAATATTAACTAATTGTAATATGTTTGTAATATTGTTTGATTTTTGTTTGTTTTTATGTTATACTTATTATGTAACAAAAAATTTTGTACTTTGAAAAGAAAGGAGATTGTATGACATCTGAGAAAATAACATCTATAAAGTGCCTTATTGTAAGTGTTATTAATCCTAGTGCTGATCACAATTCAGTTGTAAAAATTGAGAATCTTAATAGTTTGACAACTTCCAAAAAGCTAATAGAACAATTGGCAAAATCTAACAATCTAGCTATCACAGAACTTAATGGTGAGCTTAATGTTCGTTGCTTTTCTGATACTCAATTTCACAATTTTTTCGTACAACTGGTGTTGAACAAAATCATCTAAAACTATAGGAGGCTTTTTATGAAAAGAGATACAATCGTCTGTACTTGTTCAGATTTTATAAAACCTGTTATAAAATCTATTCAATGTGATACCATTGCAATGGTAAAACAGGAAATCTTTGAAGCAGCCAAAAGATATAATGGCTTTATTATGAATGAAGATACTATTTCATTCAATAAGCAAAAAGATTTTAATGATTTTTGGTCATTTATAATGACAAAAATGTAATATGTAAAAAAACGAACAAGTCAACCCCTGGAGTAATACTCTAGGGGTTTTTCTTTTATTCAAATATTTTCTTAAATTCTTCTTCATTTATTTTTTCTTGTTTTAATAAAGTTTGAGCTATTATATCTAACTTATCTCTATGTTCTATTAATAATTTTTGAGCATCATTATAAGCTATATCTATTAAATTTTTAACTTCTTGTCCTATTTTATCTCCAATATTTTCTCCAAAAATCATATAATCATTTTGGTCTCTTCCTTGGAAATCTATAGGTCCTAAGTTATCACTCATACCATATTTTGTTACCATTTCTCTTGCAATTTTTGTAGCAACTTCTATATCATTACTTGCTCCTGTAGAGATATCATCTAATACTAGTTTTTCTGCTGCTCTACCACCTAGTAATGCAATTAATTTTTCTTGCATTTCTGTTCTTGACATATAGTATTTATCTTCATCTGATTTATACATTGTATAACCACCAGCAACACCTCTTGGAATTATAGATACTTCTTTTACATCCATTTGTGTTGGCAGATATTTGCTAACTACTGCGTGTCCAGCTTCATGATATGCTGTAAGTTTCTTGTCTTTTTCTGAATATACTCTTGTTTTCTTTTCAAGTCCTACAGTTACTTTTTTAACCGCTTCTTCTATATCAGAGTTTTCTATTTCTTCATGTTTATTTATTGTTGCAATAATTGCTGCTTCATTTAAAATATTTGCAAGTTCTGCTCCTGTAAATCCAGCAGTGTCTTCTGCTATGCTTTCTAAATTAACATTGTCTGATAATCTTTTATCTTCACTATGAATTTTTAAAATTTCTAATCTTCCTTTTAAGTCTGGTACTGGAATAGTTATTTGTCTATCAAATCTACCTGGTCTTAATAATGCTTTATCAAGCATTTCTGGTCTATTTGTTGCTGCTAATACTATAATTGTTTCTTCTGAACTAAATCCGTCCATTTCGACTAATAATTGGTTTAAAGTTTGATTATTTTCTGTTTCTGCACCACTATTTGATGTTCTTCTTGCTCCAATTGCATCAATTTCATCTATGAAAACTATACATGGTGATAATTTTCTAGCTTTTTCGAATAATTTTCTTACCCTTGAAGCTCCAAGTCCAGCAAACATTTCTATAAATTCAGAACCACTCATTGATATAAATGGTACATTGGCTTCTCCTGCAATTGCTTTTGCAATTAATGTTTTTCCAGTTCCTGGTTTACCATATAAAAGTACACCTTTTGGAATTTTTGCTCCCATTTTTGTGAATTTTTCTGGTCTTTTTAGGAAATCTACTATTTCTACAAGTTCTTCTTTTTCTTCATCTAAACCTGCAACATCTTTGAATTTTATTTTTGTTTTTCTTTCTGTTTCTTCATAAACTTGTCCTTTTTCTCCAAGGCCTTGCATTTTAAATATCATTATAAATAATGCAACCATTATTATTGTTGGTAATAAACTAAATAATGTTGTTGGTATTTGTGTTAATATACTTTTTGGTTTTTGTACTAATTCAATTTCATTACCTTCTGCTACTTTTTGTTGTACCAACTCTATAAATGCTTGTGTATTTGGTACAATAGCCTTTTTCTCTGTATCATTATTTTTTATTTTTACTTTTACACTAGTACTTCCTACTGTCATTTCTATTTTTTCTATATTTCCATATGACATTTCTTTTATTAAATCTGTATATGCTAATATTTTATCATCTGAATTTTGATTTTTTGTTATATAAAATATCATCATTCCAACTAATATTAGTATAAGTACAGCTAATATACTTAATGATAAAATTAGTTTTTCTTTTTTAGGTTTGTTTTTATTGTTTTCCATATTGTATATGCTCCTTTTTTATTTAAGCATTTGAACCTTCTGGTTCTTGCCCTTCATTTCCATCCTCTTTATCTTCTTGTTTTTTGTCTTCTTTTTTCTTTTTATCTTTCTTTTTTTCAGGTTCTTGTTTGTTTTCTTCGTTTTCTTTTAATTCTTCTTTTACTTGTTTTTGAACTTCTACAACTTCTGATAATTGCTCTTGTTTTTTTGTAAAATCAGATTTTAATATAAATATTGCTGCAATCATATAAATACATGATACTAATATATACATTACATCAAAATATTTTATTTGTATTCCAAATAATTGATTTGCTATTACATATAACATTTGCAATATTGTTGGTAAAGTTATTGAATAAATTGCCATATTTAATATTGCAACATATCTCATTTTCATTTTTGTAATTAATGTTGCTAAGTAACCAAATATACTTACAAGAACGACATTTAATATTGTATTTATAAAGTATACAGAAATCGCAGACATTAATAATATGCTAAATAATCCTAAATAAATTGATGTCATTTGTGTTCCTGTAACAAATTCGATTACTTGTTCTTTGTCAAAATTAGACATTCCTATTTGATTTACTAAATCTTCGTAGTTATAATTTAATGTTCCTGTCATTCCAACTTGTTTTATTATAACTCTATTTTTTAATATAATTAATCCGCCAGTTTCTTCTGATATTTCATTTATATATTTATCTATTTCTTCTTGATTTTCTGTATTTGTGTCTATTATTATTTTTCCTAAATACTCTTGTTCTTTTGTTATTACTTCATCATTTTCTAATTTTAATTCATTATCTGCATATGTAAAATTAGGAATTTCATCTTTTACGAATTGTGCTACTTTGTTTATAGCATTTCTAGTTTGATATAGGGTTGTTCCAGCTACTATTAATGCTAATATTATTATAATTTGAAACAAATAGCTTATGGCTCTTGGAAAGCCTTGTGCAGACATTTCACCATATTTTTCTATTTTATCTATTGAATACCATATTTTTTTGAAAAAACCTAATTTTTGATTTTGAGTTTCTTGTTCCAATTATTTCCACTCCCTTCTTAGACCACTATCAACGTGTTTTAAACTTACATTAAATATTGCTTCATCATTTATATTTATATTTTTTCCGGTTATATCAACAGTTACGTGATATGTTCCTATTCTTCCTAATATAGGGCATTTTTGACCATTTATATTAACATATAATTGTTGCTTTTTAAATGCATCTTTTATGTCTCTTACTATATATCTTAATTTATCAACTTTTCTAAACATATCTCTTCCTGTTTCTATATTTACACCATCCATATAGCCACACGGAATAATTGCAACTTTTGTTTTTTTCTTTGTTGTATATGTGTTAGAATAACCAATATTAAACTTTTCAGGAAGTTCTTTTATTTCAGATACATTTGATTTTAGATATCCTATTTTTCTTAATCCCATGTTATTTTTAAATGATATTCTTCCTGTAAATGCTGAGCCTATTCTTACTGCATTTAAATGCATTTGTGGAAATTTTATAAATGCTGATGTGTTACATACGTGTAACATTCCTGTTTCTATTTCATTCATTTTTAAAACTTCAATACAATCTATAAAACGTTTAAATTGCGTTTGTGTATATTGGTCATCATAATAGGAATTTGAAAAATGTGTATATGTTCCTTCTATTTTTATATTTTTCATTTCTTTTATTGTTTTAATCATTTCTTCTCTATTAGTATAAACAAATCCGTATCTTCCAAATCCTGTATCTATTTTTATATGAACCTTTACTGTTTTATTTAATTCTTGTCCTATTTCTTCAGCAACTTCAGCAGATTCTTTTGAACCTATTGTTAGTATAATATTGTTTTCTATTAAAGTTTTTACATCTTCTTTTATTGCTGTTGATGATAACATTAATATTTTTTCTTTAATTCCTGAATTTCTTAATTGCAAGGCTTCTTCAAGTGTTGCAACTGCAAAAAAATCTATTCCATTATCTATTAAGAACTTTGTAAATTCAACTATTCCAAGTCCACAACCATTTGCTTTTACAACAGCTATTATTTTTACTTTATTTCCATTATCATCAGGCAAATTTTTATTAGCATATTCTTTTATTTTTTCTATATTATAACGTAAATCTTTTTTTTCAATTATTACCGCTTTCAAATTTTCCTCCTACTATTTTGTTATTTTTCTTTTGATTTGTCTTAATGTTCTAAATGTTTTTTCAGAAAATTTATATAATTTATATGTTAATGGTTTGAATGGAATGTAAATTTCTCCTATAAATTCTGTGAATGTTGCTCCAAATCCTTTTTTGAATCTATATAATCCGTATTGTGGATGATTTTCATCTACTACACCAGATACTCCTCTAAAGTCATATATATCATCATGTCTTGCTATTGCCATTTTTATCATTTCCCATTGTAGTAGATAATTTGGCATTAAGTTTCTATGTTGATTACTACTTGCTCCATATAAATACCATGTTTTATTTCCATAGAAAATTGGTATTACTCCAGATATTGGCTTGTCCTCATAATATGCCATTAATAATTTCATATGGCCACCTGGTACCATGTTATCATACATTTTTTCAAAGTATTCTAGTGGTCTTGTTATGAAACCATCTCTGTTTCCTGTTTCTATCATTATTTTGTGGAAGTCTTTTAAATCTTCTCTTGTTCCTTCTTTTATTACTACACCTTTTCTACCTGCTAAACGAATATTGTATCTCCATTTTTGGTGAAATCCAGCCATTACCTCTTCTTCTGTTTTGTCTTTTATATCTAGCCTAAATACAAATCTTGGTTGTATTTCATCTTTAAAGTCTTTTGCATCATCTTTTATTTGGTAGCCTAGGTTTGTTATTATGTTTCTAAAGTCTTGGTCTTCTTTTAATATGTCTGGTTCTATTCTTAAAACAAATGCATTGTATTTTTTTGCTAGTTCTTTTGCTCCATCTGTTAATTGTTTCATTACTTTTATATCGTGAATGTCACATACTGGACCTCTTGATGCATACATCATGTTTCCAAATATTGGCATTTTTCTAATCAATACACATAGTGATCCTATGATGTTTTTGTTTTCATCTTCTGCTAGTATTACTTCTGGTTTCCAGTTTGGCTTTTTTACTTCTGCCCATTCTAATGATTGTTGAAAGTTACATCTTTCGTTTGTTTCTAAAAATTTTTTGTATTCTTGTTTTGATTTTTCGTCTGTTACAAATCTCATATTTTTGTTTTGCCTCCTATTATTATTTACGGTTATTCGTATTTTACACCAAGTTGGGGAATTTTACAATATTTTTTGGAGAATTAAAGAAAAAATCTAACCAGTTAAATAGTGGTTAAAATAAAAAAAATATGTAAGTTTTGGGATTTTTATATTCTTAATAATGTTTATAAATATTGGATTCTATATTATACACAAATCTATTCTATTTTAATTATAAATTAATAACTTTTTCTACAATATCTAAATCTTCAATTTTGTTAATTCCAAAGCACTTTTTACCTAAATCTTTTATTGAAGCTCCTAGATGATACATTTCTTTATTATCTATTACTATAAATCTATCGTGAAATTTATTTGTTTCAGCAACTTTTAATATTGGATATTCTTTATTAAATTTTTGAATATCAATTTTTTGTCATGTTATAATAATTTATACTCTACATTTGTTAATCTTTCAAACAGCTGTCCATTAACTATTAAAAATTTTCTCATCTCTACAAAAGCATCCATTATATTTATGTTTACTTGAATTGCTATATCATTTTTAAGCAAACCAGATAACATTGCTATACCTTGTTCAGTAAAAACATATGGCAAATATTTACGATGTTTATCTCTACCAGTATTTTCATTTAAGGTCGCAATTTGCAACCTTAGAGAAGAATCCTCAAAATTTTCTTGTACAGTAGTTTTGTTTAAGGTCACAATTTGTGACCTTAAACTAGAAAACTCTTCTTCCGTTAACTGAAAACAAAACTTTTCTGGAAACCTCTCTATATTTCTCTTTACAGCTTGATTTATTTTTTTATTAACACTTGTATCTCCCATTTCAACAATACCACTTAAATATGCTTTTTTAATTCTATCTTTTTGTTTTTGCAAACTCTCAATTTCTTTATCTATCTTTTCTGTATTTGTTTCTTTACTATATTAATAGTATAACACCATCCCTTCTTTTTCAATAAAAGGCATCAAAAAAATCAACCTTTTGGGAGAAGTTAAATAAGGACAATTATCATTTGCCTAATCTATATTTAATAAAGGATGAATATGAAAAAGATTATCAAATTGGAAAGTATGGTCATCTAAGACTAGAACATTTAAAAACACATAAGAAAGCTGAATATACTATAATGTTTATGGATAATACTTTAAGAAAACATATTGTAAATACTGACCCAATAAAATGGTTAGGACTTATGAATAATTATAAGCATTCAGTTGAAGAAATCATTTTTGAAGAATTAATTTATATATAAAATTTTTAAATTTTTCGATAAAACTCTATACTTTTTCAAAAAATTAGTGTATAATTAAAGAAATTAAGGAATACTATATATTGTAGATAGATATTCTACTAGGTCTGAAATAGTTTACTAGATTAGGACCTGACCCGAGCTGATGCTAAGCGTCAGCAAAAGCCATTCAAACGAATGGCTTATTATTATTGTTTCAATTCTTGTTGCATTGCAATAATATGTTGTTTTATTTTTGATAATTCGTTATCAATGCTTTGAATGTCCTTAGCAAAATATTCTTTCATTTCATTGACTTCTGTTTCGTTTAATTCACTTATTCCTATTTGTCCATAAAGTAATTTTTCTGCTAAAACCTTTCTATTATTTTCCTGTTCATTTTTTTCTCTTAAATTATGGTCAAATCTAATATTACTACTTACTTGCTCTGTCTGTAAGGCTTTTTCTTTTTTCTCTGTCATATTTGTTTTCTTTAGAAATATATTTTTAAAGAAAGTCTTTATCTTGTACCATAAACTATTTGTTTTTATCAATTTATTATTCATTAATATCTACTCCTTGTTCTTGAGTTTCTATTACATTTGCCTTTCTTATTGCTAATTGTTCTTTATAATCTTTTTCTAATTTTTTTGCTTCTTGTAGTGCTTTCCTTTTTTCTAAATCTTGCCTAATTAAAATTGCAAGCTCTTTTTGTTTAGCATTTCCACATTGTATATCTAATTCACTAATTATGGACATTATTTCATCAATTTCAGGATGTTTCTCTCTAAATATTTCTCTTTCTTGTTCAGTTTGTAATTTCATATATGTACCAATTAAGTCTTGTCTTATATAACTTAATTTTTTTCCTAATTCTCTTTCTTCTTCTACTGCTTTTGATGATCTACTTGGTAACTTTGCAAATTGATTTTGTTCTACCCATTGTTTTATATCTCTTGCATTTATTAAATAAGGAGAGATATTATTTTCATCTATCCAATTTATGATTTCCATTATTTCTCTAAATTCAGGATGTTCTTGTTCAAATTCTTCTTTTTCTTGTGCTCCTAATTGCATATATATTTTAAATAAAGTTTGCTTAATATTTCCTAATGCTCTTCCAAGTCTTTTTTCTTCTTTATCTTTAGAATTAGAAGAAGGTGGTTTCGTAGTTTTTCGTTCTTCCATCCATGCCTTTATATCTCTAATATTTGCTAAATTTGGATTCACCTTATTTGTATCTATCCAATTTATTATTTGTAGAACTTCATCAATTTCAGGATGTTTTTCTGAAAATTCTAATTTTTCTTCTTCTGTTTCCAACTGCATATATGGTTTTATTAGATTTCTTCTAAGTTCAGTTAATGCTGTACCTAATCTTTTTTCTTCTGCATCTTTAGAGACTGCACTAGGTGATTTTGTTGTTTTATGTGTTTGCATCCATATTTTAATAGCTCTTGCATTTACTAAATTAGGAAATAAATTGTGCCCGTCTATCCAATTTACTATTTGCATTACTTCTTGTAATTCTGGATGTTCATTTTCAAATTTTAATTTTTCTTCTTCATCTACTATTTGTAAATATGGATTTAATAATCTAAGTCTTATACTTTGTAACGCAGTTCCTAATCGCTGTTCTTCTTTATCGTTACATCTTAATCTAGGAGGTTTATTACTATTTTTTTCTTTCATCCAAAATTTTATTTGCCTTGCATTTATTAAATGTAGAGAAATATTATTTTCATCTATCCAATTTATTATTTCAAATATTTTTTTGAATTCTGGATGTTCTTCTTCAAATATTTTCTTTTCTTGTTCTGTTTTTAATTGCAGATATGGTTTTATCAATGTTTGTCTAATATTACTTAAAGCTATTCCTAGTCTTTTTTCCTCAAGATCCTTTGAAATAGAAGATGGAGGCTTTATTGTCTTTCGTTGTTCCATCCATGTTTTTATATTTAATGCATTTGTTAAATGGTCATTATGTCCTAATATTCCTTGAACTTCATTGAATAATTCTAAAAATTCTTTAGTTTCTCCTTGTATTCTAAAAATATCAATATCTTCAGTTAGAGATTTTCCATCTGAACCACCAATATTAATAGTGTTTCCTTTAAAATCCCCAGTTTTATGTTTTCTTTGGTTAATTTCTGCATCTAAATTATTTTTTAAATAATTATTTACCAAGTCAAATACTATTGTTTTTTCTCTTGATGTATCTGAAGATAGGGCTCTACCTAATTGTTGCAAATAGATTATTCTTGAGTCTGTAGGTCTTAACATTATTACCCCTGAAATATCTTCGACATGTAGACCTTCATTTAACATATCAACAGAAAATAACAATTTTAAATGTTTTGATTTTGAAGCTTCAAAACTCTTTATTGTATTTTTATTTACCTTTTCACTATATCCTTCTCCTGAATAAACAGAATATATTTCTGGATTTGTATCTATATTTGCAAACCATTCTTTTGATGATTCTATTAATTCATCCATATGTTGTTTGTTTTTGCAAAAAACAATATATTTTCCATCTTTTTGGGTCATATTCTTAGCAAATAGTGCTGATATGCCTTCAGCATGTTCTACAATTCTTCTCATTTTGTCATATCTTTTCTGTAATTCCCTTTTTGTTTGAGGATTAGAACATTGTTCTATTTCTGTTTTTATGCTCTCCAAAGAATCTCTTAAAGAATAATCGCATTTAACATAGTTTGGTGCTTGTACTATACCTTTTTGTATAGCATCAACTAATGTTAACTCATAATCTACGTTTCCACTAAACAAATCATCAACAATATTTTTATCATCCATTCTATCAGGAGTAGCTGTTAATCCTAAAATTTTTGCATTTGGATTAATATTAATTAAATCATCAATTTTTTCTCCCCATTTATCAGCACCTGTTCTATGTAACTCATCCATGATAATAATATCAGGATTTAAATTTTCCATAATCTCATTTTTCATTCTTAAAAGAGACGGATATAAAATTATTCTTAGATTTGGAAACTGTTCTTCTGCTATCATTTTTGCAGGTCTTTCTGTTGTTGGTTCTTCTCCTGCAATATATTTTGCAATATATCTATACATTTGGTCTTTTATCGCATTTGTTGGTGCCATAAATAGTATATTTTTATCTTTATTATCTATTATAAGTTGTAAAGATATAAATGATTTACCACAACCTGTTGGTATTACAACTGAAGCTTTATTTCTAATTTTATATGCATTTGTTATAGCTGTATATGCTTCTTGCTGATGTTGTTGCAAACCTAATTCTGGTTTTCCTTTTATTATCATATGTTTCTCACTTTCTATAATAACTTATTGTATATTATTTTCTATTTTTTTCCCATATTATTCTAATATATTTTAAAGATAATGTTGATAAGGTAAAACCTATTACTGGAACAAGAGAACTTAACAATACATTATCAAAGTATCTAATTATATAAGAATATACAACCACAACTATGTATGTTAATATACATATACAAATCTTTCTAGTCCAACTTGTTTCCCATGCTTTATCTAGTTCAACTCTTTTATTTCTTTCTTGTATTTTTTTAATTTCTTCTTCTAAATTCATTATAATCAACTACTTTCTATTTATAATCTTTTATTCTTTAATAAGTTAATAATATGCCTAAAGTCTTTACCATTAAAGAAATATTTTTCTGCTTTAGTAAACGGAATATTATTTTTTCTTTTATAGTCTAACTTATCAATCACTGTAAGCATATCTGAAACCTGAAATAATCTTTTTTTCTTGTGGTCAAAATCTATTCTTCTTTCTACATTTGGATAACTTACAAAAAGAGTATCTAGTATTGTTGCTAGTGTTTCTTGACCATTGTCATAGTAAATTACAACTTTATCAAAAGAATTTATATATTCTTTATTTTCATTTATAAAATTGCTAATTTCTCTTGCTAATGCAACATTTAATTGCATTTTTTTATTTATATATTTTTTATCAATTACAACTGTTCTTATTTTTACTTTTACTTTGCTTGAAAAGTAGAATATTGCCCAAAATATACTTTTTCTTCTTTCAAAATCAAAATGTGAATAATCTCCTCGTTTGGCTACTAAATATGCTAAATGTATCATTCCGTCATAATCAAGTCCGAGAAAGTTTTTCATTTAAGTATTCTAATTCGCTTTTTATTGAATCCGAACTTTCATGCAGTGTAAATGAAACGACATATAAATCTGAACTTCCATCTACAAAACCAAAGTCACCACTTTCATCTATGAATATATTTAATCTTTTTATTGTAATCACCTTTCATTCTTTAATCTAATATTGCTATTTACATTTATAACATAAAAACACATTTTTCTCAATAGAACTGTTGGATTTTTCAAATTTTTATTGACATTTACATAAAGAGGTGATATATAGTAATTGTATTTTATAGTACACTGAAAAATTAATAGACACGAAACACTGGTTAGTAATGTGGTACAATAAGTTATTCTCCCACTTCCGAGACATAGAGAATTAAGATTTGTAATAAGCGTACTAGCCAAATGCGGTGAAAAATATTTTGGCTGGTTTAGAAGAATAGTTTATAAAATGTCCAGCAGTGGTTAAGACCAATTAGCATGTTTCAAGTAAAATTCACTACTTTGCAAAAAAATTGCAATATTAGTAGTTTTATTTGTTGTGCCTAATGGGTCTTTTTGTTATGCTTACAAAAATAGCTAAATATGTATTGCCCTATTTTCTTACAAAGCTTAGCAAGAAGATACTGAAAAAATTTTATGCAGGTATGCAGAAAAATTTTTCAGTAGTCAAAATAATATTTGAATGGAGATGAAAAATATTATTCTGATTTGGCGAAGCCAAACATAAATTATCTATCGTAAGGTTAGATAATTTATGAGCTCTCCGCTAGGAGCCCACGACATCTTTGCAAAATGAAGTTTTGAAAGTGTCATAGTGGGTTACATACTTTCAAATAAAGTTATGTAACAGTTCCCTTTGGTCGCCTCTCGCTACCTGCAAGAAAGGATATTTAAATGGACAAAACAAACTATTCGGTAGCTAGAGTAGAAACTTATACTAGAGCAAGTATTGTAAAAGCAGAAAGACATAATGAACGAAAAAACGAATCTTACTCTAATATGAATGTTGACTTAACTCAAACGCCAAACAATGTGCATTATAAAAAATGCAAAACAACTTATAACGAAAGATTAAAAGAAATGATTAATGATGGAGAAATATCACTTCGAGGATTAAAAGATAATGCAAAAGTATTGATGAAATTATATATGATGATTTAGTAGAAAAAACAAAAGATTACTTCCATGCTATAAAACTTGCACCACAAAGAGTTGCAGAATTCTTTAAAAGTTTATTTGATAAAGAAAAACAAAATGAATTAGAACGACAAAGAATTGAGCAAGAAAAGTTAGAAGCTGAAAGAAAAGCTCGTGAAGAAGCTAGAGAAAAAGCTAGATTAGAAAAACAAAAACTAAAGAACTCTCCTGAATACAAGAAAAGGATGGATAGTTATGAACGATAATAATGAAAAATATAGAATTGAACTCTCTAATGAAGAATATGAATATGTTGAAAACTTGAAACAAGAATATTATAAAAAATTAGAAAATATGACTAAAAATGAAAGATTACAATATTTTAGAGATAATATTGCAATAGAAAATAAATTGAACTTTGAAAAAGAAATAAACGGCACAATATACAATGTAAACACTTACTTTGATGAAAATACTGAAGAAAGCATTTAAAATAAATTTTTTAGACTGACAAAAAAATCTTAAATATACTTGCACTACCAATCCGAATATGGTATTATGTGAACAATATAAATTAAAACTTTGTAATAATTTATATCATATTCGGCTGTCTAAAAGAAAGGAGTTTTTATGGGACAGTCAAATAATGAAAAAATAACTGCTTTATATTGCCGTTTATCAAGAGATGATGAACAGCTAGGCGAAAGCAATAGTATTAAAAATCAAAAATCTATTTTAAGTAAATATGTAAAAGATAATCATTTTATAAATACTAAATTCTTTGTAGATGATGGTTATTCTGGAACAAGTTTTACAAGACCTGCTTTTATGGAATTAATGGAACTTGCAGAGCAAGGTCAAATTGGTACAATTATTGTAAAAGACCATTCAAGACTTGGAAGAAATAGACTTGTAGTTGGTCAATTATTAGAAGAAGATTTTGTGAAACTTAATATTAGGTATATTGCAATAATGGACAATATTGATACTAATGAAGGACTTAATGACTTCTTGCCTATTCAAGATTGGTTCAATGAAATGCATGCAAAAAATACAAGTCAAAAAGTTAGAGCTGTAATGAAAAATAAAGGTAATTCTGGTATACCATTAACAACCAACCCGCCTTATGAATATAAAAAAGATGAGAACGACAAAACTAAATGGATCATTGATGAACCAGCAGCGAAAATCATAAAAAGGATATTCTCTTTATTTATACAAGGCTCTACTCCTTCTCGAATAGCAAAAAAATTTACAGAAGAAGTAATAATGAATCCGACAGAGTATCATCAAAGTTTAGGTATGAAAACACAAAATCCACTATCAGAAGTAAAACATTATTGGTATCCAATAACAGTAACTAAAATATTAGATAGACAGGAATATATAGGAGATACAATAAATTTTAGATATACCACTCGTTCTTTTAAAGATAAAACAAAAATTAAACTTTCAAAAGAACAATGGAAAATATTTAAAAATACTCACGAGGCTATCATTGATGAAGAAACTTGGAATACAGCACAAAGACTTAGAGATAACAAACAAAGACCTACTAGAACAGGCAAAATTAGCATATTCTCTGGTCATCTATTTTGCAAGGACTGTGGAGCTAAACTTTATTATTGTACTGCTAATAATTTTACACCAGACAAAGATTTTTATAGATGTTCAAACTATAAAAAACAATTCTACAAAATCTTGTACTAGCCATAATATAAAAGATAAAAGATTATGTATTAAAAGAATTAGTATTAGATAATATCAAGCAAGTAATATCTTATATTTCATCTTATGAAGATTTATTTATAAAAGAAAAGCTAGAAACTTCAATATAAAAACAGCATAGCATTCAAACTATACTGTAAAGCCAAAGGAGTACTTTTCAATAAATGTCCTTATTGAAAGTACTCCTTACAGTTGATTTCTTGGTTTTTGTCTGGTTCGACGATTTAATCTTTTGGTGGAGATGAGGAGAGTCGAACTCCTGTCCATAACACTTTCCAAATAGACTTCTACAAGTTTATTTTGTCTTTTATTTTCATTTACTTTTCGCCGGCAAACAGGCTAAAAATAAATATATCTTTATAAAATACCCACTATTTCTAAAGAAAAAATAGCTTCGTTTCCTACTTTATTTCGACACCTTATCTAAATCAGTAGGCTATTTAGTAAGATGACACTGCAACTTAGGCAGCGTATGCTAATTCTTGTTTATCAGCGTTTATTTTATTTTCTCGTTTTTTAAGTGGCCAACGAGAATCCACTACTTGCTATCTATTTTTCTGGTGCAATGTCGAAACCATTACATCCCCATATACTTTTTTATTATACTACATCTATATTTTTTTAGCAACATTTTTATTTCTTTTAATATAATATATCGGGTGATTTTTATGAATATTGTTCATACTGATAAATTTTATACTTATGATTTATTAACTCAAAATTTATTTACTCTTAATAGAGCTTTTCCTTTTCTTAATATTCAAGTTGTTGGAAGTAGTGTTCTTGGAAAAAATTTATATGTTATAAAGCTTGGTACTGGTTTAAAAAAAGTTTTCTATTCCGCTTCTTTCCATGCTAATGAATGGATTACAAGTGTTGTTATGATGAAATTTATTGAAGATTATTGTAATGCTTATGTTAATAATTCGAATTTATATGATTATAATATCAAAACTTTATTTAATACTGTTTCAATTTATATTATGCCAATGGTAAATCCTGATGGTGTTGATTTAGTTACAGGAAATTTATCAAAAAATTCTTCTGCTTTTATTCAAGCTCAAAACATAGCTTTAAACTACCCTGATATTCCTTTTCCTAGTGGATGGAAAGCTAATATTCTTGGTACTGATTTAAATTTACAATTCCCTGCAGAATGGCAAAAAGCTAAAGAAATTAAATATTCACAAGGGGTTACTAGTCCTGCTCCTCGTGATTTTGTGGGGTTAGCACCTCTTATAGAACCTGAAGCTAAAGCTATTTACAATTTTACTTTATTACATAATTTTGATTTGATTCTTGCTTATCATACTCAAGGTCAAGAAATTTACTGGAATTTTCAAAATATTAATCCTCCTAATGGGTATGAAATTGGTGAAAAATTTGCAAAAGCAAGTGGTTATCTATTAACTGAAGTTCCCTATAATTCTAGTTTTGCTGGTTATAAAGATTGGTTTATTTTATATTTTGATAAGCCTGGTTATACTATTGAAGCTGGTTTGGGCGAAAATCCTTTGCCTATTTCTCAGTTTGATGAAATTTATAATGATAATTTAGGGATTTTGATTTTAGGTGCTGTAAGTTAGAAAGTAAAAAACATTTTGAATATATCTCAATTTTCTGTAAATACTAAATATTAATAAATTATTAGGAGGTATTTTATGGAAAATCAAAATTTAAATATATTAGATGAAGTAAACAAAGGCGCTACAATGGGAATGGATGCCATATCATATGTTTCTGAAAAAGTAAAAGACAATGATTTTAAAGAAGTTTTAAATGTCGAATACAATAAATATCAAGACATTTCTAATAGAGTCAATGATTTATATAATAATTATAGTAATAAAGAGCCTCATGAGACAAATACTATGACCAAAATGATGACTTGGTATGGAATTCAAATGAAAACTATGACAGATGATAGTACTTCAAAATTATCTGAATTATTAATGCAAGGTACTAATATGGGAATTATTGAAGGTAGACGATTGTTAAATCAAAATCAAAATGCTGAAAAAGATGTTAAAAGTATTTTAAATGATTTCGTTGTTATGCAAGAAGATAGTGTTGAAACTTTGAAAAAATATTTGTGATTTTTTCTTAGACTTTCCTATTTCGACAGACTTTTTATTTTGTACTTGCTATAATATTTTCATCAAACTACAGAATGGAGGGATGATTATGACTAAGGAAGAACTTTTGAAAAAAACTTTTTCTTCTGCATACGAAGCAATGTATGCATTAAATAGGTTTTTAGATGATATTGATAAGTCTTCTATTAATGAAACTAGAAGTAATTATCAAAATCTTAGAGTTGTTGGAAATCGGATATTCGAGGTCTAAAATGTCTAAATTATCAAATCTCTCAAAAAAGGTGGAAAATATTTTTCCACCTTTGTCTTTTTTGTTATGCTGTTTCTTTACTTTTCTTTTCTGGAACACGTCTTTTTTGTTTATTTGATTCGTTTACTGTTTTTTCTCCAGTAATTATTTCTGGTCTTGCTTTATTTATTACTGTATTTCGAGTTATAATGCATTTTGTGATATTAGGTGTTGATGGAATTTCAAACATAATATCTCTCATTATATCTTCTATTATAGAACGTAATCCTCTTGCTCCAGTTTTCCTTTCTATTGCTTTATCTACTATTGCTTCTAATGCATCTTGATTAAATTCTAGTTCAACATCATCCATTTCTAATAATTTTTGATATTGTTTTACTAATGCATTTTTTGGCTCTGTAGCTATTTTTATTAATGCTTGTTTGTCTAAATCTTTTAATGTTGCTATTATTGGTAATCTTCCTATAAATTCTGGTATTAATCCAAATTTTAATAAATCTTGTGGTAATAATTCTTGGAATACTTCGTATTTATTAATTTCTTTTTCACTTTCGATTTTTGCACCAAAACCTATTGATTTTTTACCAGTTCTTTCTTTTATGATATTTTCTAAGCCTTCAAAAGCTCCTCCACAAATAAATAGTATGTTTTCTGTATTTATTTGAATCATTTCTTGATTTGGATGTTTTCTTCCACCTTGTGGTGGTACTGATGCTATTGTTCCTTCAATTATTTTTAGTAAGGCTTGTTGAACACCTTCACCACTAACGTCTCTTGTTATTGATAAATTTTCTGATTTTCTTGTTATTTTATCAATTTCATCAATATATATGATTCCTTTTTGAGCTTTTTGAATATCTCCATCTGCTGCTTGAATAAGTTTTAATAAGATATTTTCAACATCTTCTCCAACATAACCAGCTTCTGTTAATGTTGTTGCATCTGCTATTGCAAATGGTACATTTAATATTTTTGCTAATGTTCTTGCAAGAAGTGTTTTTCCACATCCAGTTGGCCCTAAAAGTAATATATTACTTTTTTGTATTTCTACATCATCTTTTTCTTTTTCGTTGCTTTCTTCATGAGCAATTCTTTTATAATGATTATAAACTGCAACTGCTAATGTTCTTTTGGCTTCATCTTGGCCAATTACATAATCATCCAATATTTTCTTTATTTCTTTTGGATTTGGTATTTTATCTAAATCATTTAATGTATAACCTAGTTCATCTTCTTCATATTTTTCTGCTTCTATAATGCTTGTACATAAATCTACACATTCATCACAAATAAATACACCTGGACCTGCGACAATTTTCTTTACACTATCTTGTGATTTGCCACAAAATGAACATCTTACATTTTTTGGGTTATCATTTTTAGCCATTTTCTATCTCCTTTAATTACATTCTTTTATCCATTATTCCATCTATTAATCCATATTTTAATGCTTCTTCTGCTGTCATATAATGGTCTCTTTCTGTATCTCTTTCTATTGTTTCTATAGATTGACCTGTTCTATCACTTAATAATTTGTTTAATTTTTCTCTTGTTCTTATCATATGGTCTGCATGAATTTTTATTTCAGTTGCTTGACCTGAAATTCCTCCACCTTGACCACCAATTAATGGTTGATGTATTAATATTTCTGAATTTGGTGTTGCAAATCTTCTACCTTTTTCTCCATTTGCTAAAAGTACAGCACCAAAACTTGCTGCTAATCCTACACATATTGTTGATACTGGACATTTTATATAGTTCATTGTATCTACTATTCCCATTCCATCTGTAATAGATCCTCCTGGTGAGTTGATATATAATGATATTTCTTTATCTGGATCTTCTGATTCTAAGAATAATAATTGTGCAATGATTAAACTTGCTGATGTTGGGTTAACATCTTCTCCTAAAAATATAATTCTGTCTTTTAATAATCTTGAGAAAATATCATATGATCTTTCTCCTTTTCCTGTTTGTTCGATTACATAAGGTACTAAACTATCTTTTTCAAACATATTTTTTCCTCCTCTGTCTTTTAGACATAATAATTATACACAAAAAGGCTGGTAATGCTTTTTATAACGCTTCACCCCAACCTTTCTTTTACTATTTATTTTATTTTTGCATTTTTTACTAAAAATTCTAATGCTTTTTCAGATTCTACTCCACTTTTTATGTAATTTCTTACGTTTTCATTTTCCATAAATTCTTTGTCATCTGATTTTCCATAATTTTTAGCCATTTCTTTTACTTTTTCTGTTATTTCATCTTCTGTTGCTTCTATTTTTTCTGCTTTGATTACTGCTTCTAACATTAATCTTGATTTGATTGCTTCTATTGCTTGAGGTTCATATTCTTTTTTAACTTCTTCAGCTGTTTTTCCCATCATTTTTAAGTATTGGTCTAATTTTAATCCTTGATATGAAAGTCTGCTTTCAACATTTCTTAACATATCTTCTGTTTCATTTTCAATCATTCCTGATGGAATATCAACTTTTACGTTTTCGCATACTGCTTTTATAACAGCATCTTCTGTTTCGTATTTTTGTCTTTGTTCATTGTCTTTTTCCATTCTGTCTTTGATGCTTTTCTTTAATTCTTCTAATGTATCGAATTCGCTAGTGTCTTTTGCAAAATCATCGTTTAATTCTGGTAATTCTTTTTTCTTGATTTCGTGTAATTTAACTTTGAATGTTGCATCTTTTCCAGCTAAATCTTTAGAAAAATATTCATCTGGGAATTTTACTTTTATATCTCTTTCTTCATCGATTTTCATTCCAATTATTTGGTCTTCAAATCCAGGTATAAATGTATTGCTTCCTATTTCTAATTCATGACCTTCAGCTTTTCCACCTTCAAATGCTTTACCATCAACAAATCCTTCAAAATCAATAACTGTTATATCACCTTTTTCTACTGGTCTGTCATCAATTGATATTAATCTTGAATTATGTTCTTGCATATGTGATAATTCATGGTTGATATCTTCATCTGATACAGTATACTCTATTTTTGGTATTTCTATACCTTTATATTTTCCAAGTTCTGCTTCTGGTTTTATTTGGAATACTGCTGTAAATATTAAATCTTTTCCTTTTTCGATTTGTTTCACATCGATATCTGGTCTGCTTACAGCTTCTATTTTATTTTCTTTTAATGCAGTTTCTAATTCTTCTGGTACTATTTCATTAAATGCATCTTCATAGAAAATTTCTTTTCCATAATATTTTTCTACTATATTCATTGGAGCTTTACCTTTTCTGAATCCTGGTATATTAAAATATTTTGCACTTTTAAAATATACTTTTTGAATTGCTTCATCAAATTTTTGAGCCTCTATTGTTAACTCTAATTTTACTTCATTTGCGTTTTCTGTTTTCTCAACTTTACATTTCATAATAATTTCTCAATCCTTTCATTTATTCATATAGCTTTTATATTATACCATATTTTTCCTATTTTGCAATGATTTTTTATAAATTTTTCAAAAATACTTGTTTTTTTTATTATTTTATGATAAACTTAGAAGCAGTCAATTTTAATTTAAAAATTAGGAGGTGCAAAGAAATGGCTAAATGTGCAGTTTGTGAAAAATCACAAAGTAATGGAAATAAACTTAGCATAACTCGTTCACATATAAGTAAAAGAAGTCCACGTACTTGGAAACCAAATTTAAGAAGCGTAAAAGCTATTATGGAAAATGGTGAAGTAAAAAGAATTCATGTTTGTGCAAAATGTTTAAAAAATGGAAAAGTTAAAAGAGCATAATGATCGCTCTTTTTTTGTTTATATAAAATATTAAAAGAGGGTTTGTAGTTTACTACTTTCCCTCTTTTCTTAGTCTTTTATTCCAAAAATTAATTTTACAAATCCTCTTAAAAATTTTGGAACTTTTTTTACTACGATAGTCATATGTACCCCTCCTTAATATTCTTATTATTAGCTATTCTTTAGCATGCAAGCCACATGATTCCTACACAAGCTAATGCTACTCCTATTATAAAAAGCCAACCTGTTAGTGGAAGCAATAATACTAATAATATTCCTAATCCTATTCCTATTAATATTACTCCTAATGTTTTTTTCAATGCACATAACATATTATTACCTCCTAATTGTTTTTATATATTATATTAGTTATTTTATTTTATTGTTCCTTTTTATGTAAAATATGCTCTTGGTTAATTATTAATTTTAAAACAAAGTATGTCAAATAATACGAAATAATGGTTTTATTTGTTATTGCTTTTTCATTATTTTCCTTATATAATTATATTAAATTTATAAGATAAGAGGTTTATATATGAAAAGAAATGATGCAATTAATATAATTAATATTTTAAAAGATACTTACCCAGATGCACAATGTAGTTTAGATTTTAAAACTCCTTTTCAAATGGTTGTAGCTGTTATGCTTTCTGCTCAATGTACTGATGACCGAGTTAATAAGACTACTCCTGCTCTTTTTGATAGATGCAAAACTATTGAAGATTTTGCTAATATTGATATTAATGAATTGGAAGATATTATTCATCCTTGTGGTTTTTATAAGAATAAAGCTAAAAATATTAAATTATGTGCTAAACAGGTTTTAGAAAATTTTGGCGGTATTGTTCCAAATAATATGAAAGATTTAATGTCTCTTGCTGGCGTTGGTAGAAAGTCTGCTAATGTTGTTATGCTTGAAGTTTTTGATGATGCTCAAGGTATTGCTGTTGATACTCATGCTAAAAGAATTTCTAATTTGATTGGCTTTTCTAGTGAAAAAGAGCCTGAAAAGATTGAACAGGATTTGATTAGACTTATTCCTAAAGAGTATTGGAATGATGTTAATCATTTGCTTATTTGGCATGGTAGAAATATTTGTGTTGCTAGAAATCCTAAGTGTGATATTTGTCCTGTTAGAGGGTATTGTAAGAAAAATAGAAATATTTAAAATTAAAAAAACTCGCTTGTTTTATACTAGTTAAATTTTTTAATTCAGTATAAATCAGCGAGTCCTTAATTTTATTACAATTCCATATCATCATAATTGTTATTTTCTTTTAAATTTGATGTCATCCTATCTTCTTTTGGATTTTGCAATCCTTGTGTCATATTAGGTGTCCAATTTCTTAGGTCTTGAATAAATTTTCTTTTTTTATCTGTATCTTTTACCTCTTGCACTTGTTTTTGAATAGTATCTACTATTGGTTGATTCACAACTTTCTGGACATCTGTTGGTAACATTTTTATTTGTCTATCAATAATTTTATTTATAAACGGTAACTTTCTAATATATTTACTCCGAACTAAAAATCTTACAAACTTTTCTTTTATGGTTAAATTATTTGCTACTTGTTCCAAGTGTTGTATTTCTTCAAATTCATATTGTTTTTCTTTCAATACCTCTTCTATTTCATTTAAATTATTAAATTGTCTTCCAAAATCATTTTCAATAATAGATTTTAAATTCGAAATATATTCATTTATTGATAATTGTTTTCCATTTTTAGTTTTCAAATTTGCTAAATTATAAAATGGAATTAATTCTTCATTTTCTGTTTTACCATATTGGTTTATTTTTGAATCTATCATATATTGTATAACTCCAGAAAACCTTCGATAATTGGTATTATTTAAATTTAAATTATCTTCTGTCCTTTTAAAAAAATCCGTATCGATTATTTGTATTTTTTGCGTTTCTTCGTTCCACATTACATTGTCATCGTGCATATCTTCGAATATAATCCCTTGTTCAGATATTTCTTCAACATCTTGCTCTGCTTTTGTAATAACTGATTGCAATTGTTCAAATGGTAACATTGATATTATATCTTTCATTTTTCTTCCAGAAACAAAATCCATTGAATACCCCAACAATTTTCCATTATTGTCCTCTAATATTTCATTTGGAAATCTGCATAAATCACTTTTTACTCCTGCTAATTGTTGTAACATTTCTTTACTATAGAATCTTTTTGAATCAGATTTTTCTTTTAATATTTTATATACTGTACTACCATTTCTATATATATTGGCACATTTTCCTTCTCCAATTTTTTCTTGTTTTTCAATTTCTTTTGCATTTACTTTTCTTGACAATTCTTTTTTTTGAGTTATAAGTGTAATTTCTTTATTAGCAAATTCTTTTAATTTTTCTTCTTTTTTCGTTTGCCATTCATTTGAAGATATAAAATCAAAACTTATCTGTGCTATTCCCACATTCTTGTCTTTACCAAATATTTGTGTAGCAAATTGTGCTTCTAGACTATTCATTAAAAAATCTTCATTATTCAACTCTTTTTTCTTATAAGTTCTTGTTTCAAAATCTAACTCTTTTAAAAATTTAATTTCTCTTCCTAACAGTATTGGTGAAATCATATAAATACTATCTTTTCCTTGAAATTCATCATAGCCATTTTCTTTTAATTCTTTTATTTTATCTATAGCATCCAATAAATACATATTAACTGTATCTATCGTTCTAGAAATTCCTTGATTTGCAATCATTGAATGTAAATCAGTTGGTAAATGAAGATGAACACAATTACTAGCTATCCCATATGAAAAAAATTCGTTTATTGAAGTATGTTTTTGAACAGTATTGTTTTGTTTTTCAGAAATCTTACTTTCAAAAAATCTTGTTATAGCTTCTTTTGTGCCTCCTGCTTGCATAATTGCTTTTTGAATTGAAACCTCATCGATTGTTTTAACTTTATTCAATAATTTATTTATTGTTTCTTCATTATCATGAGTTTTCATTGATATTAATATATCTTCTACTTCTATTTTATTCATTATTAACCTTTCTATATTTTATAATTTTTTATTAATTAGTTTAATTCTTTATTTAGAAATCTATTTTTGTTTTTTGGTATTGTTATTTATAGTCTACCATTATCTATTAAATTATTCAAGTAAATTTTTTCTTAAATTTTCCATAAAAATGAATATTCAAAAAACATTTGACATATAATAAAAAATATAGTATACTATATTTAGCTTAAGCAAGAGAATAAATTGAAGAACTCAAATGTTTAGAGAGATATGTTGACCACATATCTCATTTTTTTTGCACAAAAATAAATATGAAGATGAAATCTACAAGCTGGAAAAAGAAAATAGCTTTTTACGAAAAGTTATAAATACATTTGAAAAAACAGTAGATAAATTCATACATTGGGTATGTAATAAGTTCTTAGTTTCTTTTGAAGAAGAATTTATAAGAGATTTTGAACTTGAAAATGATATTTATCTTGATCCAGAGAAACAGATTGAATATGAGGAAGAAAAAGATTGGAATTTAGAATTATAAAAAATACCGGTAGAAGATTGACTCCTACCGATATTTTTTATTTTTTTGTAAACATATGAACAGTTAATTCAGCAGTTTCAGTTATATATTCTGGAAGAATACATCTTGCATAAAAATAGTATCCATTTTCATTGGATTTGCCAATTTCATTAAAAGCATTAGCAACATCATTCATAACGGCATAAAATTCTTCTCCCTTAACATATTCTGACAGATAATCAAATACTTTGCCATGTTCTAATAGTGCACGACCATCATCATACCAACGACTTATTTTTACTGTTACGCTATGAGATGTTTTTGCTGGATAACAGTTTTGAACAGACCACTCAAGTCTACTCATAATCCAATAAAACAGTTCATCTGTTTCTTGTTGTTTTGGACTACGCTCTGTGTTTAGCCGATTTTTATTTCTTTCAGCTAAATTTTCTGCTATAATTAAATATTTTTCGTTTACCATAGAATTTACCTCCTAACAAATTTGTTTGAGAATTATCAACACCAGAACTGGTTTAAATTTATTCAAAAGTTTCAGTTACAATCATTACATTCTCCAACAATATATCCACATTCTTCACTTTCCCAGTTAGGAACATTAGCTAATCCAGTTTGCTCAATATAAGCATTTAATGAATTAGATAGGTTCTCTGTTAATTTTGCTGGGCAAGTATCAAATGTTAAAGGATGGTAAAAAGCACCACAAGATACAGTAACTTTTTTCTTGTCTTCTGAAATTTCTAAGAGAATTTGATTAGGTTTTAATTGTTCCATGTTTTTCCTCCTTCAATATTCATTGTGTTGTTTACTTGTCATTTATGCTCAACTCCAAAAGGAGATTATAAAAGTTAATTGTAGTGTATTTTATCACATTTTTATGTAAAATGCTAGTATTTTAAATTATTTTCTGCTATAATATATTTATCATAATTCCAAACAGAAGAATAGGAGGTTAATTTTATGAATGATAAGAGCAAGACAGAAAGATTAGATTTTGGTATGACAGAAGAAAAATTTAAAGACATGTTAGAGAAACAAGAACGGTTATCAAAAGAAACTTATGACAATAGCGCTCTTGAACAATTTGTAAGGAAACCAAAACAATCAAACTTATACTATAGAATCAAATCAGTTGTAGATTTTATTTTGTTGTTTTTTCTTTTTATTGTTATCTGTGTTGTTTCAGTAATAAGCAGTGTACTAGGAACAATGGAAGTTTATGTAGCTGTTCCTATTGCATTTTTATCTATGGTAGGTATTATTATACTAGTAATAGATACAAGAAAAGAAAATTATAAGTGATATAAAAGATAAATCTCCATAATAATTATTATGGGGATTTATTGTTGCTTTTTAATATTATTTTATAATATATTTTTGATTTCTACTTTTTGGTTTATCTGGAATTGTCATTCTTAATTTGTTTTCTTCTAATAATTTATTTATATAATTATTCTTAAACTTATATACATCTTTGTAACCAAAATATTCTGTAATTTCTTTTAGCGATTTCTCTGTCTTACATAGTTATAATATTTGGTGTTCACTTACTACTAACTTACTGCTTTTCTTACTGTCTAACTTACTGCTTTTGTTTTTTGCAGTATCATCATATTCAAAAGGATTTTCTTTATATTTAAAAGAAACTCTTAAATTTTCAACATCTAGTCTATCTAATATTCTTTGTGTAGTAGTAATTAAACAACGATTTCCAAACTCTAAATTTTCTAATAATTCAAGTTTATTTGTTTCTAAATATCTTACATGTTTTATAAAAACAGTATTTTCATCTGCTAATAAAAACGCATTATAATTGTATTTACCTTCACTCGTTAGCAAATCAAGATTCTGTAAAAAATTATCATTTAATTTTAATCCGTGTTCTTCATAGTGAATTTTTAATTGATTAAATGTTAGCTCTTGTCTAGTAGAATCAATTTATTTTAAAGTATTTTTTATTCTATCTTTAATTTGTAATTGTGTTAAACAAACAGCTTCAACTCCAACAACTTGTCCGTTTTTATTTATTCCAACATAAATTATTCCACCTTCTTTATAATTAAGAAATGCAATAACTTCTTGCTCAAAATCTTCATTTAATTGTTCTTTGTTTTCAATATGGTTTGTTTCTATATTTAGCATAATCATTCGTCTCCATTTTTAATTATTATAATCCAATATACATTCTGCTTTATATTTACATCCATCACAAATTTCGCAATTTATTCTTTTGTTCATTCCTCGTATTTTATTAAGGCATGCTTTGAATCTTTCATCATTTATATCAATACCTAATTCTCGTATAATAATAACTCTATATGTTAATAACCATTTATAATATGCTATTTTACTTTGAAGATTATTAAATGTATTAGTTTTTATACTCATATGTGAAACTTTATTTCTTTCATTTACAGACTTAATCAAAAAAGAATTTTTTTCAATATATAATCCGCATTCATTTTTGTCTTCATTTTTATATAATTTATTTAAGTATATTTCTTCAAAAAAGATTTTTTTAGAAAAATTATTATCATCTATTAAATATCTCAAAGTATCTTCAAAGCATGGGTCATGATAATTATTTATATATTTACGAACTTTTTCTTTATCTTTCTTATTTATTTCAACACATAAATTTATGCTTTCAAGTAAAAATTCTATAATTCTTTTATCTTTTTCTGATTTTTCTGAAAGTTTATTTTTTATTTTAACACAACCATATCCATCTATAGACTGTAATAATGTAACTAATATATATTCTAAATAGTGATTTTCTTTCATCTGTGATATAAATAGCCCCAAAATGGGGTATTTTCCAACTTCTTCTTTTAAATTTTTCCATACTTTCATTATTTTATCAAAATTATTTACATCGTTAATATCTACCAAAGAGAAACTATTATGTATTATATCATTTGATGAATAATAAAGATATACTAAATCTCCATATTCTTCTATAACATTATTATCAATATATATTTCTATTTTCTTAATTGGTGGAAAATATCCTATGAATAAGCATATTAATTCATAAATTTCAAGAAATGCATTTAAATATTCATTACTGTCTCTTTTTTGTAATTCATCTGTTATTTCAACAAAATTTTTTCCTAAAGTAATTTGATAATTATTATATCCAAAATGCTTATTTTCCTTTGTTATATTCTTATTCTCAAATGTTACTATATATTTATTTATGTTACCTATTTTTTCATTTTCTATATTAATTCCAATAAACATATGGTCAAATTTAATATATGAAATTAATTTTTCATAATCAGTAGTATAACTTATCATATTTACTAAAGTAATAATTCTATCATCATCAGTAATAACATGAATATTCTTTTCAATTCCCCAAATTCTCAATGCAATCATTTGTTGTTTAATATAATCGGAAAATGTAATCAATAGTATTCTATTTTCTATATCTAAATCAATAATTTCATTTTCTATGTTTCTTAATTCTATAATTTGTTTTATCTTCATTTCTTCCTCTTTTATTTATTTTTTACTAACCACTCATATACTTCATCTTCTGTTAAAACTCCATATTTTAATTTATTAACTCTATCTTTAGCATCCTTTTTCCATTTATCAAAATACTTTTTCATCAGTTTATTATCTTTATTTCTGCCACCAACCATAGAATTTAATTGATATAATCTTCTGTATTCTACTAATGCATTATTTTGTTTTAGTCTTTCGTTATAAGCCTGTACTGCACCTTGTTCTCTACAAGTCTTACCGTTTGTTTTTGGATAATCACAATAAATCTCATCTAGTCTTGAATTTGGAATAAAATACATTCCACAATTTTGACATTTCTTTCATCAGCATTATTATTCAAAAGTAACAAAAATATTAATCCCTGATTAAATCAAATGAACTAACTCTAGTTGCACTTTCTTCCTAAAAGATATCCAAAGATATCCTTTGGAAAAGGATAAAATTAACCTTTAATATTCTTGTAATATTTTGTTAATTATAATCTTTTACTCTGTTTCTCTGTCATTACTCTACTACATTTATTTTCCAAATTCCACTTTTTGTAGAGCCAACTCTTTCAATAATGCCTTTTTTCTTTAGAATTTTAATATTATATGATATACCATCTCTTGTCAAATCAAGAATTTTAGCCATTTCAACCTGTGTAATACCTGGATTTTTCTTAATTAAATTTATTATTTTTTCTTGTGTAGTTTCTTTTGTAGTTTCTTGTGCAGTTTCTTGATTAGATGTTACAATCACTCCCTCTACAGCTTCATTTATAACTTTAAGCATAAATTCAATAAACTCATTTGAATTTCCTGCATTATTACAGTTTTGAATTGCAGTATAATATTCTTCTTGATGTTTTCTTATTATACTTTCTATTGGAATATATTTAAACAAATCTTTCCAATGTGCAAGTATTGCTGTTTGCCATAATCTTGCAGTTCTTCCATTTCCATCTGAAAAAGGATGTATAAATACAAATTCATAATGAAATATAGAAGATAAAATTAACGGATTAACTTTTTCTTTTACTTCATTCATCCAACTAAACAAGTTATCCATTAATGTTGGAACCATTCTATGCGGTGGAGCCATAAATATTTGAATATCTCCATCATAAACAGCTTCTCCATGATTTCTAAATTTTCCACAGTCATCTTCAATAGCAAATGTTAATATTCCATGTATCTTTTTTAAATCTTTTTCAGAATATGGATTTATATTATCAATTTCTTCATAAGCTTTATATGCATTTTTTACTTCTTGAATATCTTTTTGTTCTCCTATAACTGCTTTTCCATTTATTACAGCTTCGACTTGAAATAATGATAATTGATTATTTTCAATTGCTAAAGATGAATGTATGGACTGTATTCTTGTTTTTCTTCTTAGTTCTGGAAATCTATTTAATTTTTCAAAATAATTAGCTTCTCCAATTTTTTCCATTATATTAGTTGCTAAGTTTAACATTTTATCAGTAATTGTATATGGTGGTGTATTTATCTCCATTTTCTGCCTCCATTATTCAATTTACTTTCTCTTTCTTTAGATTACTCTTTTTTATCTTAAAAATCAAGAAAAAGTTAAACCTATTCATTTTATATAAATTAAAACCTCAAGTTTATCTTACGAAATACTTGAGGTTTTAATGGTGCAGATGGCCGGAATCGAACCGGCACGGTTTATTCAACCGCAGGATTT
>ERZ825670.1133-NODE-1133-length-31269-cov-4.541071_pt1 | contig 31269 bp, 28 predicted proteins | sample MGYA00519929_ERZ825670 | MGnify/ENA primary metagenome ERZ825670 (study PRJEB31778, sample SAMEA3449207) | human gut metagenome | biome: human gut; feature: human-associated habitat; material: faeces | place: United Kingdom | collected 2010/2012 ...
ACGGAAAATTCGTCAGCAGATGCTGCGCAAAGCCGACAGGCGGGCTTTGTGCGGTGTTGCCTTAAGAAGCATGCAGAAGATGTGCCATGCCTGTGTGAACGCTGCCGTATGTATATGCGGCGGCGTTTTTTCAGCGCAGCTGCCTGGGGAGGACGTATGGGGAAGCTGGTGCAGCGGTATATTGTGCGGCTGACTTACCGTGGAGAACAACGGTATCTGTACACACGCCGGGCGGCAGTGGGGGATCCGGCACTGGCAAGATCCTTTGCCCGGCGGCATGCCGCAGAGCAGTTTTACGCAGAATGCGTGTTCCACAGTCCCGGCGTGGTGGGAGAAGTCCTGTCGGTTCGGCTGGAGCAGAAGTATGACCGGCGCTCGGGCGGGACTGTGTATTATGTACCGCCGGAGCAGGATAAAAAAATCTGATAAAAAACATAAAAAGCACTTTCCAAACCTACAGGAATGTTGTATAATAAATATATATGTGTAGGCAACGCCGTGGAAAGCCTGGCTGAGGACTTTGTACGGTATTCCCTATGATTTCCGGGAATGGGGTTCCCGTGCGAAAGGAAAAAGAGCTATGCTAAATCGTGTAAAGGTCGTAATCTGCGGAAAGGAATATGTGGTGCAGACGGAAGAAGCACCCAGCTATGTATATAGCCTTGCCAAGACGCTGGAAAAGAAAATTTTGAGCATTACGGAGACCAACACCCGGGTCTCTGCCCACCATGCGGCAGTGATGGTTGCGCTTTCTACCCTGGATGAGCTGAGCAAATCCACCGCCAACGTAGAAACCATCCGGGCGCAGGTCAAGGAATATGTGGATGAAGCCGGAAAGGCACGGATCGAGCGGGATCTGGCGCTGCGTGAAAACGAATCTCTGAAGGCGAAGATCGCCCAGCTGGAGAACATCGTCAAGCTCAAGTCCCTGAAGGACAGCCTGGATGGCTGATCGGCTGCCGGAGCTGCTGGCGCCTGCCGGCGGTCCGGATGCATTGCTGGCTGCCCTTCGGTGCGGCGCAGATGCAGTATATGTCGGGGCGTGGGATTTTTCCGCCCGGCAAAGTGCGGAAAACTTTGACGCAGCCGCTTTGCAGGAAGCATGCAGATTGTGCCACCTGTACGGCGCAAAGCTGTATCTGGCGGTGAATACCCTGGTATTCGACCATCAGTTTGTCCTGCTGGATGCTTTGACCCGGCAGGCAGCGGAGGCAGGGGTGGACGCTTTTATCATGCAGGATCTGGGCGCCATTGCCCGGGTGCGGCAGATCTGCCCCACCATGCCCATCCATGCTTCCACCCAGATGACCATCCACACAGTGCAGGGAGCTTTGGAGGCTGCCCGGCTGGGGATCCGCCGGGTGGTGGCGGCACGGGAGCTGTCCTGCAAGGAACTGGAGACCCTTTGTGGCACCGGCATGGAGATCGAGGTATTCTGCCACGGTGCGCTGTGCATGTCCGTGTCCGGTCAATGCTACCTGTCCGCCATGGTTGGCTCCAGAAGTGCCAACCGGGGCAGATGCGCCCAGGCGTGCCGGCTGCCCTTTACCAGCTGCGGCGACCCGGAGGCGTGCGCCCTGTCCCTGAAGGATCTTTGCAGTGTGCAGCAGATCCCGGCACTGGTGCAGATGGGGGTTGCATCCCTCAAGATCGAAGGACGGATGAAGCGACCGGAGTATGTGGCGGCGGCAGTCACCGCCTACCGGCAGGCGCTCCAAGGTCAACCGGTGGATCTGGAGCAGCTGCGGGCGGTGTTTTCCCGAAGCGGCTTTACAGATGGATATCTGACCGGAAAGCGGCAGAAGATGTTCGGCATCCGCAGCCGGGAGGATGTGACGGCGGCAAAACAGGTGCTGCCAAAGCTGCAAAGCCTGTATGCAAAGCCCGGCAAGCGTGCCGCTCTGCATGCAAAGCTGGAACTGGCGGCAGGACAGTCTGCCCGGTTGACCCTGGCGGACGATGCGGGGCATATTGCCTGTGTGGAAGGGGATGTCCCGGAGCCTGCCCGGACTGCTGCGTTGGACGTACAGCGTCTGGAACGGCAGCTTTCCAAGCTCGGGGATACTATTTACACCCTGGCGCATACAGAACTGACCGGGGAACAGGGGCTGATGTTGTCCGCTGGCAGTCTGAACGCCATGCGCCGGGCTGGAGTGCAGCAGTTGGATGCTGCACGGATTCGGGACAACACCCCGGTACATACCCTTGCCTGGTCGGAGCCTATGCCCATCCATCCTGCACGGACGGAGGCGTGGGGGCTGCACATTCACGCAAGAGAGGCGGCACAGTTCAGCCGGATCCCGTCGGAGCAGTATGCACTGGCGGGATTGCCCCTGGAGCAATGGCAGCCGGACAGCCTGATACCCATGGAAAAGCGAATGCTGATGCTTCCCCGGTTCATAGAGGATGAAGCGGGACTGATGTCCCGGCTGGAGGAAATGTACAGCAAGGGCTACCGACATCTTTTGTGCAGCAATCTGGCGCATATCGCCCTGGGCAGACAGTTGGGCTTTGTGCTTCACGGGGATTTCGGGCTGCATGTCGCCAATAGTGCCGCCGCAGATGCTTACAGTCAACTTGGGCTTTCGGATCTGATCCTGTCTGTGGAACTGAAACGGGGCGCCATGCAGCAGCTGCACAGTCCGGTACCATCCGGGGCGGTGCTTTACGGCAGATTGCCCTTGATGCTGATGCGAAACTGCCCCATCCGCAATGAGGTGGGCTGCAAACAGTGCGGACATGCTCTCACTGATCGGACGGGGAGAAGCTTTCCGGTGTATTGCACCGGGGGTTATGCGGAGCTGCTGAATGCGGAGCCTGTTTACCTGGCGGACCGGCTGGAGGAATGGAATCGGATGGGATTCGGCGTGCTGCTGTTTACCACGGAGTCGCCGGAGCAGACAGCCCGGATCATAGAACAGTACCGGACAGGGCATGCCGTCCTGCCGGAGCGATATACCCGGGGGCTTGCCTACCGGGGGGTGCAGTAAGGAGTATTTATGAAATTACAGATCATGCGCCTGCGGCCGGAGGCGATCCTGCCGGAGCGGCAGACCCCGGGCAGTGCCGGGTACGATCTTTCCGCCTGTTTGACGGAGGATCTGGTGATTGAGCCGGGTGACTGCGTGCCGGTGTCTACGGGCATCGCCCTGTGTCCCGACCGGCAGGATGTGGTGCTGTTGGTGTATGCCCGCTCCGGGCTTGCCACCAAGCACGGCGTATCCATGGCCAACGGGGTGGGCGTCATCGACAGCGACTACCGGGGTGAGGTGCTGGTGCCACTGGTGAATCGGGGGAGGGAGCCCTTCCGGATCACACCGGGTATGCGGATCGCTCAGCTTGTGGTAACGCCGGTGCTGCTGCCCCGGACAGAAGAAGTACAGCAGCTGCCGGATTCCGCACGGGGTGCCGGCGGATTCGGCTCTACTGGAGCATAGGAGGACGGAATGAAAAATAAACTGGTATTGTTATTTATGATCGTAACCGCAGCCGTGCTTGGAGGATTGCTGGGGAATCTGTGCGAGGGGGTATACGGGGTCAGCTGGCTTGCCTATTCCAAAGCCATCGGTCTGGATGCTACCACCCTGAACCTGAGCGTATTTGACCTGACCTTCGGGATTCATTTCCAGCTCAATGTGGCGCAGATCATTCTGCTGGCAGTGGCGCTGTTCGTATCCCCCAAGATCGCAAACGCCATTCAGACCTGAAACAGCAGCGCTGCGGTTTTTTGTCGGAAAAAGGATTGTGTATCCACCGGAATGGTGGTATAATAATGAGAGTTAGGCGGTTCGTACCGCACACAGAGAGAGCAAAAGAACCGGATGAAGGAGAAAACAGATGTTTACAAGGGACATTGGGATCGACCTGGGGACAGCAAATACCCTTGTGTATTTGCGGGGAAAGGGCATTATCATTCGTGAGCCCTCCGTAGTGGCAGTCAATACCCGCACGGATCAGGCGCGTTATGTGGGCAAGGAAGCAAAGGAAGTCATCGGCAGGACTCCCGGCTCCATTGTGGCAGTGCGCCCTCTGAAGGACGGTGTCATTGCGGATTTTGACATTACCACCACCATGCTGCAGGAGTTTATCCGCAAGGCGTTGCAGGGTACCATCTTCACCAAGGCACGGGTCATTATCTGCATTCCCTCCGGGGTTACGGCGGTGGAACGCCGTGCAGTCAAGGAGGCGGCGGAAAAAGCTGGCGCCAAGCGGGTGAATATCATTGAGGAGCCAATGGCAGCAGCCATCGGTGCAGGTCTGCCTACCCTGGATGCCACCGGCAGCATGATCGTGGACATCGGCGGCGGCACCAGTGAGGTGGCAGTGATTTCTCTGGGGGGTATTGTAACCTCCCGTTCCGTGCGGATGGCAGGGGATGAATTTGACAACGCCATTGTCAATTACATCCGCCGCAAGTACAATCTGCTGATCGGGGAGCGGACGGCGGAAAACATCAAGCTGGAGATCGGTTCGGCGTTTCCAAGCGAGCAGGAGTCCAGCATGGAGATCAAGGGGCGGAATCTGCTGAACGGCCTGCCGGAGAATATTACCATTACCTCGGCGGAGGTGCGGGACGCTTTGGCGGAACCCTTGTCCCGGGTCATCGAGGCCATTAAGATCACCCTGGAAAAGACTCCGCCGGAGCTTTCAGCAGATATCATCGACCAGGGCATTACCCTTGCGGGCGGCGGCGCAGAAGGGGTTTACCCAGTAAAAGCCCTGGCCCTTCAGGGTGCCTACATAATCGCCAAAGAGGGTAAGTACCAGCGCCTCCTGGGGCTTGAGTACCTTCAGGCCGATAATCGGCACCCAGCCGATGCAGACCCAGATGCAGCCGATGACGAACAGCACAGTGTAGTTGTGCTTTGCCACGCTGTTTACTGCGCCGACGCCGAATGGCGTCGATACGTAATCGACGGCGTTAGCCATACCGATGCCGCCGATGATCATCGCGGCGATGCCCGCGGCGTAAAGCGCGATGATTATTATCAGGGCGCGCATACCGTGCTTTTTATTTTCAAGTATCTTTTCGGTCATTTTCTTTGCCCTCCATCTTTTTGATATCAATATGATATCACCACGTTATTTTAATGTCAAGTATTTCCGTAAAAATTTTCCGCAGAAAATCCACCGCACGGGACGTGCAGTGGATAAATGTGGATATATTATAATGAATGATTTTACGCCGTTATACGACTTGAAAAATGTAGAACTTGAGGTAGTCCGTCTCCGGAACGTTCCAGAGTATGGGGTGGTCGGGCGCCTGCTGGCGGGCTTCGATCTGCCGCAGCTCCACTCCGGCGTCCGCCGCGGCGGACTTCAGCATCTTCACAAACAGCTCCGAGGGCATGAAGTGGCTGCATGATGCCGTGGCGAAGTAGCCCCCGCGCGGCAGAAGCTTCAGCGCGCGGAGATTTATCTCCTTGTAGCCGCGCTCCGCTCCCGCAACGGTCTTGCGGGACTTGGTGAAAGCCGGAGGATCGAGAATGATGAAGTCGAACGGAGCCTTGACCTGCTTGCCCAGCTCCGGCAGCAGGTCGAACACGTCCGCTACCAGAAAGTCCATCTTGCCGTCAAGCCCGTTGCGCTGTGCGTTGGCCTTGGCCATCTCTATTGCCGAGGCGGAGATGTCCACCGCCGTGACGTGCTCCGCGCCGCCGAGCGCGGCGTTGAGCGCGAACGACCCGGTGTGCGTAAAGCAGTCGAGTACGCGGCGCCCCTTTGCTAGCCGCGCCACAGCGAGGCGGTTGTATTTCTGGTCGAGGAAGAAGCCGGTTTTCTGCCCGTTTTCAACATCGACCTTGTAGAATACGCCGTTTTCGCAGATCTCCGTAACCGGAGATTCCGGGTGCGTCTCGCCGGGGAGCGGGTACCAGCCCTTGTATTGCTCCAGTCCCTCAAGCTCGCGTATTGCGACGTCGTTCCGCTCAAATATGCCGCGGATGTCCTGCTCGTCCTCGCGCAGAACCTCGGCGAGCAGCGGGAACAGCGTGTCCTTTATGCGCTCCATGCCGACGGAAAGCGTCTGCACGACCAGAAGCTCCGAGAATCTATCCACCGTCAGGCCGGGGAAGCCGTCCGCTTCGCCGAATATCACGCGGCAGCAGCCGGTGTCGCTGCCCATGACGACCTTGCGGTAGTCCCACGCGTATTTTATGCGGCGCTTCCAGAATGCCGCGTCGAAGCGGTCGTTCGCGTTGCGGGAGATGAGGCGGACGCGAATTTTGCTTTTGCGGCTGAGAAAGCCGGTGCCGAGGTATTTGCCCTTCTCGCTCACCGCGTCCACAAGCACGCCGTTTTCGGCGTCCTCGCCGCCGGAGACGACCTCCGCCTCGTATATCCATGGATGCCCCTGCTCGACCCAACGCGTGCCCTTCGGGCTTATGACCAGACGCGGAAATTCCCGCTGTGATTTCATATCAGTTCCTGCCTTTTAAAATATTGTGCTGCTATTTTACCACGTAATGCCGCCCGACGCAACGTGTCAGGTATGTATAATGGGCGACGGAATTCAAAAAGCGACAGCGCCTTTGTCGGCTGCTGTCGCTTTTTTCAGCTCTCCATCTGCTTCCCCAGAAACGATGAGACCGTCTGGGCAAGCTTGTATTCAAGCTCCTCGCATGGGATGCTGTTGCGCGGCGTGATAAACATTACGCAGCCCATCAGATCGCCCTCGGAAATGACGGGAGCCGCTATGGAAACGCAGTATTTTTCGTCGTCCGCCACGACCGGCATCGAGCTGCCGCCGGACTCCTGCCGGTAGACGCTGCGGCTCTCCATGACCGCGGCGAGCTGCTGGCTGATGGGCTTGTCCATAAGCTCGCGCTTTGCGCCGCCGGCAATGGCGATGACGCTGTCTCTGTCGCTCACGGCGACAATGCCGTCGGTAGCCTTGCGCAGGCTGTCGCATATCTGCGCAGCGAAGTCGGATAATTCCCCGATCGGGGAATACTTCTTGAATATCAGCTCCCCGTCCTTATCTGTGAAAATCTCCAACGGGTCGCCCTCACGGATACGCATGGTGCGGCGAATTTCTTTGGGTATGACCACGCGGCCGAGGTCGTCTATACGGCGGACTATTCCGGTTGCCTTCATGTTATATCTCCCTTTTCTGTGTGTATTTGTAATGCTGGCTGACAGTACTAGTCTTTGCTTATTATGGAAGAATATGCGGGCGCGGGTTTTAATTATTTCGATCCCGCAGTAGCGATCCTGCGGGATTTCGTCGTGCAGAATGTCTGAAAATATTGACATACAGACCGGTATTTGGTAATCTCAAATCAGATAAACCGGAAAATTCCGCGAAAGCGCAGAGAAGGGGGCGGCACGACGATGGAAGCCCATGAGCAAACGACGGAGGAACGGCCTGTGATGCGCATACATCCTAAAAAAGCGAGGTATTGCTGGGAGAAATGTTCGTCCTAGTTCTGAAGCCATGCAAGAAGTACGAGGAGGGCTTCAGAAAACTCCGTTGGTGGCATATTCATCCCAAGTGGAGACGTCCGTTCCTCGTGAAAAATATTTACTGTAATACGGGCAAATATAAGGGAATCATAGAGGAATATTCGCGTAAAAAAGTCAGCTTTGAAAGGATATATTATTAAAAACGTTAGATGACAGGGGCAGTTATGGTAAAAAACGCACCTGCATTTCTTGAACGGAGAAGCTATGATTGATTTGTCATTTGAAGAAGAGGAACTTCTGCACGAGATAAATAAGTACTGCAAAAGATATGAGGAGATAGATGCAAACTTTTCCGGTACGCCGAGCAGATATGAATACTGCTGCGGAAGCCGTGGAGGGATTCATAGGGGGTATTATTGCCCAAGTCTGATTGAAGATATTGTGGTCGGAGGAGTGAATCGAGGAAGGCGCGTTATACACCCGCGCAGTAACTATCAATTCAGATACGGCTTTGACAGCGATAACCGCTTAAGTGTGGCTGAATACTACTGGGATCGTAATTGCGGAGCCACACCGGTGTTGTACTCTAAAGAATTTCTAATAAGAGATGGGCAAACGGTTGTCGCTCCGATTTATGAAGTGATTCATAGACCGGAAATTTCTGGCGTGTCTATCTGCGAATATGATGACTGCGGTCGTATTGTTAGTTATGACAGGCTGGTGTGTTACATTGAAAATCCGCGGCTCGGGGGATATAAAGAGTATTATTCTGAAAAGTACTCTTATGATAATAGCGGCCTGCTCAAAGACGTGTATCGCGGCGAAAAAAGAGAAAGCTATATAGTTTGGTATAAATATAGATTTCACCATGACGCAGATGGAAAGTTAAACTGCTATGAAAATTTTGACGGTAACGGAAAATTTACGTCATCGTACGATGTTCCCAAATCCAGACAGAGGAAAATATAAAGGCTCTTTTTTGGAGATGAGATATTACAAATAAAGATATGCTTACACGGCTAGGGGGGAGACATGAAAAAGCTGATCATTATATGTGTATTGATATGCCTGCTGTTTGCTGCCTATGAGAGCCGCATTGAACTGCCGCCGGCTGACAACACAACTCTGGCGGAAGAGCTGATAACTCATACCTATTCCGATGCCGACCTTGCCTCGATCGGAGAGAACTATGACAACATACTCGACCTCGCAAGGGACTACAAAATTGAGTGCATCCGAGACCCAAGGGAGTTTTTTGAAAATTATCTTCCCTATATTGTGCTCATGTCGAACACCGGTAAGCGGGCATTTGTGTACTTCGATGACCCCGAGTTTAGCTACGATAAAGGCAGTATAGCCTTCTGTTTATTAACGGACGAATTCAAAAGCTATGATGAGATGTATGCCATACTTGATGACATGGTCAATAACGGTACGACGTGGGAACGAGTATATGCAATGTATGATCAGTATAACACCGGAGAATCTTATGGCGGCAGGGGAATGGCTCAAAGCTTTGCGGTAAAAGAAGGCGTTTTTATAACTGCTGTTTATTTTGAAAAAGAACCAGCCTTTTCTAAAATTAATTATTATTCAGATGAAGAGATATTTTGCCCAGATGTTATCGAACGCGAATACAGTTTAGCGCACACTATTAAACCACTGCTGACGATCGACAAGAATTGGTGAACGGACGCCAACAATTATAAAATGGTAGATATTACAGAAATTATGGATATGCTCGATTGGCATATGCCATATGAAATTCAATCCAAGGGAATATTCTTAGCAAGAGATACGGAAACGATTATTCCGTTTATACAACCGTTAGCACCAAAGCATAATAAAAATGTATGGGGAAATTGTGCTCAAATTATAGCAGAGAGAAGCGACGAGGAGCTTAAGCCCTATTTAGTCGAATTGTTAGAATGGTTACAGGATATGAATTGGCCTGGGGCGCTATGCATTTTAAATAGGCTGCAAAAATACTCGGATAACAATTCTATCCGCAATGCAGTAAATGTTTGCATTGAAAAAGCAAAGAAGCGCAGTGATGAGGCATGGGAAAGCAACTTACGTTTGCTGCAGCAATGTGCAGAGGGTGACTATGCCGAGATATAATAAAGATAACGTCAAAGAGTTAAAAGAGCTGCTATACAACAGCTATGTTCACGATGCGAAATTGGAAAATGCGGAATTTGACTTTAAAGAAGACAGCATTAAGATCACATTATTCAATCCGATTTTCGGCGCAAAAATCAACTTTACCTTCCTCAACATAGAGACTGCCCTCACGATTAAAGGGGACTGGCAGGGGGAGCGCGCAACGATCGTTTCGCTGACTGTGGAAGAAGATTTTTCATATTTGCAGAAATATCTCCCGAATCACGGCGAATACATGGACTCGCTGTACCTGTTGTTTCAGACGTTTTCCGGAAACGAACTGCATATTGTATCAAAAGAAGTAATAGTTGAAATCGTTGAGACAAACTAAATCGAGCCTACGGCATTCCGCCGTAGGCTCGATTCTCATCATCATTTACTTGTTTCTCATCAGTGTTTTCATGCGCAGACTGTGATCAAGGATGCTCTTGCGCAGGCGCAGGTTTTTCGGCGTGACCTCAAGCAGCTCGTCGTCCGCGAGAAACTCAAGGCACTGCTCAAGGCTCATCTGCTTGGGCGGGATGAGGCGCAGCGCTTCGTCGGAGCCGGAGGCGCGGGTGTTGGTCAGGTGCTTGGTGCGGCACACGTTGACCGGCACGTCGTCGGACTTCGGGCACACGCCGACGACCATGCCCGCGTAGACCTTGGTGCCCGGCGTGATGAACATCTGGCCGCGCTCCTGCGCGTTCCAAATGCCGTAGGCCACGGCCTCGCCGGTCTCAAACGCGATGAGGGAGCCGGTATTGCGGCGGGCGATGTCGCCCTTATAAACGTCGTACTTCTCAAACACGGAGGCGAGGATGCCTTCGCCCTTGGTGTCGGTAAGGAACTCGTTGCGGTAGCCGAACAGGCCGCGCGACGGAACGAGAAATTCCATCTTAATGCGGTTGCCGACCGGCGTCATCTCAAGGAACTCGCCCTTGCGGGAGCCGAGCTTCTCCATGACCGAACCCATGGAGTCCTGCGGCACGTCGACGACGACGCGCTCGATAGGCTCGCACTTCTTGCCGTCGATCTCCTGATACAGCACGCGCGGGGGAGACACCTGAAATTCATAACCCTCGCGGCGCATGGTCTCGATAAGGATAGACAGGCTCATCTCGCCGCGGCCCGCGACGTTGAAGCTGTCGGTGCTGTCGGGAATATCGCTGACGCGGAGGGAGACGTCCTTCAGCGTCTCGCGCATGAGGCGCTCGCGGATCTGGCGGGAGGTGACGAACTTGCCCTCGCGACCCGCGAAGGGGCTGTTGTTGACGGAGAAGGTCATCTCCAGAGTCGGAGCGCTGATCTTTACGAAGGGCAGAGCCTCGGCCGCGCCGCGGGCGCAGATAGTGTCGCCGATCGTGACGTCGCCGATGCCGCTCATGGCGATGATGTTGCCGGCACCGGCCTCGGTCACGGGGACTCTGTTCAGCCCGTCAAACTGATAGAGCGAGACGGCCTTGGCTTTCATCGACGGCTCGTCGGGCGTATGATAGTTGCAGACTTCGATCTCCTGATTCTGCTTGATGACGCCGCGCTCGATGCGGCCGATGGCGATGCGGCCTACGTACTCGTTATAGTCGATGCTGGAGACGAGCATCTGGAACGGCGCGTCGAGATCCATCTCGGGCGCGGGGATGTACTGAAGAATAGTGTCGAACAGGGGCTTGAGATCGGTGCCGGGGACGTCGGGCGAATAGCTCGCGGTGCCCTGACGGCCGGAACAGAACAGCATCGGGGAATCCAGCTGCTCGTCGGTCGCGTCGAGATCCATCAGCAGCTCCAGCACTTCGTCCACAACCTCGTGGATGCGCTGATCGGGGCGGTCGATCTTGTTGACGACGACGATGACGCGGTGCCCCAGCTCGAGCGCGCGGCTGAGCACGAAGCGGGTCTGCGGCATGGGGCCTTCGGCTGCGTCAACGAGCAGGATAACGCCGTTGACCATCTTGAGTATACGCTCGACCTCACCGCCGAAGTCAGCGTGACCCGGGGTGTCTACTATATTTATCTTGGTGTCGCCGTACCATACGGCGGTGTTCTTGGCCATGATGGTGATGCCGCGCTCACGCTCAAGGTCATTGGAGTCCATTACGCGGTCCACGATCTCCTGATTTTCGCGGTATACGCCGGACTGCTTGAGCATTTCGTCGACCAGAGTGGTCTTGCCGTGGTCAACGTGGGCAATGATTGCTACGTTTCTGAGTTTGTCCATTTATCGCAACTCCCTTGCGTTAGATTTGTCTCTGATTTTATTTTCAACACAAAACTGAATTTTAACACCAGTGAAACTAAAAATCAACATAAAAGCGCAATTTTTGCTGAAATTTCGGGAAATTTTTACCCGCCGCGTCCGACACGGTTGAAAAATGCGGGCGCAGGTATTATAATCAAGAAAAAAAGTCAGGAGCGAGCTATGAGCGATAATTTCTTTGCATATATATCCCGCATGCGGTACATTGTCCGCTGGAGCCTTATGCGCAATTCTCTGCCGGAAAATATTCAGGAGCACAGCCACATGGTCGCCGTCATCGCCCACGCGCTGGGCGTGATACGGCGCGACGTGATGGGCGTCCCCTGTGATCCGAACGAGGCGGCGGTCGTGGCGCTGTTTCACGACAGCTCCGAGATTCTCACCGGCGACCTGCCCACGCCGATAAAATACCACAGCGAGGAGATCAAGGGCGCTTACCGGCAGGTGGAGAATCTGGCATGCAACATGCTGCTGGACACGCTGCCGGACGAGCTGCGCGGCGCGTATGAGCCGCTGCTGACCGGCGAGGCGCAGGAGCGGCTGCACGACATCGTCAAGGCGGCGGACAAGCTCTCGGCGTATATAAAGTGCATCGAGGAGCGCAAGGCGGGCAACAACGAGTTTCTGTCCGCGGAGAAGCAGAACCGCGAACAGCTGGAGGCAAACCCACTGCCGGAGGTCAAATATTTTATGGAGCACTTCATCCCCGCGTTTGAGCTGACGCTCGACGAGCTTGGGACTATCGGATAAGCGAGGAGAATTTCAATGGAACAGACAAAACTTGACCGTATAAATGAGCTTGCGCGGCTCGCGAAGGAGCGCGAGCTGACCGAGGCGGAGCAGACCGAGCGCGCGGCGCTGCGCAAGGAGTATATCGAGGAGTGGCGGCGCGGCACGATAGAGCTGCTTGAGAACACCTATATCGTCACACCGGACGGCGTGAAGCACAAGCTCCCGAAGCGCGGCGAAAAGAACGCGAAAATAGTCCGGTTCGACCAGATAAATAAAGACAAATAAAAAAATTCCCATGAAGAGAAATCTTCATGGGAACTTTTTTATCGCTCAGTGCGTTTCGTTGTATTTCTTTATTGCGACGGCGAGGATATCCATCGCGCGGGCGAGATCCTCCTGTTTGAGGACGTACGCCATGCGAACCTCGTTCTTGCCCTTGCCGGGAGTGCCGTAGAACGGCTCGCCGCAGGAGAACATGACGGTCTCGCCATTGTCGTCAAACTCGTTGAGCAGCCATAGCTGGAACTTGTCCGCATCGTCAACGGGCAGCGCGGCCATTATATAGAACGCGCCCTTCGGCTGCGCGTAGATAACGCCGGGGATGCTCGACAGCTTCTCGACCATGGTGTCGCGGCGGCGCTTGTACTCGTCGCGCGTCGCGGCGAAATAGTCCTTGTCCACGGAGTAGAGCGCGGCGGCGGCGACCTGGTCGGTCGTGGAGGCGCACAGACGGCACTGGCACCATTTCATTGCCTGAGACATGAACTCCTTGTTCTTGGAGATAAGCAGGCCGATACGTGCGCCGCAGGCGGAGAAGCGCTTGGACACGGAGTCGATAACGATGACGTTGTCCTCATAGCCCTCGTACTGAAGCGCGCTTTGCAGCGGCTCACCGCCGTATACGAACTCTCTGTACACCTCGTCGCAGATGATGAACAGATTGTGCTCCTTGGCGATGTCGAGCATCAGCTTCAGTTCGTCCGGCGTGAGAATGGTGCCGGTCGGGTTGCCGGGGTTTGTGACCAGGATGGCGCGGGTGTGCTCGTTTATGCAGGCTTCGACGCGCTCGCGCACGGCGTAGCGGTAGTTCTCCTCCGGGCAGGTCGTCAGCGGATGGATGGTAGCGCCGGCGAGGGTGACGGAGGTGTGGTAGTTCGGGTAGAACGGTTCGGGGATGATGATCTCGTCGCCGTCGTCAAGCAGCGTCGCCATAGTCATCTGAAGCGCCTCACTGCCGCCGGTGGTGACAAGGATATCCTTCTTATCCAGCTTTACGCCGATATTGTCGTAATAATTGCAGACCGCGTCGATAAGTGCGGGAACGCCGGCGGAGGGAGCGTACGCGAGGACAGGCTCGCTGAACTCCCGCATGGCCTTAAAGTAGGCGTCGGGGGTCTTTATATCAGGCTGGCCGATGTTGAGATGATATATCTTTATGCCGCGCTTCACGGCTTCGTCGGCGTAACCGTTAAACTTTCTCATCGGAGAAAGACCGCATTTTTCCATTTTTGATGAAAACTTCATCACAGGTTCACCCCTTCAAAAAATACTTTTACGCATTATATCAGAAAACTGCACGCTGTTCAATCTTTTTTTGAAAAACATGAAATCGGGACTTGACAAACATCCGAAATCGGAGTAAACTGCGCAATGTTTCCGAAATCGGATTTATAAATCGGAGGTGCGGATATGGACGAAAAACTGAGACGCCAGATGCAGACGCTTGACAGGCTGTATAAGGAGTCGGACAGAATAGGCGATGATTATGCCGCGCATTTCGGCATGAACAATACCGCGTTCTGGGTGCTGTATACGCTCAGCCGCGCGGACAAACCCGTGACGCAGAACGACCTGTGCGAGGAGTGGTTTTTCCCGGCACAGACAATAAATTCCGCGGTGAGCGGGCTGGTAAAAAAGGAGCTTGTGCGGCTTGAACCGATACCGGGCACGAGGAACCGAAAAAGCATCGTCCTGACGGAAGCGGGGCGGGAGCTGTGCGGCAGGACGATAAGCATAGTCGATGAGATCGAGCGCGCCGCGATGCTCGGCTTCACAGAGGAAGAGCGGGAGCTGTACCTCAGCCTTTTCCGGCGGCATCTTGAAAATCTGAAGAAAGCGAGAGCCGAGCTGTTAGGCGAGACGGAGAATAAATGAAGAATCAGAGAGCGAGAAAAGTTGCAAATTACGTTATACCGACCGTACTGAGCCAGTGCGCGTTTTTCCTGTTCACGATAGTTGACGGCGTGTTCGTCGGCAACGGCGTCGGGACGGACGCGCTGGGCGCGGTGAACCTCGCCATGCCGTTCATCATGCTGATAGGCGCGGCCTTCATGCTGACCACGATCGGCGGCGTCACGGTTGCGGCCATACGCCTTGGCCGCGGGGACATCCCCGGTGCGAATCAGGCGTTCATGCATTCGCTGGGCTGCACGGCCGTCATTGCAACGGTGTTCTCCGTCATCGGCATCATGTTCACACGGCCGCTGGCGGCGCTCCTCGGCGCGGACTGGAACTATATTGACATGGTCTGCGACTACCTGCTGTGGTACAGTATCTTTACGGTGCCTGCTGCCATATCATCCACTCTTCAGGGCTTTGGCCGCAACGACGGCGCGCCGGTGTTCGTCATGGCCTCCACCATCGTCAGCACCGCGCTGAACATTTTCCTCGACTGGCTGTTCGTTTTCCCACTGCAAAAGGGCATCGCGGGCGCGGCAATAGCCACGGGCATCTCGCAGGTGGCGGGACTTGCGATAATCGTCGTGCACTTTGTCAAAAAGCGCGGCGTGCTAAGAATAGCGCCGGTGAAGTTCGATGCAGCCCTTGTCGGCAAGATACTCACACGCGGCCTGCCGGAGATGCTCTCCCAGCTCACAACGCCGGTGACGATCCTCTGCATGAACCTCACACTGATAAAGTACATCGGCGACGACGGAGTGAACGCGTATTCGATAATCGGGTACATCATATCGTTTGCCTATGCGATATTCATGGGTGTGTCGGAGGGAATGCAGCCGCTGTTCGGCCGCAGCTACGGCGACCAGAACGAGGAGGATCTGCACTATTTCCTGCGTGCCGGCGTTATCGTCAGCTTTGGCGGCAGCGCCGTTGTATACGGGCTGATAATCGCCCTCGGAGGGGTCATCTGCGCGATGTTCGGGGCGGACGCCCCGGCCACGGCGATAACCGTAGCGGCGATACCGCGTCACGGCTGGGCGTTCCTGTTCGCGTCGATGAATACGATTCTCTCCTCGTACCTGTATTCCACCAAGCGCACGCGCGAATCCGCGGCGGTGAATGTCCTGCGCGGCTTCATCCTCACGCCGCTGTGCATCGTGCTGATCTCGGTGGCGACGAACGGCGCGGCTGTCTGGTACGCGGTCGGCGTGGCGGAGCTTATAAGCTTCCTGTGTGCGATATTCATCACGCGCCGCTCCGAGCGCGGCGGGGTACGCTTCAGTGAGGACTGAGCAAGTTAATAAGTATATGACCGGACGGAGCCTTCCGCCCGGTCATTTTGCTTGATACGGGGCGCGTTTTTTGATAAAATACAATAAATAGTATAAAACGTGAGAGGGCTCAATAATGCTGAGACTTTTTACCGGCCGCGCCGGTACGGGCAAGACCGCAGCGGTCATAAATGAAATACATACGGCGGTTCTCGAAAAGCAGGGACGCCGCCTGCTCATAGTTCCGGAGCAGTACAGCCATGAGGCGGAGCGCGAGCTGTGCCGCGTCTGCGGCGACAGTATGTCGCTGTACGCCGAGGTCATGAGCTTCACCGGACTTGCGCGGCGCATAGCGTCCCAGCAGGGCGGCGGCGCAGCGCCATATCTCGATAAGGGCGGGCGGCTGCTGTGCATGGCGCTGGCGCTGGACGGCGCGGCGTCGAGACTGCGCGTGTACGGTTCGGCGGGGCGCAGGGCGGAGACGCAGTCGGCGCTGCTGGCGGCAGTGGACAGTCTGAAGGCCGCCGGAGTCGATTCCGAGGCGCTCTATGCGGCCTCGGAGAACTGCCCAGGCGGACTTGGGGACAAGCTCGCGGACATGGCGCTGATACTCGAAGCCTACGACGCCGTCGTCGCGAACGGACACGCCGACCCCGCCGACAGGCTGACCGTGCTTGCTGAGCAGATACTCGACAGCTCCATGGGGCCGGATGACCATATATATGTCGACGGATTCATAGATTTCACGTTTCAGGAGCGACAGGTGCTGCGTGCGCTTTTGAAGCGCGGCGTGCAGCTCACCGTATGCCTGACGATGGATGAGCTGCACGGCGAGAACGAGATATTCGAGCTGTCCCGCCGCAGCGCGCGCGAGCTGCTCGCCTATGCGGGGGAACTTGGCGCGGAGACGGAGACGCGGCATTTCGCGTCGGGAACCTGCGGCGACGCGCTCGATTTCTTCGCCGAGAATATGTTCAGCTACTCCTCCGTGAGCTTTCAGGGCGAGCCGAACGATTCGGTGAAGCTCATGACGGCGGACGGCATGGTGGCCGAATGTGAGTTCGCGGCGGCGCAGGCGATATCCCTTGCGCGCGACGGCGGCTGCCGCTGGCGCGATATCGCGGTCGCGGTGCGCGGCTTTGACGAATACCGCGCGGCGCTGGAGAGCGCGTTCGAGCATTACGGCGTGCCGCTTTTCATGGCGCGGCGCAGCGACCTGCTGTCGAAGCCGCTCCCCGCGATGATAGCCGCGGCGTATGATATCGTGTGCGGCGGCTGGGAAGTTGACGATGTGATAAGCTATATGCGCACGGGCCTGACCGGACTTGCGCCGGAGGACTGCGACGCGCTTGAAAACTATATCTTTAAGTGGCAGCTCCGCGCAGGAGCGTGGAGCCGCGCGGGCGACTGGCGGCAGCATCCGGACGGCTACAACGCCGAGTACACCGAGGAGACTGCGGAGCGCCTGAAAAAAATAAACGCCCTGCGCTATGCGCTGGGCGACCCGCTGCTGCATTTTGCCGCACATGGCCGCGAAGCGTCCACCGCGTCGGAGCAGGCGGCAGTGCTGGCGGACTTTTTCGAGGAGCTGAAGCTCTCAGAACGTCTGAGTGAGCGTGCGAAGCAGCTTAGGGCTGCGGGGCGGGAGAGCCTTGCGCGCGAGTACGCGCAGCTGTGGGACATTGTCGTCTCCGCGCTTGAGCAGTGCGCCGCGATACTCGGCGACACGGAGATGGACATGGAAGGCTTCGGGCGGCTGTTCACGCTGATGCTCTCGCGCTACGATGTGGGCGTGATACCCGTGTCGCTCGACAGGGTGTCCGCCGGTGATTTTGACCGTATGCGCCGCAGAAATATAAAGCACCTCATCGTCCTCGGCGTGAGCGACGAGCGCCTGCCCGCCGCGTCCGGCGACACCGGAATATTCTCCGACGAGGAGCGGAAGCGCCTGCTTGAGCTGGACATCGACCTCGGCGGAGCCGGAGACGGGGAGCTGTGGCGCGAGTTCTCGCTGATATATAACTGCCTGAGCCTGCCGTCAGACAGCCTGACGCTGTGCTGCCCGCTTGTGAATTCCGAGGGCGCGCCGCAGCGTCCGGCCTTCGTATACAGCCGCGCGGCGGCGATATTCGGCCTGCAGCCGCGGCACGCGGATATATCCGAACTGCGCATGTCCGCCGAAGCGCCCGCGCTGACGCTTGCGGCGCACGCGGTGAGCGGCGGTACGGCGCGCGAGCGCTCCGCCGCAGAGTATTTCCGCCGGATGCAGCCCGAACGCTTCGGCAAACTGACCTCCGCCGCGAAGATGAGCCGAGGCCGGCTGTCACCGGAGGCGGTGCGCGCACTGTACGGCAGACGGCTGAAGCTGAGCGCGTCGAGGATAGATAAATTCGCCTCCTGCAAATTTGCGTATTTCTGCCAGTACGGCCTGAACGCGCGCCCGTATGAACCGGCGGGCTTCACGCCGCCGGAGATCGGCACGTTCATGCACTATGTGCTGGAGCACACGGCGCGCGACGTGCGCGACCGCGGCGGCTTCGGCGCCGTCTCGGACGACGAACTACGCGAAATCACCCAGCGCCATGTGGACGGCTACGTGCATGAGCAGCTGAACGACTTTCAGGAGAAGTCGCAGCGGTTCATATACCTCTTCCGCCGCCTCGGCAAGGATGTGTTCCAGATAGTGTCGGACATGGCGGCGGAGCTGCGCCGCTCCGATTTTGAGCCGCTAGATTTCGAGCTTGACTTTTCGAAGATGAGCGATATCCCGCCTGTGGAGCTTGGCGACGGCGACGGCGCGGTGACGCTCACCGGCATTGCCGACCGCGTGGACGGCTGGCTGCACGACGGGCGGCTGTATCTGCGCGTGGTCGATTATAAGACCGGCAAAAAGAGCTTTTCACTCTCGGACGTGTGGTACGGGATGGGGCTTCAGATGCTGCTGTACCTGTTCGCCTTGGGGCGCGACGGGGAGAAGCTGTACGGCCGCGAGATCGTACCGGCGGGCGTGATGTACGTCCCCGCGCGCAGTGTGATCCTGCCCGTCAGCCGCGACTGCGGCGACGAGGAGGCACAGCGTCTGCGGCTGGACGGCGTGAAGCGCAGCGGCGTTGTGCTCGACGACGCGGAGGTCATAGAGGCCTGGGAGCACGGCGAGGACAAGAAATATATCCCCATCCGCATGAGATACGGCAAGCCGACGCCCGACTCGCTTATGACGGCGGAGCGGCTCGGCCTGCTGTCACGGCATATCGGAAAGACGCTCACGGACATGGCGCGGCAGCTCAATTCCGGCAGTATCGCTGCCGATCCGTATTACCGCAGCCAGCAGGAGAACGCCTGCCTCAACTGCGACTACTTTGACGCCTGCCACTTTTCGCAGGGCGAGAACGGCGAGAGCTGCCGCTTCCAGCAGAAGATACCGGCGGACAAGGTGATAGAGATGATGGAAGGGGAGGATGGCAATGGCTGAATTCAAGCCGACCGCGTCGCAGGCAGCGGCGATAAGCGCGCGCGGGAGCGCGGTGCTGGTGTCCGCGGGCGCGGGCAGCGGCAAGACGCGCGTACTCACGGAGCGCCTGATGGGCTATATAACCGACGCCGAACACCCCGTCGATATCGACAGCTTCCTTATTATAACCTTCACGCGCGCCGCCGCGGGAGAACTGCGCGGGCGCATTATGGACGAGATAGCGAACGCGCTTGCCGCGGATCCCGCCAATAAGCGGCTGCGCCGCCAGAGCGCGCTGTGCCAGAAGGCGCAGATAGGCACGATACACAGCTTCTGCGCGGCGCTTCTGCGTGAGCACTGCCATGCCTGCGGCCTGCCGCCGCAGTTCAAGATCGCGGACGACGACCGCATCGCGGTGATGAAGTCGGCGGCGCTGGAGCGGGTGCTGGACAGGTACTATGAGAACGTGGATGCGCATCCGGGCTTCACGCTGCTGGCGGACACCGTCGGCGCGGGGCGCGACGACCGCCGCCTTGGGACGCTGGTTCTGACGCTGCACGACAAGATGCAGTGCCATGCGCGGCCTGAGCAGTGGGCGGCGGAACAGGTGGCACTGCTGGGCGAGACCGGAGACGACGCCGCGCAGACCCCGTGGGGGCGCGAGATAATCGGGCGCGTCAAGTCGATGGCCGAATACTGGGCGGCGGAGCTTGAGCGCGTGCTGCAGGCGATAAGCGCGCAGGAGAAGATAGCCGCCGCCTATACGGACAGCATCGCTGCGACGGCGGATCAGCTCCGCGAGCTTCGGCGCTGCCTTGACCTCGGCTGGGACAGGGCGCGTGCCTGCCTGCCGATCACGTATCCGGCCTTGGGGCGGCTGGCGAAATCGCCTGACCCGGCGCTGTCGGAGCTTGCGAAAAATCGCCGCACGGCCTGCAAAAAGGCGACGGAGAAGATCGAGGACATGCTCTATTCCGACTCCGAAAAGCTCCTGAGCGAGCTTCGCCTGACCACTCCCGCCATGACGGCGCTGCTGGCGCTGACGCTGGATTTCGCCGGGGAGCTGACGAAGGACAAGCGCCGTGCGGGGCTTGTGGATTACGGCGACCTTGAGCATATCTCGGTGCGGCTGTTGACGAACGAGGACGGCAGCCCGTCCGCGCTGGCGCGACAGCTCGGCGGGCGTTTCACGGAGATAATGGTCGATGAATATCAGGACGTCAGCCGCGTGCAGGACGAGATATTCCGCGCCATATCCAGGGACGGGAAGAACCTCTTCATGGTCGGCGACGTGAAGCAGTCGATATATCGCTTCCGGCTGGCCGACCCCGGAATATTCACGGAGAAGTATCTCAGCTACGCCGACTGTGATACCGCCGCCCCAGGCGAGCCGCGGCGCATCATGCTGCGGGAGAATTTCCGCTCCCGCAGCGAGGTGCTGGACGCGGCGAACGCCGTGTTCGGGCTGTGCATGTCGCGCGAACTGGGCGACATCGACTATGACGAGGCAGCGGCGCTCAAGTGCGGCGCGAGCTATGAGGGCGAGGCTCCGAAGCCGGAGCTGCGGCTGATAGAGCTGACGCGCGGCGGCGGGGACGAGGACAGCCCCGACAAGACCGAGCTTGAGGCGCAGTATGTCGCGGCGCGCATCCGCGAGCTGATAGACGTGCGCACCGAGGTGAGCGGCAGGGGCGGTATGCGCCCGCTGGAATACGGCGACATTGCGATCCTGCTGCGCTCGGCAAACTCGATCGGCGGCGTGTACAGAAACGCGCTGGTGCAGCAGGGCATCCCCGTTGCGTCGGTGCAGGGCGGCGGCTTCTTTACCTCGATAGAGATATCGACGATGATGTCGCTGCTGGCGGTCATAGATAACCCGTATCAGGACATTCCGCTCATCGCGGTGCTGCGCTCGCCGGTGTTCGGCTTCACGGCGGACGAGCTGTCCGCCATACGCGCCTCCGGTAAGCGCTGCGATTTCTACACGGCGCTGTGCGCCGCAGCGGAGACGGACGAGAAATGTGCGGGCTTTGTCAGAACGCTCGCCGGATTCCGCGCGGAAGCGCCGGATATGAGCGCGGCGGAGCTGACATGGCGGCTCTGCGGCGAGCTGGACATGCTCGCGATATGCAGCGCCATGACGGACGGCGAGCAGCGCCGCGCGAATCTGCTGGAGCTTGTGGAGCTGTCGGAGCGCTTTGAGAGCAGCGGATACCGCGGGCTGCACCGCTTCGTGCTGTGGCTGCGCCGTCTGGCCGAAAAGGGACAGGAACCGGCATCGGGCGCGGCATCCGCGTCGGCGGTGCAGATAATGTCGATACATAAATCTAAGGGGCTTGAGTTCCCCGTGGTGTTCCTGTGCGACACCGCGCGGCGCTTCAATAAGCGCGACAGCCAGGACTCCGTGCTTGTGCATCCGCAGCTCGGCCTCGGCCCGAAGCTGACGGATACGAAGCGGCGCATCGAGTACCCGACGCTGGCCCGCCACGCGATACGCCTGCGCCTTGAGCGGGAGACGCTCTCGGAGGAACTGCGGCTTCTCTACGTCGCACTGACGCGGCCGAAAGAGCGGCTGATCGTCACGGGTGTTGTGAAGGACGCGGAGAAAACGCTGGCGAAGGCGCGCGAGGCGGTCACAACGCCGATGGCGCCCGAAGTGCTGGCCTCGGCGCAGTCGATGCTGGACTGGCTGATCTATTCCGCCATCGCCGACGGCGGGCGGCATATCGCCATGGAGACTGCGGAACCCGCGGCGGCCGCGCCCGTGCGCGCGGCGGATACGCCGGTGGAGGGCAGCGACGAGGGAATGATCGCGGAGCTTGAGCGAAAGCTGAGCTTTGAATATCCGTATGCCGATGCGGTGCATCTCCCGTCGAAGGTCACGGCGACGGAGCTGAAAGGGCGGGACGCCGCGGACGAGGACGCGCAGAGCGTTGCGCCGAAGCCTGCGCCCAGCTTCCGCACACCGGATTTCGGCAGGGTGAACCGTCCGGCCACGGGCGCGGAGCGCGGCGTTGCGACGCATCTGGTGCTGCAATACATGGATTTCTCCAAAACCGGCAGCATCGCGGAGATAAACCACGAGATCGCGAGGCTGGAGGAGGAAAAGTTCATCACGGCGCGCGAGGCGGAGGCCGTTGACGCAGAGGCGATAGACGGGCTGTTCCGTTCGCCGCTGGGGCGGCGTATGCTCGCAGCGAAAAATATGCGCAGAGAGTTCAAATTCTCGCTGCTGGTCGGCGCGGATGAGGTGTTCGGCGCGGCGGCGGGCGAGCAGGTGCTGCTTCAGGGCGTTGTGGACTGCTGCATCGAAGAGGACGGCGAGCTTGTGATAATCGACTACAAGACGGATCGCGTCCGCGGCGCTGCGGTCGAGCGGCGAGCCGAGACCTATGCCGGTCAGCTGCGCGCGTATGCCGCGGCGATGGAGCGCATAACCGGAAAGCCGGTTCGGGAGTGCGCGCTGTATTTCCTCGCGGCGGGCAGGACTGTGACAGTCCCGCTAAAAACGCGGAAATCTGAGGAAAATTCTTAAAAATACTTGCATTGCGCGCCGCACTGTGTTACAATTCCATTTGCGTCTTGTAACTATGCGTCCGCGCACAATCAAGGCAGCACATGACGAGGAGACAAAACCATGAAGGAAGGAATCCATCCTAAGTACGAGCAGACCACTATCAAGTGTGCTTGCGGCGCCGTCATCGAGACCGGCTCCACCAAGAAGAACATCACCGTTGAAATCTGCTCCAAGTGCCACCCCTTCTACACCGGCAAGCAGAAGCTGGTCGACACCAGCGGCCGTGTTGATAAGTTCAACAAGAAGTACGGCATCAAGTAATTTGCTTATGACAAAGCCTGTGCACCGCACAGGCTTTTGTCATGCATACATCCATTTATCAAAATATACAAACCGCGCCGGATGAATTCCCGTCCGGCGCATAAAATTTCACAAAACGTGAAATTGAGCAAATATTTATACAAAATATGCTTGACTTTATTGAATAATCCTGCTATTATTCAGCATGCCAAGTGAATATTAATTCATTACAGATAATAAAACAAAAATCAAGCATGGGAAAGAGGATTTTAAAATGAAAAAGATAAGCAAGCTCGTATGCATCATCATGTGCATCGCAATGGTCGCGGCGCTGTGCGCCTGCGGCAGCAGCGCATCCACCCCGGCCGCTTCCGAACCGCAGAACGCGCTGGAGAAGATCAAGGCCGAAGGCGTTCTCACCGTTGCCCTGTCTCCGGACTTCTCCCCGATGGAGTTCGTTGACGCTTCCAAGTCCGGTCAGGAGCAGTACGTCGGCTTCGACGTGTCCCTCGCAAAGTACATTGCCGAGTATATCGGCGTTGACCTCACTATAGAAGCGATGGGCTTCGATGCCTGCCAGACCGCAGTTTACACCGCCACCGTTCCCATTTCCATTTCCGGCTGGTCATGGACCGAGGAACGCGCCGAGAACTATAACCTCTCCGATTACTACTACGCCGGCGACAACGAGACTGAGCAGGTGATACTTGTCCGCGCCGCCGACACCGAGAAATACAAGACCCCCGCAGATTTTGCCGGGCTTGATGTGGGTGCACAGGTCGCCTCTCTCCAGATGCAGCTTCTCACCGATCAGCTTCCGGACGCTAACCCCATCACCATCGGCGACATCGGCACCGGCGTTCTCGAGCTTCAAAACGGTAATATCGAGGCTCTGGTCGTTGCAAAGGGCAATGCGGAAATGATAATCGACTCCAACCCCGACCTTGCCGTCTGCTCCTGCGAGATTGAGGTAAAGGCCGAGTACGAGGCAAATGTAGTCCTTATCACCAAGGGCGAGGATGAGCTGCTTGCAGTCGTCAATGAGGCGCTTGCCAAGGCATACGCCGACGGGCTCTACGGTGAATGGTACGAGGCAGCCATCGAGCTTGCCAAGTCCGAAAACGCAACCGAAAAGACCATAGACTGAGCATAGACCCGAGCAGAACGCAGCGGGATAGCGTAGAGATACGGTATCCCGCTGCTTAAGTAAGCACTGACAGGAGTGGGAAAATGAGCTTTATAAGCTTTGACAATATAGTAAAGATACTTACTAAATACTGGGATAAATTCCTAATAGACGGCGTGGGCTACACGCTGCTGCTCTCCGCGATAACCGTTTTCTTCGGCGCGATACTTGCAACTCTGCTTGCCGGCATGAAAATGTCCCGCATTGCGCCTCTGCGCTGGCTTTCTACGGCGTATATCGAGATAATTCGCGGTACGCCCATGCTGCTACAGCTCTACTTCTTCTATTTTGCATTGCCGCAGCTTATCCCCGCGCTCAACAAGCAGAAGTTCCTGTGCATCGCCATCGCGCTCGTGTGCAACAGCGCGGCCTACGTCTCCGAGGTCATCCGCTCCGGCATCAAGTCCGTTGACGCGGGGCAGAGCGAGGCGGCGCGCAGCCTCGGACTGAGCAAGGCGCAGTGCCTCTGGCACGTCGTCATGCCGCAGGCGCTCAAGACCATACTCCCCGCCCTCGGCAACGAGTTTATCATGATAATCAAGGACACCTCGCTGGCCTCGACCTTCTTCATCGGCGATCTTATGACGCAGTACCTGCTTGTCAAGGGCGCGACCTACCTGCCGATAGAGCCGCTGGTGATAGTCGGCGTGATATACTTCCTGCTGACCTTCATCCTCAGCAAGCTGTTCGGACATTTTGAAAGGAAGATGAGCCGTGGAGACAAATAACAACGTTCTGATAAAGGTCACTGACCTGAAAAAGCATTTCAATAAGGGCGAGATAAAGGCGCTCGACGGCGTGAGTCTCGATATCTGCAAGGGCGACGTCATCGTCATCATCGGCCCCTCCGGCTCCGGCAAATCCACCTTCCTGCGCTCGCTGAACCTGCTTGAGCATCCGACCGAGGGCAGCATAGTGTTTGACGGCGTGGACATCACCAAGAAAAAGGACGCGCAGGGCAAGAAAATCGACCTCGACGAGCATCGCCGGAAGATGGGCATGGTGTTCCAGCATTTCAACCTCTTCCCGCACAAGACGATAATGGGCAACATGACCATGGCTCCGGTGCTGGTAAAGCATATGCCGCAGGCTGAGGCTGAAGCCAAGGCACAGACGCTGCTGCAGCGCGTCGGGCTTGGCGACCGCGCCAATGCGTACCCCGCGCAGCTCTCCGGCGGCCAGAAGCAGCGTGTCGCGATAGTGCGCGCACTCGCAATGGAGCCTGACGTGATGCTCTTCGACGAGCCGACTTCCGCGCTCGACCCCGAAATGGTCGGCGAGGTGCTGGACGTTATGAAGAATCTGGCCGAGACGGGCATGACGATGGTCGTTGTAACGCATGAGATGGGCTTCGCAAAGGAAGTAGGCAATCGTGTGGTATTCATGGATGAGGGCAAGATCGTCGAGCAGGGCAGCCCTGCCGACATCTTTGATAACCCGCAGAGCCCGCGTCTGAAGGACTTTCTGTCCAAGGTGCTGTGATGAGTGAACTTAAAAATCTTGCGCTCGGCAGCGTTGACGAGAAGTCGGCGCTGTTTGAGTCGATAGCGGATAAAATATGGGATAACCCTGAGCTGTCGCTCAAGGAGTTCGGCGCGGCGAAACTGTACTGCGACACGCTGCGTGCGGAGGGCTTCGAGGTCGAGGAGAATATATGCGGGATAAAGACTGCGTTCTCCGGCAAATTCGGCAGCGGCAAGCCCGTGATCGGCATTCTCGGTGAGTTCGACGCGCTGTCCGGCCTGTCACAGACGGCGGGTGCGGAGGAGTACGTGCCGATCGTCTCCGGTGGCAGCGGTCATGGCTGCGGGCATAACCTGCTGGGCGCGGGCTCACTTGCGGCGGCAGTCGCGGTGAAAAAGTATCTGGAGCTGAGCGGCAAGTCCGGCACGGTGATATATTTCGGCTGCCCCGGCGAAGAGGGCGGCGCGGGCAAGGCGTATATGGCGCGCGAGGGCGCGTGGTACGCGCTGGACGCGGCGCTGACCTGGCATCCGTCGGATGTGAACCAGAACGCGACCGGAACGAACAATTCCTGCATACAGGTGCTGTATAAATTCCACGGCAAAGCCGCCCACGCGGCGGGCGATCCGTATAACGGGCGCAGTGCGCTGGACGCGGTGGAGCTGATGAATGTCGGCGTGCAGTTCCTGCGCGAGCATATGACCGAGGACTGCCGCATACATTACGCGATAACCGACGCTGGCGGCGTCTCGCCGAACGTCGTGCAGGCGGAGTCCGCGGTGCTGTACATGGTGCGCGCTAACAAGGTGGCCGATTCAGTAAAGCTTCAGGCGCGCGTGGACGATATTGCGAAGGGCGCGGCGCTGATGACCGGCACGAGCTACGATCGCGTATTCATAGACGGCACGGCGGAGCTGCTGCCGAACTACACGCTGGAGAAGCTCATGCACAGCTGCTTTGAGGAGGTCGGCGTGCCGAAGTGCACCGCCGAAGAGCTGGAATACGCCGCTGCGCTGAAGGCGACATATCCTCCTGAGCGCGACGTACCCGGCATCGGCGCGAAGTTTGACGCCGGTATAGCCAAGCAGGTCAAGGCGCTGAGTGAGAACATGACCAAGCCCGTCTACGATTTCCTCATGCCGCAGTATTCCGGTGAGGGCTTCCGGCCGGGCAGCACCGACGTCGGCGACGTGAGCTGGCAGACGCCGACCGCGCAGATAGAGGTCGCGGCGTGGCCCGCGGGCGTGCCTGGACATTCGTGGCAGGTCGTTGCCTGCGGCAAGAGCAGCATGGCGCACAAGGCGATGCTCTGTGCGGGCAAGGTCATTGCCTCCGCCGCGATAGAGCTTCTGGAGCAGCCGGCGCTGCTGGAGAAGGCCAAGAGCGAATTCAAGGAGCGCTCGGCTTCGGGCTATGTGTGCCCCATAGAGCCGGACGCGGTTCCGATAGCGCTGTAAGTTTATAAAGAAACATCCGTGGATGGGAGCATTTGCTCTTATCCACGGATGTTTTTATACTGCTTTGCGCATTAATAATTCGAAAACGCGGTGAATTCCGGACGGACGTAGTTTGCGCTGTCGGGCGTGCCGGAGATCGCGGTCAGCACGCCGCCGCTGACGGAGTACAGCTCGCTGTCGGAGGAGTCCGCGCCGCTGGAGCCTTCAAACGCGACGGTGTTGTCGCCGCACAGGTAGTACCGCGCGCGTTCGCGGCTCTGGAACAACTGCACGGGCGCGCCGTCGACGAGAGTGTACGCATCGAAGATTACCTTGTCGGTGAATTCGTCGCCGCTTATCTGGCCGATCAGCAGCTCACTTGTGCCGTCGCCGTCGAGGTCGGCGAAGCAGTAGCCGACGCAGGCCGGTTTGTCCTCTCCGGCGTAGATGCACAGGACGGACAGTCCGGCACCCATCAGATCGCCCTCGCCGGCGTTGGAAGCCAGCGCGTCGCGGTACGCGGTCAGGACGGAGGCGTAGGCGGTGTTGTAATCAACTTCGGGCGCGGCAGTGACTTCCGGGGAAGCTTCGGGCGCTTCCGTGACTTCGGGCGAGGGAGCCGCAGGCTCGGAGGTGTTTGCGGGAGCCTGAGTCGGAGCCGGAGTATCCGCGGCCGCGGGCTGACCGGCGCCGCAGGCGCAGAGCATACACAGCGACAGTATCGCGGCGATTATTGCACAAGATTTTTTCATAATTTTATCCTTTCTCTATTGTGTGACTTATAAGCGTTCTAACGGAGAGTTATTTTAGCTTTGCCACCGCCCGAATGCAATGGCTGGAGCGCAGATTTAAGAAAAGATAAGAAAATCAGGATGCCGTTAACGGCATCCTGATTTTATACGTTTTGCGGCTTATTTAAGCTCGCCGCGCTCCTTGAGAGCGTCCTTGCGGCTCAGGTCGATGCCCTTCGGGCCGACGTTCATGACCTTGACCCAAGTCATGTCGCCGACCTTGAGAACGTCTTCGACCTTCTCGGTGCGCTTGAACTCAAGATCCTTGATCTTCACAAGGCCGTCCTTGCCGGGAACCAGCTCGACCCATGCGCCGAAGTCGGAACGGATATTGGAGACCTTGCCGTAGTACAGTGCGCCGACTTCCGGCTCGAATACGATGTCCTCGATGGTCTTGCGCGCGGTGCGGCAGGCCTCGATGTCGGAGCTCGCGATGAAGATGGAGCCGTCATCGTTAATGTCGATCTTGCAGCCGGTGTCTGCGGTGATCTTCTGGATGACCTTGCCGCCGGAGCCGATGACCTCGCGGATCTTGTCGGGGTTGATCTTCATCTGAATCATCTTGGGCGCGGACTTGGCCAGCTCCTTGCGCGGCTCGGCGATAGCCTTGAGCATGATCGCGTCGAGGATCTGGAAGCGGGCTTCCTTGGTGATCTCGAAGGCTTCCTTGACGATCTCGTGCTTCAGACCGTCGTTCTTGAGGTCCATCTGGATGGCGGTGATGCCCTGCTTGGTGCCTGCGACCTTGAAGTCCATCTCGCCGTGGAAGTCCTCAACGCCCTGAATGTCGATGAAGGTGGTGAAGTCGTCGCCATCCTGGATCAGGCCGCAGGAGATGCCCGCGACGGGAGCCTTGATGGGAACGCCTGCGTCCATAAGAGCGAGCGTGGTGCCGCAGATGGAGCCCTGAGAGGTGGAGCCGTTGGAGGAGAGAACCTCGGAAACTACGCGAATGGCGTAGGGGAAGTCTTCAACGTCGGGGATGACGGCTTCGAGAGCCTTCTCGACCAGTGCGCCGTGGCCGTATTCGCGGCGGCCGGTGCTGCGGCTGGCACGAGCCTCGCCGGTGGAGTAGGAAGGCATGTTGTAGTGATGCATGAAGCGCTTCTCTTCCTCTTCCCAGATGGTGTCGAGCTTCTGGGACTCGCTGAGAGTGGCAAGAGTGGCGATGGAGAGAACCTGAGTCTGGCCGCGGGTGAACAGGCCGGAGCCGTGCACCACGGGGATAACGCCGACCTCGGCTGCGAGGGGGCGGATCTCGTTCATCTGGCGTCCGTCAACGCGCTTGCCGGCGAGCAGCCACTTCTTGACAACCTTCTTCTGGAGCTTGTAGAGGATCTCGTCCATGTAGTTCATCATGTCGGGATGCTCTTCGCCGTACTTCTCCTCGACCATGGTGATCCAGTCGTTGACGCGGGCTTCGCGGACGTTCTTGTCCGGGGTGTCCATGCAGTATTCCATGGACTCGAACTCGTTATTGACGAGCTTCTCGAAGAGAACATCGTCAAAGGAGGCGTGCTCATACTCGAACTTGGGCTTGCCGATCTCCTCGACCATCTTGTCGATATCGTCCGCCGAGGCGGAAAAAAGGATCTCGGCCTCCTGCAATTTGAGTTGTTTGCGCACCCAGCGGTCGATATAGACCTTCATGAAGGCCGCGCTGTCCTCGCCCGTAACCCCTTTCGGAACTACCGACTCGACATCACGCATCTTCAGTTCGCTGCCGCCCGCCCGCGCCAGCGTGGTATCGCTGGCAAAATAGCCGGGCAGTTCCTGGCAACCGCCCAGGAACAATGTAGCCGCCACGACCGCTATTTTCGTTCGCAAAGTCATAATCCGGAGGACAAAGATACTGTTTTTACTCGTAACTAACGCAGCCTCCGCCCAGATTATTACGCCGCGCCGCGATTTTTCTCCTCGGCCTTCAGGCGGCGCAGCGACACGAGCATCATGTAACCCGAAACGGCGAAGACAGCCAGCGCCGCAATATAAAACAGCACGTAAAGCGTCCGGCTGCCGACCATGTCGATCAGCATGGAATTACCGTGTCCGGCAATCAGCGCCAGGTAGGCTATGCCGTTGTTGATTGCATGGAGTATGATCGCAGACCAGAGCGAATCGGTGCGCAGGTAGATGAAGGCCAGCACCAGGCCCATGACAAAAGCGTTCACCACCACCGTGGGATGGACATGCACGATGCCGAAGATGGCCGACGAGAGCAGCCATGCGGCCACCACGCCGTACCGCACGCGCGTCGATTCGAGCAGTACGCCGCGGAAGATCACCTCTTCGAAAAGCGGGGCCATCACCACGACCGTCACGATCGCCCACGCCCCGCGCCCGTAGACGTTCGGCACCTCGGGCATCAGGCTCAGCAACGGCTCCAGCACGACCGAGGTCGAGAGCATGAAGAACACCCCCCAGAGCAACAGCACGGGATTCAGCCCGCGCCGGGAGAAACGCGCCACGACCGTGGGGCCGTGCCTTCGCCTGCGGTAGAAGAGGAATCCCGCGAGCGTCACGGACATCGACACGAAATAGGTCATGGCATTGAAATGCCCGGCGGCGATCTGCTCCGCCGTGCTTATCGCCTCGTCGGGGCTGGCCAGCAGCTCCGGATCGGGCCATTTGCACCCCGCCAGCCATGCCACGGCAGTCCCCAGGCCCTGCGCCAGCAGGAAGATGCCGAAGAAAACCAGGTAGTCCACCACCACGGGGAATTTTCCGTTGTAGTGCCATATCTTATTATTGTCCCCCGCCTTTGCAGGCTCTTCGGCGGGCACGGGTTCCTGCACGGGAACCCCTTGTTTTTTTTCTGTCATAACAGGCTGTTGCTATCAATTCGTTCCGAGCCCAAAGATAGTGCAAGTCAAGGGCAAAAGCAAATTTATTTGCGCCGGCGGGGCCGCAGCCCATTTCCCGAAAAGATCAGCAAATTTCGGTTACGGTTATGGATTTCCATTTTAAATCATTAAATTTGCCCGATTATAAACCCGATTGAAACATGGCAAAGGTTATCGCTTTAGCGAATCAGAAAGGCGGCGTGGGCAAGACCACAACGGCCATCAACCTCGCAGCATCGCTGGCCCTGCTGGGCAAGAAGGTGCTGCTGCTCGACGCCGACCCCCAGGCCAACGCCA
>ERZ825670.1140-NODE-1140-length-31063-cov-5.928857_pt1 | contig 31063 bp, 30 predicted proteins | sample MGYA00519929_ERZ825670 | MGnify/ENA primary metagenome ERZ825670 (study PRJEB31778, sample SAMEA3449207) | human gut metagenome | biome: human gut; feature: human-associated habitat; material: faeces | place: United Kingdom | collected 2010/2012 ...
GGTTCCTGTTTGGTTGCGGGAGAGGGACTTGAACCCCCGACCTCCGGGTTATGAGTTCAAAACATGGCGTTTACCATCGTGTAGCAACGTCCTGCAAAGTGTTGCTATTACACGGTTTTTCAAAATTTGCGTTTTCTATCGTCGAGTAAAATAGTTGAACTTTTTGTAAAGGAGTTGAATTATTGTTGAACTTTTCAGACAACCTCTGTTCCTCGCTCTAAAATATCAAGATATTCCGCAAAAGCATACAGTTTATTTCGAGATTTCTGAGGTGTACAATCTTGCAAAATACCCATCTGGCAAAACGTCTCTATTATGTTTCCAGCGGTCGGATTAGAAACGCCAAGCATTTTTTCCACATCTGAACGCTTTATAAATGGTTGCTCAAATAGGTAGTCTAACAGTCGCTGATAATTGCTATTCCCGTTATCCATAGAATACAACTTTTTTGATACCTCGTCTTTGATTTTGAGAATTGCTTTAGCGGATGTAGTCGCTTCATCAGCAACTTCTGCAACACCGCGTAGAAAGAACTTAACCCAGTTTTCCCATTCCCCTTTCTTACGCACATCCATCAAACGGTCATAATACTCAGATCTATTTTCTTTGAAATAATAGCTCAAATATAGCAAAGGCTTGGAAAGAATTTCCTGCTGGCAAAGCCAAAACGTGATTAACAGACGCCCCATTCGGCCATTACCGTCAAGAAATGGATGAATAGTTTCAAATTGCGCATGAATTAGCGCTATTTTTACGAGCGCCGGAATACGGTCTTCCTGATGAAAAAATTTTTCCAAGTCTGCAAGTGCGCTTTCCATATCTGGGACAGTCGGCGGGACAAAGGTTGCTGTATTAAGATTACATCCCGCAGGGCCAATCCAATTCTGCGAACGCCTGAATTCCCCCGGACTTCTTTGGGAACCTCTTGTATTTGTAACTAAATTAAAGAAAGGTTCACAGTCGATCTCGGCCGTTTTGATCCGAAAGTTTAACAAAATCTGCATAGCCAAAACGCGAAAACCGTGCTATACTGTACGCGAAATTGGAAACGCAGTCGATTTTAGGAGGTGAGTCCCGTGACAGAAGCCGGTTTTCATCTGAAACACCATCTGACATCCTTCCAGATCATGATCCTCGGCTTTGCCGGTGTGATCCTGCTGGGCGCGCTGGTACTGATGCTGCCGATCTCGGCGGCAGGTGGGGTGTGGACGCCGTTTCACGAAGCGTTGTTTACCTCCACCTCCGCCGTCTGCGTAACGGGCCTGGTGGTGCAGGACACCGGCAGTTACTGGTCCGGCTTTGGTCAGTCCGTCATCCTGCTGCTGATCCAGATCGGCGGCTTAGGCGTCATCACGGCGGCGGTAACGTTTTTGATGCTCTCCGGCAGAAATATCTCGCTGAAGGAGCGCAGCGCCATGCAGGATGCCATCTCCGCTCCGGCGGTGGGCGGCATCGTGCGCCTGACACGGTTTGTCCTGAAGGGAACATTCCTCGTGGAGCTGGTCGGGGCTCTTGCGCTGCTGCCGGTATTCTGCCGGGACTACGGACTGCGGGGCGTGTGGTTGGCAGTATTCCACTCCGTTTCCGCCTTCTGTAACGCGGGCTTTGACATTCTGGGGCGGGCGGATGCGCTCTACCCTTCCCTGACGGCATACATGGCCGACCCGCTGGTCAATATCGTCATCATGCTGCTGATCGTCGTGGGCGGTATCGGTTTTCTGACATGGGATGACGTCTGCACCCACCGGCTGCACCTGCGGCGGTACCGGATGCAGAGCAAAGTCATTCTGAGCGCAACCGTCATCCTGATCGTGCTTCCGGCATTGCTCTTCTTCCTGACAGACTTTGCAAAGCTTCCCGCGGGACAGCGCGTTCTGGCGTCGCTCTTTCAGGCGGTCACGCCGCGAACGGCGGGCTACAACACCGCAGACCTGACGAAAATGAGCGATACCTCACAGGCGGTCACGATTTTGCTGATGCTGACCGGCGGCGCGCCCGGCTCCACGGCGGGCGGCATGAAGGTCACGACGCTGGCTGTGCTGGCCGCCAACGCGGTCGCTGCCTTCCGAAGGCGGGAGGACCCACAGCTTTTTAAGCGCAGGCTGGAGCCCTCCGCTGTACGGAACGCCGCCGCCATCCTGCTGCTGTATCTGGGACTGACCTTCGCGAGTGCGGCGGTCATCAGCGCGGCGGAGAACCTGCCTCTCGGTGCTTGTCTCTATGAAACGGCATCCGCTGCCGGAACGGTAGGGCTGACACTGGGGCTGACGCCGCAGCTGGGTACGCTGTCGCAGGGCATTCTCATTCTGCTGATGTTCTTCGGGCGTGTCGGGGGACTGACCCTGATCTACGCCGCATTCTCCGGGCATGATCTGACCTATGCCCGGTATCCGAAGGAAATGATCACCGTAGGCTGAAAGGAGCGCACGATGAAAAACGTATTATTGATCGGACTCGGCCGCTTCGGGCGGCATCTTGCCATGCAGCTGAGTGAGCTGGGGCATCAGGTCATGGCGGTGGACAGAGACGAGGAGCGCGTCAATGAATGTATGCCCTTTGTCACCAACGCACAGATCGGTGACAGCACCCGCGTGGATTTTCTGCGCTCGCTGGGCGTTGGGAACTATGACGTCTGCTACGTTACCATCAGCGGAGACTTCCAGAACTCGCTGGAAACGACGTCCCTGCTCAAGGAGCTGGGGGCGAAATATGTGGTGTCCCGCGCCGAGCGGGATGTGCAGGCAAAATTTCTGCTGCGCAACGGCGCGGACGCGGTGACATACCCGGAAAAGCAGCTGGCGAAGTGGGCGGCCATCCGGTACACCGCCAACCACATCTTCGATTACATAGAGTTGGACGAGAAGCACGCCATCATCGAGGTCGCCGTCCCGGACAGCTGGCAGGGGCACAGCATCGGTGAGCTGGACATTCGCAAAAAGTACGGCGTGAACATCCTCGGCGTGAAGCGGGACGGCAAAACTGACGTGACCATCTCGCCGGAAACGGTGCTGGACGGCAATCTGACGCTGCTGGTGCTGGGTGAGTATACGGTGCTGAAAAAGTGCTTCCGGCTGTAAGGCCGCGTCTGCCGACGCTTGTGCGGTTGCAAGCGGCTCGCCGGGGTGATATAATTAAACCGACAAATATGTCTTTTCCCAACAGAAACAAGGAGGTTCATTATGGAGTTCTTTGATGTCATTAAAAATCGCGGCAGCTATCGCGGCGAGTTTGAAAAGGCCGACATACCGCAGGAGGATCTGCGGCGCATTTTGGACGCAGGCATTCGCGCCCCATCTGGCTACAATCTGCAGACGACCACGTTCTATGCCGTCACGAACGAGACGCTGCGCCATGCGCTGGCGGAGATCTTTCCGACGAAAGCGGTAAAAACCGCGCCTGTCATTGTTGTGGTTACCTCGAAATGTGTTCATGGCGGCGACCATGATCTTCAGTTTGAGACCGAGGACTACGCCGCTGCCACAGAAAACGTCATGCTGGCGATCACCGCGTCCGGATATGCCGGCGTATGGATGGACGGCATGATGAAGTTCGAGGGCAATGCCGAAAGGGTGCGGAAGCTCCTGCACATCCCGGAGGACGAGCGCCCGCGTACCATTGTCCCCTTCGGCAAGCCGGTGGATAAAGTCACGCAGAAGCCCAAAAAGCCCTTTGACGAGCGTGTACATATCCTTTGAGTTTACTTTACGCTGCCAGGCTCTCCACTAAAAACTTTAGGTTTGAGGACAACAGAAAGATTGTCCCTCTCTATACCGCGTTTTGTATCTGAGAGGTTATTTGCGGAAGGTGGTACGACATGAAAACAATCGGACTGCTTGGCGGAATGAGCTGGGAGAGTACCGTTCATTACTACCAAATCATCAACGAGGAAGTGCAGAACGAGCTGGGCGGACTGCATTCGGCGAAAATCGTTCTGTATAGTGTGGAGTTCGCTGAAATCGAGCAATATCAATCCAGCGGCCAATGGGCGAAGTGCGGCGAGATATTGGGAAAAGCCGCTAAGAGCCTTGAGACAGCCGGCGCGGATTTCATCCTGATTTGCACGAATACGATTCACAAGGTCGCCCCACAGATTGCTTCCGCAATTCAGATACCGATGATACACATCGCGGACGCAACTGCCGATGAACTTGAAAAATGCGGCATCAGGCGCGTGGGACTTCTGGGAACGAAGTACACGATGACGCAGGATTTTTATAAAGACCGCTTGGCTGACCGGGGAATCGAGGTGCTGATTCCAGACGCCGCCAATGTGGACGTGATAAATACGGTTATATTTGAAGAACTGTGTGTCGGTAAAATCAACGAGGCGTCCCGAAAGAGATTTCAAAGCATTATTGAAAAGCTGAAAGACGCCGGAGCAGAGGGAGTTATCTTGGGCTGCACCGAGCTGGGCCTACTGCTTCGGCAGTCTAACGTTTCCATCCCCCTATTTGATACGACCGTCATTCACGCAAAAAGGGCGGCTCAAATCGCAATGGAGGATTGCGTTCAACAGTAAATCCTGCTGTTTATTGCGTTGCTGCATAGGAAAAGCGCTCCTGCGAGGATCGACCTCGCGGGAGCGCTTTTTATTTCAAGTGCCGAGAGAACCGCACTTATTCACCGACACCATCCAGTGCCAGTACCTGCTCGTATGAGTCCGCACCGGCGATAGAGCCGATGGGCAAGACCACGTGGAGCTTTCCGTCACCATCAGCGTATGTGCGGACGTCCATGCTGATGTTCTCATCGGACAGCGTCCAATCGCGGCGTTCCGTCAGGAACTCATCCGTATCTCCGCCCGCAATTGCTCCATACTGTGTGTCGAACTTTGCAGCGGCAGCGCGGCGTACCGCCTCCAAGAAGGCTGTTTCATCCACATTCAGTGCCTTCAGCAAGCCCGCTGTGGTGAGCTGCTGGCCACTGACGATGTCATACAGATAGACATTGTATTCGTTCACATCGGCATCCCAACTGCAGGAGACGACCAGCGACAGGATATTCTCATACTGATATGACTCCCATGCCACATAGAAACAGGACAGGCTGACCTTATCCGAGACATCTTCAAGCACGCTGTCCACAATAGGACTGTACTCATCGGAGATAGCCTTGTTGATAGCCTCCGCGCCCTGTGTATCGGCTTCGATTTGGGGCACACGGTAGGTATAGTGACCGCTGTTGCCTACGCCATCGGTGTAGTCAAAGTCCTTGTTATACAGTTCCGTGATTTGGGGAGCTTCGTAAGACGTGTCGGACGTTTCGGCCTGATGGTCGTTCTGTTCGTTGTTGTTATTGTTGTCTGCCTCGTTGGGTGTCGTGCCGCAGGCGGCCAGTGCGAAAAGCATTGCTGCGGCCAGCAGCATGGTCAAAAACTTTTTCATGCGAATATCCTCCTTACTTCCAAGAAAACCATCCCACAACGGCCTCCGTATACTGGTCGTCCGTGATAGCCGCATAAGACAAGTAATTTTTCTCATAAGCCCTCTTATTGCAGGAACGCCCGCACAGTAAGTATAGCATACATTTTGCCCTGCCGCAACGTGTTCTGCGATGCGCCCTGCCCAAAAACGATCATGCGTATATTTTCTTGGCGAAGATGCGCGGCAAACAGCAACTCCTTGTCAAAGAAACACAAGAACGGCAGCAACATCCGGAACGCTGTTGGCCGCGGCAGCGGTGTGCCGTTCTAAGCGTAAGCGCACACGATGAGTATGATCGTACATGACCGTTAGCACAAACAGCAACGACTGTGCCGCTGAAAGAAGATGCTGTACACAAAAAGGACTGGCACGCGTTCGCATGCCAGTCCTTTTCGCATGGATATATTTGAGGAAAGAAATACCGCTTTACTTCTTCACACCCTCTACGGCGGCGGTTTTGGCGCTCAGATCCTCGCACAGGTCCCGCTGGGCAAACTCCGGATTGCGGGGCAGCGTCAGGTCGAAGCGCTCGATCTGGTTGATCTTCAGTGTCAGGTGATCGGCGGACAGGCCCAGAATGTGGCCGCCCTGGGTCTTGTCGCCGCTGAGGTAGTGGAAGTGCCAGCCCGGCAGGTTGATGCCGTTCACATACCGGGGGCACCAGACGGCGATAACGGTGCCGTAGGTGTTGGCGAAGTGGAACTCCCGCTGGTTCTTGGCCACCTCAGACAGGGTGGGATAGGGCTTCTGGCTGGCAAAGCAGCTGCGGACGTGCATGGTCTTGAACTCGCCGGTGACCTTGATCATGTAAAAGATGTTTTGGTTGCCCGCCACATACGCGCCGCCGGGCTTCACCGACCTCTTGTTTGACCGTGCCGTACAGCAGGGCGCCATCACCTATGAGGCGGGCGCCATCATCAGCAGAAGCCCGGCGCTGTCTGCCGGAGCGCCGGACTATGTGGAGGTGGCGGACAGCACCCGTCGCCGCCGATTTGCACCCCTGATCAGCGCCGGTGTGCGGCTGGGCTATCTGGTCTGCGTGGACATCGACAGTCAGCTGGAGAGTATCTTGTCGGAGACGTTCCGCACGGTGGAAACGGTGCTGGCCAAGCAACTGTTTGTGGAGGCCAGCCGCCAGGACAAGCCCTTCGGCACGGCGGAGGAGATATTGATGCACCTGCTGGACGGTGGCTTTCCCTCGGCGTCCTATTTCCGGCTGCAATCATCCAGCACTTATCTGGCGGATTTCCACCCTGCCGCCTTTGCCCTGATCGATCTGGCGGCGTATCACGCCCTGTATCTGGGCAAGAGCCAGTTGAAGGACGAGCTGACCTACCGGTTTTACGCCTCCCACCCCTTTCTCTACCAGGGCGATGTCATCCTTTTTCTGCACGAGGGGTATGATCCCGCCGGATTTGACGCGCTTGTGGAAGAATTCCACCTGAAGGTGGTCATTTCCGAGCCGATAACGGACCTCTACGGCCTGCCCGCGCTGTACCGCACCGCCCGTGAGGCGTTGGACTTGATCACGGATACCGGCTTCCGCGGCGGCAGTGTCTATCATGTGGAGCAGCTGCACACATTGCTGATGCTGACCGCTGCCCGGCGGTACAAGAGCCTGATCCTGCCACGAGTCAAGGCTCTTGCGGCCTGCGACAGGGAGAAAAGGGCAGCCAGTACTGCGAGACGCTCTATTACTACCTGACCTGCGGGCGATCCCTGAAAGGCACCTGCGAAGCGCTGTTCACCCACCGGAACACGGTGCTGTACCGCATCCACAAAATGCGGGAGGACTTCGCCGTTCCGCTGGACGATCCGGCAGCTCACACGGCGCTGCTGCTGTCCACGGCACCGACCCTGCTGGACAGCAAGGGCGCGGAATTTTTCGTAGACGGTTCAGAGGGCAGTACTTCTGCAAAAGGCTGAATGGGCGAAAAGGGCAGATGGCATTTTATCTGTCTTTGGACACAGAGAGAAGTAGAAGACCATCGGTTATTTGCCGATGGTCTTCTCTGTTTATTACTTTTTCACATATTTCTCAAGCATCTGATACGTTCTCAGACTGTTGATCAGCATCTCCCGGCACATCTGCCGATGTGCTTCCTGTCGTTCCTCCTCGGAGGGTTCGGGGATACCCAACCCGGCAAAAACCTCCTCCGCAGAGAAGAAAGTGTTTCGCCCGTTCCTCCGGCGGGAGCTTGTCAAACTCCTCTGCCTTACGGAAAGAATCATAGAGCTTCTGCCGTTCTGCGTCCACTGCCTTTTCGTCAAAGCCGAAGAAGGTCATCTCATTTCCTGATGAAAAACCGGAGGTCTATAACCGTACTTCGACCTCCGGGGGAAAAGTTTTCTCACGACTTCCGCAGCCAGTTATAGCAACGACCCGAAACATTGAACACGGGCCACATAACCCAATAACAAACAGAATAACCTGCCTCCGCAGCAACATTGAACACGGTCGGAGGTCACTACTTGTCATAAAAAATGGTGCGGACAGCGCGACGGAACGGGTTTCACTCTGTCAACTCAAACGTGTCCCGCTGGTTCACGGCGTCCAGTGCCAACTGGGCGCGGGACAGCTCATCGCTGACTTTTTCATAGTCGGCCTCCACCGCCGCCAAGTCGTAGTTGGCGTAGGAATAGTCGATGATATTGGACTGCCGCCCGTACTGTTCCTCCACCCGCTGCTTGGGCAAGCGGGCTTTCATGTCGGCCAGCTTGTTCTTGCGCTGGGTCAGTTGGGGAATGTAGACCAACATCTCGTCGATGGTCATACCGAAGTCAGGGATAACATGTGTAGCATTGAAGACGTTGATGGCGTGCTTCACCTTGCGGATACGCTGCTCCAACTCTGCCAACTTCTTCTGCGTATCGGCGTAGTCGTAGGCGGGACGCACGGACTCCACGTCCTCGCCCATGGCGGCGCGGAAATCCTTGCTGCGGGTCTCCTTGTCCAGCAGGGCGGCGTGCTCGTCGTTGAGCTTTTTCAGCAGCTTGTTGGCCTGTGCGGAAGTATATGTCATGGTCAGTCGTCCTTTCTCTTTTGTGAATTTCTGCTCCCATTGTACATGATTTTGTGGTGTAAGTCCAGTGGATGGCGGCACTTTCTCCGGCGGCTTGTCCACATATTCGCGGTGTCCGTCAGGATACAGCAGATACGCAGCCTTCTTCTCCGAGTCATATCCCCAGTCGACTGCTCTTTTGCAAGCGGACATGTGAACCCGTTTGATTTGTCATGATATTTTTGACACCGTGTAGGATATTTACATCCTGCATGGTGTTTTGTTTTCCTACTCAATTTGAATAGGAGGCAGCTCTTATGTCTGACCGACAAACATACGGTTTCTGTAACGCGCATATGATGGACTATTCTCAAACAGGAGGTCTGTTTATGCCGAGCACCAAGCAAGCACCCGCCCCGACGATCACCGTTACCCGAAATTTTCTTGGCCAGCAAACAGTGGAAACGCTGCTGCTGGAATTGATCCGCGCCCATACACAGGCGGCTTAATATCTGCGGGCAGTTCACGGAAAGGAGGGGCTTATGGAGAAGCGACCACTGCCCACCGCGCTGTACTGCCGCCTGTCCCGGGAGGACGGAGACCGGATGGAGAGTGATTCCATCGGCAACCAGCGGAAGCTGCTGGAGGAGTATATCGAAAATCATCCGGAGTTGACCGTGGCGGAATGCTATGCAGACGACGGCTATACCGGCACGAATTTCCAGCGCCCCGCCTTTCAGCGGATGCTGCGGGACATGGAAAGCGGGCGTATCCGCTGCGTACTGGTAAAGGATCTGTCCCGTTTCGGCCGTGACTACATCGAGACCGGCCGCTATCTGGAGCGCTGGCTGCCGGAGCACGGTGTGCGGTTTATCGCCGTCACGGATAACATCGACAGTGACCGCGGCGCCTACGACATGATGATGCCGCTGAAGAACCTGTTCAACACCCAGTATGCCCGTGACATTTCCCAGAAGGTCAAAAGCTCCCTCCACGCCAAGCAGCAACGGGGTGAGTTCATCGGGGCATTCGCCAGCTACGGCTACTGTAAGGATCCGCAAAACCATAACCGTCTGGTTATCGACCCGCCTGCGGCGGAGGTGGTACGGCGCATCTTCACCCTGTTTGAAAATGGAATGGGTAAGATCCGTATTGCCAAGCAGCTGAACGAGGAGGGCATCCCCTGCCCCAGTGAGTACAAGCGGCTCACCGGCGAAAAATATCGCAACAACCACCGGCTGGAGGCCACTACCTACTGGACATATGCCACCCTCCACCGTATCCTGCAAAATGAGATGTACATCGGGAATATGGAACAGGGGAGGGATGACCGCCTTCAGATGCACGGAAAGGCAAGGCGGAAGGATCGCTCTCAATGGACGGTGGTGTCCGGTACTCATGAGCCGATCATCGAAAAAGACCAGTGGCAGCGGGTGCAAGCCCTGTTGAACACCAACGCCCGCACACCGGATTTTCGGCAGAACGTCAGCCCCTTTGCGGGCTTTCTCAAATGTGGCGATTGTGGACGAGCCATGGTCAAGACCACCTGGGGCGGTAAGACATTCTACACCTGCGGCTCGTATAAACGCTATGGCGCGTCCGTGTGCAGCAAGCACTATATCGCCCACGATGTGTTGACGAAGGTGATACTGGATGATCTGAACCAACTCATTGCCGGCGTGGAAAACCTCCGCCAGCTGGCACAGCAGGGCACGGCAAAGCGTCCGCGTTCCGGCGCCTATCAGCCACAAAAACTGGAAGCCGCCCTGCAGCGCATTCAGCGCCGCCGCCAGAGTGCTTATGAGGACTATCAGGATGCGCTGATCTCCAAGGAGGATTACCTCCGCTACCGCACCGACTATGACGCGCAGGAGCAGGCGCTGCAGGCCCAACTGGACAAGCTGCGCAGCACAGCGCAGGACGATCCGCTGTCTCTGCCGTGGGTAAAGGAGCTGTTGGCGCTGGGGCACCTGACAGAATTGGATCGCCCGACCGTCGCCGCCGCCATCCGGGAAATTCGTGTTTATGAAGGGAACCATATTGAAATTGACTATCTGTTTCCGGAGTCCTATCGGGCGCTGCTGGAGGGGTGACGATATGGTTTTCTATATGAGAAAAGCAAAAACTTTGTAGACTGGATAGTTTTTAAGGTTAGAAAAGAAAAACTTGTTGCACATTGAAAGTATTTCGGGTATACTAATGACGGTGAGGAGGCGATAGCATGATCAATAGACCCAATTATATCGAGGCCATCAATCCCTTTATCGACCAACCGCTGGTCAAGATACTGGCAGGCATTCGCCGCTGCGGTAAGTCCACCATTTTTGAGATGCTGGAGGAAGAACTGTTGCGGCGGGGCGTACCTGCGGATCACATCATCTGCAAGCGGTACACGGAAATGGACATTCCCGAAAATATCACCGCTAAGCAGATGTATGACGAGTTGGTGGAAACTATGGCGGGTAAGGGGCACTGTTACCTCCTGCTGGATGAGATCCAGGAGATCAACGGCTGGGAAAAGGCGGTCAACAGTCTGCTGGAAGGCTCTGACGCCGACATCTATGTGACTGGCTCTAATTCCAAGCTCATGTCCAGCGAGATCTCCACCTACCTGACGGGACGCTATGTGTCTATCCCCGTTTATACGCTATCTTTCCGCGAGTACCTGGATTTCAAAGCCGGCAGCGCACTGTCCCAAAAGGAACTGCTGGAGGAGTATATCCGGTTTGGCGGGTTCCCCATAATAGCGCTGAGTGAATATGACGCGCAGAACGCCTATCAGATCGTCAACGGCATCTACCACACTGTGGTCTCCCGCGATATTGTAAAGCGTCACCGCATCAACAAGCAGGATCTTTTTGACCGTGTGGTGAAATTTATCATCGAAAATATGGGCAAGACCTTCTCCGCCAATTCGATCTCCACCTTTCTGAAAAGTGAGCTCCGCAAGGTCTCGGTGGAGAGCATCTACAACTACCTGCGCTGGCTGGAGCAGGCGTTCATCATCTATCCCTGTGAGCGCTACGACTTGCAGGGCAAGAGCATCCTGAAAACACAGGAGAAATACTACCTTGCGGACGTGTCGTTGAAATACGCCCTGCTGGGCTATAACCGCAAGATGCTGGACGGGGCGATGGAGAACATCGTGTTTCTGGAACTAAAGCGACGAGGGTACGATGTGTATATCGGCAAGAATGATACCAAGGAGATCGACTTTGTGGCTGCCCGCCGCGATGAACGGATCTATGTGCAGGTATGCGTTCAACTGCCGGAGGGTTCCGACCATGAGGTAGGCAACCTCATGGAGATCAAAGACCATTACCCCAAATATGTTGTCACACTGAACGACATGGATGTTGGTATTGAAAACGGCATTAAGATCGTGCATCTTCAGGATTTTTTGTTGGCCGATACGTGGTAAATAGTGACCTTTAGGAAAAGCAGTCCAGTCGGGCTGCTTTTCTCTTTTAATGGCGTATTTTCCCGATTAAATTTCGGCCGGTTTTGCATTTTACTCATTTACGTCTATTCTGTTTTTCCCGAGTAAAATCTTTGTTTTTCATTCCTGTTTTCCCGACTAAAATCTCTTTTGCTTCGTTTCTGAATTCCCGACTATTTTTCAATTCCGGTCGTTCCTGATTTCCCGAGTATTTTTCTTTCGCACCAATTCTGCTTTCCCGACTAAAATCAAAAAACAAGCATCGGCAATTGCTTGACTTACAACGCTTTTAGCCATAATCACCTATCAAAAAGTTTTCCTTTTTTGAACCAAGTTTTGTTGCAGATAGGACGCATCTATGCTATCATAAAAGCACAACAAAGAGTGCGGTAGTTCTCCGTGAACTGCCGCACTTTTGCATCGCCGTGGGGCAATGAGGATACGGAGCACCTTATCGAAATTCTGGCGAAGTACAACGTCAAGACCACCTTCTTCGTGGTGGGCGACTGGGTGGATAAGTATCCGGAATCGGTGAAGGCGCTGCATGACGCAGGCCACGAGGTCATGAGCCATTCCACTCACCACGATCATTACAACAGCCTGACCTCCTCCCAGATCGTGGCGGATATTCAGGAGAGCTGCGATAAAATCGAAGCCGTCACCGGATGCAGCCCCACACTGATCCGCTGCCCCTACGGCGAGTATGACGACCATGTGATCTCCGCCGTGCGATCATTGGGGATGGAGCCTATCCAATGGGATGTGGAGCAACTGGAAATGACTTAAAGCCGTTGTGCCGCAATGGTTTGCTGGTTTGGCAGCGATGCGCATCAGCCCAAAATTTGACCTGTAAATGGGGTGTTTGAGGGACGTTTCAGGCGCGGAAGAGGTCAAATTTGAGGGTGCGTGCGCAAAGCGCTAATATCGCAATGCTGGCTGTCCCGCTGAGAAAGGCACTTACGAGGCAACTAAGCCGCCCGATTTGAAATCGGGCGGCTTAGTTGTTGCGGATACGCATAATCGCCGCCTGTTTAGGCTAAAATGTAAGTGTATCGTATTTTAGCCTAAAACCAGTTGATTTCCTATTGGGTTTAGGCTATAATAAAGGTGCATCGTATTTTGGCCTAAAGGAGGCGGAGCAATGTATATTGAGAGACAGCTTGAAAAGAAGTTTATCGCAATCAACGAGGAGTACGCCTGCGTGCTGCTGACCGGCCCGCGTCAGGTCGGAAAATCCACCATGCTGCGGCATCTGATGGAGGGGACGGCACGAGCCGAGGTTTCGCTGGACGATTTGGAAGAGCGCAGACTTGCCAAAACCGATCCCGCCATGTTCTTGAAGCTGCATCCCGCGCCGGTTCTCATCGATGAGGTTCAGTATGCACCGGAGCTGTTTTCGTATATCAAGATCGCCGTGGATAACGGCGCTGCACCCGGCTCCTATTGGCTGACCGGTTCTCAGGCGTATCGCCTGATGGAGCTGGCACAGGAGTCGCTGGCCGGAAGAACCGCCATTCTCCATATGTCCGCACTGTCACAGTCGGAGCTTTGCGGAGCGGTGGAGATTTCGCCCTTTTCGCTGGAGCTTGATGAATTGCAGAAGCGCAAGGCTTTGCTTTCCCCCGCCGCGCCGAATGAGATCTATCAAAGGATTTGGGACGGTGCGCTTCCCGGCCACAAGAGCGGCAAGTATAAAGACCGTGATGTCTTTTACAGCAGCTATATTCAGACCTATATCGACCGGGATGTGACCACCGATATTCCCGGCGTGGATAAGGTGATGTTTGCTGACTTCATTCGTGCCGCCGCCTGCAGGAGCGGCCAGATGCTGAACCTGCATGACATCGCCGGAGATGTGGGCGTCAGTGACGATACCGCAAAGCGCTGGATGAAGGAGCTTGAAAAATCCGGGATCGTGTTCTTCCTGCACCCCTACTCCAACAACCTTTTGAAGCGGACCATCAAAACGCCGAAGATGTATTTCTTCGATACAGGACTGGTCTCCTATCTGACCCGGTACTCAAGCCCCGAAATTCTGATGAACGGTGCGATAAACGGAGCAATATTAGAAAACTATGTTGTGTCGGAAATCATCAAGACCTACAGCAACAGTGCCAAGGATTGTCTGCTACATTATTACCGGGACAAGAACAGCAACGAGATCGATCTGATTATGGAGAGCGACGGTCAGCTGCACCCCATCGAAATCAAAAAAAGCATCAACCCGCCCACACAAATCACGGGTGCCTTCAAGCTGCTGGATAAGGCCTCCGTGCCGAGAGGAACAGGCGCAATTATCTGCCTTCGGGAGACATTAAGCGCAATCGACAGCAGCACATATATCGTCCCCGTGTGGATGATCTGATTTCGTTTCCTATATTCGAGAAAACAAAGGTATCTTCGACCAAGTAAGTGCAATATCCGGTAAGAGGGCGTCGCCATAAGCGACGCCCTCTTACCGGTAAAGACCTCCGTCAATCCGTGATCATCAGTTGTTCGCACTCTGATTCGTCTATCAGTGACAGCAACTCCCCAGCAATGTCGGCGTTCTCGAAGCGGAGTACGTCCGTATCCCTGCGGCCAAAGGCCAGAAGATCTACGTTGCCATACCAGGCGATACACTCATCCAAAACGGCGTATCTTTGTTGCAACCCCTTGTGCAGGATCACCTCCGCACCGACCGATTGCAGCGCGTCAACGGCTGCGGCGATCTCTGCCGCACGTGCATCGTCGTCACTGGTGTGTATCGTGACCGTTACGCCACGGGATACGGCGCTTTGCAAAAGCAGCAGCAACCTCCCGACACGTCCCTTTTGTAGATAGGGGCTGACGATCACAATACTCTGCGCTGCGTCGGACAGCTCCTGCTCAAATGCGGCCATGGCGGCGTGCCCGTCATAGATCATGCTGACAGGCTCATCCGATGTGCCGAACTTCACCTGATACCCCAACTCCGCGTAGCCCTTCAGCCGCTTGTGATACATCCGCTCCAGCATGGGGATATGGACGTCCACATAGTCGTAGATACGGACCTCGTGCTTGCCCTCGTAATTCCGGTGAAGCCGACCGGCGTACTGCGCCAGCGTGCCGCGCCACGAAATCGGCATCGCCAGCAGCAAAGTGTCCAATCGCGGAGCATCAACTCCCTCTCCAATGTACTTTCCCGTGGCCACCACGACAACCTCTTCACTGGCTGGTATCTCCTGTAACGCGGCCAATTTCTCCCGTTTTTCCTTCGGTTTGTCGCTCCCCACCAGCAAGAATACGTTCTGGATTTTTCCCTGTAAAAGCGCAGCCAGCTACGCCGCGTGTTCTTTCCGCTCCGTCAGCAGGATCGGCGAGCGCCCTTCACGCACAAGCCACACTGCATCCTCCACAAGCGACGTGTTCCGATTTTCGTTCTTGACGATAGCGGCGTATAGCTCCTGAATGCCACTGCCAGCCGGAGCTCTCGCCCGCGTGAATCGGGGAATGACGAAATGGGAGAACGTCCGCTTATCCGCCTGACTTTTGGCGTCTACCAAATAACGGATTGGCCCGCACTGCATGAAGATGATGGGGTGGTGTCCATCCTTCCGCACCGGCGTGGCGGACAAGCCATACACATATTTCGCCTTTGCGGCCTTCAGCACTTTTTCAAACGTGAACGCCGCCACATGGTGACATTCGTCCACAATGACCATCCCGTATTCCTCTACAAAGGATTTGACCTCCTTTTCCTCACCCTCGAAAAGCGACTGCATGATGGCGATGTCGATGATTCCGCCCCGTGTGTCCTTTCCTGCGCCGACCTGACCGATCAGGCAGCGCTTCTTTTTTCTGCCCCGTTTCTTGGGAGGCTCCGGCAAAACCTCATGGATAGTGAGGAATTGCTCCAAAGATGTCCGCCACTGCTCCAGCAGCGCGCTGGACTGGACTAAAATCAGCGTGTTGACCTTCTGCTGACCGATCAGATACGCCCCGATCACCGTCTTGCCAAAGGCTGTGGTGGCTGACAGCACCCCCATGTCACCCGCAAGAAGTGCCTGTGCCGCAGGCGCCTGCTCTGACCGCAGCGTCCCGTTAAAGGCCACATTGATCATCTTGCCGTTGCAGCGCTTGTCCTCTATGGCGGTTGGAACGTTATATTGCTCCAGCAGTTCCGTCAATGTATCCCAACAGCCGCGGGGCAAACCGATGTAAGTATCGTCCTCATAGCCGCAATCGAGAATACGCGGTGTTCCATAGACCGGCAGGCGCATGGCCTGCTTGGCGCGGAACTCTGGGTTAGGAAATGCCGCCAGACGCTTCAGTACATTCAACGCCGCTTGGGAGAATCCCGCTTTTTCCAGATAGATCAGGTTTGACAGCATCAGCGTCACTTGAAGCGGAAAATCTGACCTGTCTAACTGCCGTCTTACCCGCTTGCACTGCCAGGGGACAGGCTTTTCCTCCGTTTCCGCCAACGCGCCGACATCACGGTCGTGGCACAGTATCGTCAGCAGCCCCGTCAACTGCTCCGGCGTGACCTTGGACAGTGTGGAGAGAAACGCCCACTGATCCGGATACGGTACGAACTGCTCATCCACAAAGAGCGTGTTTCCTGCCTTCTGCGCCTGGCCTTGAAAAGGGAGGGCGATCAGGTTGCCGAAACCGCCCTTCGACACGGTGTCTTGGGCGGGGAACAGCCGGTCATACGATGCGAAGGACAGCTCATGACGGCACGCCATTGTTCGGGTTAGCAGGCCACTGCCCAGACGCCGCGCATCCGCCGCGGAAACAGGCTCGGAAAAGAAAAACCACACATGAGCGCCGTTCCCGGAACGGGAACGCTCCACCGCAGGTGTAAGCCCCAGCGCTGTGCAGCACTTGCGGAACGCCGCGACATCCGCCTGCCAGTTCGCTTCATCAAAATCTGCCGCCAGCAGCCATGTGGTATTGTCCTCTCGCATGGGATAAACTGCGATCACGTCCCGGCACAGCGGATCATTACCCCGCAGGTGTGCCTTAGCCGCTTCAAAACTCAGTGGTACAAACGCCCGATTCGGACAATCCGCACATTTGTACTTCCGCTTATCGCACAGCCCCTGCGCCCACTCGTTTTTGCACACCGGCGTATAGCCGCTTTTCCCGCTTTTGGTGCTGTAATACCGCCTTGCGTACAGCCCCTCCCTGCCACGGAACATGGAAAGGAAGCACTCTATTTTCTCTTGGGTAGAGCTATGGGTACAGACAGGCGCGGCTTGTTCCGTCTGCGGCACATTCTCCAACCACAGATCCTCCGGACACACAAACCGTTTGCCCTCTGCATCCTCGCAGACGACATAATCGGATTCTCCCACCAAAGCGGGCAGTTGCTCTATCAGGCTATATTCCCTTCCGTCTATCCGGGATACTTTGTCCATATAGAGTCCCCCTTCATTGGATGTCGCTTTTGCTCAATGAATCGCACCGCTGTTGTTCTTAGAAACAGCATACCCGACATTTCAAGTAAAAGCAACCCTACCAGTTTGTTTTTGTGCCAATCACCGTCGTCACTTGTACCTTGAGAAGAGCATAGCGCCCCGGATCGCTATTATCTGAAAGCCGTTCTTACTGCAAAATATGGCAGGCACAAATACTTGTGAAATGTCCGTGTTTGTAGTATATTGCTTTTTGTATTTCACTCTGCCGATCTAAGATATCTAATAGCGGATGAAGCTGCGAAACGGATATTCTTCACATACCTTGCCTGACTTTTGATAAGGAGGTGCCCCATATGAATGACAATAAAAATCTCCCAACATCCAATGCAGAGTGGTATTGCCGCAAAGATTCTGAAAATGAGCGCTTTTATGAAATATTCTTCCGACTGTGCCAGAAATACAATGTACGTTGGGCCAGCGCCACACCAAAAGAAAAGGCCTTCATCGAAGAGGTCACCCGCGTCACTTATGAGCGGGATAAGGCGCAGCGGCTTGGACTGCCTCTGTCAGAAGTTCGTCCTTCTTTTGCGTCATAAAGTAGTCTGCTCCACACATGGAGAAACGAATGGACAGCGCACAAGAAGCAAAAAGTTTTCAACTTCGCCCTTTTGCGGCAAAAATGCCAGCAAAACCTTATACTCCAACGGCTGGAAGCTTTTTACCGCTTGGTAATATTTTGAATATTATGTCCGACACACGGCATAAACAAAGAATACCCAACAGGGACGGCAATTGCTGTCCCTGTTGGGTATTTTCCCTGTATTAGCTACCCCAGCAGTTCGCTTATTTCACATCGTAACGTCCTCGTCAGCCGCATGATGATGTCGGCTTGGGATTTGTTCAAGTCCTTGCTCTTGTGTTCATAGGTGCGGACGGTGTTGACCGGAACGCCGGATGCCTTGGCAAGCGTCTCCTGCGTCAAGCTACACTTTTTTCGCACAGCCTTCAGCCGATGTGCGTCCATGACCTCATAGCTCTTCTGAATGTTTGCCTCATGAAGCGTTCCATAAAGGCTGATAAGCTCCTGGCTTATAATACCACGGTATTAGTTCGTCAAGGCATTTTAGGTAGTTTTGATGTATTTCCTCTTGCATTTCCGGAAACACTTCTGTATACTGATATAAATTGATACTATTTACTATCAACAAGAGGTGCTATATGGACGCTGCGTTGTTTACTAAAATGCTGTCGGATAAAAGTGTGCTGGATTTGAAGAAACTGGGCTACAAATATCCACAGGCGGATATAGGGGAATTTGTGTCGTTGCTAAAGAACGGCTTCTACCACCCGCTGCCGTTGAAGGATTTTTCGGGGAAGGAGCTTGTCTATCTGAATAGTGTCGCGCAGGTGCATCTCTCCGCTGCCCGAATTCTGCTGACGCCGCAGAGCAGCACACCGCTCTACGGCGCGAAGGCCATGGAGGAGGAGATCATCTCCACCTTCACCATCGAGCAGGTGGATTTTTCCCGCGACAGCGTCCGCAAGATCCTGTCCGGCTTTGCTCCGGCGGACGAAAGCGAGAACCGCATCTATGGCATGAAGAAAGGGCTGGAGTTCATCAGCGACCCCGCCAACAGGATCACCGAAGCATCTATCCATCAGCTGTATGAGACCGCCATCGGCGCCTATCTGCCGGAGGAAGACCGGCTGCGCCCCGGCAGCTTCTACCGGCACGACAGCGTGTACGTTGTCGGCTCCAAGGTGGAGCATACCGGCCTGTCGTGGCAGCAGCTTCCGGAGCGGATGGGGGAGCTGGTGCGCTTCATCCACGAGGAGTCCGACAGCAACGATCTGCTGAAAGCGGCCCTGATCCACTTCTATATCGCCTATCTGCACCCCTACTTTGATGGCAACGGTAGAATGGCCCGGCTGATGCACCTGTGGTATTTGGTACAGCAGGGATATTCCTCCGCTCTGTTCGTGCCTTTGTCTGAGTACGTCAACAAGAGCCGTAAGGGGTACTACGACGCCTACACGCTGGTCGAGGAGAATGCGCACATCTGCCGCGTGCTGGACGTAACGCCGTTTCTTGTGTATTTCATTGAGAATGTGTATCACAAGCTGAACGGAGCGCTCCCTGCCCGCCGGACGACTGAGGCATTTCAGGCCGCCCTGTCGCAAGGGCAGGTCACAGAGAAGGAAAAGGCACTGTGGAGCTTCGTCCTCTCCGCGTATGGGGAAGCTGAGTTCTCCACCAAGCAGCTGGAAAAGGACTTCGGAAACGCCGCCTACGCGACGATCCGCAGCTTTGTGCTGAAGTTTGAGCAGCTGGATCTGCTGACCTCGACGCGGTATGGAAACCGCGTGAAGTATAGGGTGCAGGCGTGACGGCGGGCTTATACGGATCGGCGCAGGGGTAATAGATTAACAGGAGGATAACCATCATGAATGACAGCAGAGACTTCAAAAAAGAGTATGACGCCTTTTTGAAGAAAGTTCCGTATCAAACAGCGGTTGTTGACAATGTAAAGGTAAGATACCAGTATGGCGGCAAGGATGGCGCACCGGTCATTCTCTTTTTCAACGGATTAGAGATGCAGGAAATGTGGATGCCATATGCCGAAGAGCTGGGAAAGAAATACAGATTTCTGATCTATGAATATCCGTTCCATACCGCCGACGCGGACGAACAGATCGACTTTGCTGCAAAGCTATTGAAAGCGTTGTCTATTGAAAAAGTGATTTTGATCGGCGCAAGTGATGGCGGCGTATATGCCCAGATCTTTGCGAAAAGGCATCCAGAATCTGTTTTGGCCATGCTCCTGACCACTACCCTGACGATCGATTCCGATTATGTCAGAGACATTCAAAAAGAACGCTTTTCAACGCCGATACTCCTGCTTTTGCTGAAGCTGGTCCCCGCGAAAACAGAACTGAACCTGCTGCTAAAAAAGAGCACGGGATTTTTGGCATGCGAATCGGAAGAGGACCGGAAATATGGCAGAGGGTTCTATGAGGTCGTGGCTTCTGACCTGAACTATAAGCAGCGGTTTATTCACAGCTTCAAGTGCGTGTATATGCTGAAGGACTATCCACTTTTCAAGGAAAGCGATTTCGAGTATCTGCGGGGGAAGATACAGGTTTTGCTTCCGGAGAAAGACATGTTCAAAAAAGAGGATCAGGATCGCCTGGCGGATCTATTCAGAAAGCTGGATGCAGAAATTCTCAGTGTTCCAGGCGGGCACGTAGGATTCATCGTTCAGTCAGAGTACTACATTGATTTGATGGAAAAGTTCTTGGAGAAGAATGTAATTTGACAAATCGATTTTTCGCTTCACAAATCAACACGTTATTATTTTTGGCCTTCTCTTTGACAGCGTGGTCATTTTCGCGCCGCCATACTCAGGTATCGAAGAACTTGCATTTTACGCAATAATGGGTAGAATAAGAATAGAAATACACGGAATGAAGTATGTATCGCCAAGTTCGTCGCGAAAAATGTATTCTAGTAGCAAAATTTCGCTGTAAAAATGCTATACAAATACGGAAGTTCGTTGCATTTTTTGTAATCCGGTGGTATACTATATTTGCAGTATGAGATAGGGGGTGCGAATATGTACCGAATCGCGATTGAGAAGCTATTGAAATGGAAAGAAAGTAAGCGGCGGAAGCCGTTGATTATCGAGGGGGCACGACAAGTCGGGAAAACCTGGCTGATGAAGGAATTCGGAAAACTCTATTATACCGAGACCGTATATATCAACTTCGATTCCAATTCCAGAATGGCCGAGCTGTTTGCCTCTGATCTGGACACAGATCGTTTGATTATGGGACTGGAATTATACTCCGGTCGGAAAATCGATCCCGACCATACCCTTCTGATCTTTGATGAGGTGCAGGAAGTGCCAAGAGCGCTCAGCTCTCTCAAGTACTTTTACGAAAATGCGCCACAATACCACATTGTATGCGCAGGCTCTCTGCTGGGCATTGCCCTGCACGAAGGCACTTCTTTCCCTGTGGGCAAAGTGGATTTTTTGAAGCTATACCCACTCTCTTTCAAGGAGTTTTTGATGGCCACCGGCAAGGATCGCTTTGCTGAGTTGCTCAGCAAGCAGGATTATCCAATGATCACGAGCTTTAAGCAGACCTACATTGATGTGCTCAAGCAGTACTATTTTGTGGGCGGTATGCCGGAAGCCGTGCAGAGTTTTGCGGAGAACAAGGATTTTAATGAGGTCCGCGAGATACAGAAAAGGATACTTGCCGCTTATGAGCAGGACTTTTCCAAACACGCACCGAATGAGATCGTTCCCAAGATCCGCATGCTTTGGAACAGCATTCCCTCGCAGTTGGCAAAAGAAAACAAAAAGTTCGTCTATGGTCTTGTTCGAGAGGGCGCACGAGCCAAGGATTATGAAACGGCCATTCTGTGGCTTTCCGATTGCGGGCTGGTTCATAAGATCAGCCGTGTCAATGCTGCCGGAATTCCCCTGAAGGCCTATGAGGACTTAAAGGCATTCAAGCTGTTCCTTGTTGATGTGGGACTGCTTGGGTGTATGGCAGGCCTCCGCCAGCGTACCTTGCTGGACGGAAACGACCTCTTTATTGAATTCAAAGGTGCCCTTACGGAGCAGTATGTTTGCCAGCAGCTGAAAACCATTGAGGATCTGGGCATTTACTACTACACCAATGACAGAGGGTCCTGCGAAATTGATTTCATCGTGGATATAGGCGAACATGTTATTCCCGTAGAGGTGAAGGCTGAAACTAACCTCCGGGCAAAGAGCCTGAAAACCTATCAGGAGAAGTTTGCACCCGAGATCGCCGTCCGTACTTCGATGGCAGATTTCAAAAAAGAAGACCGACTTGTGAATTTGCCGCTGTATGCAGTAGAGCAAATTACTGAGCTATTTTGAAGCCATCAAGTGCATCTTGGAAGCTGGAAATGCTGCGCTAACATGGAATCATAACCGTAACTGGAGTTATACCTCGATCCGCTTGTAGAATGTGGAGCTATTCAGCTGACGCTGCCTGATAAACCCCGTAGCACCAAGCAGCAATATGTGACAGTGGAGGAGTGACACGTCTACTTTTGCTTGCCCCAAACCGTGACCTAAAAGTGGAAACGGCACGGACATGGTGAACATTTGTGTAAAAATCCGCGAATTTATATGAAACTTTCACGCTAATTTACACGAATATTTTTAGGAACATTGCACAATATGACACGAAACACATTTGACGGACAGAGGAGGCCATCGGTAAATAGCCGATGGCCTCCTCTGTTATAATCGTCCAAAGCACTTTGTCAGCGCTGCCCCCTCAAAAAAGCGTGCAATCATTGCACACTTTTTCCGATAAAAAACCGGAGGTCTATGGCAAGGTCACAGAGCTCTACCGCAACTTGTCGGCAATAGAATGAACTGATATCTCCAATACTTTATTTGAGGCGGCCAAGCGATTCACTTTGCCGTCTCTGCTTTGCTATACTCTTTTTCTTCCTATAACTTTTCTTTTAATTAGGACTTGACTTTTTAGCAGGTTTACAGCGGGGTCAAATTATGCACAGCGCGACTTGATTGGTTGCATTTTGCAACGCTAGCCGCGAAATGCAAGTCAATAACACAAGAAACAACGCAAGACAGTCTTGCGTTATTTTGAATAACACAAGAAAGCTCGAAAAAAGTCAAGGAATGTCTTGCGTTTTTTCTTCACTTTTTGTGTTATACATGTTAGAATGGGTGCAAGGGAGTGATTTGTATGGTGGAAAAGGAGCTTCACGATCTAATTGAAAGCATTCGGATTCGTGGCTGTGAAGGACAAACCGTAGAAGTAAAGGCGGCGCGGCAGGGCTGCCCTGAAAAACTGTATGATACGATCTCCGCATTTTCCAATCAAAATAGCGGAGGAACCTTTGTGTTCGGCTTGGAGGAAAAGAACGGCTTCGCAAAGGTGGGTGTCTACGATGCACAGGACTTGGAACGCAAAGTAATGGAATACTGCGAACAGATGACGCCGATCGTTCGACCGCAATTTACCGAGATGGATGAAGATGGGCTTACATTTGTCTCTGCGGAGATCCCGCCCGTCGATATTGCAGAACGTCCTTGCTTCAAAACGGCCAAGGGGCGGCTACATGGATCTTATATTCGTGTGGGTGATGGAGACAAGCCCATGACGGAGTACGAAGTATACAGCTATGAGGCGTTCCGAAAGAAATATCAGGACGATATTCGTCCAGCAGAGAGGGTGTCCTTCCAATCGCTGGATATGCCCAAAGTGAAAGCGTATTTGGTGAGGAAAACACATGAACGCCCAAATTTGGCGGGCATGTCGGAGGCGCAGCAATATGAACTGACTGGCATCACGCGGGATGGGAAAATCACCATGGTGGCATTGCTGCTGTTCGGACTCTACCCGCAAGCGTTTTATCCGCAGTTGAGCATCATTGCTACCTGTGTGCCAGCGGAGCAAATGGGCATTCTTGACGCGGAGGGCAATCGGTTCAGCGACACAAAGCGGATTGAGGGTACACTTCCGGATATGCTGGAGGGTGCATTGGCCTTTGTGCGGGCCAATATGCGGACGGCCACAAGGATCGACAAAGAAACAGGCGAGAGGATCGACATTCCGCAGTATCCTATGGACGCTGTGCGCGAGGCAATACTCAATGCGTTGGTACACCGGGATTACAGCCTGCATACCGAAGGAATGCCTATTCAATTGGTTATGTATTCCAATCGAATCGAGATCACAAATCCGGGCGGGCTTTATGGTAGATTGACTCTCGACCAGTTAGGCAATGCCCAGCCGGATACCCGCAACCCGGTACTCGTTACTGCGATGGAGACTTTGGGGGAAACTGAGAATCGCTATTCTGGGATTCCTACGATTCGGTTTGCCATGAAAAGCCGCAATCTGCCGGAGCCGGTATTCGCGGATCGGCGCAGCGAATTTGTCGTGACGCTATACAATGGTGAGCATGGTGCAGCGGGAAGTGTCGGCAATGAGGATGTAAAACAAGGTAACGTGCAAGACGAAAAAGGTTTGCTGAAATTCTGTCGTACACCTCGAAGCCGTAGCGAGATCATTGCGTATTTGAATATTGCATCAGGGCAGTATGCCCTACGGCGTTACCTTGATCCTCTTGTGGAATGTGGAGCTATTCAACTGACGCTGCCTGATAAACCCCGCAGCTCCAAGCAGCGATATGTGGCGGCAAGGGAGTGACACGTCTACTTTTGCTTGCCCCAAACTGTGACCTAAAAGTGGAAACGGCACGGACATGGTTAACATTCGTGTAAAAATCTGCAAATTTCATTCAAACTTTCGCGCTAATTTACACGAATATTTTTGGAAGCATTACACAATACGACACGAAACACGTTTAACGGACAGAGAAGGCCATCGGCAAATAGCCGATGGCCTTCTCAATTTACTGCTTTTTCATGTACTTCTCCAGCATCTGATACGTTCTCAGACTGTTGATCAGCATTTCCCTGCACATCTGCCGATGCGTTTCCTGTTGTTCCTCCTCGGAGGGCTCGGGGATGCCCAACTCGGCAAAAACCTCCTCCGCAGAGAAGAAGTGTTTCGCCCGTTCCTCCGGTGGGAGCTTGTCAAACTCCTCTGCCTCACAGAAAGAATCATAGAGCTTCTGCCGTTCTGCGTCTACTGCCTTTTCGTCAAAGCCGAAGAAGGTCATCTCATACAGCACCGCCGCGCAAAAGGCGGCCACGCCTACCTCCTGTGTGTTGGCGATGTTGACATCGTAACCCAGTATCTCGCGCCATGACGACAGTTCAAACGCATAGCCCTGAGGTAGCTGAATGGCGCGGGCTGTCTGCTCGGTCTCATCCACAGTCAATTCGTCGATGCCTTTTACCGCAAGAACGTCCGGCAGCGGCGCAAGTTCGGCGGGGAGTTCGCTTTTACAATACAGGTTGGCATCCAGAAACCCCTTGTCATCGTACATGTGATAAACGCCCAAAAGCATATAATCGGTGGCCTCAGGCTTCATGCCACGCAGGGTATTAATGAGCGCCGTGATGCGGCGGATGCCCTTGTCACGCTTGGCGGGTTCAACATCCAGGCGGTCAAGCAACGCGGCGGCAATGTCCGCCGCAGACTGACTCAGGATCAGTTCTTTTACGTTCATACCTCACCTTCCTTTGGGAAAGTGTGCAATCATTGCACACTTTTTCTGATGAAAACCGGAGGTCTATAACCGTACTTCGACCTCCGGGGGAAAAGTTTTCTCGCGGCTTCCGCAGCCAGTTACATCAACGACCCGAAACATGGAACACGGGTCACATAACCCAATAACAAATAGAATAACCCGCCTCCGCAGCAACATTGAACACGGTCGGAGGTCACCACTTGTAATTTTAAAACGGCGAGGACAGCGCGACGGAACGTTTTTTACTCCGCCAGTTCAAATGTGTCCCGCTGGTTCACGGCGTCCAGTGCCAGCTGGGCGCGGGACAGCTCATCGCTTACCTTTTCGTAGTCGGTCTCCACCGCCGCCAAGTCGTAGTTGGCGTAAGAGTAGTCAATGATGTTGGACTGCCGGCCATACTGCTCATCCACCCGCTGCTTAGGCAGGCGGGCTTTCATATCGGCCAGCTTGTTCTTGCGCTGGGTCAGCTGGGGGATGTACACCAACATCTCGTCGATGGTCATACCGAAGTCAGGGATAACATGTGTAGCATTGAAGACGTTGATGGCGTGCTTCACCTTGCGGATACGCTGCTCCAACTCTGCCAACTTCTTCTGCGTATCGGCGTAGTCGTAGGCGGGACGCACGGACTCCACGTCCTCGCCCATGGCGGCGCGGAAATCCTTGCTGCGGGTCTCCTTGTCCAGCAGGGCGGCGTGCTCGTCGTTGAGCTTTTTCAGCAGCTTGTTGGCCTGTGCGGAAGTATATGTCATGGTCGTTCGTCCTTTCTTCTTTGTGAATTTCTGCTCATATTGTACATGATTTTGCGGCGCAAGTCCAGCGGATGACGACACTTTCTCAGGCGGCTTGTTCACATATTCGCGGTGTCCGTCAGGGTACAGCAGATACGCAGCCTTCTTCTCCGCGTCATAGCGGGCCACGGAAATGCCTTTCATCTTGGCCTGCTGATACGCAACAAAAGCTACCTGAGAGATGCGTCTGTCTATCTCTTCGTCTTCATCATCACAATGGGGGTCTTCATAAAGCGGCGTTTTGCTTTCATCGGTCATAATCTCGCTCCTTTCTGTCGGGAAAAGTGTGCAATGATTGCACACTTTTCCTCTTCTGATCTCACGCGCTCTGGCGGATCACGATGCCCTCCTCGTCCCATGTAGCCAGCCGGAAGTTGTAGGGACGTCCGTCAGGCGCGGTCAGGGTGTTCAGGATGTCCCGCAGTTCCTTCACCTCTGCCGAATGGCGCTTGGCGATCAGCACGGCTTCATCCACAGGCTTATTGTCCAAAGCACAGCCATCCACATACATGCGGAGCTGGTAGAGATCCAGCGCCTTGGTCTTGCCAGCCTTGGCCTCGTAGATGGTCACGCGGTCGATGTAGCCCACGAACAGGTCGACCTTGGCCTTCAGCCCGATCTTCTGGAAAACAGGCTCCTCGCGGCTCACCCGCAGGGCGGTGGGATCATTCTCCCGCTTGGTGGTCAACTCCTTGACATATCGCAGTTCCACCGAGTCCACATCCTTGGCCGGGGCGGGGACGTAGGACGCGATCCAACTGAGCAGGTTCTTCAGGCGGGGATCGGCTTCGCAGAAAGAAGTTTTCGTGTTCTTCGTGGCAGGCAACGCAGCGGGGTTGTCCGAGATAAGATCCACCTGCACCAGAAAGCGGTTCTGGCTGGGATGAATGGCCTCTCCCCAGACGCGGTCAAACATTCCGTGTTCGATGGCGCGCCCGTTGATGCGCAGCTCCACGCCGCTGGACTCCATGTTGCACTTGTAGTAGATAGCGTTGGACGGGTTCTTCAGGATATTGCCGTACTTACAGCGGATGGTCAGAGGGCCGCCGCCCAGGTTGCAGGGGATCTCACCGTAATCCTTCACACTGCCCTCCTCCCACACCGGCAGCAGCGGCGTCAGCGTATGCTGCGTTTCCTCGCTGCCGCTGATCTCCACCACTTCCATGGTGATGGATGTATTTGCCAGAATGCCCGCGTAGACGTACCGCAGTTCCTCAATGATATACCGCACCAGATTGTGGAAGTCGGAGGGCGCTGCCTTACGGTCGGGCTTCACCGTCCGGAACTTCGCCATAGGGCAGCGGACGGAGATCGACGTGCCGGTGGGATGGGGCAGGTTGCCCGTACCTGAATAGAAACGCACCTTCATGGGCTTGTCCAGTTCAGATGTGCCCATGGAATACGGCGCCTTGACCTCGCGGTACTGATTTGCCGCCGCGTCGGCCTTCGTGCGGGTGCGGATGCTCCACTTCTGGTCAGGGCTGCTGTCGCAAGAGGCCAGTGCGTGCTTGAGTCCGAAGCCGTGCTCGTTCAGCGGCGTCTGCGCGCCGTCCCGACAAGCAATGGTCAATGCACTGCTGAGGGCGGCAATGCCCGTGCCGCCGTCTGTCACGGTGATCTCCACCGCATCGCCCAGATTTTCCAGCGACAGCACTACCGTCATGGACAGTTCGGGATCGTCTTTGTTGGCGCGGAGGTTGGAGACCGCATCGTCCATCAGCTCGCAGATGACCTGCGCCACACTGTTGAAATTGTCCCCGATACCGGCGAACAGACCGTGACCGGTGGGGTTGTTGCGGATGATCTCCTCCGCAATAGGCGTTTTGTTTTCGATTTTCATAGGTGCAATTTCTCCTGTTATCGGTTGAGTTGATTGGCCATGTCGGAGCGAATGGCAGCGGCGATAATGCGCAGCAGCGCCTGCTGGCGGATGACCTCCTGGCAGAATGCCACAGCCAGATCCTCCGGCGTCAGGTTGATGTCCTCGCACAGACACAGCAGCTCGATCCACTCGTCATCGGTCATGTTCACTTCGATGGTTGTCTTACGTTCGTCGTTCATAATGGTTACTCCTCATTCGTATCAATTTTGATTTACACCGCCCAGATAATCTCCGCGCTGTCCTCTGCCACCTCGATGCGGCGGATGAACTGGGCGGCCACGGCTTTTTTCTCCTCGAAGGACAGCTCGCAGAACACCAGCCTTTCCGGCAGCGGAACGCGGCCTGCTTCACGCCGCTGGGCCTGCCGGAGCGCTTCGCGCTCCTTTTCGATCTTCCCCAGCGCTTTCTGTAAATAGGACGCGGGCAGATCCTCGCTCTCTGCAAAGGCGTCCATCAGACGCTCGGCGCGGCGATCCAGTTCCAGCAGCCGCTGGGTATAGCTGTCCTCCTCCGGCTTCGGCATAACGGGCTCCTGCGGACACTGAGCCAGCAGCTTTTCGATCTCTGTCTGCACCACCGCTTCCAGCTCCGCCAGCTTGACGTGGATGGCGGCGTCGCAGCGGTTCATATTGTACCGCCCGCTGCATGCCAGATAGCGATGGGACTTGTCCGCCACAACGGACAGACTGTAGCCGCACTTGGCGCATTTCAGCAGGCCGGACAGCCATGTGTGCTTTCCCTTGCCGCTGTTGCCTACCTGACGGTTGTGGGCCAGCTTTGCCTGTACCGCCAGAAACAGCGGCGACGGCACGATGCCCACGCTGTTCAGCACGGACGCCCGATGATTCTCGGTCTTGGTGTACTTCCGCGCGTTGGACTCCCGCTTGCCCACCAGCAGCACGCCGTGTACGCCGTCAAAGGCCTCCGGCGGGCCGGTGACCTCCACGCCCTGCCCCAGATAGTGGAGCCGCACCTGCTCGTCCGCCATCACATAGGCCGGATTGTGCAGCAGACGGGACAGCGTCACGTTGTCCCAAGTGGCGCGCTTGGGGGCGGGGATACCCTCGGCGGTCAGCTTGCGGGCCAGCAGCCCCAGTGACATGCCCTCCGCGGCGTACTCCTGAAAGATCCGCTGTACCACCGCCGCTTTGTCGTTGGGGATAAGGGATGGCACCTCACGGCCATTCCGCCCACGAGCCCGGCCGTTGTTGAAGCCGTAGGGCGCTGGGCCGCCGGGCCACGCGCCCAGCGCCGCGCGGCGGTAGTAGTTGTCCCGCACACGCTCGGCGGTGGTCTCCCGCTCCAGCTGGGCGAACACCATAATGATGTGCAGCATGGCTCGCCCCATAGGCGTCTTTGTGTCGAAGTTCTCATTGACCGACACGAACTCCACATGGTGCTCCTGCAGCACCTCCCACAGCTGGCCGAAGTCCGCCACACTGCGGGAGAACCTGTCCAGCCGGTAGACGTACAGTGTGCTGATGTGGTCGGCACGGATGTCCTTCATCAGCTGCTGAAAGGCGGGGCGTTCGGTGTTCTTGCCGGAGTAGCCGGCGTCCTTGTAGACCCGCAGTTCCCCACTACCCGCCGTGCGGCGGCACAGGTCGATCTGCCCCGCGATGGACAGGCTGTCCTTTTTCTCCACGGACTGGCGGGCGTATACCGCGTCCGTCTTCATGCGGTCTTTTCCCGCTGGGCCGCCCGCAGCGCCCGCAGCTTCGCCATGCAGGCGGCGTAAGCGTCCTTCATCTGCTGCTGCCGCGCCTGCGGATCCTCATACTGCGGATGGGTGTGCTTGACTTCCATGTTCATTCCCCCTTGCCACAGCCTATGAGCCGGGTACGGAGAACATGACGATGACGCGGGAAACGGAATACGATCTTGACTCATGTGTTTTCCTCCTTTCGGTGAAATGAGAAAAGAGAAACACCGTGCAGGCCGAGGCACTACACGGTGTCATGAGTATGACAAATAGACCGGATTCCGCTTGCAAAATCGGGGTCAAACGGGTATAATAACCCCATACGGTGCGGATTCGTCCGTTGTGTAGGTGCTGTGATCACCTGCGCAGGTTGTAGGGAGCGCCAACTCCCTGCAACTGCCGTTGTTTTTCTTTTGTAAGCACAGTATAGCATATATGTGACCTCACATCAACAGTCGAACATAACAAAAATATGACAGACAATTTGTAGAATATGTGAGGTCACGCCAACGCAATAGTTCTTGCTTCACATAAGATAATTCGTTATAATGATAAAAGCATCTTTGGGGAGGAGCTCACATGGCACAGACAGAAGCGCAACTGCGCGCCAACAAAAAATACCGTGAGGAGAAGCTTGAAAGTATCACTTTCCGCGTTCCCAAAGGCAATAAGGCTCGCATTCAGGCACACGCCGCCGCCAATGGGGAGTCTACCAACGCATTCATCTACCGCGCGATCAATGAAACTATTGACCGCGAAAAGCAGCCCGATACGGAGTGAACCTCCGCATCGGGCTGTTTTTAAGCCACCCTTCTCGGGTGGCTTTTGCTTTTAATGAGAGCTTATACCTTGCTTAAATCTTATAATGCGTTCCAATATCTCATACAGCATCTCCTGCTCCGGCAGGGGCTGCTTTTGTATCAAATTATAACTCAAAGAGGCATAGTCTCGCACTTCGGATGATGGTGATATATTTTCAAACAAAGCCGACAGCGGAATGTCCAGTGCTGTTGTCACCTTGTAAATACTCTCAATCGTAGCATTCTTCTCACCACGCTCTAACTGACCGATATAGGTATGATGAAGCTCCGCTTTTTCCGCCAGCATCTCCTGGCTCCATCCCTTTTGAATACGGTAGGCGCGCAGCCGTTCACCGATGATTTTTGCAATCGACAATGGTCCTCACCTCTCTTCCTATACTATGACCAGCCATGAGCAAAACTCCAAAAGAGTAGAGATTGTAAGGGATTCCGGCCATGGC
>ERZ825670.1143-NODE-1143-length-31001-cov-8.601564_pt1 | contig 31001 bp, 21 predicted proteins | sample MGYA00519929_ERZ825670 | MGnify/ENA primary metagenome ERZ825670 (study PRJEB31778, sample SAMEA3449207) | human gut metagenome | biome: human gut; feature: human-associated habitat; material: faeces | place: United Kingdom | collected 2010/2012 ...
GCAATCTGTTTTTTTTCTTCTTCAGAATAGTAGTTGATTTTTACAGTTTTTGTAGTAGCTACTTTGCGAACAGCAGCGTATACATAACCATCATTGATTGCAAGATCACCAGATAATACCAATTCATAACCTTCTGGTGCTGTAAGTTTGCTGGTATTTACAGATGTAGCATCTTTATCAACAGTGAAATCTACTTCTGCAATCTGTTTTTTTTCTTCTTCAGAATAGTAGTTGATTTTTACAGTTTTTGTAGCTGCTCCATTAGCACTATCGACATCAGCAGAATCAAAAGCTTCTGGTGAGGCATCAGTTCCATCAGAGAATACGCTGACGTCAGAAGCTGCTACAGGTACAACGCTGGTCCCTGCTACGCAGGCAGCGAGCATTAAAGCCATGATTTTTTTTCTACGCTCTTTTAATCCCATATTCTTTTTCTCCTTTATTATCTGAAAAACATATTTCTTTTGCATTGCAAGAATGGGGCATAATCATGAATTATGCCCCGTCTTGCCTGTTGGAATCTTATATAAAATTACCCAAATGGATTATTTTACAGTGATCTTTTTAAGATTGGACCATGGGCTGAATACTTTCCTGCCGTTTTCGGAAGTTCTGTTGAATGCATGCATTCCTACTGTCCAGCTTCCTTTTGGTACATTCTTAAATGTAGCTGTTACTGTACCTTCTTTGAGGTTCAGGATCTTGTGATCGCCATAGTGGTATGGACGAGTCTCTCCGTTTTCTTTCTTGGAGGATGTTCCAAGTACTACGTCGTATCCTGTTGCATTAGCAGCTGCTTTATATGTTACTTTTACAGTTGTTCCGCTTACTTTTACGCTTGTGATGATCGGAGCATCCGGTGTGATTGCAGATACAACGAATGGATATGCATTTGACCAGTCGCTGAATACTTTCTTACCGTTTTCGTCACGTTTCCAAGCGTGGCAGTATGCGTAGTATGTTCCCTGCTGTACATACTTAAAGTTAGTGGATGTGCTGACCTGATTCTTGCTAATGGAATCATAGTCTTTATTTGTGATGCAATCGCGATCTGTAGAGATTACGTAGTCATAACCTGCAGCGCCATCAGTATCACCAGAAAGAACAACTGTTGCTTTGTTTCCAGTAACATTTACTTTAGTGATCATCGGAGCATCCGGTTTTTCATCTTCTGCTTTTCCGTCTGCAACTACTGTCTTGGATCCTGTGTAGTTTTTGGATGTGCTGTTTGCTTTTACTGTATATGTTCCGTCAGTGTTCTTTTCAGAAGTATATTCTGTAGCCGGAACTGGGAGATATCCATTTAATACAGTTGTAACGCCATCTTTTACAGTTACAGTACAATCGTTGATGTTCTTCTTATCAACGCCCCATGTTAAGTTTGCTCTGGAGTAAGCTGTACTGTCAACATCGTCTGTATCGAATGTTGCAACACCAGATTCTGTGTATCCGTTGATACCTTTGATCTCAACGCCATAGATGTCACCAACTGTTACATCAATAGGAGTTACAGTGTTGCCATTTTTGTCAATTAATCTAAGTGTATAATCTTTACCTTCAACTAATGTGCTTCCACCAATCTGAATCAGTACTTCTGGTTTAACTGGAAGACCACCTGCATATGTAGCATTTTTAACACTTACATTCTTAGCAACAAATTTAACAGATTTGATTGTAAACGGGATATAAGCAACAACACCATTGATAATTGTTCCGTCAGAAGTAACAATTGTCTTGGTTCCTGCAAATCCTGTTCCTTCTTTAGCTACTGCATAGATATAACCAATGTTTTCTTTTCCTGCAGTTACTTTCTTACCTGTGATATTATCAGCGTATTTAATCTCGAAATCGCTTTCTTTTGCAGTTGTCTTTACGCCATCATCAGTAACTTTTCTGATATTGCTTAATAATGCTTTTGCAAAAGTATGCTCATTTCCATCAAATGTAAATGCAGTCTGGCTGTTATGAATTACGCCATTTACATTTCCGTCAGCATCTTTATCTACATCTGCTGTATAAGCGTTTGTTACATCAAATCCTTTGCCGTCGTAAACATTAAGGGTAGCTTCTACTTTTTCTTTTACGATATTGAAGTTTGCCGTAATGTTAGAACCTGTAAAGTTCTTATTTCCATCTAATGGTTTCAGAACAACTGTTCCGACTCCGGCTTCAACGTTTTCGCCATAAGAAACGATTTCAAACTGGTTGGATACATCGTTTCCGTTTAATGTTGCTGTAAATTTACGAGGTCTTACCTGTTTTCCAGTGTAATCCTGATCAGCGATGGATACTTTTACATCTGCTGTGTTTGCAGCTGTGATTGTAAATGTTCCAGTTGCTTTTCCTGAATAGAAGTAGTTGTATCCCTGTACAGTGATTGTTCCAGTACCAACATTTACAGCATTGCTGATGCTTACTTCCTCATATTCAGCATCTTTATCATTAACTTCACCCTTCTTGTAAAGAGCAATAGCACCGTCAAGCACTGCATAAGTAGGCTGGATCTTTCCACCTGTGTAAGTATAAGTAGAAGGTGTTGCAACAACCATAGCGTCTGTTAATTTCTTAGGTACGATTTCTGTCTTACCGCTTGCTGTAACAGTTCTTGTTTTGCCGTTTGTTGTTTTTAAAATATAGTTTGTGTTTGTAACAGTAACTTTTGTAATGATGTTGTTAAACAAGTCATTACCGAAAGCTTTTTCATATTCATATTTAACTGTGAAATCGCTGTCTGTGAGAGTTTTTTCTACTTTTTTGCCTGTTTCGTCTTTTGCTACAACTGTTACAGGAAGTTTATATTCGCCTGCTTCTGTAAGTGCTTTATTAATAGAAACATCATCCGGTACAGTTACATAATCAGCTTCAACTACCAGTGGTTTGATTAAGAACGGAATAGATGCTGTCTGATCTTTGTATGTTCCGCTTGTAATCTTGATGTTAACGTAAGCGTTTGCTACTGGATTGTAATTTCCGTCATATACAGTTGTTGCATTTACGTTGTTTGTATATCCTGTGATTTCGTATCCGTCTGTTCCAAGATCTTCTGTTTTGGGTTTACCCTGTGCGTTGAAATACTGAATAACCAGTTCTCCTAAATCGCTCTTGGAAGGTTTGATCTCATCGCCTGTATAATCTGTTGTATACTGTGTTTTTGCAGATACAGCATTTAATGCAGCTGCAGTAGCAACAACAGTGAATGTCTGCTCACCTGTGCAGTTTTCACCGTCTTTTGCACGTACTGTAACAGTATATGTACTTCCGTTTTTAAACTGTTTAGCGTCTGTACCATCAGCATTTTTTACAATAAGTGTATATTCTTTGCTGGAGTTTTTAATTGCAGAAAGGTCTGAGCCTTCTACACCTGTAAATGTCAGATAATCAGCTAATTTGCTTACAGCAATATCTGTTGGAATCTGACCACTTAAAGTGTTAACAGTAATCTTTGTTCCTGCTGTAGAGAGGTCACGTTTTGCAACATTAACAGTCTCATTTGTTGTGTAATATTCATCTGCACCTGTAAAATTCTTTAATTTTGTTTTGTCAACATATACAACAACGGGGTAATCACCTACTTTTGTATATTCAACCTGAGCAGTTGTAACTGCAGCAGATAAATCAGCACCGCTTAATTTTCCATCAGCGCCTTTATTACTGGAAGCAGATTCTTTTAATGTAATGTTATCTTTGGAAATCTTAATAGCCTTACCTGTATACTGATAGGACTGTCCTTTTGTTGCTGTTGCAAGGATATCTCCTTTTGCATATGCTTTTGCTGTAACCTTACCGATTACAAGTTCAGCACTGCCTGTGTAAGCAGAGTCTTCTTTTGCTGTTACAGTAAGTTTGAATTCTTCTTTATTATTAGTTGCATTAGTTACAGATGTTTCATAAGCATCAGCAGCTACATTTGCTTTTTCAGAATCCAGAACAGTAAGTGCAACGCCGTCAGCTTCAGTAATAGTCTGAGCAAAACCGTTGTATGCTTTTGTTGTGGTTGCAGGTGTAGCAGTCACAGAATTTAAAGATCTCTTTTCTACAGCTACAGAAATACCTGTGTTAATGTCATAAAGAGTCTGCTGATTGCTGTCTACATCGTAAACATAAAGGGTTAATGTTTTTCCAGCCATGTCAGCTGTTGTATTTAAACTCATATCAGCTGCATCGTCTACTTTTCCGTTAGAAGATGCATATGCAATACCTTTTTCGTCAACCCAACGATACTGCCATCCACCTTCTACTTCTGATCCGTCAGTTTTAGTTACAGTACCACTGATAACAGATGCTCCTCCCCAAACAACTTTTTTGCTGTCTGCAGATAAGTTAAGAGTAATATCAGCTTCATTTACCATTACAGATGCTGGAGCTGCGTCTTCTGTATCGTCAACAACAGGAGCTTCTGCAGCGAACGCATCTGCTTCAGTAGCTACGGAAGCGTCAGTACCATCGCTGAACTCAGCAGCCCATACCGGCACATTAGAAGTAGCAAGCATTGCAACAACAAGTGACATACTTAATGTCTTTTTTGCCATGCCCTTCTTTGTGTTTTTAATCTTTGTCATGATTATAGTTCCCCTTTCCTTAATATAACTATTTCTTTTTGGGTAAAGATTCCTAGACATAATCTGTCTGTTATGGTTAATAATAGTGCTTTCACCACTTTTTGTCAAGGGTAATGCTCAAGAATTTTACGATTTTTTTAAATTTCATACACTTCAAAAGCATTTATTTTCCTTGATTTTTCATGCTAAAAATCTATAATTTGTTACAAATGTGGTGAGTTGTTCGTTCTAATCACAAGATGATGTATCAACCCCTGTATGGTCAAATGGCAGAGAACCCTCTATAATTCTCTGCCATTTTCTCATTTTATAACTGTTGTTCTTTTTTTATTCTTTCAACCTGCTCAATCGGCATCTGTGTATCTGCAGCGATTTCTTCCAATGTACTTTTGCCTCTTTTTAGCATACAGATTACTATTTTTTCTTTCGTCTCTGTTTTTATTTCTTCTTTCACTTCTTCTTTCACGTCTTGCCTTATTTCATTTATCAGCTTATCTGTTTTCAGCTCTAATACTTCTCCGCCCATGGCTCGGTCAACTCCCTTCTTTGTTTTTTCTGAATCTGAGAAAATGTAGTCTGCAATTTTTATGATTACTTCCACAAGGTAACGATGCAGTGCTTCTTTTCCGTTTTCAAGCAGACTTTCTTCCAGTCTTCTGGATATTGTCACATATTCATCCAGCAATTTCTGAAGTTTTTCTGGATCTTTCTCTATATCTTCTCTGCTTTTTTCATATCTTATCACATAAAATGGCAGGAAAAAGAGTAGTTTCTTCTGAAAGATTACATCCTGTGTATATCTTTCTATGTAAATAGCCGGCAACTCATATTTTATTACCCGCCCATCCGGCATGATAATATCCATTCCAAGAGTATCTTTTCTGCCTTTTCCACGTAAATATAATACACAGGAATGAGGAAAATATATTTTGTACCGTCCATTCTCAATCTGCTTTGTTTCCAGACTGACAGCAAAATCATATTCTATCATTCGGATTACCATTTCTGCATCTCCGGTGCTCTGACATTCTATATGATAGATCTTGTCTGCTATTTTTAACCGGGAATCTGTAATCTTTTCTCCGTTCTTTGTCTGGTGTTCGTTTCTCTGCTGCTCAACTGCTATATCTGCGGGATAATTTGTGCCAAATACCTCGTTGATCAGCGGCACTACAAGCTCTGGCATTTTCTCCAGCATTGTTCTGAAAACATTATCAAATATGGTGTTATTTGCCATCTGATACACCTTTCCTGGCTGTTAGTTATCGTTCGCTTTTGTATTTTGATTATGTTTTCGGACGTATTCTTATTTCCAGATGCTTCGCATCTATGAAATTTTATCTTTTGTGCAAAGTGTTTTTGTTTTCGATCACCCTCTTTGCACTCTGTTTTGTATTTTCTATTGTAACAGATGCCTTCTCATTTTTCCAGTCAAATCTATGTTTTCAAGAACTTTTTGTTCCTTTATATTATATGTCTGTACACAAAATTTCCCGTACAAATGAATTAATGTATTATGTCACTACTGTAGCAAAAAGCCCCTGCAACACAGTCCTGATAACTGTACTGCCAGGGGCTTTATTTTTATTCAGAAGCAATTACTTCTATAGATATAGCATATTATTTCTTTCTGACAATAACCTTATCCAGATGCCAGATATCATCTACATATTCCTGGATAGTTCTGTCGGATGTGAATTTACCGCTGCATGCTGTGTTGAGGAGTGCTTTCTTAGCCCAGCCTTTTTCATCTCTGTATGCTGCTTCTACGCGTTTCTGTGCGTCTGCATAGGAACGGAAGTCTGCGAGGATGAAGTAGCGGTCTGCTCTGTCTGTGTTCTTTGTGTTGAGAAGTGAATCGTACAGGTCGCGGAAGAGTTCTGTATCATTGGAGAAGGTTCCGTTGATGAGCTGCATCAGTACCTGACGGATTTCTTCGTCTGTGTTGTAGATTACGTTTGGATCGTATCCGCCGTTGTTTTCGTAGTTGATTACTTCGTCGGAGCTTAAACCGAAGATGAATGCGTTTTCTGCGCCAACTTCTTCTACGATCTCTACGTTAGCACCGTCCATTGTTCCAAGTGTAGGAGCACCGTTGAGCATGAACTTCATGTTACCTGTACCGGATGCTTCTTTACTTGCTGTGGAGATCTGCTCGGAAACGTCTGCTGCTGCGAAGATCCACTCAGCGTTGGATACTCTGTAGTTTTCGATGAATACAACTTTGATCTTGCCGTTGATGGAAGCGTCGTTGTTTACTACATCTGCTACGGAGTTGATGAGTTTGATGATCTTCTTGGCTGTTGCGTAACCTGCGGATGCTTTTGCACCGAAGATGAATGTTCTTGGATAGAATTCCATTTCCGGATGCATCTTGATCTGGTTGTACAGATAGATAACATGCAGGATGTTCAGGAGCTGACGTTTGTACTCGTGAAGTCTCTTAACCTGTACATCGAAGATGGAGTGCGGGTCTACTTCTACGCCATTGTGCTCAAGGATGTATTTAGCCAGACGCTCTTTGTTCTTGAACTTAATGTTCATGAATTCCTGGAGTGCTTTCTCGTCATCTGCGTAAACTGCAAGTTTCTTTAACTGCGGAAGGTCTGTGATCCAGTCCGGTCCGATATGCTCTGTGATCCAGTCTGCAAGGAGTGGATTTGCGTGGAGCAGGAAACGTCTCTGAGTGATACCGTTTGTCTTGTTGTTGAATTTCTCAGGCATCATTTCATAGAAGTCTTTTAATTCCTGATTCTTCAGGATTTCTGTATGAAGACGTGCAACACCGTTTACAGAGTAGCCTGCTGCGATTGCAAGGTGAGCCATCTTAACCTGTCCGTCATAGATGATAGCCATCTTTTTGATCTTCTCATAATTTCCCGGATATTTTGCCTGGATCTCAAGGATGAAACGACGGTTGATCTCTTCGATGATCTGGTATACACGCGGAAGCAGTCTGGAGAAGAGCTCGATCGGCCATTTCTCAAGTGCTTCGGACATGATAGTATGGTTTGTGTAAGCAACAGATTTTCTTGTTACTTCCCATGCTTCATCCCATCCAAGTCCTTCTTCGTCCATGAGGATACGCATTAACTCTGCTACTGCTACAGTCGGATGTGTATCGTTCATCTGGAAGGTTACTTTTTCATATAATTTATGGATATCGTCATGTTTCTTTTTATATTTGGCAATTGCTGCCTGGAGGCTTGCAGATACAAAGAAGTACTGCTGTTTCAGTCTCAGCTCTTTACCTGCATAATGATTGTCATTCGGATAAAGAACTTCTACGATATTACGGGCAAGGTTCTCCTGCTCTACTGCTTTCTTGTAATCACCTTTGTCAAAGGAATCAAGCTCGAAGTCTACGATCGGCTCTGCATCCCAGATACGAAATGTGTTTACTACATCATTGTCATATCCTGTGATCGGCATATCATAAGGAATGGCTTTTACAGCCTGATATCCTTCGTGGATAAATTTGTTTCCGCCCTTTTCAGGATCGTACTCTACTCTTACATATCCGCCGAAGTGTACTTCCTTGGCATATTCCGGACGACGCAGTTCGAATGGGTAGCCGTTCTTTAACCAGTTATCCGGTACCTCGATCTGATAACCGTTCTGGATTTTCTGTTTGAACATTCCGTAGTGGTAACGGATTCCGCAGCCATATGCTGCGTAATTTAAAGTTGCGAGAGAATCAAGGAAGCATGCAGCCAGTCTTCCCAGACCACCGTTTCCAAGTGCCGGATCCGGTTCCTGATCTTCGATACAGTTAAGGTCAAATCCCAGTTCTTCGAGAGCTTCTTTTACTTCACCGTAAGCGCAAAGGTTGATCAGGTTGTTTCCGAGAGCACGTCCCATCAGGAATTCCATGGACATATAGTATACGATCTTCGGATCCTGTTCGTCATAAGCTTTCTGTGTTGCAAGCCAGTTATCAATGATAACGTCTTTTACAGAGTAGCTTACTGCCTGGAAAATCTGCTCCTGTGTAGCTTCTTCAATTGTTTTTCGATAGAGGAATTTTACGTTGTCTTTTACGCTTTTCTTGAATGCCTCTTTCTTGAACATTTCGTTTGTCATTTCATACCTCCCGTAATGGTTTCACTGTTCACTTTATTCTCAACAATACACCTTGCGGATATTGCCGGTGAACCTCTTCATTCCGTCAACTCTTCTGTTTTCTTCATATCAGAGAAATTGGGGGCAAAGAATCTCTGCCTCCAATTTCCTCTCTGAAATCAGACTGTCAAGGATAATGATACTCTTTTTTCGACAGTCTGTCATGTGTATAATTGCCGAATTTTATAACATTTTTTTATCGTGCATTGCGAAAGTAGTGTATTTCCTGTGAAATACCTGTAACTCATCAGTTTCTTGTCAGTAATTGACCGAATGTTGTCAATTACAGTTTCTTAACACCCATAGTTACTGCTTCTTTGTTGATATTCCACTCTTTCACATAACCATCGGTCTCGCCAAGTACCATTTCGTCTGCAAGTACTTCTGACTTGATCTCATCTTCGTGTGCTTTCATGACATCCTGGATCTTGTCGTTTCCGTGAGCGTATACTACGATCTTGTCCATAACTTCGAAGCCGGCTTCCTTACGCATGGTCTGGATCTTGCTGATGATCTCACGTACAAATCCTTCTTCGATCAGTTCAGGTGTCAGGTTTGTATCCAGGACTACGGATGTTTCACCGTCAGATTCAGATACATAACCCTCTGTCTGTGCTGTTTCAATAAGAAGGTCTTCTTCTGTAAGTTCTACATTGTTTCCGTTGATATCCAGTTTCAGGACACCGTTGGTTCTCAGCTCGTTCATTGCTGCTGTTCCATTGATGTTTGTGAGAGCCTGTCTGATTCCTCCAAGGAGTTTACCGTATTTCGGTCCCACTGTACGAAGCTGCGGTTTGAAGCTGTAGGAGATAAAGGATTCTACGTCATCTGCGAATTTTACTTCTTTCACATTCAGTTCGTCTGCGATGATGTCAGTGTAGAATTCACTCATTTTCTTCTCAGCTTTTACATACATGGTTCCGATTGGCTGACGATTCTTGATGTTTGCTGTATTTCTGCAGGCACGTCCCAGAACTACGATCTCCAGAAGCTCTTTCATGTCTGCTTCCAGATCTTTGTCGATCCATGCTTCATTTACAGTTGGGAAGTCGCAGAGATGGATACTCTCCGGAGCATCTTTATCCACGCTTCTTACCAGGTTCTGATAGATGTCTTCTGTCATGAACGGGATCATCGGAGCTGCTGTCTTGGCGATGGTTACCAGTGCATGGTACAGAGTCATGTAAGCATTGATCTTATCCTGCTCCATTCCCTTTGCCCAGAAACGTTCACGGCTTCTTCTTACATACCAGTTACTCATCTCATCTACAAATTCCTGGAGTGCTCTTGCTGCTTCCGGGATCTTGTAGTTTGCCAGATCATTGTCTACAGCCTGAACAGTTGTGTTTAATCTGCTGAGCAGCCATTTGTCCATTACAGGAAGCTGGTCATAGTTCAGTTCATATTTGGTCGGGTCGAAGTTGTCGATGTCTGCATATAATACGAAGAATGCGTAAGTATTCCACAGTGTACTCATGAATTTACGCTGTCCTTCCACAACTGCCTTGCCATGGAAACGGTTCGGAAGCCATGGAGCACTGTTGATGTAGAAGTACCATCTGATGGCATCTGCGCCGTATTTGTTCAGTGCATCGAATGGATCAACTGCATTTCCTTTGGACTTACTCATCTTCTGTCCGTTCTCATCCTGAACATGTCCCAGAACGATTACATTCTTGTATGGTGCTTTGTTGAAGAGCAGTGTGGATTCTGCAAGGAGTGAGTAGAACCATCCACGGGTCTGGTCTACTGCCTCGGAGATAAAGTTTGCAGGGAACTGCTGCTCAAATAATTCTTTGTTTTCAAATGGATAATGATGCTGTGCGAAAGGCATTGCTCCTGAGTCGAACCAGCAGTCAATAACCTCCGGTACACGATGCATTTCTCCACCGCACTCCGGACACTTCAGTGTGATCTCATCGATGTATGGGCGGTGAAGCTCTACTGTCTTGGCTCTCTCATCACCGCTCATCTCGAATAACTCCTGACGGCTTCCGATGGAATGCATATGTCCGCATTCACACTGCCAGATGTTCAGTGGTGTTCCCCAGTAACGGTTACGGCTGATACCCCAGTCCTGAACGTTTTCAAGCCAGTCGCCGAAACGTCCTTTACCGATGCTCTCAGGGATCCAGTTGATTGTATTGTTATTTCTGATCAGGTCATCCTTAACTGCTGTCATCTTGATGAACCAGGATTCTCTTGCATAGTAGATCAGTGGTGTGTCACATCTCCAGCAGTGTGGATAATCATGCTCGAATTTCGGAGCATCGAAGAGCTTGCCTTCTTTGTCCAGATCTGTGAGGACCATAGGATCTGCTTTCTTTACGAAAACGCCTGCGTATGGTGTCTCTTTTGTCAGGTTACCCTGTCCGTCTACGAACTGTACGAATGGCAGTTCATAGTTACGTCCGATTCTGCTGTCGTCTTCACCGAATGCAGGTGCGATGTGAACGATACCTGTACCATCACTCATAGTAACGTAGTTATCACAGGTTACGAAATGAGCTTTCTTTTTCTGTTTTGCTGCTGCCTCTCCTGCACATGCGAAAAGCGGCTCGTATGCTTTGTATTCCAGGTCTGTTCCTTTGTAGGTTTCCAGAACTTCATATGCTTTCTCGCCTTCTTCTTTTGCAAGCTTGCCAAGGACTTTGTCAAGGAGTGCTTCTGCCATATAATAGGTATATCCGTCTGCTGCCTTTACTTTGCAGTAAGTCTCATCCGGGTTTACGCAGAGTGCAACGTTGGACGGAAGTGTCCATGGTGTTGTTGTCCATGCAAGGAAGTATGCATCTTCACCAACAACCTTGAATCTTACAACTGCGGAACGCTCTTTTACAGTTTTGTATCCCTGGGATACTTCCTGTGCGGAAAGAGGGGTACCGCATCTTGGACAGTAAGGAACGATCTTGAAGCCTTTATACAGAAGCTTCTTGTTCCAGATTTCTTTCAGTGCCCACCATTCGGATTCAATATAATCGTCATAGTAAGTTACGTATGGATGTTCCATATCGGCCCAGAAACCAACAGTAGAGGAGAAATCCTCCCACATTCCTTTGTATTTCCAGACGCTTTCCTTACACTGTTTGATGAATGGCTCCATACCGTATTCTTCGATCTGCTCTTTGCCATCCAGACCAAGCTTCTTCTCTACTTCCAGTTCTACCGGAAGTCCATGGGTATCCCATCCTGCTTTACGCGGAACCATGTAGCCCTTCATTGTACGGTATCTCGGAATCATATCCTTGATTACACGGGTAAGTACATGGCCGATGTGCGGTTTGCCGTTTGCAGTGGGCGGTCCATCATAGAATGTATAGGTTTCTCCTTCTTTTCTGTTCTCCATACTTTTCTCAAAGATATGGTTTTCTTTCCAGAATTCTTCTACTTTTTTCTCACGGTCTACAAAGTTTAAGTTCGTATCAACTTTCTGGTACACAGTAATTTACCTCCTGTTTAAATTATTTGTATCAGACACCTGAAAATATGCAGGACGTTTATATACGCTGAAAAATATTTCCAGTGTCCTTTAAGAACGAAAATAAGCCCATAAAAAAATCGCCCTTTTGTAAAAGGACGAAGGTTTATTGACGTTCGCTATACCACCTGTTACATTGTACGGGCATCCTCTGCCGATACATGAATCTTTTAACGGGGATTTCCGTCAGCTCTTACCTGTCTGTACACCCTTCAGAGCTGCAACTCCGGAGTGATCTTCACTGCATTTACTCACCACCGGGCTCACACCCTCCCCGGTTCGCTGTCTGCTTTCCCCTGCAGTTACTCTCTCCATCAACGTTTTTGTGGACATATCATTTATTTAACTATGCGGATTCATTATAAGGTCACAAAATTCACTGTGTCAAGTATTTTTTTGAATATTAGGGTAATCCTGTTACTGTTTAATAACACTGGTTACTGTCAAACTCCCGAACAGTAACACACTGTTAACATACTATCATATAAATTTTACACAGGCATTGTAATTAATGATATAATAAGGTAGAATATTTTGTCCGAACGTCATTTAAAACGATGTACTAGGATATGGAAAGCAACTACTATGTATATTTAATGAAGGGTAATTTCAAATGTTTAAAACAAAATTTCATAAATTAATGAAACGTTTCCTCACCGGAATGCTTTGTGCAGGGATTCTGACCTCCCAGCCTGCAGTCACTTACGCTGCCGAGACCTCTGCCACTCCTGAAGCCGGTCATTCAGAAACCTATTCACAGGCCTCAGATATCGATTCTGTCAAAGGATGGCCCACAGGTCCTAATATCGAGGGACAGTCCGCAGTGCTGATGGATGCAGTCACTGATACTATTCTTTATTCCAAGAATGCCAAAGATAAGCTATATCCCGCCAGTATCACTAAGATCATGACCGCTCTTCTGGCCTGTGAACATCTGAATATGGACGATACGATCACCATGTCGCAGGAAGCGGCTTATGGGATTGAGGCCGGAAGCTCCAGCATTTACGCAGAAACAGGAGAGGTTTTCACAGTAGAGCAGGCCCTGATGGCTCTGATGCTGGAATCCGCCAATGAAATGGCTCTTGCTCTGGCAGAAAAAACAAGCGGTTCTGTAAAGAAGTTTGTTGAACTGATGAACCAGAGGGCAGCTCAGCTTGGCTGTAAGAACACCCATTTTAATAATCCAAATGGTCTTCCGGATGAGACGCATTATACCACCGCAGGTGATATGATGAAGATTGCTAAGGCAGCCTGGTATAATCCCAGATTCCGTAAATTTGTGACCACACAGGTTTATGAGATTCCTCCGACTAATAAGCAGTCTGAAACCCGTTATCTTCTCAATCACCATAAGATGATGCCCGGACAGTCTTATGCATACGATGGGGTTCTGGGAGGAAAGACCGGATACACCGATGCAGCGGGAAGTACGCTTGTCACCTATGCCAAGAGAGGAAATTCCATTCTCATTGCAGTTGTGCTGAATTCTACAAACGGTGCTTTTCCTGACACAACTTCTCTGCTGGATTACGGCTTCGACAATTTTGAAAAAGTAGACTTGAATATAGATACCGATCCGGTACCGGCAGTATTTCTCCCATGCGAAAAGCACCTGTTAAAGGACTGGAATAATCTGTGTTCCTTCTATTATATGAGGCATGTGTACGTAACTGTCCCCACAGGAACCGATGTGAGCCAGCTCGTAAAGAAGCAGAAACTTCTGAACAATTCTGTCGGTCCAAAGCGAATTAAAAGTAAATATTATTTAGACGGCCATATGGTCGGATATGGAATGCAATATGAAAAGGAGATCCTTTCAGATCTCCTTCTCAACGCTTCTTTTTAGTTTTCGCCTGAGGCGGAGGACTTCTTTTCTTTCACGAAGTTCCTCTGCTTCTTCTGTATCTGTGAAACGCAATGTCTTCACAGCGAAATATTTCTCATCTTCTGTTTTTCGGATGCGGATCTTGCCTCTTATCAGTCCATGTTCTTCACAATTGGATATGCTGTAATAAACCTTTGGATTATTCATAAACCATCGGAGTTTGCGCTTTGCAGGCAGATGACAGACCGGACATCTGGTGCTGGTCACCTCGCGGTCTTTCATGATTCGCTCTCTTGTGGCAAATTCTCTGGATACATATTTGTCATGATCCGGATAGGAAATATGTATCTCGTCTTTTTTCTTCTTTGGATTCTGGTAAACATCCAGTGACGGATGATTGATAATGATTATGTTATTTATTTTCTCCAGGACTTTCGCTGTATACCAGGCATCTGCAAGCGCCCGGTGAAATCCCCTGGATTTCTCTATTTTCAGCTCATCGATCGCATGCTCCAATGCACACCTGTGTGTACCGTCATCATAACTGATACTGTATAGTTTCTGCACATCATAATAGGTCACAGGTCCGGGAAGCAGATCCAACAGGCCATAGAACTTCATATTTCTCTGAAGTTCCATCACGTCCTGATTTCCCCAGGTAAAAAAGTACCAGTCTTCTCCGCACCAGTCAATAAATTCCCTGACTGCCTGCTCAAAGGGCACTCCTTTCATAAGATCTTTATAATCTACATGAATTACCTCATGGATGCTGTCATGAATCCATTTATAGACCTGTGGTTTGATCAGTCGGTGAAAATGATCCGTTATTTCTTTTTTGCTGTTTACTTTTACAGCCCCAATCTCGATAATCTCAAATGGAAGCCTGTCGTTACGTGTTTTCTTTCCCGAAGGATTCTGATTCCATTCCAGGTCAAAGACAATATAGTTCATTCATCCGGTCCTTTTTGTTTATTACTTTTTCGCATTTATTTTCCACTGCTGATAAACATATTATTTCACAATCTTCAGTTCATACTGTCTGGTTCCCAGACCAATCTTCTCTGCCTGATCCAGTGTTGCCTGCCATTCAATGTTCGGGTTGGAATCTTTGAAATGGTCGTGGTGGCAATGCCAGTCAGGTTTTGCCAGGTGTTCTCCAAGCTGGCTGTTCTCGATCGGAGTTGCTTTCAGACAGGCATCTGCGCAGGCCTGGTCCAGAGCAACCGGGTCAAAGCTTGCAAACATTCCGATATCAGGAAGGATTGGTGCATCATTTTCGCCATGGCAGTCACAGTTCGGGCTGATATCCTGAACAAGCGCTACATGGAAATGCGGACGGCCATGACAGACTGCCTGTGCATATTCTGCCATCTTACGGTCAAGAAGTTCATTCGCACTGCTGTTTGGATTGTATACTGCATCAAAACCGCAGGCTCCGATACAACGGCCACAGCCTTTACATTTATCATAATCAATGACTGCTTTTTTATTCGGATATGTAATCGCATCACTTCCGCACTCTTTCGCGCAACGACGGCATCCGCGGCAGAGTTCTTCATTTACTGCAGGTTTTCCGCTGGCATGCTGTTTCATCTTACCTGCGCGGCTTCCGCATCCCATTCCGATATTCTTCAGTGCACCGCCGAAGCCGGTTGCTTCATGTCCTTTGAAGTGGCTTAAGCTGATAAAAATATCTGCATCCATGATCGCATGTCCGATCAGTGCAGTCTGACAATATTCACCGTTAACTACCGGTACTTCTACTTCGTCTGTACCGCGTAAGCCATCACCGATGATGATCTGGCATCCTGTTGAAATGCTGTTAAATCCGTTGAGATTTGCGCACTCCAGATGCTCCAGTGCATTCTTACGGCTTCCCGGATAAAGAGTGTTGCAGTCTGTGAGGAACGGAAGTCCTCCCTGCTCTTTACAGAGATCGGCTACTGCTTTTGCATAATTTGGGCGCAGGAAAGCCAGATTGCCAAGTTCTCCGAAATGCATTTTAATAGCTACGAATTTTCCATCCATATCAATGTCTTTGATTCCGGCTGTAACGCAGAGTTTCTTCAGTTTATCAAGCTGGCTGGTGCCAACCGGACATCTGAAATCAGTAAAATAAACGGTTGATTTTTCCATCGTTTTTCCTCCTGTTTTTATTGATCAAAATTTGATTTTCTTTTTTATTTTATCACAAAATGCAGGTTCTTTTCGAGATATTTTTTTGCTTACATCTGTTCGTAAAATTTTGTCACCTTTTTGTATTCTGCAGGCAAAGTGATCTGCTCTACCACAACATCTCCATCTTCTGCATTGTGGTAACGGTAAATGTAAACGCCTTCCTGGATCTCATCTCCTTCGATCAGAGAAACTGCCAGATATCCCTGTCCTTCAAATTCAAAGGTATCCATGATTGCAAAATCCCGTTCTGTTCCGTCAGATACCGGGATGCTGATTACTTCATATTCTTCCATAGTATGTTTTCCTTTCATTCATAAGCAGTCTTATTCTTATTTTCGCTGTTTTTTATTGTAGCAAAGAGTGTTAATTATATCAATCCTATTTAACCGAATCAAGTAAGTCGTTACTGTGAACGGAGTGAACAGTAACAGTAAGGCCCCTGCGGGTTACAAAAAGAAAGACTGCACTTCCAATGAGCACAGCCTTTCCGGTTTGGTATATTTTATTCAGTTCTGCTTACAATTGCTTATGCCATAATCGGTTTTAATGCTTCTGCAAGCTTCTCTTTCTCAGCTTCTGCCTCTTCCAGGTTCTTTCCGAGAGTTGTGTAATAGATCTTGATCTTTGGTTCTGTTCCGGATGGGCGGACAACTACTGTCTCGCCGTTATCCAGCTTGTAGATCAGTACATTTGCTGCAGGAAGTCCTGTTTCTTCCGGTTTCTGGTAATCTGTTACTTTTACGATGGCATGACCTGCGATCTCTGTGAGAGGTTTGTCACGAAGTCCCTGCATCAGAGCTGACATCTTATCCATTCCGCTTAATCCCGGGAATTCAAAGCTGTCTACTTTGTTCAGGTAACGTCCGTACTGTGCATAGATCTCTTCCATTCTCTGTTTCAGGGAACTTCCGATGCTTCTGTAATATGCAGCCATTTCACAGATCAGCATAGATCCGATAACAGCATCCTTGTCACGTACATATGGTCCTGCAAGGTATCCGTAGCTCTCTTCAAATCCGAAGATAAATCTGTCTACTTCATCTGCTGCTTCAAGCTGTGCGATCTGATCGCCGATCCACTTGAATCCTGTAAGTACGCTTCTGAGTTCTACTCCATAGTGCTCTGCCACTGCATCTGCAAGTGGTGTGGAAACAATGGATTTCACTGCTACCGGCTTCTTTGGCATTGTGCCTTTTTCGATACGTCCTGCACAGATATAGTCAAGAAGGAGTACACCTACCTCATTACCTGTTACCAGTTCATAGGAACCATCCGGGCATTTCATTGCAATACCAACGCGGTCTGCATCCGGGTCAGTTGCAAGCATTAAGTCTGCACCTGTTTCTTTTGCAAGGTTTAATCCAAGCTCCAGAGCTGCAAAGATTTCCGGGTTCGGATAGCTGCAGGTTGTGAAGTATCCGTTCGGATATTCCTGTTCCGGAACGATTGTGATATCTGTAATTCCGATATCTTTTAATACCTGAGTTACAGGTACAAGTCCTGATCCGTTTAACGGGCTGTAAACCAGTTTCAGTCCTGCTGTCTTGCAGAGACCCGGACGAACCTGACGGGATTCGATAGCTTCATAGAGAGCCTGCTTGCAGTCATCTCCTACAAAACGGATTTTTCCCTGTTCTACGCCTTCTGCGAAGGACATATATTTCGCACCTGTAAGTACGTCTGTTTTCTGGATCTCTTCATATACAATGGCAGCTGCATCGTCTGTCATCTGGCATCCGTCAGGACCGTATGCTTTGTATCCGTTGTACTTAGCCGGGTTGTGGGATGCTGTTACCATAATACCTGCATTGCATTCATAGTAACGTGTTGCAAAGGAAAGTGCAGGTACAGGCATCAGTGCGTCATAAATTCTGACATTGATATCATTTGCCGCCAGTACGCCTGCTGCTGTTTTTGCAAATACATCACTCTTGAGACGGCTGTCATAGCTGATGGCTACTGTCTGATTACCGCCCTGTGTTTTTACCCAGTTCGCAAGTCCCTGTGTTGCCTGGCGAACTACATAAATATTCATACGGTTGGTTCCGGCTCCGAGAACTCCGCGAAGTCCGGCTGTTCCAAATTTCAGCGCTACTGCGAAACGATCTTTGATCTCTTCATCATTTCCTTCGATTTTGGATAATTCCGGATTAAGATCCGCATCCTGCAGATCTGCTGCCAACCAACGTTTGTATTCTTCCTGATACATTTTGACCACTCCTGCCTTATTTTTTAGATTTTTTAAGATATTTCCATAATATCATAAATCAGACAAATCAGCAACAAGACAGCGAGATTTCAATCAAATTTTAAAAATTACTTTCTTTTCTGTTTGTCTGCTCTCTGCAGGCGTTTCCTATATTGGTCAGGCAGAGTACTGTGGTGATCAGGAAAAGTCCGGGGATCAGAATGATCCACCAGGAACCTGTCATTAATGCCTTATCTGACAGAGACAGCATACTTCCCCATGTGATAACCTCTATGGGAAGTCCAATGCCCATAAAGCTTAAAGTAGCTTCAGAGATCATTGCAGTTCTTACATTCATGACTACCATAAACATAATGGATGAGAAAAAGTTCGGCACCAGATGCTTCCACAAAATACGGAAGAATCCTGCTCCCATACATCTTGCAGCGATGATATACTCACTGTTTCGTATCTGCCGTACCTCTGTGCGTACTACTTTCGCAATACTGGTCCAGCTGGTCACACCGATCACAAAGGACAGACTCAGGATATTTGCATCTCCCATAATAGCCTGCAGCAAAATGATCAGAAGCAGAGTTGGTATACTTAAAAATATCTCTGTAAATCTCATGATCAGTTCATCAAGCCAGGCAGGTGCCACTCCACTGAAGGCACCGACTACCACTGCAATAAAAGTAGAAATAACTGTGGCTAATCCACCGATCAAGATCGAGATTCTTCCTCCATACCAGATCATGGAAAAAATATCCCTTCCCATAGTATCTGTTCCAAAAAGGAACTCCCTGTCAGGAGCTTTATTATAGTTTAACAGATCCATATAAGTAGGATCCTTTGTCATGATCAGTTCCGCACACAGACAGCCCAGTACGATAAGAATCAGGATTACTGCTGAAACAACGGGTTTTCCCTGATACCACTTTTTCTTTGATTTGGGAATTACGGTTTCTGTCTTTCTGTTTCCTGCCAGTTCAAATAAATGATTGGTCATCCTTCTACTACCTCCGATTTCTCGGTTATTACTTCATCCTTCATGCGGGGATCTATCTGTTCATTGATCGTCTGACTGACAATATTACAGAAAATAACCAGGATTCCTGACATCATACAAAGCAGCATCAGCAGATTGTAATCATGATATCTGGCACTCTCATAGGACAGAGCTCCGATTCCGGGATAAGAGAATACACTTTCTACCACATAGGTTCCTCCAAGTACATGGGGGACTGCAATGGCCATAATACTCAGATAAGCAGGCATTACATTTCGGACACAATGTCTGAACATAAGCTTTTTCTTATTCAGTCCCTTTGCCTTTGCCAGAAGTACATAATCTGCGCGAACCTCTTCAAGGATCTTATTTCGGATCATGTAAGCATAATACCATAAATGCTCCATGACCACGATGGTCAGAGGCATGATCAAATGCAGCACTCTGTCACCGATATCTCCTGCATTTCCTGTACTGTAAGCACCACTGCTTGGCAGGATCTTAAGATTTACGGAAAAAACAAGGATCAGGACCAGGGCCATCCAGAACTCAGGAATACAGCTGGATATGGTTCCCAGCTTACACAGGATCCGGTCTGCCAGCCGGTTTTCGTACCAGGCACACAGGATTCCCAGGAGCAAGGCTCCGGCAAACATAATGATAAATCCGATTCCTCCAAGTACAAGTGTATTGCCAATACGGCCGCCGATCACTTCTACCACATCCTGTTTATATTTAAATGAAATTCCAAATTCTCCATGAAAAGCATTTTTTACCCACTTCACATACTGTACAGAAATTGGTTCGTTCAGCCCCAGTTTCTCCATAGCCCATTCACGTTCTTCCGGACTCATCTTCTCTGTGCGGTCGCCATAATAGGAGATCAGCGGATCTCCCGGTGCAAGACGGGCTACATAAAATACAGCTACAGACAATATAAATACTGAGATCAGGAATATCAGGCATTTTTTACCATAGTAGACTAACTTTTTTTGTCTCATTATATACTGCACCCCTTTCCTTCAGCCGGAAGCATTGTAAAATGTCCGGGTGACACTTCTGTCCACACGCTGTTTTCCATTCCTTCGCCATCATAGTACTGCAGAACTCTTTTTCTTTCCCTGATCGGGTCAGGAACAGGAATTGCAGACAGCAATGTTTTTGTATAAGGATGCACCGGATTGGAATACAATTCTTCCGATGGCGCCAGTTCTACCAGTTTTCCATGATACATAACTCCCACACGGTCACAGAGATACTCAACCATAGCCAGGTCATGAGCTATAAACAGAAATGTAAATCCATGCTCCTCCTGCAGATGACGGAACAGATTGACGATCTGGGCCTGTATGGACACATCCAGGGAAGCTATCGGTTCATCAGCCACCAGAAATTCCGGTTCCATACACAGAGATCTGGCTATGGCCACTCGCTGCCTCTGTCCCCCTGATAATTCAGATGGATAACGATCCAGGAAACTGTTCTCAAGTCCTACATATTCCATCTGAAAAGCAGCTTCCTTCACAAAGCTTCCTCTCGGAGGTGTGATATGCTGGATTCTCATTGGTTCCGTAATAATATCTGACACCTTCATTTTCTGGTTCAGACTGGATGCGGAATCCTGAAATATCATCTGGCGGCGGGTCTGCAGCATTTTTTTATGCTTTTTGAATTCCTTTTTGTCGCAGATATTTACATCTTTATACCAGATTTCTCCCTGAGCCGGCTGATATATATTCATCAGACATCTGGCAACTGTGGACTTTCCTGAACCGGATTCCCCTACCAGACCAAAGATCTCACCTTTATGGATCTGAAATGAGACATCATCTACAGCCTTTACCTTGATCTTTTTTGTCAGATGAAACTGCTGAGTCAGATGCCTGACATCCAATAAAACTTCTTTACTCATGCGCTGTTCCTCCCATAGGTGATTTGATCTGCGGTGCTCTTGGATCCAGCAGCCAGGTTGCCGCATAATGAGTATCTGTTATCTTAAACATAGGCGGCATTTCTTCATAATCAATATTCAGGGCATATTCATTTCGACATGCAAAAGCATCACCTTTCGGCGGATTTATCAAAGTAGGAGGCATGCCGGGGATGGTGTACAGGCTTTCTTTTCCATTTGCAAATGCAGGCAGTGATCTCATCAGTCCCCATGTGTATGGATGTCTGGGATCATAATACACTTCCTCTGCTGTACCGATCTCTACGATCTTGCCTGCATACATAACTGCCACTCTGTCTGCCACACGTGCAACCACTCCCAGATCATGGGATACCAGTATGGTAGCTGTTCCAAGCTTCATCTGTATTTCCCGCAGAAGATCCAGAATCTGTGCCTGTATGGTCACATCCAGTGCAGTAGTTGGTTCATCTGCAAACAAAATATCCGGATCTGCTGCCAGAGCGATGGCCATGACACATCTCTGACGCATTCCTCCGGAGAACTGCCAGGGATACTGATGATATCGTTCCTTTGGATGGGAGATACCTACCAGTTCCATAAGCTCCAGAACCTTCTTATTTACCTGTTCCTTCGTGTAGTTCTTATTGTGGATCACCACTGCTTCCCCAATCTGTTTTCCAATTTTAATAGTTGGATTCAGGGATGTCATAGGATCCTGAAAGATCATAGAAAAAACTCTTCCACGCAGTTTCTGCATCTCCTTTTCCCTGTAACAGGTGATATCCTGTCCGTTCACACAGATGCTGCCCTCTTTAATCTTTGCACTTGGAGGCAAAAGCTTCATGATACTTTTGCAAAGCACACTCTTCCCGCATCCGGATTCTCCAACTATGGCCAGCACCTCTCCCTTTTTTAATGAAAAAGACACATCTCTTACTGCCTGGACTTCTCCGGCAGGACCGTCAATGCTGACTGAAAGATTTTTAACCTCTAATAAATGTTCCATTTTTAATCCTTTTTCCGCTCGTGTAAAAAGGGGGGCACCTTTAGTGCCCCCGTCACAACCTTTATCTTTTTATTCAATAGTCCAGTCTGCTACATTCCAGAAGATTCCAACTCCATGATGTCCCATAATTGTATCAGGATCGATTCCTTTAATATTGCTGTCAGCAACATAGTTGGCATCAATATAGCAGATCATTGCATAAGCCGGATCCTCTGCCAGAGCTTTCTGGAAATTAGCATAGGCTTCTGCACGAACTTCCGGATCAGCTGACTGTCTTGCTTCTGTCAGATACTTGTCAACGTCTGCATTAGAATAGCCGGAGTAGTTTGCTCCCTTATCTGTTCCGAATACTTTGTATGTATGGTCGTCAGCGTCAAATGGGCTTCCCCATCCGATCAGGAATGCCATCTGTCCTGCCCAGTCTGTCTGTGCAGGGATCTCTACTGATACATCCATGCCGATCTCTTTCAGTTCCTGTGCTGCGATCTGAGCCATATCAATACGTACCTGATCTCCTGCACTTACGCTGATTACAAATCCCACTTTTTCGCCGTCACGATAATAGAATCCGTCATCACCCATCTCGCATCCTGCAGCTTCCAGAATTTCTTTTGCTTTTTCAGGATTGTAATCATAATGCTCTACATCTTCATAATTGTAGATATTTCTCTGAAGAGGTCCATAAGCCGGCATTCCCTGTCCAAGGAGAACTGCGTCGATGATCGCCTGACGGTCAAGCCCATAGCATACTGCCGGGATCAGATCACGGTTTTTCTGCCAGTATTCATTTCCAAAGTTAAACATGATTCCACGATAATCAGAAGTCTTCATATCGTAGCATGTATATGCCTCATCATCTGCAAAAGCAGCTGCATCCTTTGGTGTTAATAATGCCAGATCAAGTTCTCCGGATTTTAACTGAAGTGCTTTCGCATTGTCATCCGGTACGATCTTGAATACAATTTTATCGATGAAAGGCTCACCCTTAAAATAGTCTTCGTTCTTAACCAGTGTGATTGCCTGTCCCTCATCCCAGCATTCAATCTTGTATGGACCTGTTCCTACCGGATTACGGAAGAAATCAGAGGTCTGCATATCTTCGCCCTCAAGCAGATGCTTAGGAAGAACTGCCATTGTCATATAGTCAAGGAATGCAACGTTTTTGTCCTCAAGCTTGAACGCAACCGTATGATCATCAATAACATTGATTTCCTCTACGTCCTCGTAGTTGGGTGCATTCTCAGAACCGTTTTCCGGATCCATGATCGCTTCAATAGTAAATTTAACATCCTCTGCTGTCACAGGTTCGCCGTCCTGCCACTTGGCATCTTCTGCCATATGGAATGTATAAGTATTGGTTTCATCATCAAAATCCCAGCTCTCTGCCAGTCCCGGAACTACCTGATTATCTCCGTCATGTGCAGTTAAACCGTTGAAGATCAGAATATTGATCTCTCCATGTTCATCCATAGCAGGATTGATCCTGGTATAATCTCCGCTTCCGTATACCAGTGTTGTTTCTTCCTCTGCCAGTACAGGCACTGTTGTTCCGGCACTGACCAGTGATACAGTCAGAAGCACTCCGGCCATTGTCAATAAACCCTTTTTCATTTCATGTTCCCTCGCTTTTTCTTTATTGGTAACTGGCTTTTATGATATCAGACAATTCTGACATCAGTAAGCCCTGCGGGGGGATATTGACATATTCCTTTTTGTGCCTTATATATGCCATATATGGCATACCTGAAGCAGTATCATTACTCTCCGTCGCAGTGCGATCCTGCCCGGAGTGTTATTTATGTTATAGGAACATTACAGAGTAATTTCCTATAATTAATATAAATAACACTCCGCCTTTAGTATTTCACTAAAAGCGAAGTGTCCTGATATTAATATAATTTTGCACCAGCCGGAATATGGTCATCTACCATCAGAAGATGAAGTTTTTCTTCGCCCTCTTCTTCATGGATTGCACTAAGTAACATTCCACAAGATTCAATTCCCATCATTGCTCTAGGTGGCAGATTTGTGATAGCTATAAGTGTCTTACCTACCAGTTCTTCTGGTTCGTAGAATGCGTGAATACCGCTTAAAATGGTACGTTCTACGCCTGTTCCATCATCCAGAGTAAACTGTAAAAGTTTCTTTGACTTCGGCACTGCGACACACTCTTTTACCTTTACTGCACGGAAATCAGATTTGCTGAAAGTCTCAAAATCTACCTCATCTTTGAACAATGGTTCGATTTCTACCTTTGAAAAATCAATCTTCTCAACTGGCTTTTCTGAAACTGTTTTAGCCTGCGCAACGTTGTTTGCTTCGTTCTTAGCAGCGCCCTGTGACTTCATTGTCGGGAACAGCAGTACGTCACGGATTGCCTGGCTGTCTGTAAGCAGCATAACCAGACGGTCGATTCCGTATCCGATACCACCTGTAGGCGGCATACCGATCTCCAGTGCATTCAGGAAGTCTTCATCTGTGTGGTTTGCTTCCTCATCTCCTGCGTCAGCAAGAGCATCCTGTGCTTTGAAACGCTCTCTCTGGTCAATCGGGTCATTGAGCTCGGAATATGCGTTACACATTTCCCATGTATTAATGAACAGCTCGAAACGCTCTACCTTATTCGGATCAGAAGGTTTCTTCTTTGTCAGCGGAGAAATCTCGATCGGATGATCCATGATAAAGGTTGGCTGGATCAGTTCTTTTTCACAGTATTCCTCGAAGAACAGGTTGATGATATCACCCTTCTTATGACGTTCTTCATATTCAATATGATGCTCATCTGCAAGCTTCTTAGCTGCTTCATCATCTGCAACTTCATCAAAGTCAATTCCTGCATATTTCTTGATCGCATCATTCATGGTCAGACGTTCAAAAGGTTTGCTGAGGTCGATCTCGATACCATTGTAGGAAATCTTCGCAGAACCACAAACCTTCTCTGCCAGATAACGGAACATAGACTCAGTCAGTTCCATCATGCCTTCATAATCTGTATATGCCTGATAAAGCTCCATCAGAGTAAACTCCGGATTATGACGGGTATCTACACCTTCATTACGGAATACACGTCCGATCTCATAAACTCTCTCAAGACCACCAACGATCAGTCTCTTCAGATAAAGTTCAAGAGAAATACGAAGCTTAACATCTTCGTTCAGTGCATTATAATGAGTTTCAAACGGTCTTGCTGCAGCACCGCCTGCATTTGCAACCAGCATCGGAGTTTCCACTTCCATGAAGTCACGGTCTGCAAGGAAGTTACGGATTTCTTTCAGAATCTGGGAACGTTTGATAAATACGTTCTTGCTGTCCTGATTCATGATAAGGTCTACATATCTCTGACGATAACGCATATCTGTATCTGTCAGTCCATGGAATTTCTCAGGAAGAATCTGTAAGCTCTTGGAAAGAAGAGTCATGCTTTCTGCATGGATAGAAATCTCACCTGTTCTTGTTCTGAATGCAAAACCTTCCAGTCCGAAGATATCACCGATATCGGATTTCTTAAAATCTGCATAAGAATCTGCTCCGATCGCATCTCTTGCTACATATACCTGAATATTTCCCTGTAAATCCTGGATATTGCAGAAAGAAGCCTTACCCATAACTCTCTTGAACATCATACGGCCTGCGATCGCTACGTGGATCGGGCTTGCGTCCATGATTTCTCTTCTCTCTTCGTAATCTTTCTTAACAGCTTCCTTTGCCTGTTCTTCATCAAGACCTGTTACATCTACTTCTGCACGATCTTTGAGAAGTTCTGCCTCATGTGCTTCATAAAGACTCTTCACTTCCATTGAGTGATGAGTCTGGTTAAACTTTGTGATCTGAAATGGGTCTTTTCCATTAGCCTGAAGATCTGCCAGTTTATCGCGACGTACCTTCAGTAACTGGTTTAAATCCTGTTCCTGCTTCTGCTGTGCCACCTTGGTTCCTCCTTATATACTTGTATAATTATTATTTGTTCATAACTGTTCAGTACCTTCACAGTTACGAGCCAAAATGCATTAAAAATCACCTGCGGTGATGGCATTTTGGCTTGTATGTCTCGGGATTTTGGTACTTACGTGCCAAAACACCTCGCGGGATAGTAGACTACTGAATAGTTACATTTATTCTACATTTCCATGTGATATCAGATGTAACAGAAGATTCCATTCAACAGAATCCTGTATTTTCAAATATCAATTTATCAGATATACAGACAAAAATAAGAAATAACAAACTTCTTATTGTCTTCTTATTATCTGCTTATATAGTCAGAGAAAGGTGCGCGTTATGCCTTTGCATGATAAATCTCTACGCGCACCTCAGTCATCTGTCTCTTATACGTTTCTCTGGATCTCCAGAACTTTGTATTTCATGATTCCTGCCGGCATCTCTACTTCTACTACATCACCTGTATGCGCACCGATAAGTGCTTTTCCTACGGGAGATTCGTTGGAGATTTTGCCTTCAAGGCTGTTAGCCTCTGTGGAACCTACGATCTTCAGCTCGATGTCTTCTTCGAATTCAAAATCGTGTACTTTAACCTTACATCCAACGCTGATCTTGTCCAGATCTACTTCGTCCTCTACAACAACTTCAGCATTCTTTAAGATCTTCTCGATTTCTTCGATACGTGCTTCAATGTCTCTCTGTTCGTCTTTCGCTGCATCGTATTCCGCATTCTCAGATAAGTCGCCCTGTTCTCTGGCTTCCTTAATTTTCTCTGCTACTTCTTTTCTCTTTACTACCTTTAAATCATGCAGCTCTTCTTCTAATTTTTTAAGTCCTGCATAAGTTAGTAAGTTTTTCTTTTCTTCCATAATAACCTTACTCCCTTTCAACATCCGGTATAGTCTTCTGCGTTTCTTTTCGCCCCGGATCACTACATGGATTTATGTGCTTCCTGATACATCATACCTGAAAAAGGGCAGACTTATTCTAGGATATTCACAATTTCTGTATTATACAAAAAAGCACCCGGATTGTCAAGCATTCCGAGCGCCTTTGCTATTGTTTATATTTCTCATTTCACATGGTTTTAACTTTTATGCTAATCTTGATAAAAGCGCCTCCAGAGCTTCATAACTTTCTATGGTGTTTGACTCTCTTCTGAGCCCTGCGCTGTGACGCATACCTGCAGTATACCAGGCAACGTGTTTACGCATCTCACGGATTCCTACGAACTCCCCTTTTAATTCAATCTGTTTTCTGGCATGACGCAGGATCATTTCACGTATTTCCTCTACAGACGGGCGTTCCAACAGTTCTCCTGTCCGGAAATAATGGTTCAGTTCGCGGAACAACCAGGGATTTCCCCTTACTGCACGTCCCACCATAACAGCATCACATCCGGTCTGTTTTACCAGTGCTTCTGCTTTCAGCGGAGAATCTACATCTCCGTTTCCAATTACAGGAATGGTAATCGCTTCTTTTACCCTGCGGATCGTATCCCAGTCTGCAGTGCCGGAATAGTACTGCTGTCTGGTGCGCCCATGCACTGCAAGTGCTGCTGCTCCCGCATCCTCAATACGTTTCGCGATTTCAACAATATCTACCGGTTCATTCTCAAATCCGATTCGCACCTTGACAGTCAACGGTTTACTGATTGCAGATGATACTTTTCGAACGATCTCTTCAATCAGATTCGGGTTCTTCAATAATGCAGATCCCTCACCGTTATTGACAACCTTCGGCACAGGGCATCCCATATTGATGTCCAGGATATCGAAATCTCTGTCCTCAATGGATTTCGCAACCTCTGCCATAAGATCCGGTTCACTGCCAAAAAGCTGCATGGAAACCGGGTGCTCACATGGATCAATCTCCATCAGGGCAATGGTGTTCTTATTGTGAAAAGAAATCGCTTTTGCACTGATCATTTCCATACAGATCAGTCCGGCCCCCTGCTCTTTACAGAGCGTTCGAAATGGCAGGTCTGTGACACCTGCCATTGGTGCAAGAACAAACGGATTATCAATCTGTACGTTTCCTATTTTCCACTGCATCTCCATGAATGGTTCTCTTGCCCGTACCGGCTCATTCCTTGTCTGCATGGATTCAGTCCTCACTGCCCGATGTTTTCTTCAGTTCTTCTTCCGGGATGTCTCCGAGAAAGAATACTTTATAATACATTTCCAGAGATTCCAGAAGTTCTTTCTTGTCCTGCTGAAGCTGTTTGATCTTCAGTCCGCTTCCGATCTCATCGTAGCGGGCATCTGCTTCCAGAGCTTCTGTTTTAAACTGAAGTCTGCCGTTTTCGTCAAATTCCAGAGTCAGGATTCCTCCTACATCCTCTGTGTAAAGAACACACATGATCTGAAGTTCTTTCTTCACATGATCCGGAAGTGCATTGAAATCCTGATTAAAATAAAATTTCTTCTCATAGGCACTTGCGCCGCAGAGAGTAATGTTGTCCTGATACATAAATTACTGTTTCCCTCTTTCGAAATTATTCAGAATCTTTATACATAGCTGTAAAGTCCACGCACCGAAACCTCTCCTGCGCTGACTTTCACAACTTCTTTATTCTGCCTTTCCACAAGCAGTTCACCTTTTTCATCAATCCCCCTGCAGATTCCTTCGAAACTTCTGTCACCATCGATCACTCTGACCGGCTGGTTCAGATTTGCAAGGATTCTGTGGTAATCATCCAGCAGATGAGTAAAATCACAGGTCTGGATAAATTTCTCATAGTTGATCTCGAAATATTTCATCACCAGTGCAATCACCTGATTTCTGTCATATTCATGACCGCCCTCCAGAATCAGTGAAGTCGCTTTGTCCTGCATCTCTTCCGGAAATTCTTTCAGGTTTACATTGATTCCTACTCCGATGAGAACATAATTGATCTTCACACCATTTGTTCCCATCTCGGTCAGGATACCACAGATTTTCTTCTTAGAGATTACAATATCATTGGGCCATTTAATACTTACGTTAAACCCCAGTTCCTCTGCTGCCTGTGCCACTGCCATTCCCATAACCAGTGTCAGCATAGACGCATACTGCGGTGAAAATTCCGGACGTAGGAGCAGTGTCATCATAATAGAGCTGCCCTCCGGCGCTTCCCATCTTCTGTCAAAACGTCCTCTTCCCGCAGACTGGAATTCCGCAACTGCCAGAGTTCCATGCTCTGCACCATTTTTTGCCAGACGCTTGATCCATGAATTGGTAGAATCTGTTTCTTTTGCAAAATGGACGGTTTTGCCCGCCCATTTTGTGTTTATCGCCTGTGAAATTGTTTCTTCATTATACAGATGTGCCATTATTTGTTCTCCGGCTCTCCTAATGTTGCTACCATAACAGCTTTGATGGTATGCATACGGTTCTCTGCCTCATCAAATACTTTGGACTGCTCAGATTCAAATACTTCGTCTGTTACTTCCATGTCTGTCAGATTGAATCTCTCACCCATTTCCTTGCCGATCTTTGTCTTAAGGTCATGGAATGCAGGCAGACAGTGAAGGAAGATTGCTTTCTCTCCTGCGTTCTTCATAACGTCCTTTGTTACTTTATAAGGTGTCAGATCATGGATTCTCTCTGTCCATACCTCATCCGGCTCACCCATGGATACCCATACGTCTGTATAGATAACGTCTGCATCCTTTGTTCCTTCCTGAACATCCTCTGTCAGAGTGATGCTTCCGCCGGATGCTTTTGCATATTCCTCGCACTGAGCAACTAACTCTGCATTCGGGAAATATTTCTTAGTTGTGCAGGCTACGAAATGCATGCCAAGTTTTGTGCAGGCAATCATCAGGGAATTACCCATATTGTAACGGGCATCACCCATGTATACAAGCTTACGTCCTTTTAAATCTCCGAAATGCTCACGGATTGTCAGCATATCAGCGATCATCTGTGTCGGATGATATTCGTTCGTAAGGCCATTCCATACCGGAACACCTGCATGTTTTGCAAGCTCTTCTACGACTTCCTGACCAAATCCACGATATTCGATACCATCATACATTCTTCCCAGAACTCTTGCTGTATCTGCGATGCTCTCTTTCTTTCCGATCTGGGAACCTGTCGGATCAAGATAAGTGGAACCCATTCCCAGATCATGAGCAGCTACTTCGAAGGAACAGCGTGTTCTTGTACTTGTTTTTTCAAAGATCAGGGCAATGTTTTTGCCTTTGTAATACTCAGTCAGCTCGCCAGCTTTTTTCTTTGCCTTTAAATCAGCGGATAAATCAAGAAGATACAGAATTTCCTCTGGTGTAAAGTCTTTCAGTGTCAAAAAATTTCTGCCTTTTAAGTTCATAATAATCTTGGTGATTATTATGAAAGAACTTATAAAAGATGCAGAGATTTTTGCGATTGGTGGTTTATCTTATGGTGCAATAGAAATTATGTGGCGACATTATACACATTGGACAATGGTTATTACAGGCGGAGTATGCTTTTATACTTTATATAAATTGAGTAAAGGCAAAGAAAAAATGCCTATTTGGAAAAAGTGTTTACTTGGAAGTGCTGTTATAACAACTGCAGAATTTCTTACAGGAATAATAGTAAATATGATATTTGATATGAAAGTGTGGGATTATTCAGGTTTACCACTTAATCTATTTGGTCAGGTTTGTTTGTTTTATAGCTTTTTATGGGCTTTGCTTGCTATACCGATTGATGCTGTATGCAAAGCATTAAGAGAGCGTTTAGAAGCATAAGTTGAATAAATTACTATGAAAATTATATTAAAATCGCAATTAAAAGTCTGAAAACCCTTTT
>ERZ825670.1153-NODE-1153-length-30885-cov-7.821732_pt1 | contig 30885 bp, 16 predicted proteins | sample MGYA00519929_ERZ825670 | MGnify/ENA primary metagenome ERZ825670 (study PRJEB31778, sample SAMEA3449207) | human gut metagenome | biome: human gut; feature: human-associated habitat; material: faeces | place: United Kingdom | collected 2010/2012 ...
GATACGTTAGTCCGGAATTTACGCCTATGGAGAGTACAAGAACTTGTGAGTAGATAGATATTTATATCATCAAAAGCATACTCGTTGAAGTAGGAATGAAACATAGAAGTTTATAACTTTTTATAAGTTTTCAGTAACGGTATTAAGGGTGGCTTGAGGATATGACAGTACTGGAACAGTTAAGAAAAACAATTGAAGACGGACATCCGGGGGAGACAGAGAAGTTGGTGAGGGAGGCATTGAAGCAGCATATTCCTGCAGGGCGGATTGTGGAAGAGGCCATGACTCCGGCTATGCGAACAGTGGGGGAGAATTACAAATCCAATGGTGCGGATATTATTAAAATTCTGGCAGCAGCCCGAAGTGTGCGCAAGGGTTTTGAATTGTTGGAGGAACAGGACTCGCAGTTTGGCAGGAGGAATATCGGAACTGTGATCCTTGGAACGGTGGAAGGTGATCTGCATGATGTAGGTAAGAATCTGGTTGCGATCATGTTTCGTAGTGCCGGATTTAAGGTGATCGATCTGGGAGTGGATATTTCTGAGAAGCAGTTTCTGCGTGCAGTGAAGCAGAATCCTGATGTGTCGATCGTGTGTATCTCCTCGCTTTTGAGTACTTCAATCCCGGAGATGGAGCAGGTGGTGAAGTCTCTGAAACGAAGCAGCAGTAAGCATAAATTTAAGATTATGGTTGGTGGAGGTGCAGTAACGGAGCAGCTGGCGAAGAATATGGGAGCAGATGCCTATACAGAGAACTGTATTGAGGCTGTGGAAGTTGCGAAGACGTTTATTGTGTGAGAACCGGGCTGACAGGTGCGTATAAGAAAGACATAATGTGAGTTAAATTGCTATAGAATTGACTGGTAAAATAGGTGCTTCAATTATGTGACAGGAGGATTGTAGACTTGCAGCTGTCATCAGTTTATTTATATGAAAAAATAAAAGAGAAATATGAAATTACGGAAAGGGGAACTTTATCCGGTTCAGACGGATATCTGCGCCCCTTTTTGTGTTATGAAAAAAAAGAAACATTTCGACATGGGCATGTTTATGTGGTACAGAGATATGACAAAGAGTGGGAATCGGCAGTTCTGACTGCTGAAAATATACTCTGGGTATTTTGTGGGAGAGAGGAAATTGATGCTGCATCAGAAGAGCTTCAGCAGATTCCGTATATTCATATTGCACTTGATAGTCTGGAAGAAATAGCAGAATTTATGAATGATGTGCAGGAGATTTTTGATGCGGCTGATGAATGGGAACGGAAGATTCATGATCTGATGTTAGAACATGCCGGAATGGACAGGCTTTTGCAGGTGACATCGGAATTTCTGCAGAATCCGATGACTGTAACAGGACTGGATTTTACCTTTGTGGCGGAAGCGGGAAGCGAGTATCTGCCGCCGAGGGCGCGGCTGTATACAGATGACGGGTTGAATATGGAATATGTAAATGCACTTTTGCAGAATGAGACTTATCGAGATATGGCAGATACGCATGAATATGTGATGTTTCCGGCTTACATCAGTGGATGTCGTTCGATGAACAGAAATCTGTTTGTGGATGGGAAAGCAACTCACAGGCTGGTTTTGACTGAGTGCAGATCAGAGATTACACTGAGAGTTATCTGTGTACTGGATATTCTGGTGGAGAAACTGGAGTATTTGCTTGCGCATGAAGCGGAGGAAGAAGATCCGGACAGGGATATGGAGCAGATTTTTGTCAGGATTTTGTCGGACAGAACTGCGGATTATATGCAGGTGAGTAGAGAACTGAGTGAACTGGGATGGAGTGGAAATCATGAATATATGTGCCTGATCCTGCAGATTACCTATCTGAATCAGCAGAATCTTTCCACAAAGGCAATCTGCCGATATATTAAGAAGAAATTTGAGGATGCTGTGAGTTTTCTTTATCAGGATGAAATTGTGGCATTTTTTGACCTTACCAGACTTGGAAAAAGCCAGGAGGAAGTAGCCGGAAAACTGGTTTATTTTATCAGGGATACTTATCTGAAAGCCGGATACAGCAGGGTGATGACAGGACATATGAATCTGAGACGGCAGTATGTGCAGGCGAAGACGGCTTTGGATGTAGGAAGCCGTAAGAAGCCTTATCTGTGGATTCATTATTTCGGTCAGGTGGCATTGACTTATATTCTGGAACAGGCAACAAGAAGACTGCCGGGAACAATGATCTGTCATGAAGGGCTGCTGGAATTGAAGAAGCATGATGAGGAGAATCAGACTCAGTACATGGAGACATTGAGAGTGTATCTGGAGCAGCATCTCAGTGCAACCCAGGCGGCAAGGGAATTGTTTATCCACCGCAGTACGTTTCTTTACAGGCTGGACAGGATTAAGGAAATCCTGCAGTCGGAGCTGGATGATCCGGAGGAGATTTTTTATCTGGAATTGTCATTCAGGCTGCTGGAGCAGGAGCAAGAGAAAGAATAGTACGGGAACAGAATAGTGCAGATATCTGGAAAGGTCAATTATTTGTGGAGGGAGATGTTTCGATAAAAAAATTCAGGTACGCTTGAGCGTACCTGAATAAATGTTAAAAGAGATATTATGTTATTTAGCTTCTTCTTCGGCAGCAGCCTCTTCTTCAGCTTCCAGAACCGGGTCTACGTGAACGGCGGCTACGGATACAACTGCAGCTTCAAGGTCTGTCTTTAAGTCTACATCTTTGTCCTGGGCGATGGCGAGGTCTTTGACTTTGATTACGTCGCCGACTTTCATGTCACCGACATCTACCATAATTTTGTCTACCAGTGCTGATGGGAGAGCTCTGAAGGAGATTTCTTCCAGATGCTGCTGTAATACACCGGCTTCCAGTTTGTCGTGGTTTACAAGTACGATCTCTGCTACGGAATGTACTTTCTCGTTGCTTACCAGTGCCTGGAAATCTATTTCATCCACCTGTCCTTTTAACGGATTGAACTGGATCTCTTTGATCAGTACGTCATATGACTGACCATCTACATCCAGCATAATCTGGCTTCCTTTGTTATTTGTCTTGAGAAGTTTCTCGACAGCAGATTTCTCGATTTTAACAGGAAGAGAACCTTCCATCTCTCTGCCAAATACGTTACCTGTAACGTAGCCTTCTCTTCTTAATCTTTTGGCCTTTGTGTCCATTGTTCTTTTTTCAGCTTTTAAAGTATTCATTTGACTTTTCCTCCATTTTACAGCTGAGGTGACACGCTTGACACTATCTTCAATTTATGAGCATCCGAAATGCTCCAGGTGGTGTTAAGTATTTTTAAGTATTCAGTTGTTTGTTCTTTATCTTTGTTACAGCTGTATTATAACACGCTAAAAATGAAATGCAAGAGGAAAATGTGAAGAGTTTGTGAAATTTAAGTAAACACAAACAAAGCCCTCCGGAAGTGACCGCTTCCGGGGGGGGCTTTGCATTTAATCTAATTAATCATTAATTACAGAGTATCATTTCTTCTGATATAACCAGGCTGTTCAGTCGGGGAAACGATTTCTTTTTTATGAACGAGTTTCGCCCATTTGTCGACTACTTCATTCTCTACGTGAACACCCTCACCTACAGTAGCTTCAGCGAGAACAACACTGTTTCTTACAACAGCACCTTTTTTAATGATGCATCCACGACCGATTACAGAATTCTCAACAGTACCTTCAATCTGGCAGCCGTTGGAGATTACGGAATTCTTCACATCTGCAGTATTGAAATACTGAGTCGGGCAGGAATCATTGGTACGTGTATAGATTGGCCAGTTTTCATGGAAAAGTTCCTGAGCTGACTTGTAGTTAAGGAGAGCCATGTTTGCAGCATAGTAACTTGGGAAGTCTGTAATGCTTGCAAAGAATCCCTTGTGTGCAACGCCGCGGATATCCAGAGTTTCACATTTATCATTCAGGATGTCTGTCAGTGTGTACATGGAAGAAAGATTCTTGGCTTCTTTGATCAGGCTGATGAAAAGCTCTGTTTTCATAACACAGGTATCCATATAAACATACTGATTCTTCTTATTACCATGATTTGGTTCGATGGATTCCACACCTTTCTGGCGGTTCAGCCCCAGAACATTACAGGTAAGATAAGCCTCTTTTGCATTATCAACAGCGTGATAAAGGAGAGTAACATCTGCACCGGAGTCAATGTGGGTATGTAAAAACTGGTCAAAATCAATTGAATAAACCATATAGCTCGGGGCAATGACAACATACGGATGATACATTCTGCTGAGTGATTCCATGTTATCCAGATAGCAGGAGATATCGGTGTTATAGATATCATTGTCATTATTGTGCTCTGAGAAGAGAAGCTGAAGTTTGCCGCTCTTGGAGTTGATGTTGTAATGACGTCCTGTTCCAACGTGTTCTACAACAGAACGGGGTTTATTATTGATATAGACCTGAATACGGTCAATGTCGCTATTGGTCATATTGGAGATAGGGAAGTCAATGACTCTGTATCTGCCAAGGAAGGAAAACGCACCGATCGGGCGATAATCCTGCATACCATCTACATAAATATTTCTCCCGGAAGAGCTTACGATTCCAAATGCCTTATACATATTATTCTGCCCCCTTTACGCGTTTCGCTACAAGCTCAATGTGCTCACTGTCTGCGGCACCGACAACTGCACCTTTACCGATGCGGACACCGTCAGCTACAAGTGCACGCCGAACAACGGCACCTTCTTCTACAACAACACCCGGCATCAGTACACTGTCGATAATTCTGGCACCTGCACCAATCTTAACACCTGTAAAGAGAACGGAATGCTTAACTTCGCCCTGAACAACACAGCCCTGTGTGATATATGCATCTTTAACATCTGCTTCTGCGCTGATGTACTGTGGAAGTGCGGCAACATCTTCTGTATAAATCTTCCATGACGGATCGCCCAGATCAAGCTCATTTTTGGAACTTAACAGATCCATGTTTGCTTCCCAGAGAGAGTCGATGGTACCAACATCTTTCCAGTATCCTTCAAATTTATATGCATAAAGAGTCCTGTTATCGTTAAGCATAGTAGGGATGATATCTTTACCGAAGTCATGGCTGGAATCAGGATTCTTGATATCAGCCATCAGCATCTTGCGGAGGAGTTTCCAGGTGAAGATATAGATACCCATGGATGCAAGGTTGCTCTTCGGATGCTCAGGTTTTTCCTCAAACTCTACGATACGTCCGGATTCATCAGTGTTCATGATACCGAAACGGCTTGCCTCTTTCATCGGAACTCCGATAACTGCGATGGTTGCATCTGCCTTTGCTTCTTTGTGGGCTGCAAGCATCTTGTCATAGTTCATTTTGTAAATATGGTCACCGGAAAGAACGAGAACGTATTCAGGATCAAATTTATCAATGAAATCAATATTCTGGGAGATTGCATCTGCTGTTCCGCGGTATACATTCAGATTCTCATCTGCTTTCTCACGTGGAGGAAGAACGTAAACACCGCTGTTTTTAGCATCAAGACCCCAGCGTCCGCCGGCTGCTACATAGCTGTTCAGCTGGATAGATTCATACTGTGTAAGTACACCTACAACATCAACGCCACTGTTGGCACAGTTACTTAAAGGAAAGTCTACGATACGATATTTACCGCCGTATGAAACGGCCGGCTTTGCCACTTTATTGGTAAGATCATGCAGACGGCTGCCACGACCGCCGGCCAGGATCATGGCCAACATACTATTTTGTTTCATAATAGTGAACCCTCGCTTTCATTTGTTATGTAATATTATACATTTTTTCCTGACACTTTTCCATAGGTTTCTGAAAAAAATATGTAAAATTTTTGCTACAAACTAAGTAAAATCGACAAAAAATTATACATTATATACAAATATCGAGACAAATCGCATGACAGGGGATTAAAGACATTTGTAAATTATGCTTATAATGTACCAAAATTCATTCCAGATTGCCTGCGGCAATAGGATTTTGGCCTGTATGTCTCGGGATTTTGGCATATTCATGCCAAAACACTTTGCTGAATAATGGTGTGCAAACAGTAACATTTGTTCACAAATTTAAGTGAAACGGGTGGACGTATAATAGTTCTTACGCTATAATAGGTAGGAATTTATAGAAGAAACGCGTAACTGTGAAACACTGAACAGTTACAGAGAAACAGAGGTTATCACGTGAGTAAAAGAGAAGATTATAAACGATTTATCGTATTTTGTCTGGCGAGTCTGGTGGTTCTGGCACAGGCGGCGGTCTTTGCATGGGTGTGGTATTCCGTTTACAGAGGACAGATCGACGAGCCTTTCTGGCGCAAAGGTAACTGGGTACTGATCGCAATCTACGGTCTGATGTTTGCCCTGTTTGCCAAATTGTACGGAGGACTTAAGGTTGGATATCTTAAGAGGATTGATGTATTTTATTCGCTGACACTGGCACTTTTGTGTACCAATGTGGTGGAATATCTGGAGATCACCCTGATCAACAGATGGTTCCTGAGCGTATGGCCTATGATCGAGATGACAGGAATACAGCTGGTGCTGATCATTATCTGGATATTTGGTTCAAGGTATATCTATTCCGGACTTTACCGCGCACGCCGGCTTCTGGTCATTTACGGTGACCGGGATCCGGGGGACGACCTGATCCATAAGATGAATTCCCGAAAGGACAAATATGACATCAGCGGCAAGGTACACATCAGTGTGGGAGAAGAAAAAATCCATCAGATGATGCAGGATTATGACGGCGTGATCATCTGGGATCTGCATTCAACAGAGAGAAACCGTTATCTGAAATACTGTTTTGCACATTCTGTCCGATGCTATGTGAGTCCGAAGATTTCGGACATCATTCTTATGGGAAGTGAACGCATCCATCTTTTTGACACACCGCTTCTGGTATCCAGAAATATGGGACTGGCAGTAGACCAGCGTGCTGCAAAGAGAGTTATGGATATTCTGATCTCAGGGATCGGCATTATAATCACTTCACCGATCATGCTGATCATAGCGACTGCGGTAAAAGCATACGACAGAGGTCCGGTGTTTTATTTCCAGGACCGTCTGACATTGGGTGGAAAGCCCTTTAAGATCTGTAAATTCCGCAGTATGTGCGTAGATTCAGAGAAAAACGGTGCAAGACTGGCATCCAAGCATGATTCCCGTATCACACCGGTAGGTCATGTGCTGAGAAATCTTCATCTGGATGAGCTTCCTCAGCTTTTCAATGTATTTAAGGGAGATATGTCTCTGGTAGGTCCGCGTCCGGAACGTGAAAGTATCATGCTTGAGTATGAGAAAGAGCTTCCGGAATTCTATTATCGTCTGAAAGTTAAAGCAGGTCTTACCGGATATGCGCAGGTCTACGGTAAGTATAATACAACTCCTTATGACAAATTAAAGCTGGATCTGTTTTATATTGAGAATTATTCCTTCCTGCTGGATATCAAGCTGATCTTTATGACAGTTAAAATCTTTTTCCAGAAAGAAGTATCTGAGGGAGTAGATGACAGACAGGTAAATGCGTTGAAGGATTCCGGGAAAAACGCCGGAGTGTCAGAGAATAAAACGGAGGAATGACAATGAATAAACCGCTGGTATCTGTGATCATGCCGGTTTACAACGGAGAAAAATATATTAGAAAGGCTGTGGAATCCGTCTATGAACAGGGAGTTTCGCTGGAACTTCTGGTGATCGATGACGGTTCTACAGACCATACAGAGGAAGTCCTGTCTGCCTATGAGGGCAGAGAGGACTTTCGGTATATTAAGAATGAACAGAATATGGGAGCTGCAGGCTCCAGAAACAGAGGAGTCGGGCTGGCACAGGGAACCTACATTGCTTTTCTGGATGCAGATGACTGGTGGGAGTCAGGCAAGCTGAAAGAACAGCTGAAACGTCTGGAAGAGACAGGATACGTGCTGTGTTCTACAGGGCGGGAACTGATGAAAGCGGACGGAAGCAGTACAGGACGGACAATCCCTGTAAAAGAGAAGATCACCTACAGAGAACTTCTGAAACATAACAGCATCAACTGTTCTTCGGTAATACTCAGAAGGGATGTGGCGCGTGAATTTCCCATGGAGCATGACGACAGCCATGAGGATTATATCACCTGGCTGAAAATCCTGCGAAAATACGGCTGTGCTGCCGGAATCAACAAACCCTATCTGAAATATCGTCTCAGCGAAGGCGGCAAATCCAGAAACAAACTGAAATCAGCAGCCATGACTTACAATGTCTACAGATACGCCGGTTACGGCAGGATCAGAAGCTGTATTTTTTTCTGTTCTTATGCTGTACATGGAATATGGAAATATTGCTACTGTTCACTTCGTTCACAGTAACGTAGCCAAAATTCATTCCAGATTGCCTGCGGCAATGGAATTTTGGCTTGTATGTCTCGGGATTTTGGCATATTCATGCCAAAACACCTCGCGGGATAGTGGTGTGTGAACAGTAACAAAATATTTCCATTGACCGAAATGTTAAGTTTCTATTCCATAAATCGTAAAAATATGTTATGCTTGTTGCAGTAAATATGACTTTGCGGTTAATTGCCCGTTACATTGCTGTGCGTTTTTTTGTCTGCCGGTCATCTGAAGAATCTGGCAGAATGGGGTTGTATGTTCACACAGCAGAAGTCAGAAATATGATTAGAGGATAGTACTTAAACATGAAAATAAAAAAAGAGAGAGCGGCGGTGCCGTACTCCTGCCTGATCGATAACATTAAAGTTTTGCTTATCTTTCTGGTAGTATTTAACCATATTATTGCATTTAACCTTGTAAAGGTAGACACTGTAGTGAGATATGTGTGGTATGCGATCACGATTTTTCACATGCCTGCATTTGTTTTTATTTCAGGATACCTGTCAAAGAAACCTCAGAATGTGCTGAAGAATTTTAAGAATCTGCTGATCCCTTATGTTCTGGGATATACCTTAACCTGGTATTCACAGATATGGCTGGGCAGATCCGTAGATTATGAGATACTGCGTCCTACTGGAAGTGTCATGTGGTATATACTGGCACTGTTTATTTACCGCCTTACCATTGAGGCCCTGGGTAAGATCAGATTTATTGTTCCGCTCAGTATCCTGTTCGCATTATGGGCAGGAACCAGACCGGAATTTACCACATTCCTGTCATCATCAAGAATCGTGGTATTTTTCCCGTTCTTTGTTGCGGGGTATCTCTGGAAGAGTGAATATATCACAGCGATCCGTAAATTTAAGGGAAAATGGATCCTGGTGGCAATCTCCGGAGTCCTTTTGTGGGCGATACCGAATTATATGATCCCAAATGAAATGGGAATTGCTATTTTCCGAGGTAATCATGGATATCAGCTCTGTGGCCTGACGGATCCTCAGGGAGTGATCCTCAGACTGCTGATGTATCTGGTATCTTTCGTAGTTGTCTATACGATGCTTGCGTTAGTGCCGGACATCAAACTGCCGCTCACCTATGTGGGACGACATACAATGGGAATTTATTTCTTCCATTATCCGATCATGATCATTATGAATGGTTTATATATCCTGATGCTTCCTGCAATGAACAATGTATGGGTGCTTCTGGGAGTATCACTGGTATTTGTACTTGTACTGGGAAGTCTGCCTGTGGATCTGCTCTATACGGGTGTTTTGAATCTGATCGCATTTATCCTGATCAAGAAGGATAAGACAGTCAGAGATGAAGGCCTGGAAGAAGAGTATGACAGCGAATATGATGAATATGAACTTCTCAGAAGAAAGAAAGCCATCGCAGAGCTTGCGGCAACGCTTGATTCAGAGAGTGAGCAGGACGGACATGTGGAGAAAGTAAATATGGACGAGGATACACCGGATCATACTTCTTCCGACAGTCATGAAGGCTTCAGCAATGTGGCCGGCATGGAGCTGGAGATTGAAGAAGATAATCTGGATGATATCCCTGATGAACTGATCAAAGGGGAAGAGGAGCTTTCGCTGGAAGACCTGATCCAGGAACTGGAAGCTACTACCAGAACGATGGACGACAATAAAGAACCATAAACACAAAGGAAGAGTTTTGAGATACAAAAACAGTATTTCAAAACTCTTCTTTTTGTAAAGTTAACGCGAATTTAACATTTTTGTAACGGACAGGTGACGGAAGTTGGGAAGTATGATATAATCAAAGTATCTATCGTATGGAGCAGGAAAACTGTTCGGCAAAATAAGAATATTTTTTTCAGGGGAGTTATGACGAAAGAATGAAGAGAGTAATCACATATGGCACTTTTGATCTTTTTCATAAAGGCCACTACAATATTATCAAAAGAGCAAAAGCACTTGGTGATTATCTGATCGTAGGTGTCACAAGTGAGAGCTTTGACATTGAGCGGGGCAAACTCAATGTGCGGGACAGCCTCATTAAGAGAATCGAGAATGTGCGAAGGACGGGGCTGGCAGATGAGATCATCATTGAGGAATATCAGGGACAGAAGGTCAATGACATCATTAAGTATGATATTGATGTCCTGGTGGTAGGATCTGACTGGAGAGGGAAATTCGATTACCTTAAGAACTACTGTGATGTAGTTTATCTGGAAAGGACCAAGAATATTTCCAGTACAAAGCTTCGCAGTGAAGGTGTTATCTTTAATATGGGAATCGTGACGGATGATATCCGGGATAATGATTTTGTGGAGGAATCCAAATATGTCAGCGGAGTTCATGTGGAACGTGTATTCAGCGAGGATCACGAGACTGCACAGAGATTCTGTGATAAATATGAGTTAGGTTCCTGCTGGAACAGCTATGATGAATTTCTGGCAGATGTAGATATTGTTTATATCAAGACATCGCTGAACCGGAGAGCAGAATATATCGAGCGAGCGCTGAAAAAAGGAAAATATGTGATCAGTGATTCGCCCATGACACTTTCCTCAGAGAAACTGCGCTACCTGTTTCAGGTGGCAAGGGAGAACAATGTGGTTCTCATTGAACGGACCACACTGGTCTACCTGCGGGCGTTTAATCAGCTGGTATGGCTGGTACACAGTAACCTGGTGGGAGATCTGGTAAGTGTCAAATGTGCGATCTCCCAGGATGATTTCGAGGGCGGCAGGACTTTTAATGAGACGGTCTGCACAGCTATCTGCGCAGTACTGAAACTGCTGGGAAAAAAATGCCAGGATATCAACACCAATGCGGTCCGCAATCAGGAAGGCCGTTTTGTATATGATATGATTTCCATGAAATACGCCGGTGCACTGGCGACTATTGAGATCGGAACAACGGTTGACATTGAGAATGAACTTGTGATCATCGGAAGCAACGGCAGGGTAACTATCCCTAATGACTGGTGGAACACCGGATACTTTGAAGCCAATATTTCAGGAAAAGAATTTCTGAAAAGGTACAGCTTTAACTTCGAGGGAAATGGTTTCCGCTATCTGCTGCAGGAGCTGATGATCATGATCAGAGACAAACGGACAGAATGTACCCGGCTTTTCTATGATGAGTCGGTAAGAATAATAGAAATTTTGGAAACAATCAACAGAAAGGACAATTCATGACGGAGAAACAGAAATACCTCCTGAAGCTTTTCAGGGAGGTTGATGAAATCTGCAGAGAACATAACCTCAGATACGTGCTGGCAGGAGGCTCCCTGATCGGAGCTCTCAGACATGAGGGATTTGTTCCCTGGGATGATGATGTAGACCTTTATATGCCACGTCCGGACTGGGAGAAATTCATAGAGATATGCAAAACAGAACTCCCGCCTGACAGAGAGATACAGTGTTCGGAGGTGGACAGAAACTATACAAATTCATTTCCGCGCTACGCATCCACCAATACCTGTGCCATCCATAAGAGCCAGATTATCGGGAAGGACTGCGGCGGAGAAATCATAGACATTCTTACACTGGATCCTGTTCCGGCTGACGACAAAGAATACGAGAAATATAGAACACACATGATGATCTACTCAGATCTTATCAATATTTCCGTAGGTTACAGTGACCGCTGGGAGATACCTGCATCCATGTATCTGAAGTATCTTCTTTCTTATATTTTTCTTGGTAAAAAAAGAACACTGGCAAAGCTTGAGAAGATCATGTTCTCTTATAAAGAAGAGGAATGTGACCGTTATGCCATGCGTTGGGGTGGTTGCCCGTTTCTTTTTGATAAGGATATGATGTTCCCTGTAAAGGAGGGCATCTTTGAGGGAAAAAAGGCAATGATCCCAAATAAGTGCAGTGACTATCTGATCTGGCATTATGGAGACGAGTGGTCATATATGCCTCCTCATGATAAGAGGGAGGGTCATGTAGCAGTGTGTGTAGATGATCTTCCTTATCAGGAGCTACGTGAAGAATACATGCCGAAGATCAATAAGGAAAGATTGCGCTGGGACAGTGTGTTCCGAAAGTTCTACAATATGCGCATTGCGAAAAAAAGCCATAAGGTCCGCCAGGATGGGCTTGCAATGAAAGCCCGCGCTGTTGCACTGGACCTGCAGAGAGCGATCGATGAATCAGGACTTAAGATCAGTGAGCTGGTGGAAAGCAGATCTTTCCGTAAGCTGAGTGCACTTTTTGGCTCTTATTATAAGAATCAGCTCAGTGCTGACTTTATCGGAAGAGAAGACTATACCAACATTTATGCTTTTTATCATCCAACACTTGTGGAGATACCTGACGATGTATTCTATGCGGCAATGCTTACTCTGTTTTATACAGAACGTGTGTCAAAGGCATATCGGATGATGCAGGTCCGTCAGCAGCTTGACCATCTGAGTCCTGAGATGGAGGGACTGAAAGAAGATATTGAGTTTTTCAGGAAAGCTGCGGATCATTATGAATTCCATCGGATAAAGGAGGCAGAACAGATCGTCAATGAGCTTCTGAAGAAATATCCGGGACATCCGGGATTTATGAAATTTAAGTGCAGGTTCCTGATGGAGGATGCGGGAGAGAACCGGATCGAAGCAGAACGTTTTCTTGATAAGGCTCTTAAGATGTTTCCTGAGGATGGTTATTTCCTGAAATATAAGGCAGATATCCTCTGGATGGATGGCGAGATGCAGAAAGCGGCAGAGCTTTATCTTCAGGTAAAGAATAAGACAACTAACGGAATTGTATGGATGGAGATGGATAGATTCTTCAGAGGATACAAATCTGAAATCCTGAAAAGCTGTGAAGAGCTTATTGCAAACCACAACAAGAAGGAGGCTCTCGCATTGATGGAGTTGTGGAGTCGTCTGATACCTGAGGATGATGATATCCAGGGAGCATTATATCTGGCAAAAACAGTGTGTGCACGTACGCAGAGCGAGATAGAGAAAGAAATCGGTGAAATCCGGGCTGTGATCGGCACACAGATGATTACGCCAGTCAGTGTGGAAAAAAATCCGGGAAAAAGCAGAAAACAGATAAAATCAGATAGAATATCAGATGAAACATCGGCTGATGATGTGAATAAAAAAGTATCAGATCCGTCAGCAGAAACTGAAGAAGTTAAAGCGCCGGCGGATATACAGGTTAAAGTTTCAGAAGAACATAAGATGTACAGGAAAGCTCTTACAAGAGCATGGAAGCGGCTGGGGTATTCCGATGAGCTTGCAGAACTGCGCACCCAGATCATCTGTACAGGTGAGGAGAGCGAACTGGAGTGGCTTGCAGAACAGGTACGAAACCGTCAGTTCCGCAGAGAAGAGAAAGCCTGCGCTTATAAACTGGTGGGTGATGTCAGGATGAAACAGGGACAGACCAGGGAGGCTTTTGCAAATTATAAGAAAGCACTGGAATATGAGATGCCTTCTTATGTAAGAACAGAGCTGTACCGTATTTTTATCAATGATCTGAACGATGGCAGCAGACAGGCGAAAAGCTTTGGAAAGAAGACGGATATTACAGTTGTGCTTGATAAATGGCTTGATAAATATGAAAGTATTGAAGATATTAAGAAGATCGTGCAGACTGTAACTGTTAAGTGACATCAATAGAAATGGAGTAAAGAGTTGAACAAAAAACAAAAGGTGATTTTATCATTATTACAGGAAATCGATGAAATATGCCGCCGGAATAAAATAGAATATTACCTCTCTCCACGACTGACACTCTGCGCAGTGGAAGGGCATCCTTTCCCACAGAATCCCATGTTTGGAGTTGTGCTGATGAAAACAGCGGATATGGAACGGTTCCGTCTGGCTGTGGATGAAGATCCAAGGGAAAAGAGAGCACTGGAATCCATGAAGAGCCACAAATGGTTCTCAGGATTTTATCTGAGATACACCAATACAGATACTCTGTGCCTGAATCTGGACAACACCAGAGACTACGCATTCCCGGGAATAGGAGTCAGTATTTTTCCGCTCAGAACGCCGGCAGCTTCTGTAAAAGCAGAACGCAGATTATCCAGAGATGAGAATGCATGGACAGAGCTCTGTCATATCAACTATGCAGATAGAAATTTCAGGAGCAGGGTGAACCGTACAATTATGCGGCTGCAGTGCATGATAACCGGGCGCCAGGGACAGGCTGCACATTTGTATGACAGGCTTGTCAGATCCTGCCAGCAGCCCGGAGCAAATAAATATATCCTCAAAAGAAGAAAACAGACTACCATTTTCCCTGCAGAAATTTTTGCGGAGAGTAAACGTGTCACTCTGGAAGGTGCAGAACTCCAGGTTCCGGCAAAAACCGCAGAGTATCTTACCATAAGCTATGGAAAGAATTATAAAGATGCAAAGGAACCCCGCTATGTGACACCCATTGCGCTGGCAGTCAGTGCGAGGGTAAGCTATACACAGTTCTGGAAAGAATCCGGAAACTTTGAGAAATACTGTAAAGAGCGAATGAAAAATGCCCGCAAACTTGCCAGAAGCAGGCGGCACAAAGACTATTTCAATGAATGCTGGGATTATGTAGAGTTCTGTGGGGAGCGCCTGAATCTGAGTGTTTCCTATGAGAAGCAGAAAGACTACATTAAGAACTTGTATAAGAATGAAGATTATATGACACTTGAGAGGGTATTTCGTCCCTATTTCAAGATGATGCAGAAGAGTCTGCAGAAGAATGAACTCTTTGCAGAGGACGAAGAGATTTTTGACATCTATGTAGACGTACTGGAGAAAACAGGAAAGACAGTACAGAGAAGTAAGATCGGCACGCTGATCTGACGGGAGGGAACATGAAACTTTCAGATTATATTGTTACGTTTTTGCAGAAAAAAGGAATCCGTCATTTCTTTGGATACCAGGGAACGATGATCGCACATCTGGTAGATTCCATTGAAAGAAATCCGGAGACAGAGAATCATTCCAGTTACAATGAACAGGGGGCAGCTTTCGCAGCCTGCGGATATGCACAGGCGAAGGAAGAATGTGCCTGCGCCTATGCTACCAGCGGACCGGGAGCCATCAACCTTCTGAGTGGTGTGGCAGATGCCTATTATGATTCCCTGCCTGTGATCTTTCTCACAGGACAGCTGAACACTTATGAGTATTCAGGAATCAAGGGGCTGCGTCAGCAGGGATTTCAGGAGACAGATATTGTGGCAATGGCGAAACCGATCACCAAATATGCTGTCCAGATACGAAACCCTGAGGACATTGTGGAGGAATTAAATAAAGCATACCATATTGCAACCACAGGACGCAGAGGACCGGTGCTTATCGACCTTCCCATGAATATTCAGAGAAGTGAAGTGGAGAACCCGGTCTATGATATGACTTTTGAGGACAAACACACAGATGCAGCTGCAGCACAGCAGGCGGCAGATACGATTCTGGAAGCACTGGAACAGGCAAAACGTCCGGTGATCATGCTGGGCCATGGCGTGGACAGCAGCTTCAGCCAGCAGAAACTGATCCGCTTTGCACAGAAGAGACAGATTCCGATCATCACCAGCGTTCTGGCGAAATCAGTTCTGGGATACGACCATCCGCTGAATTTCGGGTGCATCGGCGGTGCCTATGGACACCGTTATGCAAATATGATCGCCAATGCAAAAAGCGATCTGCTTCTCTGTTTTGGCATTTCTCTGTGTACCAGACAGATTGGAACCAAAGTACATGAATTTGCCAGAGGTGCAAAGATCATACGTATAGATATTGATCCATACAATCTTCAGAGAGATATCCATGAGAATGGTATCAATGAAGTGAAGCTGCAGGCAGAGACAGGTGCAGTAATCGATTGTCTTGCAAAAGCAGCAGCTCCGGATACAGAGGGGATCAGTGACTGGCTGAATGTCTGCACAGAGATTAAAGAAAATCTTCAGGCAGTTGATGATGCCACACCAGAAAGATATCCGAACCGTATGATCGCAGACCTTAGTGATATGTTGGAGGATACATCTGCTATCGCAGTTGATGTGGGCCAGCACATGGTATGGAGCTATCAGTCATTTAAGAACCATGAAGGACAGAAGCTTCTTTTCTCCGGCGGTCATGGCGCTATGGGCTATGGACTTCCGGCTGCAATAGGAGCCTATTATGCAACAGGAAAACCAACTGCCTGCATTTGTGGAGATGGTGCACTCCAGATGAATATCCAGGAACTGGAGTGGGTGAAGAGAGAGAATCTTCCTATTAAAATAATGGTAATGAATAACGAAGCACTGGGTATGATCCGTCATCTCCAGAGAGATTACTTTGACTGTCTCTTTGCAGGAACTACAGACGGATGTGGATTTGCATCCTGTGACTTTGCAGGAGTGGCAAAGGCTTATGGCATTCCGGCATTGAGAATGCACTGTGATGCAGTGAAAGAAGAAGCACCGGAATTCCTTGAAGGTGAGGGTCCGAAACTTCTGGAAGTTATGCTGGAGCATGGGACTTTTGCATATCCGAAGACCTGTCTGGGTGAACCGATCCATAATCAGCAGCCCTATGCACCGAAGGAAGTTTATGACAGACTGATGGAATTGTAGGAGTGAAGAATATATTTCGGTAATGTGGAATATATAATATAGAAGGAATTTTTTTGCAGGCAGTCCGTTTTATGGAAGTGGGGAGACTCCCGCATGACAGAGAACAGATCTGTCTGTATTATAGATGAATAAAAAGAGGGAATATAAAATGAGCAAGGTAACAGTGATCACAGGCGGCACCTCCGGAATCGGACGCGGTATTGTGGAGAAGATACTAGCAAACTCAGCAGAAGATGATCTGATCTTTGCCACTTACGCTCACAATGCATATAAAGCCAATGAATTCTGGGACAGCCTGAAACCGGAAGACCAGGAGAAACTTATTATTCTGAAAGCGGACATGTCTTCCTATGACGATATGATGAATTTCGTCGGAGAAGTAAAAGAGAAAGCAGGACATGTAGACTGGCTGATCAGCAATGCGGGAATCAGCACTTACGATAAATTTCAGGATTACACTTTCGAGGAATGGAATAAGATCGTAAATACCAACCTGTCTGTACCTGTATTTATGGTCAAAGAATTTATGCCTGTTATGACAGAGGGCGGAAGAGTACTCTTCATGGGTTCCTATGCAGGGCAGCAGGCATACTCCTCCTCTCTGGTATACGGCGTGACCAAGGCTGCCATCCACTTCCTTACCAAATCGCTGGTAAAGGAATTTGAGCCAAAAGGCATCACAGTCAATGCCATTGCCCCCGGTTTCATCCAGACGCCCTGGCATGAGAACCGCACACCGGAAAGCTACGAACGCATCAACCGCAAGATCGCACTGCACAGATTCGGTGAGATCAAAGACGTGGCAGATATGGCGTACAGTATACTTACCAATAACTATATGAATGGAAGTATTGTAGATATCCATGGAGGATATGATTACTTCTGACAGATTTAAAATATGAATCCCCGACAGATAAGATTACGAAAATTTCGTTTTTCCTGTCGGGGATTTTTGCATATTTCGGGAATTGTCCGACAGTTTAAACCATGGTATTATGAGGTAAAACAGGGAAGTTTTTTGAAAGAAGATTTTTATGTAAAAAATAAAATTATGTGACTGATTTGTGACCTGAGAAGATTATAATAATACCGAGAGAAGTCTGAAAATATTAAGAAGTTATAATAGAAGAAGAAAGATTATTGATTTTGATAAAGTCCTCTGTGGAGTTTGCGAAAAGCAATAAGCAGTGGGAAGGGAGAAAGATTAGATGAATCAGGTAGTAATTGTACATTTTTTTGGAAAGTTCTGCCTGGAAACTGATATTGGATATCTGGACGAAGAGAAGATTCATTCCAAAAAGCTCATAACACTTCTGGCATTTTTTCTTCTGAACTATAACCGGATGATTCCGGCAGAAGAACTTGGAGAGCTGATGTGGGGAAATGGTGGTTCGTCCAATCCAATAGGCGCACTTAAAAATCTCATATACAGGCTGCGAAATATACTGAAACAGCTTGGAACTGCGGAGTACATAGTCTCACAGGCCGGCAGGTACGGCTGGAATAATGAAATAGAAATCTGCAGTGATGTGGAGAAATTTAAGTATTATGCAGAACAGACAAGAGAATCTGAAGGCAATACAGACCTTCGGATCAAAAAATACGAACAGGCATTGGCCTGCTATAAAAAGCCCTGCACCTCGATTCTTACATCAGAATCCTGGTTTGCAGTACGGTTCATATATTATCACTCAGTGTATCTGAGACTTGTAAATGAAGCGTGTGAACTGTGCAACAGTATGCAGGAATATGACAAAGTCCAGAAAATCTGCGGTCAGGTATTAGCTAATGATGAGCTCAGTGAGGATGCTCATTACTGGCTGATTAAAAACTGGATCGGACTGGGTGATACAGATAATGCACTGAAGCAATATGAAACAGCAGTAAAGATTCTGTATGAGAAACTGGGAACCTACAGTTCCCGGAAAATGCAGGAATTATATGATGAAATCCTGGGAATGAACCAGAACGCTTCCCAGGCAACGCTGGAAGATATCTACGGCGAAATACAGGAGCAGGATCCGGAGGGTGTTTTTTTCTGCGAATACACGGTATTCAGAGAAATCTACCGCCTGGAAGCCAGAAGAGCTTTGCGCGCCGGGATCACAGAATATGTTATGCTTCTTACCATTCGGCTGGATTTGCAGGATAAACAGGCAGATCCGGCCAGGATACAATATTACAGGAAAAAAGCCAGCACAAAACTCTGGCAGGTGTTGAAGAAATATCTGCGGATGGGAGATGTGGTTGCCAGGTACAGTGATGAGCAATACCTGGTAATGCTTCCTTATTGCAATTACGAATCTTCACAGAAAGTGGCGAGAAGAATTCTTTCCAATTTCAGAAAAGTAATGGGCAGTCAGAAAATAACTGTTAAAGTAGAAACAAGGGATGTTTCCATGGATTATGAACTTCCCCCGGAACGCAAAGGAGGTGTGACATGGTCACATGAGAAGAAGAGTAAGACGACAGAGACAATGATATAAACACACAGGACAGCTATCAAAAATTTATAATAAAATAAAAAAGACAGGAGGAATGGTTTATGGAAAAGACCAGAAAGTGGCGCAAAATACTTGCTATGATGCTGACAGTAGTTATGATGCTGCAGAATGCACAGTCAGTTATGGTATTTGCAGATGTCACAAATGAACAGATCGAACAGTGACTTGCCGGTAATCAGGGACAGACTGAAGAAACACAGCCGGCTCAGAGTCAGGTCGACACAAGAGCAAACGGAGAGGAGTATAAGACGCAATCCCAGGAAACGCAGGAAAATGGGAATGGCAGTACAGATATCGGAAGCCCGGAATCAGGAAATGCAACAACTGAGGCAAAGACTTCCAATGCAGATGTATCTGCAATCATTACCCAGAGCGTGTTCCAGGCAGATGTCAGTGGAACCACCTGTAACTTCGTGCAGATGACTGCTCAGATTACAAATAATGACGCTGAGAACCCTGCAACAGGTGTAAGCGTTAAAGCACTGCTTAATTCTGCACAGCTGAGTTGGGTAAACGGATACGGAACCGAAACAGCAGGTGCAGGTGCCTATGCGGTAGACAGCAACAACACAGCTGACCTTCCGGATGGAAGTGCTGACGGCTACGATCAGATTGTTATGTGGACTGACCAGACAATCGGCGCAGGTGAAACTGTTGCCTACCAGTTTGCAGCTCAGCTCATCCCGGAGAACCTGGATGGAGTAGTAAATGCATGGTATGTAGATGGAACATCCTGCAGCTATACATGGGAGAATACGGAGATTCTTGTTCCTACACAGGCACCGGTGGAATCCACACCGGAAGTTGCCCCTCCACAGACTGAACCGGAGGAAAAACCGGAAGTTAAACCGGAGGAGACTACACCGGAAGTGACAGAAGCACCGGAAGTAACACCGGCACCGGAAGTGACAGAAGTCCCGGAAGCGACACCGACACCGGAAGTGACAGAAGTTCCGGAAGCAACACCGACACCGGAAGTGACAGAAGTCCCGGAAGCAACACCAACACCGGAAGTGACAGAGGTCCCGGAAGCAACACCGACACCGGAACCTACTCAGGCAGTTGATGATGACAAACAGGCAATACTCGACAAACAGGACAAATTGCTGAGCCAGAGTAGTGACAGACTTAATATTAAGAAGTCTGCGAAGAAGAAGGCTAAGGAGCAGGCGGGAGAAGGAGATGATCAGCCGGTTGCAAATGGTGATGAGGCACCAGTAGTTCTTAATGATCTGAAAACTTTTTTGACTAATGCACAATTAGCTTCAAGCCCTCAATTTGGAGATACTATTTATGATCCTGAAAATCCGGCAGTATCTAATGGCTTTTTTTATTTAAGATTAGACTTTGCAGAAGGTGATGACAACCATCAATTCCCAGTCTACGATCCAAATGATCCAAACGCAACGACTGTGACATACCAGATGCCATCTGGAATTACGGGATTTGATGCGGTTCAGAATTTTCCGATTAAAGATCCAGATGATTCGGATATCGTATTTGGAACTTATGACATTACAGAGGAGGGAAAGTTAAGTATTAAATTTAATGAAACAGTTAATGAATATAGTAACTGTGCAGGCTATATTATTTTCCAGGCGAAGTTTAATAAGACAAGTAATAAAGATACATGGGAAGAAGAAATTGTTTTCAGCAGTAGTGTAAAAGTAAAAGTTGATTTTAAAAAGGGTGATAAATTATCAGCAAAGAAAACAGCAAGCGAGTATAGAGATGGTAAATTTGTTTTTACAATCGAAATCGTTGCAGAAGAGGATCAGACAGGAGTAAGTATTGAAGACTCAATGGGTGAGAACCTTGTATTAGATTCTGGTTCTATTAAATTGGATGGGACTGCTATTTCTGCAAGTTCATCATCTGATCAATCATTTAAAGTTGATAATTTGACTTTAACGGAAGGTACACATCGTATTACATATGAGGCATCTATTAAAGATGATGCATTATTAGCATATGAAACAATTCCGGGGCTGGAGAATACTGCAATTATTAAGTCACCGAGAAATGCTGATTTACCAGTTCATGGAGATGCAGAATATACTCATAAATGGTTACAGAAAAGTAATACTGGAATAGATTCAACTACAGGAAAAGTGCGATGGACAATTACTCTGACACCACCGTCAGGAAAAGACGTGTCCGGCATGACTATAACGGATAGCCTTCCAGGAGAGGGGTTGAATTATGATACCTCAACTCCTATAATTATGAAAAATACTCGAACAGGAACTGAAACAGATTTATCATGGTTTGAGAGTGTCCGTTTAGGAGAAGATGCGAAAAGCTGGTCTTATACCATGCCTGAAAATTCAGGAAGTGATACATATACATTTACTTATTTTACAACTGTAACAGGAAAAGTTACGGGTATTCTACAAAATACAGCAACAATTAATGGACAGCAGACTGCAAACTCAGATGTGACCATTCCAGACGGAATTGGAACGGGAACAGGAAAAGTTGAGAAAAAATATGTTGATTATAAAATTGATGAACAGACGAAAGTTAAGTATTTAAAATGGGAAAGTAAACTCACAATACCGGCAAATGTAAAAAATCAAAAGGTTACCTATAGGGACTCAGTATTTGGTACACATAGTCTGGTTGAAAATATGAAAATTGGTGGAAATGGATATGATGCCATTATTATAACTGGATATGATACTACAGGTCTGTCTGTTACTCAGGATGGAAAAACATTTACTATTGATTTTGGAAATATAACAACTGAGAATGCTCCTTTGGAGATTACGGTTACATATTGGACAAAAGCTGATTCTACAGGTATTGTGTCAAATACAGGTGAATTGACTGTAGGAAATAAAGTTGCATCGGATGATGCAAGTGAAACTTTGAATGATACAGTATATCGTAAATATGGAAATGTAAATTCCAGTACAGGGGTAATTACTTGGCGTATTGTGATAAATACTGCCGGAAATCAGCTTAATGGTGTGGTAAGCGTAAAAGATACTTTTTCTGATAATCAGGAATATATAGAGAATTCTGCTAAATATACAGAAGGCAGTAAAGCAGCTAAAAATGTTTATGCAATGGGTAGCGGAAATACTCGTGAATTTATTCTGGGAACTTTAACTACCACTGAGCAGATTCTGTTGGAATATCAGACAAGATTAAAATCGGATGTTGATAGAACTGATAATGTAATTGCAACTAATAGTGCACAGATTACTGTTAATAATGAAAAATCAGATTCCATACCAGCAAAGGTGACTGTTCCAAGCAATATTTTTGATAAGAAATTATTGACAAAACCAGAATCGGGAAATTCTTACGTAGCTGATTTTGAAATTGATGTTAACTCAGTTAACATGCAGTTAAATGCCGATGACTATACAATTCAAGATACATTAAGTAGTAATATGGAACTTCAGTTAGATACACTAAAAATTTTAGATAGCAATGGAAATCCACTTTCTAGTGTACCGAATGAGAATAATCCATATTATGTGCTTACATATCAGAAGCCAGAACTTAAAATAGTCATAAAGAATGCAGAGAAAAATACGACATCAAAATCTTATAAAATAACCTACAGTGCTCAGATTAACGTTCCTTCAGGAATTGGATTTGAATCTTGGGATAATGAGGCAAACTTTATAGCAGGCAAATACAAACCATCTAGTTCTGTGTCAGGAGATATTCAAAAAGAACAAGGTACAGAAAGTGGTATGAGTGGAAGTAAAAAATATATAGATGTATATAAATATGATGCAGTTACTTCCGTACCGCTTGCAAACGCAAAGTTTGCGTTGTATGAGGTTAATGATGATGGAAAGGAAACACTGGTAGATGGACCTAAAGACACAGGTGCTGATGGAAAAACGTTTTTTGGACAACCTAAGACGGGTAATGTTACAGGGTATTATGCCTTAAGTGAAGGCAAAAAATATCATTTGGTAGAAACTGAAGCGCCAAATGGATATGTTGGAGGTTATGAAGCGTATTTTCAGATTGGAAATAAAATAAAAGATACGAAGTACCCATCTGTGATTAATCACTATGTATTTCAAGCTCCAAATATTCAAAAAACATCGGTTTCTGTGACTAAAGAATGGAAAGATGCTGGTAACAAATATAATTTAAGACCGAATTCGATAAAGGTATACTTAAACAAAGAAGTCGGTGGAGTAAAAACTTTAAAATACAAAGAAATAGATCTGAAAGATGGTAATAACTGGCAATATACATGGAGTAATTTACCGAAATATGAGTATATAAATAAATCATATCAGGAAGTGAAATATAGTGTAGAAGAAGAACAAGTATCAAATTATGATACGCAAATCACAGGAAGTGCCATTGATGGATTTACAATTACCAATGCATATACGATACCTACTACAACAAAGCAAGTTCAAAAGCAATGGGTTGATAATAATAATAATGATGGCAAGCGTCCTGACAACATCACATTAACGTTATACTCAAATGGCGAGCCAGTGACTCAGGAATGGTTGAAGAATAACTATTATGACCCATATAAAGCAATTTCTGGAGAAGATATACCGGATAGTTCAAAGGTATGTTACCGAATTAATGATGAAAAAAACTGGAATGTTTATACAGCAAAGGATGGTGCTGTTGAAGTAACTGGAGATAGTAAAATTGATATTTGGAAGTGCGAATGGAAGAACTTACCTGATATTTCAGGAGTAACATATACAGTAAAAGAAACTTCGGAAAATCCTAATGGATATACTACATCATATGATGGCGATACCATTAAGAATACATATACACCAGAAACGACATTCAGAACAGTTACAAAGACGTGGACTGGAAAAGAGTCTGATGAAAATGGTAACCGACCATCAAAGGTTACTGTTAAACTGTATAAAGGTAACGGTGCAGAGCCATATAGAGCAGATGGTATAGTTGGTACTCAGACGCTTAGTGCAGCTAATAACTGGACGTATACATGGAAACCTCTTCCGAAATATGAAAATGGTGAAATAATCGAATGGACTATTAAAGAAGAACCAGTTCCTGGCTATACAACAACTTATTCTCCGGAAAATGGAGTAACAAGTGATAGTAATAAGACAGTTACAGTGACAAATAAATATTCAAATGAAACAACAAGTATATCTGCAAGTAAAATATGGATAGATAACAATAATGCTGATAACCGTCGTCCTGATTCTATTACATTAAGACTTCAAAAATCTGTATATTCAAACGGCCAATATACAGAGATGGCAGATGTTGAAGGACAGCCTGAGAAGACGATTTCTAAAGCGGATTGGTCTGCAACTGTTAAATGGGAAGGGCTTCCAAAATACGAAAATGGTTATGCAATTCGTTATAGTGTTGTTGAAAATAATGTAAAGCCTTACAATTCGGTTTATTCTCCTGAATTTGTATATGCCGATGCACCATCTACTTCGATTCAGGTAACAAATAGTTACAGCTCCAAGGCAAGCGTTCAATTTAAAGCGTATAAAAATCTTGAAGGAAATAGAGATGTTTCACTCAAAGATAAGGAATTTACATTCTTATTAAAGGAAAAAGCAGGTGATAGTTATAATACTATTCAGACAAAGCAGAATGATATTAGTGGAAATGTAGCATTTGCTCCGATAGAATTTACAAAAGAAGGAACTTACAATTATACTATTAGTGAAGAAAAAGGAAATGCAACGACCATAGAGTATGATAAGAAAATTTATACTATTGAAGTCAAAGTAGGGAATGATAGTAGTGTTGGAAAATTGGAAGTTGAATCTGTAGAAGTTGATGGAGTAAAAACAAACATTACTGACTATAGGTTTAATTTTACCAATACTTATAAGGCTGAAGGTCAGGGAAGTATCATTGGAACTAAAACTTTAACCGGAGGAACACTTACAGATGGATTGTTCCACTTTGGTTTATATGATGAAAAAGATACCCCTGTAAAGGATGAGAATAACAATCCGATAACTGCGACAAATCAGAATGGCAAGTTTACTTTAGTAACTCCTAAGTATACACAGAACGATATAGGAAAAACCTATACTTATCATGTAAAGGAAATAGTAGATAACACTAAAGCAAACATATACACATATGACGAGCATACCTGGAAAGTACATATAAGTATAAAGGATTCTGTTAATAGCAATGGAAAATTAAGTGTAATAGTTAGTACAGCGGATGGTTCTTCTGAGTTTAAAAATACCTATAAGGCGGATGGAAGTCTGGTTTTGACAGCGCTTAAGACGGTAAGCGGAAGAGATGATGTGCCTGATGAGAAGTTCACGTTTAACCTTTATGAAAGCAATGAAAATAAGATAAAGGGTAATTTGATTAGTGGACAGAGTGTAAAAAATAAAGGAAACAGCATATCTTTTAAGCCGATTAACTATAGTGCATCTGATATAGGGGAAACTTATTATTATTTAATGAAAGAGGATCAGACGCCGATAGGTGGATATACTTTATCTGATAAAGCATATTGGGTCAAAGTTAAAATCAGCGATACTGGTAATGGAAAACTGAAAGTCGAATACCAGATTACGGATACTAGTGATAATTCCATAATATTCCAGAATTATGGTGATAAGAATCAACAGAAGAAAGAAACACCAGTTTTTGAGAATATATATCATGCAACAGGAAAGATTGTGCTGAAAGGAAAGAAAATACTGGAAGGTAAAACTCTTGATATTACAAAATCAGAAAATAAATTCCAGTTTAAGCTTTATGATGCTAGCACAGATCAACAAATTGGAAATGCAGTTGATATTGATGAAAGAGGTGAATTTTCTTTCCCTGAACTTTCTTTTAATGAAAAACAATTAGGAAAGCATATCTATCAGATTGAAGAAATAAATGCAGGAGCTTCAGGTTATACTTACTCAGATCCTATATCAGTGACTGTGAACGTTAGTGATAATGGTGATGGAACTTTGAAGGTAACGTCTGATAAGAATGGTACAGACAATAATAATGGCATTATTTTTACAAATTATTATAGAGCTTCTGTAAACGTTCCGCTGCAGGTTAAGAAAATACTGAAGGGTAGAGCAATTGAAAACGAACAGTTTAGTTTTATACTAAAAAAAGATGGTGAGACTGATTCTGTAGAGACAAAAGCTTGTAATGGAGATGGAATTGCTAAATTTACTCCATTGAACTTTGATCAGACGCAGGTTGGAAATACTTATACTTATATAATAAGCGAAGAGAAACCATCGCAAATGCCAGAAGGTTATAAATATTCAGATGAATCTTATAAAGTAACTATTAAGATTTCAGATCCGGTAGGGAATGGAAATTTAGCAGCTGATGTGAAGTATATTAAACTTGTAAATGGTCAGCCTGAAGGACAGGAACTGGTCTATAACGATACTGCGCTGACATTTACAAATGAATATACTGCCTCTGGTGAATATGAAATTTCAGGAAACAAGGCTTTAATAGGCGGAAATAAAAAACTTTCTGCTGGTGATTTTACTTTTGAGCTGTATGATAAAGATCCATCTACAGAAGGTGCGAATCCAATTAAGACAGTGACAAATGAGGCAGACGGTCAGTTCACTTTTGGAAAGTTAACTTACACACAGGACGATGTAGACAAAACAACTCATACAGGAACTTACACATATTATGTGAAAGAAAAAAATGATAATAAGTCAGGATATCAATATGATTCGACTGCTTATATTGTAACTTTAACAGTTTCTGATGAAGATGGAAATGGTCATTTAACAGTTACTCCTGTCATTGCAAAAAATGGTGAAGAAGGAACAGTAACGGCTATTCAATTTAATAATATTTTTAAAGCTGCTGGCGAAGTTGTTCTTCAGGCGAATAAATCATTAACTGGAAAAGCTCTGACAGCAGGTGCGTTTGAGTTTACATTGACAGGAAATGGTCAGAACCAGTCGAAAAATAATCAGGAAGTAGAAAATGAAGCTAGTGGTAATGTGATTTTTGATCCTATTAAATATACACAGGATGATATAGGGAAAACTTATACTTACGAAATTCGTGAGAAAAAACCTGACCAGCCATTACCAGGCTACACCTATTCTGAGGATGTTTATCTTGCAAAAGTTGCGGTAAGTGATCAAAATGGTGAGATTAAAACTGATGTAAAATACTATCTGAAAAATGGTGAAAAGGAGATTGAATTAGAGGAAGGAAAAGTTCCTACATTCCAAAATTCCTACGAGGCATCGGGAAAAGTAACCATCAGTGGTGTGAAGGAACTCACAGGAAACAAAGCACTTGTCGAAAATCTGTTTACGTTTGTATTAAAAGACGCAGACGGAAATAAAATTGCTGAGGCTCAGAATACCGATAAAGGAACATTTACTTTTGAGACAATTAATTATAATCAGAATGATGTGGATCCAGTCACAGGTAACAAGGATTATACTTACTATGTAGAAGAAAATCCTGTTGCTGAAGGCGCTCCATATACAACATCTAAGGTAGTGTATAAAGTTGTTGTTCATGTGGAAAATGACCCTGAGACAGCAGAACTTAAAACAAGTACAACTGTAACAGTTGAAAAAAATGATGCAGAAGAGACGACAGATGTAGAAAAACTGTTATTTGTAAATAACTATAATGCAAACGGACAGTTGGAACTTACAGCGAAGAAGACTTTAAATGTTCCGTTAAAAGAAGGACAGTTTACTTTTATTTTGTCTGGTAATGGTAATAGTGAATATCAGGAAGTAACGAATGATGCAGAGGGCAATATTAATTTTGCACCATTAACATATACAGAGGATGATATTAATGGATACTATTATTACACAGTGCATGAAAAAGATCTTCATATTACAGGTTACACATATTCTGATGAGATTTATCAGATAAAAGTTCATGTAACAGATGCTGGTGATGGTGCATTAAGAGTTGAAAAAGAAATTACCAACGTTAAAGGCGAGCCGATTCAGGAAATGATATTCCAAAACACTTATGGTGCAGATGGTGAATTAGTTCTGACAGGCGAGAAATCGTATGCTTCTAGTGTGAAAGAAACAAAACTGGAAGCGGGCGTTTATAAGTTTGAGGTAATAGAAGGCGATAAGGTAGTTGCAACAGGTGCTAATGATACAGATGGAAAGATTACTTTCACTCCAATTAAATATACAGTAAAAGCGGACGGAACAAGTGATCTGAGAACCCATCTTTATACTGTAAGAGAAGTAAAAGGAACAAATGGATATGTGATTTATGATTCTACTGAATATACAGTGACGGTAGATGTTACTGACGGACAGGATGGTAAATTGCAAGCTAAAATTGCAGGTATTAAGAAAGATGGAAAAACTGTAGATAAAATTAGTTTTGTAAATGACTTGACAAAAGTACAGATTTCAAAGAAGTCTGTTACGGGTACTGGTGAACTGGAAGATGCAGAACTTGAAATTCGAGATTTATCAGGAAACTCTATTTTGAAATGGAAGTCAGGAAAAACAGCTAAATACGTAGAGGGTCTTTTGAAAGCTGGAGAAAAATATGTTTTAGTTGAGACAAAGGCTCCTAAAGGATATCATATTGCGGCTGATGTACCGTTTACAGTAAATAGTGATGGAAAAATTAAAGAAGTAACAATGATTGATTCACCTACAGAAGTTACTGTAAGTAAGACAGATGCTACTCAGGAAAAACAGTTGTCAGGTGCGAAATTGCAGATTCTTGATAAAGATGGTAATGTTATTGATGAATGGACAACTGATGGAAAACCACATCCGGTAACTAAAACAATGGAAGCGGGCGTAAGCTATACACTTCATGAAGTAGAGCCTCCAAAAGGTTATAGAAAAGCTGAAGACATTAAATTTACAGTAAATGATAATGGAAAAGCAACAAATGTTGTAATGAAGGATGCTCCGACTAAAGCAAGTATTCTCAAGACTGATGAAAGTGGTAAGGCACTTGCTGGTGCTACTCTTGTAATTAAAGATTCAGAAGGAAATATAGTAGGAAAAGAGTGGACATCTGATGGCAAAGCTCATGAGATCACAGGTCTCCTCACAGTAGGCGAGACCTACACATTAAGTGAGGTTTCAGCTCCGTCCGGCTACACCGTAGCTCCGGACCAGACATTTAAGATGGAGGATAAGGACGTAATCGAAGTTACTATGGTTGACTACCAGGCATCTGGTTCCGGTCAGATCACAGTAACCAAGAAAGTTACTTACGCAAATGGCGGTGATTTCATAGACCTGATCGCTCAGGACGATACCTTCTATGTAAATCTGTTTACAGATGCAGCAGGTAAGTATCCATACAAGGGAGCTCTCCCGCAGGCCATTCATCTGGTAAATGCTTCCGCAGGAAGTGTAACCTTCAGTGATTTGGCACAGGGCACCTATTATGTATATGAGACAGATGCAAACGGCAATGTGATTAATCTTGATCAGCAGGGTATGCACAATGGATCACAGTTTATGTGTACAGTTGATGGCGGTTCCAATACCGTGAAACTGGATCTGAAAGCTGGTCCTAAGGAAGGTGCTGTAAACCTGGAGAATGTATTCTTTGATATTCCTACAGGTTATTCCTATAAGGGCGAAATCAACATTAACAAACAGGTATTGAAAGGTACCACACAGACAACTACGGACGATACGTTCTATGCAGGTGTCTTTACAAAGGGCGATGATGGTGTTTATAATCTGTTCACGGTAGTAACGCTGGTACAGAATGACACAGTTACTGTTGAGGTTCCTCTTGGAGGCAAAGACGGTACAGAGCCGATCAACTACTACATTCTGGAAACAGATGCAGACGGAAATATTCTTGACCTTGATGTCTTTGAATATGAAGTAACCGGTGAAGGTACAGTTGCTTTAAGTAAGGATAACCTGGCCGGTAACATCAACCTTGTAAACAAAATTCCGGAAGATACAGACGGTAAGCTTCGCGTACAGAAGACTGATGGAAATGGTGTCGGTCTTGCAGGTGCAAGTTTCAGACTGACTGATGAGGACGGATCTGTGATCGATGAGTGGACATCCGAGGCAAGTGCTCATGAATTAGAACTTGAACCGGGTACCTACACTCTGACAGAGGTTCAGGCTCCGACCGGATATACAGGTGCAGGAAGTGTAACGATCAAAGTTGATGATGATTATAACTTCTCTGTAAGTGGAGAAATTGATTATTCTTACAAGGGTGGTCTGCTTAAGATTGTCAACAAAGCCACAACGAGTACTCCGTCATCAGGAACTCCTGTAAGCGGAGGTTCAACACCGGCTTCTTACAGCAGTGCACTCAGTGGAAAGGTAGCAGTCAAGACCGGCGATAACACCCCGATCGGTGCTTATGCAGCAGTTCTTGTAATCGCAGCCCTTGCCATTGCAGGCGGAATCTTCTACAAGAAGAAAAGAAAAAATGATAAATAAGTAACACCAGAGCGGAGTCCGTTTGCGGGCTCCGCTTTTCATATGTGCATAGTGACGTTCTGTTTGACGTAAGCGCTTAATTTTTAGGTATGATAGAAAAATCCCCGACTACTTTTCAGTAGC